>Ga0114958_10000042_pt1 | contig 102039 bp, 83 predicted proteins | sample C_130208_EF_Meta_FD_89577 | JGI IMG/M metagenome (GOLD analysis project Ga0114958, IMG submission 89577) | Freshwater microbial communities from Lake Croche, Canada to study carbon cycling - C_130208_EF_MetaG | ecosystem: Environmental > Aquatic > Freshwater > Lake | place: Lake Croche, Canada...
ACAAATGGCCGAGATCGCCTGCGCCGCGCTGCCAGCCAAGCCGCGCATTCTGATCGGCGGGCTGGGCTTCGGGTTCACGCTGCGGCGCGTGTTGGAGTTGTGCCCGCCGGATGCTGTGGTTGAGGTGGCGGAGTTGCTGCCGGAGGTGATCGCCTGGAACCGCGAGTTTCTGGCGGAAGTCAACGGCCGGTTGCTTGACGACGCGCGGGTGGCAATCCACCTGGGCGATGTGGGCGGGTTGATCGAGCACGGTGGGGCGCAGCATTACCACGCGATCCTGCTCGACGTGGACAACAGCCCCGACCCGCTGGTGCAGGAGGGCAATGCCCGGCTTTACGATCAGGGCGGCATTAGCCGCGCCCACGCCGCGCTCGCGCCGGGCGGGCGGGTGGTGTATTGGTCGGCCAACCGCGACGCCGGGTTTGCGGCGGCGCTGGAGCGGGTGTTCCCACAGGTCGAGAGCATCAGCGCCAAGGCCTACCCGCAGGCGAAACGCTTCACCCATACCTTGTTTGTGGCCGACCGGGGGGGGCGTGAGCTGGTAGGGTGCAGCGGCCTCGCCGCGCCGTGATTTTTGATTCACACCGCCCGTGCGGGCGGATTCGTGGGCGCTGCGGGCCGCAGCGCCCTACCGGTGCCGCCGCCGGGCTTTCCATCCTCTGCAATCCGCCCCATCCTGCCCGCCCATGTTCCCGCTAGATCCCGCCAAGCTCGCCGACCGCTCGTCGAGCGATGACATCCTGGGGGCCTTTCTCGACTATCTGATCGAATCGGGGGTCGAGCCGTATGACCATCAGGAGCAGGCGATCCTGGAATTGTTTGCCGGCAACAACGTGATTCTAAACACCCCGACGGGCTCGGGCAAGTCGCTGGTGGCGCTGGCGCTGCATTTCAAGGCGATCTGCCAGCAGCGACGGTCGTATTACACGGTGCCCATCAAGGCGCTGGCCAACGAGAAATTCTTGTCGTTGTGCCAGGTTTTTGGGCCGGAGCAGGTGGGGATGATCACGGGCGATGCCACGGTCAATCCCGGCGCGCCGGTGATCTGCTGCACCGCGGAGATTCTGGCCAACCTGGCGCTGCGCGAAGGGGCGCGGGCGCGGGTGGACGACGTGATCATGGACGAGTTCCATTATTACTCGGACGCGTCGCGCGGGTTTGCCTGGCAGGTGCCGCTGCTCACACTGCCCCAGGCGCGCTTTTTGCTGATGTCGGCGACCCTGGGCGAGACCGCGTTTTTCGAGGAGGCGGTGACCAAACTAACAGGAGCACCGACCGTGCTTGTCAGGTCCGACGAGCGTCCGGTGCCGCTGGAGTTCGACTACAGCGAGACGCCGCTGGAGGAGAAGGTAGCCGAGTTGGTGGCGGCGGGCAAGGCGCCGATTTATCTGGTGCACTTCACCCAGCTGGCGTGCGCCAACACCGCGCAGAACCTGCTGAGCTCTAATTTCTGCTCCAAGGAGGAGAAGCAAACCATCGCCGGGGTGCTGCTGGACGCCAATTTCCGCAGCCCGTATGGTAAGGAGATCTCCAAGCTATTGCGCCACGGCATCGGCATCCACCACGCGGGGTTGCTGCCGAAATACCGCGTGCTGGTGGAGAAACTCACCCAGCGCGGCCTGCTCAAGGTGATCTGCGGCACCGACACGTTGGGTGTGGGGGTGAACGTGCCGATCCGCACCGTGCTCTTCACCCAGTTGTTCAAATACGACGGCACCCGCACCCGGACGCTCGCGGTGCGCGATTTCAAACAGATCGCCGGGCGCGCCGGACGCCGCGGGTTCGACACCGCCGGCACGGTCGTCGCCCAGGCGCCCGAGCACATGATCGACAACCTGCGCCTTGAAAAAAAGGCCACGGCATCCGGCAAGAAGAGTTATGTCAAACGCAAGCCACCCGAAAAAGGCTTCGTCGGATGGGACGAGAAAAGCTATCGCCGACTGATCGACGCGCCGCCCGAAAAGTTAATTTCGAGTTTTCAGATCCAGCACGCGATGCTGCTCAACGTGCTGGGCCGCGAGCATGAGGACGGCTGTGCCGTGTTGCGCCAGCTGATCAACGAATGCCACGAACCACCTGCCAAAAAGAAGGTTCTCAAGCGGCGCGCGTTCCAGTTGTTCCGCGGGCTGGTCGAGGGCGACATCCTGCACATCATCCCGCGCGCCGAACGCCGCGGCCCGGCCAAGGTGGCGCTCAACATCGAGCTGCAGGACGATTTCTCGATGAACCAGGCGCTCGGCCTCTATCTGTTGGATGCGATCCCGCAGCTCGACCGCGAGGCGGCGGATTACGCGCTCAACGTGATCTCGCTCATCGAGGCGATCCTGGAAAACCCCGAGGTGATTTTGCGCAAGCAGGTCGATCTGCTCAAAGGCGAGCTCATCGGCCAACTCAAGAGTGAGGGCATGGAATACGACGACCGGATGGCCCTGCTCGAGCAGGTCGAGTGGCCGAAGCCCGGCAAGGATTTCATCTATGACACGTATAACGCGTTTGTCGCCAAGCGCCCGTGGATGAAGGACACGTCCGTGCGGCCTAAATCCATCGCCCGCGAGATGTTCGAGCACTGGCAGTCGTTCGAGGACTATGTCAAAACCTACGGCCTGGAGCGCAGCGAGGCGGTGCTGCTGCGCAATCTATCGGAAGTGTACAAGGTGCTCTCCCAGACGGTGCAGCCCGCCGCCAAGACCGAGGATCTCGTCGAGGCGGAAGCGTTCTTCGGCGACATCGTGCGCGGCGTGGATTCCAGCCTGCTCGACGAGTGGGAGAAGCTCCGCAACCCGGAATACGTGGCCGAAGAGGACCCGCCCGCCGCCGAGCGCCGCGCCGTGCCGCTCACGCGCAACCGCCCGGCCTTCACCCGCACCCTGCGCAATGCGGTTTTCACCCTGGTCAAGGCATTCTCCCAGGAGAATGTTCCCGAGATTCTCGCCCAGATCGAACCGGTCGATTCGAACGGGATTCCCTGGACGCGCGAGCGGCTCGTTGGTCTGCTAGATAACTATTTCGCCGGCCACCCGCGCATCCGCCTCGACCCTGAGGCGCGTGCCACCAAGCACACCCGGATCACGGAGGTCAGCCCGCGGCGCTGGACCTGCGAGCAAATCCTGGTGGACCCCGAGGAGCTCAATGACTGGCTGCTGCAGCTCGCCATCGGTCTCGACGCGAGCGATGCCGAAGGGCGGCCGGTACTGGTGCTCGACGGGTTGCTGGCGGTCGTATGACCTGCAGGCGCATCCCGGATGACGGCGGTGCGATCGATGAGCCTAAAGAGGAAAAAAGAACTGCAAACGGACGCGGCGAATCAAAGAGTGATGCTGATTTGAAGGCCCACACGCAGGGTTTGCCTAGCATGCCGTTCCACCCTTTTCATCTCCATATTCATCTGTGGTTCTTTGGTCCTGGAAATCGCTCATGGTTAGAAGTGTCCTACCACGCCGCCCCGCGTATCGATGCTCAAAATATGGATTCCTGAGATACCCGGGTCGGTTTTTCCACTTCGGCGCATCAAGGGAGAGAGTCAGAGGGACAGTTCTGTAGCGCATGCCAGAGCGCATTCTCACGCATGCGGCTACCTGCGCCGACGCGCGGAGCGGCAGGCCGTGCTGGTGACACCCTGTCGCCAGAGAGTCAGGTGGCGCGGCCTCGATGAGGCCGCAGCAGATGAGCGGCTGTGGATTCGCCTTGTCCCATGGGCTCGGGTTTGGCCCTACGGGTGCTGGCCATGGACGTGCGCTCTCGGCGAGAGCGCGCCACCACCTGCGCACTCAGTCGGGACGGCGATCCCCCCCGAATGGTTAGATCGGGACCTTGAGCCCTTCGGCTTCGGCGAGGCGCTTCTGGTTCGTGTCGAATGTTAGAAAGTGGGTGGCCCCGAGGACGCGGGCCGCGGCCACATGCAGGATATCGAAGCCACGGTGGCCGCCGGTGAGCGTGTGGGCCGCGGACAGGCGGGTGGCTTCGGCGAGGATGTCCGCGAGGTTGCAGTTTTTTTCCGTGAGCCTGCCGTCCGCGAGCGCATGGCTGAAGAGTTGGTGATGCCGGGCGGACTCGCCGGGTTTCAGAGATCGGCGGCACTCGGAGAAACGCAGCGCGTTGATGAGCTCGAAGCGATTGAAGGCACTGATGCAAATGACTCGATTGTGCCGGATGCACCAAGCAACCGCCGGTGGCGTGTTGACGTCGTTGCCGTAGAGGGAAAAGAGGAAGCTGGTGTCTGCCGCAATTACCATTGGCTTGCGGCATCATGGATGAGCTCGGACGACTCCTCAGCAGTGAGCACTCGTTCTCCACTGCGATCACGGGTAATCTCCGGGGCATTCGCCCAATTGACTTTTTGGGGTCCTTCCGGATTTTCAGGAATCAGCCGCGCCACCGGCTTGCCGCGCTGGGTGATGACGATTTCCTCGCCGGCACTCACCCAACTCAGCAGGCTGGTGTAGTGATTGCGAAGGTCTCGAACGGTGGCGGTTCTCATGTGGCTACAAACTTGTAGCACCACGGCGGGAAGTCAAGTTTGGATCTACGGTCAGCGACGGTCATAGACCGCCGCTACATTGGATCAGCGGCGTTTTTTGCCGCCGCCGCCGGATTTCTTGCGCACCGGCTTAGGTGGAGAATCGTCGAGCAGGGCGGTGTAGATGTAGGCGAAGTTGTCGAGCTTGCGGCGCGGGATCTTCTGGTCGATGAAGATTTCCACGGACTTGGCGTAGTCGAGTTCGTCGGCGGTGAGGATGGTGAAGGCGTCGCCCTCGGCCTCGGCGCGGCCGGTGCGCCCGATGCGGTGGACGTAGTCCTCGGCGTTTTCCGGGACGCGGTAATTGATGACGTGGGAGACGCCGGAGATGTCGATGCCGCGGGCGGCGACGTCGGTGGCCACCAGGATTTCAAATTCGCCGGACTTGAACCCGGCGAGCGCCTTCATGCGGTCGACCTGGTTGATATCAGAGTGCATGGCGGCGACTTTTTCCTGGCCTGTGGACTTGATGAGGTAGGTGAGCTGGTCGGCCTCCTTGCGGGTGCGCGTGAAGATCATCACCGAGTGGTAGTCGGTTTGCTTGAGTAGCTCTAACAACAATTCATCGCGTTGGTCCATGGCCACCGGATAGAACGCGTGGGTCACGGTGGTGGGGATGGAGGCGCGGGCGATTTCGATGCGCAGCGGGTCGGTGAGGCACCACTGGGCGAAGGTTTGGATGGCCGGGGGCATGGTGGCGCTGAAAAACAGCGTCTGGCGGCCTTCCCACGGGCAGAGGTTGACGATTTTGCGCACCTGGGGCAGGAAACCCATGTCGAGCATCCGGTCCACCTCGTCGAGGATGAGCACCTTGATCTCGCCAAAGCGCATGGTGGCGCGGTAAAAATGATCGACGAGACGGCCGGGGGTGGCGACCACGATGTCGGCACCCGCGGCAAGTTGCTCGGCTTGAGTGCCCAGGCCAACGCCGCCATAGAGCAGGGCGACTTTGAGGCCGGTGTGTTTGCCGTATTTTTCAAATTGGCCGGCGACTTGGTGGGCGAGTTCGCGGGTGGGTTCGAGGATGAGGATCTGGGGTTTGCCGAGCTTTTCGATCATCGAGAGCGTTGGCAGGGCGAAGGCTGCGGTTTTTCCGGTGCCGGTTTGGGACGCGCCGATGACGTCCTTTCCTTCGAGGATAACCGGAATGGCCTGCGCCTGAATCGGCGTTGGTGTGGTGTAACCGGATTCCTCAATGGCTTCCAGAACGGCTGCGGAGAGCCCAAGTGTGTCAAATCCCATGCGGGGGCCTAGGTAGTAGGCGCAGCGACCGCGGTCAAGGTGCGATTGTGAAAGTTGTGGACGGCCGGGGAAAAATCGGCGTGGCCTCAAGAATGAAATTGGCAAGGGCGGAGAAAGTGCGTCACATTCTGGCGAAATGAGAACGGGCAGGAGCCCGCCCGGATTAGCCATGTCCCAAGCCATCATCGATCCCGAGGAAGTCCGGTGGTTTGCCGCGGAGTTGAAGCGCTTCAATGGCGACCTACGGGAGCGCACGTCGTCGCTCATGGCGCGCTTCACGGCGCTGGGGGACACCTAGCAGGACTAGGCACTAGAAAAGTTCGGGGCGGAATTCGGGCAGTTGATGAAAGCGCTCAAGTCGTTCCTGGAATTGTCCGACCGTCACACGCCCTATTTATGACGCAAGGCCGAGCGCATCCAGCAGTATCTGGATCAGCGTTGAGATTTCAACCGTGCCCGCCATGTCTGATCAGGTTAGAATCTCCTCGATTGATGCGCTGGAAGCCTTCCGCGCCGATTTGATCCATTATGTCGAGAAGGCCCGGGTGGCCCTCGAGGACGCGGCCAGCCAGGTGCGCCGGACCCGGTCGTGGCGGGACGTCGATCGGACCGGGTATTGGACGGGCCAGTGCAAGCAGCGCACCCAACTGTTGGAACCAGATAAAGCGGAGTTGTACAACGTCACGCTCACCCGCCCGCGGGAAAGCCACTCATTTCAAAAAATGGCGGTGTTGAAGGCCCGGCGCAAGCTCGATGAAGCCGAGGAGAAGCTGCGCCGCGTGGCCCATTGGCGGCACGTGTACGAGAACTGCACCACCCCGCTGCTCCGGTAGCTCGATCCGATATTTTCCCAGGTCGGCCGGCAACTTCCACAGGGGATTGACTCGCTCGGCGAGGCGATCAAAGCCTTGCAAGCGTATGCTGAAAAATCCCCGGGCCCGGCACCCGCCGCCACCCTGGGCCTCCACCGCGCCTTGTGTTGCAACGAACATCTAGGGTCGCTCGAAACTTTCCGCCCTTACGCCATGCCGGACTCCGTCTGGTTTGACGAACTTTCCGGTCAATATGCACGAAGGATAGCAAATCCCGCGTAGCTATTCTGGAAGTTCATCTCTTCAATTTATCTCGTGACACACACGAGTACCCCGCAACATCCGATCGGCCTGCCTGCGCAGGATGATTATGATTTCGATGATCGTCCTTTTTTGGTGTTTTGGGAAATCACCCGCGCCTGCGCCTTGGCGTGCAGCCACTGCCGGGCCGAGGCCCAGTCTCACCGCCACCCGGACGAACTCGATTTGGCCCAGTCCCTGCGCTTGATCGACCAGTTGGCAGCGTGGAAGCCGCCGATGTTGATTCTCACCGGCGGCGACCCGCTGATGCGCAAGGACGCTCTGGATCTGGTGCGCGCCGGGGCCGATGCCGGCCTGCACATCGGCCTCAGCCCGTCGGCCACGGCGCGCTTGTTGCAGACGAACTTTGCCGAACTCAAGCGCGCTGGCGTGCAGCGCATGTCCTTAAGCCTCGACGGCGCGACGCGCGAAACCCACGACTCGTTCCGCGGCGTGACGGGCACCTATGATCGCACCCTTGAAGCCGTGCGCCGCGCCCACGACGTGGGCCTCAGCCTGCAAATCAACACCACCCTGACGCGTGGCAACATGCATGAATACGAGGCGTTTAAAAACCTCATGTTCGAGCTCAAACCCGCGATGTGGAGCGTGTTTTTGTTAGTGCCGACCGGCCGCGCGGGCCTGGCGGACCTGCCCGACCCGGAGGACGTCGAGCGCGTGTTTGAGGACATGGCGGGCTTGGTGGGCAAGGCGCCCTTCGCAGTGAAAACCACCGAGGGCCATCACTTCCGGCGCGTCGTCATGCAGAAAATGGGCGGCGGGGCATCCCGACCGCGCCCGGGCATGCGCTCACCGTTGGGCATTCGCGACGGCCGCGGCGTGATGTTCATTTCCCATGTCGGCGAAGTCTCGCCCAGCGGCTTTTTGCCGATGGTTTGCGGCAACGTCAAAGCCACCCCGCCGGAGGACATCTATCGGAAGCATCCCTTGTTTGTCTCGCTGCGCGACAACAACGCGCTTGGCGGCAAATGCGGCAAATGCGAATACCGCAGCGTCTGCGGTGGCTCCCGGTCACGCGCCTACGGCGTGAGCGGGGATCCCTTCGCCGCGGATCCGTCCTGCGTCTATCAGCCCAAGGCCGCCCGTTGCTAATTCATCCATCCACACTCACACACCACTAGACACATAACTCATGATCAATCTCACCAAACTTTGGACCGGCGTGGCGCAGCCCGCCGACGGCCTGCGCTACGGACACGGCATGGGCGGCAACGCCACGCAAGCCCGCGAGCGCCGTCCCATCACCGTCTGGAACATCACGCGCACCTGCAATCTACGCTGCGTCCATTGTTATTCGGATTCCGCCGCGGAACAATACCCCGGCGAGCTCACCTGGGACCAGATGCAAACCGTGGTGGACGACCTCGCCGCCTACCAGGTTCCCTCGCTGCTGTTTTCCGGCGGTGAACCGATGATCCACCCGCGCTTCTTCGATCTGGTGGACAAATCCACCGCCGCGGGCCTCAAGCTCACCATCTCCACCAACGGCACGCTCATCACCCCGGAAAAAGCCGCCCTACTCAAGGCCGCCAACGTCGCCTATGTCGGCATCTCGCTCGATGGCATCGGCCCGATCCACGATGAATTCCGCCGCAAGCAAGGCGCCTTCGACGCCGCGGTGCGCGGCTTCAAAAACTGCCACGCCGTCAACCAGAAAACCGGGCTGCGCCTCACGCTCACCCGCCACAACGTCGAAAACATCGACCAGATCCTCGATTTCATCGAGGAGCAGGAGATCCAGCGGGTTTGCTTCTATCACCTCGTTCCGGCCGGCCGGGGCAGCGAGTTGCAGGTTCTCAAATCCGACGAGGCCCGCGGCGCCATCGACACCCTGATTGCCCGCGTCGAAGCGTGGCACAAGCAGGGCGTCGAGCGCGAACTGCTCACCGTGACCCAGCCGGCGGACGGCGCCTATTTGTTAGTTCGGATGGAGAATGAAAACCATCCCAACCTCGCCGAGGCGCGCCGCCTGCTCGAATGGAACGGCGGCGGCGCTAACAGCTCCGGGCGCGGCATCGCCAACATCGACACCCAGGGCACCGTCCACCCCGACCAATTCTGGCAGGATGTGATCCTCGGCAACGTCAAGCAGATGCCGTTCTCCGAGATCTGGGAGGGCGAAAACCCGGCCTCCGCGCTGATGCTTGCCTCGATCCGCTCGATCGGCCTGCTCACGGCCCAGCAACGCCAGGAGCGCATGACCGGCCCGTGCGGCCCGTGCAAGTGGTTCCAGATCTGCGGTGGCGGCTTCCGCACCCGCGCCGCCTTCACCCACGAGGGCAACCTGTGGGGTTCCGATCCCGGTTGCTACCTGCGCGACGAGGAACGCTGAGCGCCAAGCAACGATCTAACACCCATGGACTGCCGTGAAGCGCGCGCGCTTCACCCTACATAGGAAAATGAAAAACGGCATGACGGTTTATTTTGCCACGGATTAGACGGATATTAACAACCGGAGCGAAGCGGAGATAGCCGAAGGCAAATTTCACGGAGAATAGTTCTGTGTTCTATCAGACTTCGGGCTCACCCAGCGGGTTAGCGGCTCAATCTGCATCACTCTCTAATAATCCGTTAAATCCGTGTAATTTGCCTGAGATGAATTGGATTAAAGTCAGTCAGGCCATCTCGCTGCGCTCGGTTGTGGTTTCCATTTTCCTTTGTAGGTTCACCGCTTTGAGTGGCAAAGCGGCGGTGCTCGCCGCAGTCAAAAGGCGCCGTGCCTGTTAGCCCGCGTCCTTGGCCAGCACCGCGGCGTAAAACCCGTCGTAGCCCATGGCGGCGGGGGAGATCGGGCGCTCCTCGACCAGGGTGAAGCCGCCCCGCTCTAACAACGAGGCGACCGCCGCGTGGTTTTCCGAGGGCAGGATCGAGCAGGTGGCATAGACCAGCCGCCCGCCGGGTTTGAGCATCGCGGAGTAAGATACTAACAATTCCTTTTGGATGGCGCGCACGCGCTCGAGTTGGGCGGGTTTGAGCCGCCACTTGAGGTCCGGTTGGCGGCGCAAGGTGCCGAGGCCCGAGCACGGCGCATCGATGAGCAGGCGGTCGGCGATGTGGGCGAAATCGACCGGGGTGGTGGCCAGGATCGGCTTGGATTTCAAACAGGTGGCTCCGGCGCGTTTGGCGCGGCGCTCGAGCTCGGCGAGTTTTTGGGTGTCCACGTCCATGCCAAAGACGCGGCCGTCGTTGCCCATCAGCGCGGCCAGATGGAGCGCCTTGCCCCCGGCACCCGAGCAGGCGTCGATGATGCGTTCGCCGGGCTGGGGGTCGACGCACGGGGCGATGAGTTGCGAGCCGGCATCCTGGATTTCCAGGCGGCCGTCGGCGCGCAGCGCCTTGGGCAGGGACTTGTGAGGTCCGAGCACCAGGGCGTCCGGCAGGCCGGGAACTTCGCTGACTAAGACGTTGTGGCTGGCGAGCCACTCGATGGCCTTGGCGCGGGTGGTTTTGAGCGTGTTGACACGCAGGTACACCGGCGCGCGCTGGTTGAGCGCGGCGATTTCTGCATCCCACGCCGCCCCCAGTTCGGCGGCGCCCACCTCATCGAGCCAATCCGGGATCGACTCGCGGATGGCGCGCGGTTGGGCGGCCAACTCGGCCTCGCGGGCCCGCATTTCATCCGCTGTTAGGCCTTTGAACGTCCACCACTCGGGGATGTCATAGCCCATGCGCACCCACTGGGCGGCGCACATCGCGTTGGCCTCCTCGCTGTCGGCGAGAAACCCGAGCACGCGCCGCCAGCGCACCACCTCGAAGACGGTCTCGGCGATGAAGCCGCGGTCGCGCTTGCCCCATTTGGGGTTCTCCTCGAAGGCGGCGGCCAGCGCGTGATCGAGCACCTTGTGCTCACGGAACACGGACTTGGTGATGCCGGCGGCGGCTTCGGCGAGGATGCGGTGCATTTTCATGAACGGCCACTCTTTCCTAATGCGGCCCTCCTGGCAAACGCGCTTTGTCACAAATCGGTGCGCCGCTGGGTGCGGGGCGTTGCTCTGCCGGGATCTCGTGGGTTTTGATCTGATACGAACGGCACCCCAAAACGGAACAGCACGAGTGATTCTCACCCGCTAGGAATCCCATCCGTGCTGGACCCCGTGATCCAGCAAGCCAAAAAATACTTTCGTCTGGAAGCCTACTATGGGAGTCATCGACAATCGCAGTAATCCCTAGAACTCGCTTAAGCTTTACATTGTGATTACAAGCATGGAAACACCACATGTTGTGTGGCAGGAGATTCGCGCCTACCGCATGAGCGAAATCGGGTTGACTCGACCCTCCCTTTGACATTGGTTTGCAAGAAGCTGCACCTGCCGCTGCTCATCCGAATTCACTCGCTCGCCCAGTTCTTAACTACGATGTCTACTGCCCCTCCTGCCACGACCACCGTCGCCCTCGGAAACAAGAATTTCGTCCTCAATCGCGAAAAAGCAGAACTCGCCTACGCCAGCAAGCGCGTCATCAATGGTAGCGAAACCATGTTCTTTAACATTCTGCCACTCAAATACCAGTGGGCTTATGACCTCTACAAGACCATGAAGAACAATCACTGGGAGCCCGAGGACATCGCCATGCAAAAAGATGTCGAACAATGGCGCTCCGATGAAATGTCCGACGTCGAGCGCTGGATCATCAAAATGGGCATCGGTTATTTCTCCGCCGCTGAAGGGATCGTCGGTGACAATATCCTCCACGTCGTCCGCGAATTAGTCACCGCTCCCGAGCTTAAGCTCGTCCTCGGTCGTCATGCCCACGAGGAAAATATCCACGCCGACTCCCTCGTTTATATGATTTCTTCCCTCGGCATCAACCCCCACGAGTGCGAGGCCATGTTCGAAGACATTCCTTCGATCCTGGCAAAAAGCAACTACGTCGTCTCTAATAGCCGCGCCTTACGTCGTGATGTCGATCTCACCATCACCGCTAACAAACAAGCTCTGGCCAAAAACATCTTTCTCTTCGGTCAATGCATGGAAGGCACCCAGTTCTACGGCCTTTTTGCCATGATTCTGAGCCTTTACCGCCAAAACAAATTCCCCGGCATCGGCACCATGTTCCGCTACACCCTGCGCGACGAATCCAACCACATCGAACTTCTCCGCAATCTGCTCATGGATCTCATCGATGAAAATCCGGACGTCTGGACCGAGGAGTTCCGCGAGGATCTCCGCACCACCATGGCCGAGGGCATTCGCCTCGAAAAAGCCTTCATTGGTGACTGCCTGCCGGTCGCCGGGCTCGGTCTTAACTCCGTCGATTTCGAAACCTACATCGACTACATCGCCGACCGTCGTCTCACCTCCTGTGGCCTCGCCCCGCTCAACGAATGTGTCTCTAACCCTTTCCCTTGGCTCGCCGAAATGATTGATATCAAAAAGGAAACCAACTTCTTCGAGGGTCGCGTCACCGAATATCAAAAAGCATCCGCCCTCAGCACCGTCGACGATGACGAACTGTGAGAACTTGCAACTCAATCCCCGCCGCCTTCCAAAGACTCCAAAAAATCACTCCCCCTTGCCTCATTCAACACTATGTACAGCTCCGTAAATCCCGATGAAGACTTCCTTCTCAAGCAAGTCATTAGTGATCGTTTCTCCATGTCCATCACCGACCGAGGCTATGCCTGGCGTGACGTCCTGCCCAAGGAAAAGCGCGCGACCCATCCCGATATCATCGTCACCCGAGGCACCACCGACTCCCACTTCTCCCTCGAGGAGGTCGCCGATACCATTGGCAACTCTTTAACAGACCTGCTCATTTCCCGCAGCCAGGAAGCAGCCACCATCTTCTGCGAGGACAATCGTAAGTTCGTTTCAGACGTCGCTCACGCAGTCGCCGCCGCTCTCCTGCACACGCTCGAGTCCGGCGGACGCCTCCGCCTCTCCGAGGCCGACCTCTACCTTCTCATCGAAAAGGCCCTCCTCGAAAACGAGGCCTATGACGTCGCCAAATCCCTCGCCTTCCGCCGCTCCATGGGAAAAACCGGAGCCCTCGACCTTCACTTCGGCCCGCACTCCCTCCCGGTGCGCCTCATCCGCCGCAATGGCAATGTCGTCCCTTGGTCCGAGATTAAAATCGAAATTGCCGTCCGCAAAGCCTTTCTCACGATCAAGGAAAATCCAGAGCCTTCGATCGATATCGCCAAGGGCGTCACCGATCGGATCTGCCGTGGCGATTCCTCCTTCGTCCACATCGAGGACGTCCAGGACATGGTTCAGGAAGAGCTCATGCGCCAAGGCCATTTCAAGGCCGCAACCCACTATGTCCGCTATCGTGACGAGCGCTCCCGCCTGCGCCGCGAAGAAGTAGAAAACGCGGAAGATCCTAACCAAGAATTGCTGGTCACCGTCACTTCCGAGGAAGGCGGGTCGTCGTTTTGGGACGGCACCGACCTCCGTAAACGCATCTCCTACGCCTCCATCGGCCTCGATCTCAACCTCTCAGAGATCGAAATCGAACGCGAACTCCGACGCGCCGTCGGCACCGAAATCTCCGACAAGGACCTCAAGAGCACCATCATCCTCAACGCCAAGACTCTCATCGAGAAAGACGCCGACTTCGCTAAATTCGCCGCGCGCATCCTCCTTTCCTACATCTACGAGGAAGTCCTCGACTGGTCGATCCTGCGCGACGGCATCGACAAACTCAAACAAGCCCACAAAGCGGCCTTCAAGTCCTACCTCAAGCACGGCATAGCCATCAAACGTCTCACCCCCGAGCTCCTCGAAGCCTATAACCTCGACCAACTCGCCGATGCCTTCGACCCTACTGCTGACCTCGACTTTGACTACCTCGGCATCCAGACCCTCTACGACCGCTATCTCATCGTCGATAAAACCGGCAACAAGCACCGCCGCATCGAGACTCCGCAATTCTTCTGGATGCGCGTCGCCATGGGCCTCTTCAAGAAAGAGGCAACTCAGCGCGAGGACTGGGCCATCCGCCTTTATAGTCTCTACAAAGGCCGCCGGTTCTGCTCGTCCACGCCGACACTCTTCAATTCAGGCACCCTGCACAGCCAGCTCTCGAGCTGCTACCTCTACAAGGTGGACGACTCCATCGAATCCATCATGTATCGCGGCATTGCCGAAAACGCCTTCCTCAGCAAATGGGCCGGCGGTCTCGGCGGCTCCTGGACCGCTGTCCGCGGCACCGGCGGCTACATTCAGGGCACCAATGGCGAATCCCAAGGCATTATCCCGTTCCTCAAACTTCACAACGACCAACTCGTTGCCGTCAACCAAGGCGGGAAACGCCGCGGCTCCGGCTGCGCCTACCTCGAGACCTGGCACAACGACATCGAGGATTTCCTCGACCTCCGCAAAAATACCGGTGACGAGCGCCGCCGCTGCCACGACATGAACACCGCCAACTGGGTTCCCGACCTCTTCATGAAACGCATGGAAGAGCGCGGCACCTGGACCCTCTTCCGCGCCAACGAGGTCCCCGATCTCCACGAGCTCTACGGCTCCGCCTTCGAGGAGCGGTACTGCGCGTATGAGGAAATGGCCGCCGCAGGCAAAATCTGGTCCCGCCAGATCCCCGCCCTCGAACTCTGGAAATCCATGCTCAAGATGGTCTTCGAGACCGGCCATCCTTGGATCACCTTCAAGGACCCCTGCAACGTCCGCTCCCCGCAGGACCACTGCGGCGTGATTCACTCCAGCAATCTCTGCACCGAGATCACGCTCAACACCTCTGCCGACGAAACCGCCGTCTGCAACCTCGGCTCCGTCGTCCTCGATACCCACATCACCCGTGATGGAGCCCTCGATCACAAGATGTTACAAGAAACCATCACCGTCGCCATTCGCGCCCTCGACAAAGTCATCGATATTAATTTTTACCCCACCGAAGCCGCCAAAACCTCCAACATTCGCCACCGCCCGATCGGCCTCGGCGTCATGGGCCTCCAGAACGCCCTCTATAAGCGCAACCTCGCCTTCGCCTCCGATGCAGCCGTCGAGTTCAATGACGAGTTCATGGAAGCTATCGCCTACTACGCCTACAGCGCCTCCAGCGACCTCGCCTCTGAAGTGGGCACCTACTCCAGCTACCAGGGATCCAAGTGGGACCGCGGCCTGCTCCCGCAAGACACCGTGGATCTGCTCGCGACCGAGCGCGGCCGCCTGATCGACGTCCCCCGCGGCGGCAAAATGGACTGGTCCGTCGTGCGCGAGAAAATCGCCAAACACGGCATGCGCAACTCCAATGTCCTCGCCATTGCCCCCACCGCCACCATCTCGAACATCATGGGCACCACCCCCTGCATTGAGCCGAACTACAAGAACCTTTACGTCAAATCCAACCTCAGCGGTGACTTCATCGTTCTCAACGCCGAGCTCGTCAAGGACCTCAAACAAGCCAGCCTCTGGAACCAGGAAATGCTCGATCAGCTCAAGTACTTCGATGGTGAGCTCGACGCCATCGACGCCATCCCCGAGGCTCTCAAGCACAAGCATAAAACCGTCTTCGGCATCGACTTCGAATACATCATCGACGCCGCCGCCCGCCGACAGAAATGGATCGACCAATCCCAGTCGGTCAACCTATTCCTCGCCACCCCCGAGATGAAAACCCTCTCCCACATGTATCGCCGGGCATGGGACAAAGGCCTCAAGACCACCTACTATCTCCGAACCCTCCAAGCCTCAAATATCGAAAAATCCACCATCGACGTCAAAAAGGAACAACGTGGCGTCATGGCCACCCAAACCGCCACAACCGCCAGGGCCAAGACCTTCACCGAAGCCGAGCAAAACACCTGCTCCATCGATGCCATGCTGAATGGCGGCACCTGCGAGGCCTGCCAATAAGCACAGGACAGACAGAAACACATTGAATCGAAAACACCCCAATTGAATGGCGGATGACACTGAGCACCACTGAAATAAATGACTGACTGCTAGGAATTTGCTTTTGAGGTGAGGGCCGTTGAAAGAGACGGTGGCCGGACCGGAGGGCGGGGAAAAAAGGGTTTGTTTCCAAATCGCCGGAAGTTTCTCCCACGCCACGGAGCGCCGGCTTGAGCCCGCTCTTCCAACCGCTCCCCAGGCGGGCTAAAGCCCGCGCTCCGCGTTTATTCAGCGGGCGGACTCTGGCAGGTTGCAGGCCATCACAAGGGCAGGCACATAGTGGAGAAGCCATGTTGACCACATGATGCGCAGCAGTGGAGACATCGGCATGTCTAACATTTGGTAGGCCATCCCACGGACGGCTCGGTCACAGGCAGCGGGCCTCAGGCCGGGGCGGATTTGCAGAGTTCCATCACATGGAGTGGCGGAACGTTGAACAGGCAGTGCTTGCTGCGCACCAGATTGAAATCCTTGTGATCGGCAATTGCCAGCGACACCTGGTAGGTGATGAACCGGCTGTGCGGGTCCATCGCCTGAACGATGCCCGCGAGCAGTTCCTCGCGCAGCTCGCGTTGCATGATGGTAAAGGGCAGGCCCGAGACGATGTAGTCGGGGTTGAGCGCATCGAGAGTGGTCAGGATTTGCGCGAGCTGCAGGGCATTGCCATGCACCACGGTCACCCGCGCGTCGTCGGCGAACTGGGTTTCCAGGTGCTTGGCGAAATGGTCATCCAGTTCGATGAGGATGAGCCGGGAGTTGGCGTGCATGCGGCGGATCATGCGGCGCGTGTGGCAACCTTCGCCCGGACCGAGTTCGACCACGGTGCGGGCCTTGGAATAATCGAGAAACCTGGCGGTTTGACGCGTCAGAAACGGCGAGCTGGGCACAATGTAGCCGACCCGCACCGGATTGGCCAAAACACGTTTCAGGAAAAAGAAGCTCATGGGTTGCGGGGCCAGTCAAGGGCGGTCCAGGGGCTGGGTCGAGCACGAGATGCCGTTTGGGTGATTTTGACAACCCAAGCTTGCCACCTGCGGGTCTGGCGGCTAGTGCGGCGGCTGGAGGAAGTGGCGTGGACCCCGCTTGCGCCGCGGTCGTCACTTTTCAAGCAAGTTTCTCTCTGTGGGTCCGTATGACAGAGGAACTATCGACGCCATGAACCAGACACTTCTCGCATGCACTCTCGCCTCCGCTCTGGTCGGCCCGGTTTTCGGGGTTGGGCCGAGTGCCGGGGCTTGCCCGCTCACACTCCATTACGCCCGGCCCGCCGTGCGTTGGGAGCAGGAAGCCCTGCCCATCGGCAACGGGCATATGGGTGCCATGCTTTTTGGCGGCGTCCAGCGCGAACAGATCCAGTTCAACGAGGAAAGCCTGTGGATTGGCGACGAGGAGGACACGGGCGCCTATCAGGCCTTTGGCGATGTCTTGGTGCAATTCGGCGCGGCGGCTCCCACCCCGCCACCAGCCCAGGCCCCGCTGCCGCCCGGTTACCGGCGGGAACTCGACATCGAGCGCGCCGTGCATACCGTCGCTTTTGCCAAGGACGGAATCCACTACCGCCGCGAGGCGTTCGCCAGTTATCCAGCCAAGGTCATGGTCTTCCGCTTCACCGCCGACCACCCCGGCGCGCTCACCGGCTCCGTCGCTCTGACCGACATGCATCACGCGACGATCACCGCCGCCAACGACACGCTTACCTCCGCCGGCTCGCTGGCCGGCTCCACCTACAAGGGCGGTTCATCCAACAAGAAGCGGGGAGAAACCTACGCGCTGGCCCTCACCTATGAGGCGCAGGTGCGGGTGCTCCATGACGGCGGCACGGTGCAAATGGACGGCGAAAAAGTCACCTTCACCCACGCGGACACGATCACCCTGATTTTGTCCGCCGGCACGGATTTTGTCCAGGACCGCAGCCGTGGGTGGAAGGGCGCGGCACCCCACGGCAAGGTCACCGCCCTGTTAGACGCGGCGGCCAAACGCAGCTGGGACGACCTGCTCACCGAGCATCTGCGCGACTACCAGGGACTGTTCAAACGGGTGAGTCTCGATCTCGGCTCCAGCCCGGCGGCCGCCCTGCCGACCGATGTCCGGCTGGAAAACTACCAGAAAACCAAGGAGCGCGATCCCCAACTGGAGACGCTGCTTTTCCAGTATGGCCGTTACCTGACGATCGCCTCGTCGCGCCAAGGCGGCCTGCCCGCCAACCTTCAGGGCAAGTGGAACAACTCGAACCACCCGCCGTGGCGTTGCGATTACCACACCGACATCAACCTTCAAATGAACTACTGGCCGACGGACGCGGCCAACCTATCCGAATGTTTCGAGCCGTATGCCCAATGGATCCAGTCGATCCGCGCGGTGCGCACCGAGGCGACCCGGAAGGCTTTTGACAAGCGCGGCTGGCTGATGCGCGGTGAAAGCGGACTGTTCGGCGGCTCGACCTGGGATTGGGTTCCTGGCGCCAGCGCCTGGCTGCTGCAAAACAGCTATGACCACTACCGGTTCACCGGCGACAAGGAATATCTGCGCAGCCGGGCGTACCCGGCCATGAAAGACGTCTGCCAATACTGGATCGAGAGTCTCATCGCCCAACCCGACGGCACGCTGGTCACGCCTTTGGGCCTATCACCCGAGCATGGCCCGAAGCAGGTCGGCATCTCCTTCGACCAGCAACTGGTCTGGGATCTGTTCACCAATACCCTCGAAGCGGGGGAAGCCCTCGGTGTGGACGCCGAGTTCCGCGCGGTGCTGACCGAAAAGCGGGCACATCTGCTCGCGCCGAAGATCGGCAGCTGGGGGCAATTGCTGGAATGGAAGGATGAGTTGGCCGGGCAGACTCCCGCAAGAGAAGGAGCCCTCGATACTCCCGCCAACCAGCACCGGCACATTTCCCACCTCGTCGCTCTCTACCCGGGCCGGCAGATCTCCGTGCAAAAGACGCCCGCCTTGGCCGAGGCCGCCCGGGTTTCGCTCAACGCCCGCGGTGATGTTAGCACCGGATGGAGCACCGCAAACAAGATCAACCTCTGGGCCCGCCTGCAGGATGGCGACCGCGCCTACAAACTCGTCTCCACCCTCCTCGGCGGCGGCATCCTGCCGAACCTGTTCGACACCTGCCCGCCGTTCCAGATCGATGGCAACTTCGGTTACACCGCCGGCGTCTGTGAAATGCTGCTGCAGAGCCAGGGCGATGAGTTGCACCTGTTGCCGGCCTTGCCCAAGGCCTGGAGTGATGGCAAAGTCACGGGCCTACGCGCTCGCGGTGGCTTCACCGTGGACATCGAATGGAAGGACGGGCGTGTCATCCACTACCGCATCACCGCCCCGCTGGCCGGGCAGGTCAAGGTGCGAATCAATGGCGAGTCGAAGTCCGTGGAGACCGAGAAATGAAGGTCAATGACCCGAGGTCCGACGGATTAGATGGATTTCGCAGCGCGTTCCGTAGGCGTGCTGGTGACAGCACGCTGGGACGCACGCTTCTCACACCACGGGTCGCGTTCTCACCGTGGTTCTCATTTTCCCGTCTAGGGTAAGAGAGCAAGGACCGGAGGCTTGGCTCCTTGTTTGCACTCTGATCGAAACACCCAAGCACCGGGCCGCGCAGCGGCTACCGAAACACCGAAACACCGTGCCGCGCCGCGGCTACTGATACGCGGGCGTCTTGTGCTGGGTGAAGTAGCCGTCGCTGACATACATCGAGCCGGCGTAGTCGGGAAGCGGCCCGGCGTCGGGCGGCAGCGGGATATTGCCGAGGGTGGCGTCTTCGGGCTGGGTGTAGGCGATGCTGACGGGGGTTCCGATGCTCACCAAGCGGAAGAATTTGGGGGCGAGGTTTTCATGCATGCGGATGCAGCCGTGGGTGCAGGGCGAGTGCTTGAGCCAGCCGGTGTGGAAGCCGTAGTTGGGTGCGAACTCACACCAGTAAGGCATCGGGGTGCCTTTGAACGACCAACCAGCCGGGCGTTTGTCGAGAAAAGTTTGTTGCACCCGAGCGCCGCTGTAGGCGTAACCGTGGGTGTTGGCGCGATGTTTGTGCTCCTTGTTGAAGAGGGTGTAGCTGCCCGCATGGGTGGGCGTGGCGGTTGCTCCGACCGAGACCGGCATGGCCAGCAGGATTTCGGAACCTTCCATGACGTAGGCGCGTTGTTTGCTTAGCGAGACCTTGACGCGCACGTTTTGAGGATTGGACGGAAGTTTGGTGGGCCGGTCATAGGCCTGGTAGGCGGCCAAACCGCCGCCCACACCTGGGGCGCAGGAGGGCATCAGGGCGGCGGCGGACAGCGCGGCGGCGAGCCGCAAGCAAGTTTTGAAATTCATGGGTGGTTGGGAAGGTCTGAGAGTGACAGGGAATTGAAAAAAGGCAAGGTCATGGCCGTGACCAAGGGTGGCTTATCGGGCACGTTCCCACGCATCCACCCGCTGGTTGATAAACCAAACCGAAGCGATGCGGTAGGGGACATAGGCCACTTCGGGACCGAAACCCACGCCGATCATCGGGCTGCCGTGGCGCCCGTAGGGCCCGTAGCCATATCGACCGTAGCCGTAACCGTAGGAACCGTAAAAAGTCGGGGTCTGGACCGGGTGGGTTCCGGCGTAATCCCAGCGTTCGGTGAGTTTGCCGTCCGTGGAGCCTTGGAAGCTGCTGGATGGGCGGCCCCATGCAAAATAAACTGCGTCTGGAGACATGCCACGGCAGATTTGCCCTTGCAGAATCAGGGACTGTTCCTGGGGGCGGAGGGCGGTGAATTTGCGCGGGTCCTGGTGGATGCGCGTTTGCGGTGTGGAGGGCACGCACGAGGTAAGCCACAGTCCGACGGAGAGTGCGGCGAAGAGTGTTTTCATGGGTAGAGCGTAAGAGAAATGATCTGCCAGCGCAACTGGTTGATTCGTTCTTTTTGCAGATCCGCAGAAACGGGCTTGCCAATGCCGAATCTGAGGTTGCAATCTTGCGCCGGACTTTTTCCCGATTCAACCACATGTCTGATCTTCTAGTAGCCGACGACCTTTCCTCCGCATTGAAAAAATGTCCCGAGTGGGAGCATGAGAAACATGCGATCACCCGGACCATTGAGTTCGAGGAGTTCAATGATGCCATCGATTTCGTCAATGATCTCGCCGAGATTGCCGAAGAGGCGCAGCATTACCCGGAGATCACGATCCGCCATAGCAAGGTGTTGCTGAAACTCACCACCCATGACGCGGGGGGCGTGACCGAGCTCGATATCGAACTCGCGCAGCGCGTGGACAATCTGGTGGATTGACCGGCGCCCCGGCGCGGCCCACCCGGTTCAGTGCAGCCATGCAAACCGCCACCGAGCGAGGCGAGAGGGCCGAAGAGTGGATTCCAAATCATGAGGCAAATGGACGCGGATGAACACCCATCAGATCAGATGAATTTCCTCTTCATCCGTGTCATCCGTGGTTCTCATTTTCCCGTCTGGGATGCTCGGTTTCTGCCAGGATGGAAGCGTATCGGTCGCTGCGATCCGCGCTCAGTGCGGGAGCATCATCTCGTCCTCGGACAAGCCGGTTAGGGCGCCCAGCCCGCTGAGCAAGCGCCGCAAGGTGACATACAGGCAAATGACGATGGGCACGCCGATCACGGCGAAGGCCCAGCCGACGACCTTGGCGATGATGGCGTTGTATTTTTCCAGGGCGTCGATGGCTGCGGCGTCGAAGCCCTGGAAGAACCATTGGGCGAGGCAGAGGTTCATGAGCGCGCTGAGAAAGAACGAGGCGGCGAACAGCTGGGTGGCGTGATACAGCAATTGCGCATAGGCCCCCCGCGCGGAAATCTCGTCGACGCGACTCTCGATTTTCGGGATGTCAAAGATCGAATCGTTATACAGGAAGACTCGGATCAGCGGGCTACCGGTGCGCTGCGACATCAGAATGGCGATGCCCAGCATGAGCGGGATCAGTGCTTCCTTGACTCCAAACAGGAAGCCGGCGTTGGGTTTGACCGTGCCGTTTAGGTTCCACAGATAGAGGGTTAGGCCGCCGGACAGCAGCACGGAAACCAGGCCGAGCGCGGAGAATAAATTGCCCTTGCGGGTTTTGAGGTAGTGCCAGACGCCGTAGCCGAGCGGCAGCAGCAGGGCGAGGGCCATCGCCTTGGGCGGTCCGAGGTGCCAGAGGTGGGCGGCCTTGCCGAGCTTGGCCTGGATTACCGGATCCTTGCTGAGGTAGCTGAGGATCAACACCGGCACCAGCACGTTGACAAGGATGTTGGCAAGCGGGTGCTCCTGCGGGGTTTTGGTGGCGGACATGAGGCAAGGGGGAAATCTGCATGGCCGCCGCGCTTTGTCAAGGGTGGCACCCGCACCTGCGGCGGGACGCCGCCGCCACGGCCTGCGGCGGGACGCCCAATGCTATCAGTTTAAGACTCTTTCAACCACAGATGAACTAGATGCACACAGATGAAATCAATAAATCCCTCTTCATCTGCGTCTATCCAGTTCATCTGTGGTTCATAATCTATTCTCTCTGTGCTTAACTCGATAGTATTGGGCGGGACGCCACCGCCACCACACGAAAAAGCGGCCCTGGGAAACCCAAGGCCGCTTTGTTAGATGGATCAAACCGTGCCGTAGATGGTCTGGCCGGTGGAGCGCAGGTCATCACAAGCGACTTTCATGCGTGCGCAGAGGCTTTGTTCGCCCTTCTTGAGATAGGAACGGGGGTCGTAGTTCTTCTTGTCGCCCACTTCTCCGTCGATCTTGAGAACGCCTTCGATGTTCTGGCACATATGGGCAACGATCGGGCGGGTGAACGCGTATTGCGTGTCCGTGTCGATGTTCATCTTCACGACGCCATAGTCGAGGGTCTCGCGGAGGTCGCTCTCGGAGGTGCCGGAACCACCGTGGAAGACGAGATCCATTTCAGCGGCAGCACCATGCTTGTCAGTGACAGCTTTTTGGCCGTCGCGCAGGATGGTGGGTTTGAGTTTCACCGCGCCGGGTTTGTAGGCCCCGTGGACATTGCCGAAAGTGGCGGCAAAGAGGAAGCGCCCGATCGGTTGAAGAGCTTCGTAAACTTGCACCATATCCTCGGGGGTGGTGTAGAGTTTTTCGATGGGCAGGCCGGAGGTGTCGTGGCCGTCTTCTTCGCCACCGACGCAGCCGGCTTCGACTTCGAGGATGATGTCGAGTTCGGCGCATTCCTTGAGCAGCGCCTTGGAGATTTCGAGGTTTTCCTTCAGGTCCACCACGGAGCCGTCGAACATGTGGGATTGGAACAGCGGCCCCTGGCCCGCGGCGATGCGCTTGCGCGATGCCTCAAGCAGTGGCTTGAGAAAGCTCTCGACCTTGGCCGGGTGGCAGTGGTCGGTGTGCAGGGCGATGAGCACATTGTATTTTTCGGCCAGCCGGTGGCAGGCTTCGGCGAGCACGATGGTGCCGAAGGCGGCGTCTTTCACGGCGGTGCCCGAGGCGAACTCGCCACCACCGGTGGACACTTGGATGATTCCGTCGGATTTGGACTCAGCGAATGCGCGGAGCGCTCCGTTGATCGTGGTGATCGAGGTGACGTTGATGGCGGGGTAGGCGTAGCCACCTTGTTGGGCGGCGTCGAGCATGGCGCGATACTGCGCGGGAGTTGCGATTGGCATAACAGACGTTGAGTAACCAAGCTGCGGCCTAACGACAAGCCGTAATGCATCGATAGGCGCGGATTTTGTTTCGCTTGCCAAGCGGCCTCCAGGCGTTTTGTCTGTTGAGCGAGCATGAACGACCCTGAATCCATTGTCTGCAAGCCGACTCCGTGGTTTCTGTTTCGTGCCCTGGTGATGCTGGTGATGTTCGGCGTGTTTGCCGTGTTGTTCTACGTGGATGCGTCCACGGGTTACCGCAAAAAGAACGAGATTTTCTATCTGCACCGGGCGTTTGAGCAGGCGGACAAGGACTTTGCGCAGCTCAACGAGCATGGCGCGCTGACCGCGGAGGCTTGGAAAAAGCATGCGGCGCAACAAAGCGTGCCATTCCCGACCGACCGGGCGCTGCTGCCGGCCGCCCTCGGTGGGCCGCTGCCGTGGCCGACGATTCTCCACGATTTCGAGCGCATGAAGCGCCTGCAGGGCAACCTGCGGTGGCGTGAGTTCACGAAGGAGCGCGGGGTGAACGCCACCCCGCCCGAGGAACCCTATGACGCCCGTAAAATCCAGGAACAGTGGATCGTTTGCGGAATCTGCCTCGCCTTGGCGGCGGCGGGAGCCTGCGTGCTGCTGCGCACGCTGACCCGCTCGTTGGCCGCGGATGCCGCCGCCATCACCACCCCACAGGGGCTTCGGGTGCCCTACACCGACCTCCAAACCCTGGATTTGCGCAAGTGGGAGACCAAGGGGCTGGCCTTTTTGGATTACAACGGCTCGGCCGGCAAGGGCCGGATCCGCATCGATGGCCTGACCTACGGTGGCTTCAAACCCGACAACGGCGCCCCGGCCGAGCGCCTGATGCAGCTCATCCGGTCGCGGTTTGCAGGTGAACTCATTGAGTACGCGCCGTTGCGCGAGGCGGTCATGGCTGCCGACGAGGACTCCAAGCCCTCCTGACGAATTTCCCCCCGCCCGCTGTTTTTGCTCTTCCGTTTTGATTTCGGGGTTGCAAAGTCGGTGCGGTAAGCGATAAGCACCAGCAACGCCAACCACCAACCATTGCAACTCATGTCAGATAAAAGTATCGAAGCCCGTGTAAAGGATATCATCGTCGACCAGCTCGGCGTCAATGCCGACCAAGTGACCCTCGAAGCCAAATTCGTCGAAGACCTTGGAGCGGACTCGCTCGACACGGTCGAACTCGTCATGGCTTTCGAAGAAGAATTCGAAATCGAAGTGCCGGACGAAGAAGCTGAAAAGCTCCAGTCCGTGGGCGATGTCGTCACTTATATCACCAGCCAGCAGGCCTAATTCGCGAGGCGTACGCTTTTGGAAAGGGCGGACTCCTAAGCGGTGTCCGCCCTTTTCTTTGCATTGTTGCCGATCCGGGTGAGACTCTCCCAAGGCCATGCACTCGCAAGACGACATCCACTACGCGCTGGAAACCACCCGGGTCCTTCATGAGCCGGACCGCCGCATCGACACGTTCGGTGAGACCCGCTTCGAGTTTCAGTTGATCAGCGAACTCATGGACCGCACGGGCGAGGTGCGCATCCGCACCGGACAGGTGGAAGCCCAGCGGCCACGCATCCTGCGCCCGGAAGCCTACCGCGAGATCCAACTCGATGGATTCAACCCGTCGGCGCGCGCCCGCTTTGACAAAATGGTGGAAAAATTTCGTGCGGAGGGCAAGGATCTGGCGTTTCTGCAATACGGGTTTCAGTTCCGGCGCGGCGAGGTGCATGAGGAAATCATCCACGACAGCATCGAGGCGGTGTGCGAGCGGGTGTTGGACGATATCCGGCGCACCGGCAATCCGGCCCTCGCCGTGATCCAAGGGGTGGACGACGCATGGGAGATCTCGATCTTGAAGTTTTCCTTCGAAATGATCCTGCGTTCCCATGAAATCAACGCCTTTGATTTCAAACGCCGTGGCCTGATCTGAGAACTTGCTTGTTCCGCCACATGAGATTCTCGACGCTTTGCAAACTCTGTGCCGCATTGGGCGTCATGGCCGTCATGGTGTTCACGGGCCTGCTGGCCTACCATGTGCGGGTCGCGCCTCTTGGCGGCATCTTCGCCAAACTCATTCCCAATCCGGGTCGCGTCGCCGACGGGCCGATCGACATGGACGCCGCCCCCCTGCTCAATGCCGCGGATATGCCCGACACCGACCCTGGCGAAAAGGCCTTCCAGAAAGCCCACGAGTTGTTAGCGGTGGGCAAGTTGCCCGAAGCCCGCGAGAAACTCCTCACCATCGTCAACCTCTTCCCGACCTCGGGGGCCGCGCCCGTCGCCCGCCGGATCGTGGGCGAGATGAACCTCGATGACCTGCTCACCAGCACCCACTTGGATGGAAAAAAAATCCATATCGTCAAACGAGGAGATTCGATTTTTGCCATCGCCACCCAGTACCAGACGACACTGGAGTGCATCATGTGCCTCAACTCGATGATGGAACTCAAGAACATCCAACCGGGCGACGAACTGGTCATGATGCCGTTGAATTTTCGCCTGCTGGTCGAACCGCGCCGCCAAGCGCTCTCGCTGTGGAACGGCGGCCGTTTTGTGCGCGAATTCCCGATCCTCCATCTGGGCGCAGCCGTGGCCCACACCCCTCCTAATAAATCCACCATCGGCTCGAAATCCGCCGAACTCGCTGGCAAGCGGGTCCAACCGCAATCCAAGGATTACCGGGCCGCGGCCAAGGTCATCCAACTCGCCAAGTCGCCCGTCCAGATCCGCGGCTGGGATGGCACCGGCGATCCACCGGCCGGCGGTATCCTGCTCCAAACCCAGGACATGGAGGAGATCACCCTGCTCACCCGGGTGGGCAACGAGGTGGAATTCCGCTAGCCACCCCTCGATCCTGACTTGCATCCCGCCGCAGGAGTCCCGAAGATTCGCCCATGCAGGTCCTCGCTTTCGAACTCCCCGTCCACGAACTCGAACGTGAACTTGACAAACTCCGCGCCAAGTCCGAGGCACCCGATCCCGAGTTGGCGGCCGAGATCGCCGGCTTGGAACATGAACTCACGATCACCCGCTCCCGGATCTATGACAACCTGACCCCGTGGCAGCGCGTCCAGATTGCGCGCCACCCGCAGCGGCCGTTCATGCTGGATTATGTGTCACTGGCCTTCACCGATTTCAGCGAATTGCATGGCGACCGCCATATTGGCGACGACCCGTCGATGCCCGGGGGCTTCGCCTGCATCGGCGGCCAGCGCGTGGTGGTCATCGGCCATCAGAAAGGCCGCGACACCAAGGAAAACCTCAAGCGCAATTTCGGCAGCGCCCACCCCGAAGGCTACCGCAAAGCCATGCGCCTGATGAAACTCGCGGAAAAATTCGGCCTGCCCATCATCACCCTGATTGATACCCCGGGGGCCTTTCCGGGCATCGGGGCCGAACAACGCAACATCGCCGAGGCCATCGCCTACAACCTGCGCGAAATGATGCTGCTCAAAGTGCCTGTCATCGCCGTGGTCATCGGTGAAGGCGGTTCGGGTGGGGCACTGGGTATCGGCGTGGCGGACCGCGTTCTCATGTTAGAGAACGCCTATTACTCGGTCATCAGCCCAGAAGGTTGCGCCGCCATCCTGTGGAAACACCGCAAGCATGCCCCCGATGCCGCCGAGGCCATGAAACTCGTCGCCCCGGACCTCAAGCTGCTCGGACTCATCGACGACGTGGTGGCCGAGCCCACCGGCGGCGCCCATCACGACCATCCGGCCACCGCCGCCGCCTTCCGCGAGGGGATCCTGCGCCACCTCGCGGAATTGTCTGCGCTGCCCGCCGACGAGCTGCTGGCGCAGCGCTATCAGAAGTTCCGCAACTTCGGTGAGTGGCAGGGCAAGGAATCATCCGAATTAGGAAACAGAACCGCAGATGAACGCAGATAATAATCGCTGTATGATTGGATTCGCGTCGTCCGTTGGGTGATCCTCCTCGATTAGTGCAACCTCTTCTCTTAATCATCTGTGTCTACCCGTCCATCTGCGGTTCTCTGGTCCTGTTCAAAATCACCGGCAGGCCCGCGCAAGAAACGCAGCGCGGGAATCGTAACCCTCGAATCTCATTGCTAGAAGAATCATCTCATCCATCCAATCCCAACCCACATACCCACCACCACCATGTCTAATAAACCACTCAATGTCGGTCTCGTCGGAGGCGGCAAAGGCGCCTTTATCGTCCACCCCCACCAAAAAGCCATTCTGATGGACGGGACCCGGCGGATTGTCGCCGGCGCGCTCTTTCCCGATCCCAAGATCGCGCTCGCCGAAGCCGCCAACTGGGCCTATCCGATCAAGGGCTACACGTCCTATGACGAGATGATCGCCGCCAACGCGACCTTGCCCGCCGACCAGAAGCTCGACTACATCCTGATTGTCACGCCCAACTTCGTCCACTTCGATCCGGCCATGAAGGCGATGAAGGCCGGGATCGCCGTGTTCTGTGAGAAACCGCTGTGCCTCAATCTCAAGGAAGCCGCCGCATTGGTCAAAACCTCGCGCAAGCTCGGTGTCCCCTTCGCCGTGGCCCACACCTACCTCGGCCACTGGACCACCCGCTTGAGCCGCTACATCGCCCAGAGTGGCTTGTTAGGCGATATCCGCTGGGTCGATAGCTACTACATCCAAGGCTGGCTGGCGTCCAAGCTGGAGGCCACCGGCCAACAGCAAGCGGCGTGGCGCGTCGATCCCAAACGCGCCGGCGGCTCCGGCTGCGGCGGCGACATCGGCACCCACGCCCTGATGCAGCTGCGCTACGTCACCGGCCTCGAAATCACCGAGTTGTCCGCGCAGATGGAAACCTTCGTCGAAGGCCGCCAGCTCGACGATCACCTCACCACCTATTGCAAGCTCAGTAATGGTGGCAAGGCCATGGTCCGCGCCTCGCAGATTTGCATCGGTCACAAGAACGACCTCGGCATCACCATCGCCGGCTCCAAGGGTACCTTGGTGTGGCGCCAGGAAGATCCCGAGTGCCTCACCATCCTGCTACCCAACCAGCCGGACCGTGTCTACTGGCGTGGCGCGGTCTCCGCGGGCGACGGGTTCCTGCCCAAGAACATGCCCGCCGGACTGCTGGCCGAACCCACCATCCCTGCCGGCCACCCCGAGGGCTTCCATGACGCGTTCGCCCGCCTCCATCGCTGCTTCGAGGGCGATGTTAGAAAATGGAAGGCCGGTAAAAAATTTACTTCCGACGGCAGCCAATACGCCTCGGTCGAGGACGGCTGGGCCGGCCTCGCCTTCATCGAAACCTGCCTCAAGAGCAGCAAGAAAAAGGGCGCCTGGACCGCGATGCCCAAAAAGATCTAACCCAGCAGGGGAGGGCGGACCGGCCCGCCGACGCATGGCGCCTGCGGCGGGGAGGTGGGCGCTGCGGGCCGCAGCGCTCTACCGTCCGCTCTCGGAGTCGCAAGTTGACGTTTGGATTTCGGGCGGCCATCCTTGCGCCATGCGAGCCCATCCGAATGACCCGCTACACGGCATGACGCTGGCCACGGTGCTGCACACCCTGGTGGATCGCTACGGCTGGCCGGAGTTGGCGCAGCGTATCCCAGTGCGTTGCTTCCTGTTCGATCCGACGCTCACCTCGAGTCTAACATTCTTGCGCAAGACCCCGTGGGCGCGCCAGCGGCTCGAGGACTGGTATGTGCACGACGCGCGGCGGGACGTGGTCCCATAGGAACACCCCCACCGGACGAACCGAAGGGGGCCCGTCGGCGGTTGGAAAGCACCCGGCCGTGACGCCGGACATGGCGGACTGCCTGCGCCGCGAGGAGCGCCTGCACTTCAAACATGACCGGGTGTTAGGAGGGGACACCCAGCCGTTGCTCCGCAGTGATGAAAGCTGGGCCCAGCCGCTAAAACCCTCCGACGAGGTCTTGGGGCGCTTCGACGTTCAGGGCGTGCCGACCAACCACTCGTGGCGATCGATCTGGAATGGTGGCTCGGGCGCAAGAAAATCGTCAAAACCGACGTCAGTCTGCAAGGCAACCGGCCGCTGCTGGTGCTCGGGCCCGCCTGGCGTGGCGGCCGCCTGATGATCGCCGTGGCGCTTGCGCCAGCACTGAAATCCGACTTATAATCCGCGGCACATGAAATTCACCTGTATGATTTGGCTGGCCGTGATCGGCTGCATTCAAGCGACAGCTTTGGATTTCCCGGTGGTTTTCAAGGAGGTGAACGCCGCGGCGGATGCCAAAACCGTGACCGTGGATTTCGAGTTTACCAACCACTCCGACAAGCCCGTCACCGTCACCAAATACGATGCGGCCTGCTCCTGCATCTCGGTGCACATCAAGGATGGCAAGCTCCGCTACGCCCCCGGTGAGGTGGGCCTGATCCGCACCGATTTCGACATGGGCAATTTTGCCGGCACGGTGGACAAAATCGTGGCTCTTTGGCTCGATGACGATCCGGCTGACCACCCGTCGCTGACCCTCACGGTGCGGGTGCATATCCCGGTGCTGGTGGTGCTGGAGCCCAAGACCCTGAAATGGGACCTAGACGGCAACAGCGAACCCCAGACCATCCACATCGAGGTGAACTACGAGAAACCCATCCGGGTGACCTCGGTGAATTCCTCCTCAAAGGCGTTCAAGTATGACTTGAAAACCGTAGCGGAGGGCAAGAGTTATGTGCTGGTGGTAACTCCGTTAGCTATGAACACCCCGGCGCTGGGTGTTTTCCGCATCGAAACGGACAGCCCGATTCCGAAATACCGGGTCCAACAGGCGTTCGCCACGGTGCGCAAACCCAGCCGCGCTGCGGCAACTCTGAAACCATGAGGCTGTGGCGTCAAGTGATGCTGATTGCCGCCTTGGCGCTGGGCGCCGCTAGCAGCACGTGGTGGCTCAAGGGGCCGCCGATCCGGTCGTTCCGCTGTGACCCAGCCACCCTCCAGTCCGACGAGGTTTGCCTGGCGACGATCCCCGCCGGTGCCGAGGTCGTATGGGTGGATGCCCGAGCGCGCACCGCGTGGCAACAATCCGGCGTGCCGGGATCAGTGTTATGGAATCTCGATCCCACCGAAGACATCCAGGCTTTCGAAGCGGCCGCGGCGCTTCGCATCGCCGCCACGCCCCGCGTCATCGTCTATTGCGGCGATGAAAACTGCGGTGTCAGCCGCCAGATCGCCGCGCGCATCCGCGCCCTGGACCTCGGCGCGCAGGTCTCGGTGCTGCGGGGCGGCTGGCGCGCCCTGCACGAGGCCGGGCGACTCGCCGCTCCCCCGCCCTAAAGAGCGGGGCTGGATCGTCCCGTGCGGCCTCTCTCACCTAGATAAGGAACTTGGAATGACTGATTGCTCTGATGCTGCTGATTCATATCGACGTGCGAGTTCACTCATCACGTGAACGATGGAACTGTTTTGCGAATCCAATTCTTTCAGTCCAATCCGTCCAATCCGTGGTAAAAAAGTGGTTTCGATCGGTTCTGTTTGGGTTTGTGGTTGAACGGCTAAGCGGCGTGCCGCAGCAAGGCGACTAGCACGCCCTGAATGACCAGTTCTCGGGCCGGAATCAAGTCGGGGAAGGCGGCGTTTTCGGCGCGCAGGAACGGCTTGCCTTTTTCGACCAGAAAGCGCTTGAGGGTGGTTTCGCCATCGATCAGGGCGGCCACGATCTCGCCCTTGCGCGGGTCGCGGATTTCGAGGATCACGGTGTCGCCATCGCAGATGTGGGCGTCGATCATCGATTCCCCGCGCACTTTGAGCGCAAAGGTGCGGGCGTGGCGGGCAATCCCGAGCGCGGCGATGTCCACCGAGATGGAGCCTTGGCGTTCGGGTTCGGCGTCCTGGGCCATGCCCGCGGCGATGTCGCCATAGATAGGGATGTCGGCGATTTCGCCGCGGTCGAGGACCTCGGGGAAGATGACCGCCCGTGCCTTGCCGGCCAAGCGTTGGATGACACCCTTGCGTTCGAGAGCGCGCAAGTGGCTCATCGCCGCAGTCTGGCTGGCGAATCCGAAGTAGTGTTGGATTTCGCGGGTGCTGGGCATGATGCCGGTGCGGCGCTGGGACAGTCGCAGGTATTCGACGATCTCTTGTTGGCGGCGGGTGAGATTCGGTTGCATATTTTTTGAACAGTGTTCTTGGGAACAATAGCAAACCCAGGCGTCTGCGCAAGCGAAAAAGACCCGCCGCTCACCGATTTGGCCGGATAATTGGTCTGGCGCACGGAATGCGCATTCCGTGCGCATTCCGTGTTGCGGGCGAACGATGGCTTGCGGTCTGGAAATTTCGCCGCTATCATCCGCGTGAATCCAATGAAAGCCACCGTTCTTTTCTCGCTATTGGTCCTGCTGACGCCCCTTGCCGCGCAGAACAAACCCGCGCCGGCAGCGGCCAAGCCCGCCGCCGCTAAGGCGGAATTGCTGCCGAACCAGCAGGCCTTCCTGAACCTGCCGGAAGAAAGCCGCAAGGATTTCGTCAAGCACCTCGGTGAAGCCAACCGCGTTTTCCAACAGAAGCGGATATTTGAGACACTCGAGGAACTCGACAAGGCGTCGGCGATCTTCAAGGACAGCCCGGAGATTGACAACCTGCGCGGCAGTTGTTATGTGGAAATGCGCGCCTTCGACAAGGCGCTGGTGGAATACAACAAGGCCAGCGCGTTTTCCAAGGACAATCCGAGCATCGATTTCAACATCGCCGAGGTCTATTTCGTCACCAAGAAGTGGCAGAAATCGGTGGATTTGCTCGAGAAAATCATCAAGTTGATCCCGCCTGACAATGTCTCGCTGAGTCGCTTGGTAGAGTTCAAAATCCTGCTCTGCAAAAAGAAGCTCGGGCTTCAAGATGAGGTCGCAATCCTCGCTGAGAAATACGATTTTCTGGATGACTCGCCGTTCTATTACTACGCCAAGGCCGCGCTCGCCTACGATGCCAAGGATTTGGTCAAGGCCGAGGAATGGCTGGCAACCGCCGGGCGCATCTTCCAGGATCCCAATGTCACCGCGCCGTGGCAGGACACGTTGATCGAATACGGCTATATCAAAAGCTTCTACGGCGACGATGCGGCACCCGAGTGAGGCCGCAGGCCATGAGCAGAGCCAGATCCGCCTGTGACCTTGTCTTAATGACTGGGGTTTGGCCACCAGGGGTTGGCCATAGGCAATGCGCTCTCATCGAGAGCGCGCCACCCCGATGTGACGGGGTCACTTTTTCTTAGCATGGTTCATCGCCTGGGAGAACCAGTCGTTGGTCGGGGCGGCCGGGCGCTGGTTGTTAGACGGGCGCGGACCGCGGCTGGATGACGAGCCCGCGGCGGTGTCACCGGGCGCGGCGCGGCGGCTGTCCATGTCCGGCTTGGACTTCATCGAGAGCGCGATCCGGTGGCGCTTCAAGTACACTTCCATCACGGTGACCTGGACTTTCTGGCCAACCTTGACCACTTCAGAGGCGTCGCGGACAAACTGGTCGGAGAGCTGGCTGACGTGCACCAGTCCGTCCTGATGGACACCGACATCGACGAAGGCGCCGAAGGCGGTGACGTTAGTGACGATGCCGGGGAGCTTCATGCCGACTTGCAGGTCGGTGGTTTTTTCGACCCCCTCGGCAAACGAGAACAACTCGAATTGTTGCCGCGGGTCGCGGCCCGGCTTGGCCAATTCGCCCAAAATATCCTGCAGGGTCGGCAGGCCGACGGACTCATCGACATATTTCTTGAGGTCGATTTTCTTGCGGGCGGCCTCGTGGGTTAGAAGGTCCTCGACTTTGCAGCCGACATCGGCGGCCATGCGCTCGACCAGCGCGTAGCGCTCCGGGTGGACCGCCGAGGCGTCCAGCGGCGCTTGGCCGCCACGCACGCGCAGGAAGCCGGCGGCCTGTTCGAAGGCTTTATCGCCGAGGCGCGGCACTTGTTTGAGTTGGGTGCGCGAGGTAAACGCGCCGTGTTCATTGCGGTAGGCGACGATGTTTTCAGCGAGCGCGGCGTTGAGCCCCGAAACATACGACAGCAGTTGTTTGGACGAGGTGTTCAACTCCACGCCCACGGCGTTGACGCAGGAAATCACCGTGTCATCCAGGCTGTTTTTGAGCGCGCGCTGTTCGACGTCGTGCTGGTATTGGCCGACGCCGATGGATTTGGGATCGAGCTTCACCAACTCCGCCAGCGGGTCCATCAACCGCCGGCCGATGGAAACCGCGCCGCGCACCGTGACATCCTCGTTGGGAAACTCCTCGCGCGCCACATCCGAGGCGGAATAAATCGAGGCGCCGCTTTCATTGACCATCACCACCGGGATGGAGGAGGGGAGTTTGAGCTTCTTGATGAACGCTTCCGTTTCGCGGCTGCCGGTGCCATTGCCGATGGCGATGGCCTCGATGTCATGCTTTTTTACCAGGGTGGTGACTTCCACCGCCGCTTCGTAGAGTTGGTTGTTAGATCCGGCGGTGGCGTGCAGCACGGTGTGATGGAGCAGCTTGCCGGAGCGGTCGAGTACCACGGTCTTGCAGCCGGTGCGGAACCCGGGATCAATGGCTAAGAGCCGCTTGCCGCCCAGCGGCGAGGCCAGCAGCAACTCGCGCAGGTTGTCGCCGAAAACCCCGATGGCCGTGACATCGGCGCGCTTTTTGGCCAGAAGGCGGGATTCGGTTTCCATCGAGGGCATCAGCAGGCGCTTGCAGCCGTCTTCCACCGCCAGCGCGACCTGGTGGCCGGCCTCGGCGGAGGATTTGACCCAATCGGGCAATGCTTGGCTGGTGACGCGTTCCACGGGCAACTCGACGCGCATCAGCAGGAATCCTTCCTTTTCTCCCCGCCGGATGGCCAGCGTGCGGTGCGATGGGATCGACTTGAACGGCTCGCTCCACTCGAAGTAATCGCGGAACTTTTGCGCGTCGGTTTCCTCTTCCTTGCCATACATGATTTTCGAGGAAACCGTCGCCTCCTCTTCGTAGATCTTGCGCACCCGGCCGCGCAACGGCGCGTCGTCCGCCACCCGCTCCGCGATGATGTCTCGCGCCCCGGCCAGCGCGTCGGCCAGCGCCGGCACTTCCTTCCCCGCGTCCACAAACTTGGCGGCTTCCTCGGCCGGATCGGTGCCCTGGTTTTCTAACAACCAATTCGCCAGTGGTGTCAAGCCGCGTTCGATGGCCTGGGTGGCGCGGGTCTGGCGCTTCGGGCGGAACGGCGCGAAGATGTCCTCCACGGCGGCGAGGGTGGTGGCGGCCTCGATTTTTTGCCTTAGCTCCGGGGTGAGCAGTGAGCGCTCCTCCAGCGATTTGATGACGGCGCTGCGGCGCGTGTCGAGCTCCGCCAACTGCAGCATGCGGTCGCGGATGGTGGTGATTTGGACTTCATCGAGCGAGCCGGTCTGTTCCTTGCGGTAGCGGGAAATAAACGGCACCGTGCCGCCCTCGGCGAGCAACTTGGCAGTCGAGGAGACGGACGAAAGCGAGATCCCGGTTTCGCGGGCGATGGATGCGAGATGGTGGGTCATGGATGGCGGAAATTTTGGGCGCGGGATGCGGTGTTGCGCGGGATCAAAGCAGGTTCCGAGCGATCGGCAAGAGGGAGCTTGACGGAGATTGCTACCGCCACCCCGAACCCTTGCAAGTCACTCACCATGAATGCAGGCCACGAGGCCCATGGCTCCCAAACGTCGCAGCTCTCCGGTGGCGTCACCGCGACGGCCGGCGCAACATTTCTCCTGTAAAAGTGCGGAGCACCAGCAACCCGGCCATTTGGCCGATGGAGCGTAGCGCCGGTGACGAACCGGCGCGCTCCTTACGCCTTGATGAGACGTCCCCGAATCTATTTAGGACTACCACAACCGTTGCCCAAAAATGCACCGTTCTTTTCGAGATTGGCGGAGAAACGCGGGGAGCGGCGGAGAGCAGCCCAGAATCACCCAGTGCCACCAACGCCTCGAACTGGGCGGTTTCCACTGTTTTTCCAGTGGAGCCGGCTAACGGACTCGAACCGTTGACCTGCTGATTACAAATCAGCTGCTCTACCAACTGAGCTAAGCCGGCGCTATTCGTTTATTTACAATCACTGATGGATCCGGATTGGATCCAAGTTTGATGTGCGCTGTCACCGAGTTGTCACCGACTTCAACGGCGGCAGTCCAATGGGGCGCGTGGGGAGGAAACCAACGCTCTGGAATATCGTCAAGGATTGTTGTGTAATCAGACGGAATGAAGCTCGGCCAGGCTGTGGCCTCCACTGTTTCGACCGACGTCAGCGGGTGCCCCGGAATGCGTCTGAGTTGGATCAGTTTGGTCAGGCATTGGACCCTCACCGCACAAGCCGCGGGCGACTTTCAAAACCTGAGTCTGCGCGCATGGCCTGCTCCAGCGGCAAACCTTGTCAAACCCACCCGAACCCGCACAAAACCAACCCCAGTCAGGGTGGTATGAATGAGGTCGAGCCGACCTCGCCGGTGTCATTTTTCCATGGAGCCACGCGCGCTCTGCCCCGGCCTTGTGCAACCCTCAGTATCCGTAACTAACCGACATGAAGCCCCACTTCCTAACCCTCGCGCTACTTTTGCCATGCGGCCTGTCCGCCACGCCTGTGCCAGCAGGCGGGACGCTGGTCGTGCCGAGTCACGCCATCGCCACGATGCGCCAAGCCGTCACGACATCGACACCCACGACGAGCCGCGGCAGGCCGATTTCACCCGCGAGTTCCTGACCACGGTCTTCAGCCACCCGTCGGTCGTGGCGGTTTTGACGTGGGGTTTCTGGGAGAAATCGCACTGGCGGCCCCAATCGGCCTACTACCGCAGCGATGGGTCAATGCCGCCCGCTGGGCAGGCTTGGCACGATCTCGTGACCAAGAAGTAGTGGACCAACGCCGCTCTCGCAACCGCTGCCGACGGCCCGGCCCGCCCGCGCGGCTTCCTTGGCGATTACGAGATCACCGTCACCCACCATGGCGTCACCCAAATCGTCCCCGCTAGGGTGACCTAAGGCGGCACCACGCTAGCAGTCAGTCTATAAGCGCGCCCGGGTGCGGACATGCCCGAAGCTACAGGCGGCCGTGCCCGTTACGGTCACGGTCGAGCCGATCACCCTGACGCGCTCAGGGTCAGGGGTGCGGCACTTTTAAACCGCCAGGCCTCCCGGGATATGCCGCCGCACTTTTCAACCGGCATTTACAGATAGTGCAGGGCGAGCCAGAGGGCGTCGGGCGAGGTGCGTTCGAGGCGGTGGCGGCAGTGGGCGGGGATGAGGTGGGTGTCGCCGGCGGCGAGTGTGAGGGTTGCGCCGGATTCGAACCGGAGTTCGGCGTCGCCGCGCAGCACCAGCACCCATTCGGCGCGCTCCTGGTCATACCAAAAGCCATCCGGGCTGGCGGTGCCGCGGGAGATGATGTGTTCCAAGGTGAAGGCGGGATGAGCGAGCAAAGTCGCGCAGGTTTCCTCGCCGGGTGAGCCAGGCGGAGGCGTCAGGAGATTGGCAGGATTGGGCATGGTAAATGCTGAAATGCTAAAATCGGCGCGCAACGCCCTGGGACGGTTGCCACCTGAAGGGAGGGAGGTTTGCTAGAGGGATGCGATGCCAGTGGTCATGGCGGATTCAAGCGCCAGAGGGCGAAGTTGAGAAACGCGGCAAATGTGACCCAGGCCAGATAGGGCGCGAACAGCGCGCCGGCCGTCTTGTTCACCTGGCGGAAGCTCAGCATCGTGAGCAGGATCGCGAGCCACAGCGCCACGATCTCGAGCAGCGCCCAACCCAAGTGATGTGCCCCGAAAAAGATGGGGGGCCACGCCGCATTGAGGACGAGTTGCACGCCATAGAGCAGTAGCGGACGCCGCCAACCCGCTTGTTGCCACACCAGCCACGCCGCCACCGCCATCAGCGTGTAAAGCAGTGTCCACGCCGGACCAAAGATCCACGCCGGTGGAGTCCACGCGGGTTTGAGCAGCGCCGCATACCACGTTCTTGGTAGCGCATGCGCACCAAGCAACGGCGCGCAGAACGTGACGATGAGGAAACCCATCAGCGGCAGGCCGTTGCGCAGGGTGGAGGAGGATTCATTCATGAGCCTGGCCGGGTTGATCGCTGAGGGGGTTGCACGGCGCGAGCCTGGGGAAGGAGCGGAATCAACAGTGAGATCGGCGGGCACCCGGGGGCGGTGGCGAGGATTTGCACGACGGCACCCAGGCCGGTGTGGTAGGTGCCCTCGGTCACGTCGCGTTCCAGCTCGCGGGCAATCTGGAAATCCAGGCCGGCCAATTCGTTACGCAAGCCAGCCAGGGTCATGAGCAGCTCGGGTGCCTGGGGGCCGCCGGTGTTCAACGCCAGTTGCGCGGGCGTGTAGGCTTCAAGGATGAAAACCCCGTCGGGCTGGAGCCCCGCCACCACGTCACGGTGAATCCGCTGGCGCAAGGCAGGCGGCAGGTGTGCAAAGGTGGAGATGATGCCCGCCCACGCGCCGGGTGCGATCGGATAGTCGCTTAGATCGGTGGCCACCGTGGTGATTTCCACCCCGTGGGCGGCGGCAAGGCGCCGGGCCTTGGCCAGACCGATGTCCGATTGATCCACCGCGGTGACCCGGTGGCCTAGCATGGCGAGGTGAACCGCATTGCGGCCCTCGCCCTCCGCCAGGCACAACACCGGACCGGCAGGGATCCGCGGCGCGACATCCGCCACGAAGGCATTGGGTTTCTCGCCATAGATATGGTCGGCGACGGCGTAGCGGTCATTCCAAAACGAGGCATTCAAAATCTGTTTTGGTTTCATGATCTTGTTGGGATTTCGGGCTCGAGTCGCTCACCGCCGCGACCCGTTGTGTTGTGGGAACTGTTCCCAGGTGCGCCATGGCGGCGGCTGTGACGCCGTGGCTGGGTTTTGGTGAGAGCCGCCGGACAGGCAGTCCCCGTGAGGGTCTGGATATGCAACCCTGGCAGCCCGTCCCGCAAGCGCATCCCGGCTTGTGATGAGCCGCCGCGTAGCACCGCCAGATAGCCCGCTGCGCGGGTTCGGGCTGCATCGGGCATGAGGATCACGTGGCGCATGCCGCATTCTGGCAAAAACCGCCGCCCATGAGGAGGCAATTTTATCTGCTCCGGCAACACGCATGATCGTGCGGGGCTGCCGGGGTGCGGATCATGGTTGAGAAATCCGCAACACAGGGTAGGTTTCAACTGTTCCATGTTTGGTTCAAAGTATGATCACAACCTATTCTTCAAATAAGCCGGGCGGTTTGATTCAGATGTCCAAGGGATATCGGAAAGTGCAGTTGAAGCAGCCGTGGCGCTCGTCGGCGGAAATGCACCCGCTGCATCTCACCGTGAACCGTGAGGGCTTCACCCCTAGGCGGCAAGCGCCCGTGCTGCAGTCCCGGTCCCGCGGGCGCAAAGCCAGAAACCGCTAGCGCCAGTCACCGATAAGATTCGGTATTTCGATTGCGCATTGCGGATCACCCAGCAGAGGCGGGGGCCAGGGTAGCTCATTCCTCATGATCAGCATTCATCAGCGGGGTGGGCGAGCCCTAGTGATTCATCGGGTGGCAGAACTGCGGCTGGGCAGTGTGGAACGCCACCACGTCATGTCCGATCCGGCCCGTCTCGGCATCCACGCACACGGCTCCCAGTTCCGTCCCGTCCTTGGTGCCGGTGGTCATCCGGATCGGCTGGTCCCTCAGAACGTCTTGCGCAGGTGGGATGGCAGAATGCCGAGTTGTTCGCGGTATTTGGCCACGGTGCGGCGGGCCACGGTGATGCCCTGTTTGGCGAGCGCCTTCATGAGCACCGCGTCGGAGAGCGGTTTGGCGGGCGGTTCGGCCGCAACCAACTGTTGGATCGCCTCGCGCACCCCGGCGTTGGATACCTCCGCGCCGTCCTGGGTCTGGTAGCCGGTGGCGAAGAACACGCGCATTTCCATCAGCCCCTGGGGTGTGAGAATGTATTTGCCCGCCACCGCCCGCGACACGGTGGTGCCGTGCATGCCGAGTTCCTCGGCAATCACATTCATCGTCAGCGGGCGCAGGTGGCGCGGCCCCTTGCTGAAGAAATCCGTTTGATGTTCGATGAGCTTGTGGGCGATGGCCAGGATGGTTTCCTGACGCAGCGAGATCGAGCGGATCAGGCTGCGGCCGTCGCGGATCTGGTCGCGGAGGAATTGGCGCGCTTTCGGGTCAATCCCGTGGTGGCCGATCAGGTCCTTGTAGAAGTCATTGATCCGCAGATTGGGCAACTGCTCGCCGGTGAGGCGGGCCTCCAGTTGGCCTTCGTCATTGCGTTCAATGACCACGTCGGGCAGGACGTAGGGGTTGCCGGTGGGATCGAAATCCCCGCCCGGGTTGGGCGTGAGTCGGCCGATGCGCGACGCGGCCTCGGCGATGCGCTCGACGCTGGTGCCGAGGTCCTTGGCGATCTGTGGGTGGCGCTTGCGCGCCAGGTCCTCGAGGTGGTCGCGCACGATTTTATATTCGATGGTGTCGGTGCCGCTTTGGCGTTCCAGCTGTAGCAACAGCGATTGCGGGATGCCGGAGGCACCGACCCCAGCGGGCTCGAACGACTGGACGAGCTGGAGCGCGGCGGTCAAGTCGGCGCGTTTGATGCCGAAGCGGATGCCTAGGTCGATAGCCGGCAGATCGAGAAATCCGCGGCCATCCAGATTGCCCAGGAGGGTCTGCGCAGCGTCCCTCACACCCGTCTCCACCATCGCCAGATCGAGTTGTTGCTGCAAATGCTGCTGCAACGTCATCGGTGCCACCATCGAATCGTAGATCCGTTGCCGCCGTTCCTCGTCATCCTGGGTCCAGGGCGCGCTTTGACCCTCGTAAATCGCCTGGTCGCGCCAGTCGTCGTCGGTTTCGTTGAGGTAGGCCAACGAATCCACCTCGTCCGGATCGGGAGCCTCCTCGTCGAGCGAGATCGACTCGGTCACATCTTCCAGCACCGGATTGAGCTCGAGGGCTTGGCTGATGATTTGCGCGAGCTCCATCGTGCCGGCTTGCAGGATCTCCAGACTCTTGCGCATTTGCGGTGCGAGTGTCTGCTGCTGGGATAAGGATTGCTGGAGATAGGCGTTGGACATGACCGGCATGCGGGTTGCCGAGACCAACCTAGGAGGAACTCCAGCAATTTGAAGCAAAAAACGTGCCAGAATTTAGAATGATTGGCGTGGCGCAGGCGAGCCGGTCCTGGATTGGGTATAACCACCGATAGGAGGCGTGGCCCGGGAGCCGGAAGATTCCGCCTGAGGGCGTCGCGACAGATCTCCCCGAGAAACGTCGATACCCGCGTAGGTAGTACCGCCTTCAGGCGGATTGTGAACCATCCGGCCCAAATCTGGCTGGAGTTCGCACGGTGGCCACGATGACTCAGGAAGATCCGACGGCTGTTGTGAGTGAGCTTAGGCGAAATACGCGACGCCTGCCGTGAAGATCGGCTGGTGCTTGTTGCCGGGGATGTTTTTGGCGACGTGGCTGCCGGCGCGCTCGGAGTGGGCCATTTTGCCAAAGACCCGGCCGCACGGGCTGGTGATGCCTTCGATGGCGGCTAGCGAGCCGTTCGGGTTGATGGCGATGTCCAGCGTGGGCACGCCGTGAGCATCGCAGTACTGGGTGGCGATCTGGCCGCTGGCGGCGAGTCCGGCGATGATTTCCGGGCTGGCGAAAAACTTGCCTTCGCCGTGGGAGACCGGGACGGTGTGGATGGTGCCGACCTGGGTGTTAGACAGCCAGGGTGAGAGCGTGCTGGCGATGCGGGTGTTGGCGTAGCAGGAAACGTGGCGGCCCAGGTCGTTTTGGACGAGGGTCGGGCGGGCTGACGCATGGGGGGGTGATGAGTGATGAGGGATGAGGGTGGATTGTGGATTGCGGATGGAAGAGCCGGCACCGTTTGCACATCTCCTATCCACGATCCTTGACCTTCGATCCTCTGCCTCCGATCCGCAATCCACGATCTCCCCATAGGGCACCAACCCGGTCTTGATGAGGGCTTGGAAGCCGTTGCAGATGCCCAGAATCAGGCCGTCGCGCTGCAGCAGGTCCATGATGGCGTCGGCCACGCGCGGGTTGCGGATGATGGTGGCGATGAACTTGGCGGAGCCGTCGGGCTCGTCCCCGGCGCTGAAGCCGCCGGGGAACATCAGGATCTGCGAGGCGCGGATCCTGGCCGCGAGCCCCGTGAGGGATTCTTCGAGGTGTCTGGCGCTTAGATTGCGGAACACCAGGATTTCGGCCGCGGCGCCGGCCTCGCGGAACGCCTTGGCGGAGTCGTACTCGCTGTTGGTGCCGGGGAAGGACGGGATCACGACCTGCGGCCGGGCGATTTTGGATTTTGGATTTTGGAGGGTGAATGAAGGGGTATTTTGAACCGCCAAGGTGCCAAGCTTGCCAAGGCTGGAGGGGGTGGGGGCTTGGGTCGGATAGACCGGTTCCAGGGTGGACGTCCAGGCCGCCCGCAGTTCAGTTAGAGCGTGGGCTTCGCCGTTGAGGGTGAGGACCGGCTCGGCAGTGGTGCGGCCGAGTTCAACCAGACCGGGCAGGGCCTGGCGGATGGAATCCGCAGCCGCGCTGGAGTGCTCAAGGAGGAAAGCGAAGTGGCGCTCCTGATAGAGGTCGAGGGGGGTGGTGATTCCGGCGCCGAGGCCGTTGCCCAACGCCATTTTGGCCAGCGCGGCGGCCAGGCCGCACCCGCCGATGTGGTGGAGGGCGAGGAAGCGCCCCGCGCTGTTGAGCTGATAGATCGCGGCCGCGACCTGCTTGAGCGCCTCGAAATCCGGCAGGTTGTCACCATCGCGCGGGATGGTGACCAGCGAGACCATGGAGCCGGGTTGCTTGAACTCGGGACTCAGGGCCAGGCTGGCCAGGCCGGGGGCCAGCGCGAAGGACACCAGGGTGGGCGGCACGTCGAGTTCGTTGAACGAGCCTGACATCGAGTCCTTGCCGCCGATGGCGGCGAGGCGCAGCGCGTGCTGGGCGTGGAACGCGCCTAACAGCGCGGCGAACGGCAGCCCCCAGCGGGCGGGGGAGGAGCCCAGTTTCGGGAAGTATTCCTGGAGGGTCAGGCGGATGTCGCTGAGGCGGGCGCCGGCGGCCACTGCCTTGCAGACCGACTCGGTGACGGCAAAGACCGCGCCGAGAAAGGGCGATTGTTCGGAGAGATAGGGATCGAAGCCCCAGCTCATGTAGGTGCAGACATCGGTGTCGCCCTCTAACAACGGCAGCTTGGCCACCATCGCGTCGGGCGGGGTGAGCTGGTTTTTGCCGCCGAAGGGCCAAAGCACGGTGCCAGCGCCCACCGAGCCGTCGAACATTTCGCCGAGGCCCTTTTGTGAGCAGGTGTTGAGGGAGGAGAGAGCCTCGCTGAGGGTGGTGGGATTGGGGCGTTGGGATAAAGATGCGGACTCAAGTCCGCGCTCCGTGACATGGACCGTGGTGGATTGTTGGACGCCGTTGGTGTCGAGGAAGGCGCGCGACAGATTGACGATGGTCTGGCCGCGCCAGGTCATCACCAGGCGGCCGCTGTCGGTGACATTGGCGACATGGACACACTCGAGGTTTTCTTGGTCGGCGGCGTGGATGAAGTAGGCGATTTCGGCCGGATCGACGCACACGGCCATGCGTTCCTGGGACTCGGAGATGGCCAGTTCGGTGCCATCGAGGCCATCGTATTTTTTGGGGATGGCATCGAGGTTGATTTCGAGGGACGGGGCGATTTCGCCGATGGCCACCGACACGCCGCCGGCGCCAAAATCGTTGCAGATTTTGATTTTACGGGTGAGTTCCGGGTTACGGAACAGGCGCTGGATTTTGCGCTCGGTGGGGGCGTCGCCCTTTTGGACTTCGGCGGAGTGGTCCAGCGCGGTGTCGGTGTGCTCCTTGGACGAACCGGTGGCACCACCGACGCCATCGCGGCCGGTGCGCCCTCCGATGAGCAGGATCACGTCACCGGGCGCGGGCGTGCCGCGCCACACCTGCGAGCGTGGCACGGCGGCGACCACCGCGCCGATTTCGAGGCGCTTGGCGACGTAGCCCGGGTGATAGACTTCCGCGACCTGGCCGGTGGCCAGGCCGATTTGGTTGCCATAGGACGAATACCCGCGGGCGGCGACCTGACAGATTTTTTTCTGAGGGAGTTTGCCCGGCAGGGTTGCGGCGAAAGGTGTGAGCGGGTCGCCGGCACCGGTGACGCGCATGGCCTGATAGACATAGGACCGGCCGGACAGTGGATCGCGGATGCAGCCGCCCAGGCAGGTGGCTGCGCCGCCAAACGGCTCGATCTCAGTGGGGTGGTTGTGGGTCTCGTTCTTGAACATCACCAGCCAGTCCTCGGTCATGGTAGAGGGTTGAACCGCCAAGTCGCCAAGATCGCCAAGGGAAGAGCGGGGATGTTGGATGGCGACGGGCACGACGATGCAGGCGGCGTTGACTTCCTCGGAGACTTCCAGGTTGTCGAGTTCGCCCGATGCGCGCAGCTCGCGCATCCCGATGAGAGCGATGTCCATCAGGGTGACCGGCTTGTCGGCGCGGCCGAGGTGCTCGCGGGTGGCGAGGTAGGTTTGCCAGGCGCGCTGGACGGGTTCGGTGCCGGCACCGAAGGTGACGTCCTCAATGCTTGTTAGAAACGTGGTGTGCCGGCAGTGGTCTGACCAATAGGTGTCGAGCATCTTGATTTCGGTGATGCTCGGGTCGCGGTGTTCTTGGTCGCGGAAATAGCCCTGGCAGAACGCGACGTCCGCAGAGGACATCGCCAGGCCGAACTCGGCGCGGATCGCGGCGGGATCGTGAGCGGTGAAGCCTGTTAGGATGGCGACGTCGGGGGGGGGAGATAGATTGCGGTGACCGGTGATCGCCGCTACCGGGACCTCATGGGAATCCACGGCGTTGATGACGTAGGCCTTGATGCTGTCGATGTGCGCAGCGGTCAGGGTACCTTCGAGCACGATGACCTTGGCGGCGTAAACCGCGGGGCGCTCCTGACCGGTGAGGATTTGGATGCACTGGGCAGCGGAGTCCGCACGCTGGTCGAACTGGCCGGGGAGATACTCAACGGCGAAGGCGGTTTGGCTGGCCGCGAGAACCAATGTCTGATAGATGTCATCGATCTGCGGTTCGGATAGAATGTGGGCGGCTGCGGCGTCGAACTCGGCGGCGCTGAGCCCGTCGATATCATAACGTTGCACCACGCGGAGGTGGTGCAGTCCGGGCAAGCCTAGCGACTCATGGAGGTCGTGCAGGAGGTGGCGGGCCTCGGCGGCGTGGGCAGGCTTTTTTTCAACGAAAATGCGGTTCATCAGCGACGGTGCTTTGGAAAGCCGAGGATCTTAAAGCGCCGGGCCGAGAGGGCAAGCGGAATGGCGCGGTGGTCCACGCACGGCCAGGTGGCGCGCTCTCGCCGAGAGCGCAGGAGCCAGCGCGGCCAACTTGCGGAGCGAGCGCGGTCCAATATGGCTGCCGCAGGCTGAGCCTTGCCATGCGGTCTCATCGAGGCTGCGGCACTTGCGAGCGAGGCTCGCAGACCGCCGATTCAGTTCCAAATGCCAGTTGCTGGAGTTTTTCCAACTCGGCGGGCGGCAGAGGGGTGGGGTCCGGATATTCGAAGACCTTGCCCTCGAAATTGCGCAGGGTGACCTGTCCGGGGGCGGTGTCGATCAGGTAGTTCGGGTTGATCGGGATTTTGCCGCCGCCGCCGGGGGCGTCGATGACAAACTGCGGGACGGCGTAGCCGGTGGTATGGCCGCGCAGGCCTTCGATGATGGCGACGCCGTCGGCCACGGCGGTGCGGAGGTGGGACGAGCCGTTGATGAGGTCGCACTGATAGAGGTAATATGGCCGGACGCGGCACATCAGCAGCTTGTGGACGAGCGACTCTTGGATGGCCAGCGAGTCGTTGACGCCACGCAGCAGGACGCTTTGGTTGCCGAGCGGAATACCGGCATCGGCAAGGCGGCCGAGCGCGTCGCGCACTTCGGAGGTGAGCTCGCGCGGGTGGTTGGTGTGGATGGAGATGAACAGCGGATGATGTTTTTTCAACATCGCGCACAGTTCCGGGGTGATGCGCTGCGGCAGAAAGATCGGGATGCGCGAGCCGATGCGGATGAACTGGATATGGGGTATGGCGCGCAGACGGCTGAGGATCCGGTCAAGGCGCTCGTCGGAAAATAACAGCGGATCGCCGCCGGAGAGTAGAACGTCACGGATCTGCGGGGATTTTTCCAAATAGCGGAAGGCCGCTTCCCACTGGGTTTCTAAATGCTGCTCGCCCACCCCGGAGACCACCCGCGAGCGCGTGCAGTAGCGGCAATACGACGCGCAACGGTCGGTGACCAAGAACAACACCCGGTCGGGGTAGCGGTGGACCAGGCCCGGCACCGGCATGTGGGAGTCTTCGCCGCAGGGGTCGGCGAGTTCTTCCGGGGCGTTCCAGCCCTCTTCGATGCGGGGGATGACCTGGCGGCGGATCGGGCAATCCGGGTTGTCGCGCTCGATCAGGTTGAAAAAATGCGGGGTGATCGACATCGCCAGCTTGGTGCCCGCGAGCAATACCCCGGCGCGCTCCTCGTCGGTGAGATCGAGGCGCGCTTCCAAGTCGGTGAGGGTGTCCACCCGGTTGCGCAGTTGCCACTTGTAATCCTGCCAGTGGGGCATGGCATCCTGTGGCCAGTGGCCTGGGGCGTGGGAAACGAAGGTGGGATCGAGGTCGGAGGAGGGGAACATGGAGTTCGTGAACAGTTTGCCAGTTTCGGTTAGCGATGATAAATCGCAACTGAAAAGAAACGCGGCACCCGGATTTTACTCATCCGGCTTGCAGGCGGGCGGATCGATTTCATCGTCGTTTTGGGACTCCACCTCGATGTCCTTGCGCATTTGGTGGGAGATCCATGGCCTGACCATGCCGTAGAGCAGATACAGGCTGAAGAGCACCACCGGCATGACGTAACGGAATTGCACCGTGACGTAGAGCAGCAGCACGGCGATGAGGATGGCGCCGAGAGTCCCGCGGGTGCGCCAACCGACTTTTTTGAAGCTCGGATAGCGGATGTCGCTGATCATCAGCAGGGATAGGCCGAGCATCGCGCCGGCCAGCAGGTATTTCCAGACCCCGAGTTCGTGGTCGTTTTGATAGAAGTCGATCAGCAAAAAGGTCAGCGAGGCGATGAAACCCGCCGCCATCGGGATGGGCAGGCCGCGGAAATCGGCGGAATCACCGGGTTTTTTTGGCAAGGCGGCCAGGCAGTTGAATTTTGCCAGGCGCATGGCACCGCAGATCAGATAGACCAGGGCGATTGCCCAGCCGATGTTTTTGGGCAGCGGAAAGAGCACCGCGCGCGACAACAGCAGCGCCGGGGCCATGCCGAAGGAGATGATGTCGGCGAGCGAATCGAATTCGCGCCCGAAGGAGGAATCCTGGCCGCCGAGCCGGGCTAACCGGCCGTCTAACAGATCGAACAGGCACGAACCGAAGATCAGCAGGATGGCGTATTCGTAGTAGCTGCGGGTGAAATCGTAGTACTCCTTGGCGGAAATGGCGGAGAGCGGTTCGCCCTTGATGACCACCCGCACCTCGGTGAGCCCCTTGAAAATCATCAGTACGGCGAAGAACCCGCACGCGAGGTTGCAGGCCGTCATCAAGTTCGGCAAAAAGTAGATTTTGATATCGTCGGACTCCTGCTCTTTCGCCATGAGCGGAGCTTATGTCACAGCCGGGCCGTGAATACAGCGTAAAAACCCGGTCGTTGCGGGATAAGCCAACCACCAGGCCGGGGCCACGCGCGTTGCTCCGGCCTTGAGTGGTTGAAAACCAATGGCTTGGGATTATTTGTTCAGGATCTTCGGCACGGATGGCGCGCGCAACCGGTGGGACTCGGGGAAATTCGACCCGAGCAGCGGTCGGCAATATTGCCGGAAATCCTCAGTCACGTCGTTCCCTGTCTCATTGATGAAGTGGTCGGGCATGTGGCGGGTTTTGCCGGCGACCAACTCGATGGGCACCAGTTCGTAATCCACGCTGTAGTTGAGGACCGGGCGGCGGATGACCACCGAACCATCGACGTTGTCCCACATTGCGAACTGGACGGCCTTTTCGCCGACTTCGCGGGCTTCCTGGGCGTCGCGGTCCGAGCGGCAGCCGATGAACGAGCGCTGGAGGTAGCCGAAGGTGTCTGAGCGCACGCGTTTGATGCCGAGGCTTTTTTTGATGGCCTGGGTGAGCAGGTCGCCGAGTGCGCCGGTGCCGGAGAGTTGGACATTGCCATGATCGTCGCGTTCGACGGCACCCATCAGCTGGGTGATCATCGCCGTGCCCTGGGCATCGGAGATGCCTTCGGAAACCGCGATGGTGCACACGCCATGCTTGGAATACACCCGGTCCACGTCGGCGAGAAACTTGTCGGTGTGAAAGGCGCGTTCCGGCACATAGACTAGGTGCGGGCCGTCATCGGTGTATTTGCGGGCCATCGCCGCGGCGGCGGTGAGGAAGCCGGCGTGGCGTCCCATCACGACGCCGACATAGACGCCTCTCAGAGCGCGGTTGTCGAGGTTCACCCCGGTGAAGGCCTGGGCCACGAAGCGGGCGGCGGAGCCGTATCCCGGGCAGTGGTCGTTTTCCTCCAGGTCGTTGTCGATGGTCTTGGGGATGTGGATGGCGCGCAGCTCGTAGTTGGCGGCCTTGGCCTGCTCATTGACGATGCGCACGGTATCCGACGAGTCGTTGCCGCCGACGTAGAAGAAGTAGCGGATTCCGTGGGCCTGCATCACGGTGAACATGCGGGCGCAGTATTCCTCATCCGGCTTGTCGCGGGTGGAGAGCAAGCCCGAGGACGGGGTGTCGGCCACTTTTTCCAGGTTGTGGGTGGTCTCGCGGGTGAGATCGACGAAGTTTTCCTCGACGATCCCCCGGACGCCATGGACGGCCCCGTAAACCGAGGTCACCTGGCTGAATTTGCGGGCTTCGAGGGCGACTCCCACGACGCTTTGGTTGATCACATGGGTGGGTCCACCACCTTGTGCCACTAATACTTTTCCTTCCAAGAGGCTCATATGCGCGGAGATCCATCGATATTCCCCGCCTCGATGCAAGACTTGAAACGGCAAAAAAGGCAGATCACGCCCGCTCGGGGAGCTCGGCTTGCCAGCGCGCCAGGGCAAGGCGGATTTCGGCGGCCTCGCGAGATGGGCTCAATTCCCAGACCAGCGGGCAGCCGGGCGGGAAGAACTGGAGGAGGGCGGCGTAATCGAGGGTGCCGCTAAACGGGACCCGGTGGTCGCGTGCGGGCCACTCGACATCGTGGACGTGGCCGCCGATGAGGTGGGGAGCAATGCTCTCCAACCATTCGGTGTGATCGAGCAAGCCGAGATTGTGCTTGAGCTGGACATGGCCGAAATCGTGCCAGTAACCGACCCACGGGTGGTCGGAGAAGTGAGACTGGAGGGCGAGCATCTCGCGCTCGGTGGGCATGTCCTCAAAGCGAGAGCGCGATTCGATGGCGAGTTTCACCCCGGCTTCGGCGGCTTTTTCGGCGATGGTGGTGAGCGCCGCGATGGCCCGGTGGTAGTAGAGCGGGGCGATCTTTTCGCGCTTCCTGACAAACGCGAGTTTGGTTTTGATGAATTTCTGGCTGTGGCTGCCGTGGCTGGTGAGCATGGCGGTGAGCGCCTGGGTCCATTTGCGCGGGTTCATGGGCACCGACCCCATGTGCAGGACCAGGTAGCCGGCGCCGAACTCGGCGGCGATCTCCAGGGTGCGCAGGGTCATGGCCAGCGCGCGTTGCCGGTCGGCGGGTCGGTGGGAGGTGAACGGATAGGCGTCGGGCGCGTCGATGAGAACTTCCACGGGCGACGGGAAAAAGTTGTGGACCCCCGCGCAGGTGAAGATCCCGCGCTGGAAGGCTTTGCGAATGCCGGGGAGCTTGGCGATGGTCATGCCATGCGAGAGCTCGATGTGGGAAAACCCGAGCTCGACGATTTCCTCAATCATCGTCTCGCCGTCGGCATGGCGGTGGTTGTTCCAGCAGGTGGAAAAGGCGAGCATGGCGGGGATGGGCTATCCTGTGGCTTGAAGATTTTTGAACCGCAACCGAGCGGAGCGAGGTGGACGAGCTGGCTAGTCTGAAGAATGAGTCAAATGGACGCCGATGAGCACTGATCGCATGAAAGAAAATCGCGCCTCATCTGCGTGCATCTGTGGTGAAGATCTCCCGGGCTTGTGTGAGCGACGGTCATCGACCGCCGCGACAGGGTGCTAGCGGTCCAGCAGCAGGAATTTGAGTTCGGCTTCGGAGACCACCACCCCGTTGACCAGGCAGCGGCAGCGGGTTTGGCCGATCGACCCGCGGATGCGGATAATGTCGCTCTCGATGAACAGGGTGTCGCCGGGCAACACCGGCCGCCGCCATTTCACGCTGTCGGCACTCATGAAGTAGCCGATTTTACCGGTGTTTTCCGGCTTGCGCAACATCAGCACCGAGGACACCTGGGCCATCGCCTCGAGTTGCAGCACGCCCGGCATGATCGGGTGGCCGGGGAAGTGACCGACGAAATACGGCTCGTTGATGGTGACGTTTTTCACGCCGATGCATTTGTTTTCGCCGAGGCAATCGACGATTCGGTCCACCATCAGGAACGGATAGCGGTGCGGCAGGATTTTCATCACCTCGTTGATATCCAGCACGCTCTCGGCATCGGGGATGCTGACCGCGGCGGGCACCATCGAGCGCATCCGCTGGTATTCGGTCTTGAGGGTGGCCGCCATCTTGGTGTTGGGTCCGTGGCCGGGTTTCACCGCGATGACGTGGCCGTGGATGCGCACGCCCGCCAGGATCAGGTCGCCGATGAGGTCGAGCGCCTTGTGGCGGGCGAACTCGTTGGAAAAGCGCATCGCTTCCTTGGACATGATCTCGTTGCCGCGGATGACCACCGCGCTTTCCAGCGAGCCGCCCTTGATCAGGCCTTTTTCTAACAACGGCTTGACGTCCTCGTAATAGACGAAGGTGCGCGCCGCGCAGATTTCCCGGGCGTAGAGCTCCGGGGTGACCTCGGTGGAAAAATACTGGGTGAAGCGGCCCTCGGGGCCGACATTGGTGACTGAGACCTTGAAGGTCTTGCACGGCACGATGGTGATGAGCGTGCCGTCGGGGGTTTCCTGATGGATCGGCTCGCGGATTTCCCACACCCGGCGTGGCGCGGCTTGGGTGCGCAGCCCGACCTGTTGGATCATCTCCACGAACGGCCGCGAGGAACCATCGCCGATGGGTGGTTCGTTGGCGTCCATCTCGATCAGTGCGTTGTCAACGCCCATGCCGGTGAGGGCGGAAAGGACGTGCTCCACAGTGTGAACCTTCACCGAGCCTTCCGCCAGGGTGGTGGCGCGCTCGACGGTTTGCACTTTTTCCACGTCGGCGCTGATGAACGGCTGGTCGGGCAGATCGATGCGGCGAAACTTGAAGCCGTGGCCTTCCGGGGCGGGCTTGAGCGTCAGGGTGACTTTCTGGCCGGTATGGAGTGAGGTGCCTTCGAGGGTGGCTGAACCGGCTAGAGTGTGTTGCAAAGCTGAGGACATGGGCGCGCAGGTTGAGTTTTTTTCCAGCGCTGGGCAAGCCGGAATGCTGGCACTGGAATGCGGGCGCCGCAGGCCGGAACACGAGTCTCCAGACTCGCCCCCGCGGCGAGTGGCCAATGAGCCGCCATGGATAGAATTTTTGAGAATCCAGGAATTAGGGCTTGCCATCTGGTGAATCCGAACTATAAACCTGCCGCGCACCGTGTCGGTGCGCTGTGTGGCCGTTGGTAAGGCCTCGCCCTTTTCCGGTCTGCATCGATGAGATGGATTGTTTGAGGTTACTCAGAAATCTCTCATCGCCCCGCCAGCCGCCGGATCCCCGGAGGGTGCTGACAATTTGAACACATGACCCCGACTGCCTACGAGGCGTTGCCATTGGCCGCGCCCCTTCAACGCGTTTTGCGCGAATTGAACTACACCGTGCCCACGCCAATCCAGGCGCAGGCCATCCCCAGACTGCTGGAGGGCCGCGACCTGCTCGGTTGCGCCCAGACCGGCACCGGCAAGACCGCCGGCTTTGCCCTGCCCATCCTCCAGGCGCTGCATGAACGGCCGGTGCAGGTGCGCCCGCGCTGTTGCCGCACCCTGGTGCTGGCGCCCACCCGCGAGCTCGCCGGTCAGGTGGGCAAGAGCTTCACCACCTACGGCCAACACATCCGGTTCCGCCAGACGCTCGTTTACGGCGGCGTCGGCCAGGTCCCGCAGGTCAACGCCATGCGCGGCGGTGTGGACGTGCTGGTGGCCACCCCGGGACGGTTGTTAGACCTGATCGACCAGCGCCACATTGATCTCTCGCAGGTCGAGTTCTTCGTCCTCGACGAGGTGGACCGCATGCTCGACATGGGTTTTTTGCGCGACGTGAAGCGCTTGGTGGCGATGTTGCCGGCGCGGCGCCAGTCGTTGTTTTTCTCGGCCACGCTGGCCCCGAACATCGTCGAACTCGCCCACACCATCCTGCGCGATCCGGTGCATGTGAGCATCGCCCCGGAAGCCACCACCGCCGAAAAGATCGACCAGCAGGTTTGCTTCCTGACTCGCGAGGACAAGCGCCCGCTGCTCGAGCAGTTGCTCCGCGCTCAAGCCAACGCCACCGAGCAGAAACTCACCATCGTTTTCAGCCGCACCAAACACGGCGCGAACAAACTCGCCAAGAGCTTGTGCGCCGCGGGCTTTGGTGCCGATGCCATCCACGGCAACAAGAGCCAGGCGCAGCGCGAGAAAGCGCTCGACCGCTTCAAGAAGGGTCTCACGCCCGTGCTGGTGGCCACCGATGTGGCGGCCCGCGGCGTGGATGTTCGGGCCATCGGCCTGGTGGTGAACTATGACCTGCCCAACGAACCGGAGGCGTATGTCCACCGGATCGGGCGGACGGCCCGGGCCGGTGCCGAAGGCCGCGCGGTTTCGTTTTGCTCGGAAGAGGAGCTCGAGTTCCTGCGCGAGATCGAAAAAATCATCCGGATGCCCATTCCGCGCTGGGACGATCACGCGTGGCACGTCGAGGAGCTGGCCGCGCGCCATGCCCGCGGCAAATCCGGCGGTTCTCACGCCCCCAAGCCGTCTAACGGCAATGGTCGCGGGGGTCAGCGCCGCAGCTACGGCGGCGGCCGGCGGTAAGCAGCGTGCAGGTAGGGCGGCCCGGGCCGCCGAAGAGTTCCGCCTTGCGGCGCGGAGAGGGGGCGCTGCCGGCCGCATCGATCGCCGGCATCGCGCAGCGCGGCTTCCAGCACCTCCGCATGCTCGCTCTGAATCGAGTTGTGGCGGCCACCCGCGATTTCCCTGAGGTGGACGAGGGTGGATTGTTGCCCGGCCAGGGCGCGGCTCATCGCCAGCGGGATCACCACGTCTGACGTGCCATGCAGGATAATGACGTGGCCCGGGCCGCGGAGGGCCACCTCGGCGAGGCGCGCCGCATTGTCGAAGCGGTGCCACACCAGCCAACCTAACGGTAAGCCGGTGACCATGCGGGTCATGTCCATGGTGCTGGTGAAGGGAGCTAGCAGAACCCCGCGCTGGATCTTGAATTCCGAGGCGGCGATCCAACAGGCGGCGCTACCGAGGCTGTGGCCAAAAAAACGCAGGCGGTTCGGATCCGGATGGTCCGGCCAGTGGATGGCGCGACATGCCAGCGGCACCACGGTGGCGAAGCTCTCGCGGATGCGCTGCGGGTTGGGCGAGCCCTCACAATCGCCGTATCCCGGGAAATCCACTAACAACCAGGCGTCCTCTGGCGGACCATGGCTAGCAGGCCGAGCGGAATGCCGGTGAGCAGCCACAGCGTGAGAACAATACGGGCGAGCCGCTGGAGCACTATTGGCCGCGTGCTCACACTTGGGTTAGCTTGGCCAAGTCCCACGCGGGACGGCCGAGTTCGGCGGCAATTTCGTTGAATTCGGCGACTTCCGCCGGGGTGAAGAGCAAGCCACCGGCTTGATCCGAACGTTGGCGGGCACCGGCTTCGATTTGGCCGGGCAGCATGGCTCCCTCATTGCCGTGGCCGAGGATATCCTCGAGCACCACCTTGAGGTTGTCGATTTGGCTGCGACCCGAGGCGAAGTTGCCGCCGGAAAGCGCGTCCGGGTGGATCACCTGGAAATAGAACACCGGGGTGTTTTTTTCGCCAGGGGCGAGCGGTTGGCGGCCGCGCAGGGTCGGCAGCGAGCCGCCGATGAGCGCGCCGAAAATCTCGTTGAGCAGGCACATGCCATAACCTTTGTGGCCACCGAAGGGCAGCAGCGCGACGACTGCATCGGGGTCGGTGGTGGGATGGCCGTGAGCATCGACGGCCGCGCCCGGCGGTAGCGATTTGCCTTCGCGTTTCAGGGTTTGGACCCGGCCCATCGCCACCGTCGATGTCGCCCAATCCATCACGATCGGAAAACCATTGGCCTCGCGGCTCGGAATGCCCCACGAGTGCGGGTTGGTGCCGAGGGTGGGAAACTTGCCACCATAGGGCACGACTTCGGCCAGCGCTGAGGTGCAGTTGGTATAAGCATAGTAGCCGCGCTCGGCTGCCTCCATCACATAACCGCCGCCCCACAGGTAGTGGAAGGCGTTGTCCACGGCGATCTGGGCGATGCCATATTGGTCGGCCAGTTCAATGGCGCGGTCGATGGCGCGATAGGCCACCGACTGGCCGAGTTTTTTATGGGCGTTCCAGCGTTCGCTGGCGGGGAAGCGCGTGGGCAGCACTTCAATCTCCGCGCCCGGAACGCAGCCACCGGTGGCCGAGCCAAACAGGTGGTCGAGGTGCAGGGCTTTGAGCGCGTGGTGGGTGCGAATGCCGTGGCGGGCGGCCTCGGCGCAGAGCTTGGCACCTTCGTCGGCTTCAGTGGCGGTGTAGCCGCGCGCTTGATAGGCGTGGGCAACCAGGGCGTCGTGATCGGTACGGGTAATAACGAGCAATTCGGACATGGCGTGGGGTGGGTGTGATCAGCGGGCCAGGATCGAGTCCCAGTGTTCGACGTTGTCCTTCTGGGACTCCAAGAGCGCCGTGATGTCGTCGTGCAGGGTGATCGAGTTGATCTGGTCGCCCTTGACGATGTGGTTGACGACCACTTGGCCGGCCGTCACTTCGCCGAACACCGCGTGTTTGCCATCCAAGTGTGGCGTGGGCAGATGGGTGATGAAAAACTGGCTGCCGTTGGTATTCGGGCCGGCATTGGCCATCGAGAAGATGCCCGATTTCGAGTGCCGCAGCGAGGGGTCGATTTCATCGGCGAACTTGTAGCCCGGGCCGCCCGAGCCGGTGCCCGTCGGGTCGCCGCCCTGGACCATGAAATTCGGGATCACCCGGTGAAACGAGATGCCATCATAGTAGCCGCGCTTGGCGAGATTGAGGAAATTCGCGGCAGTGACGGGAACTTTCGAGGCGAAGATCGTGGCGTCGATGTCGCCGGCGGTGGTGTGGAGGGTGATTTTGATGTCGGACATGGGCGACAGGAAACACCGGAATCACCGCTTTGGCAATCACCGGCTTTGAGCGAGCACCCACTGGTATTCGCCGGCGATCTGCGCCGCCACCGGCCGCTGCAGCGCCGCGGGCAGCACGCCCCAGGTGTAGGTTTCGATTTCGTAGTGCTGGCAGGCCTGCGGGTGGTCGCGGTGCCAAGCGAGCACGGCGCGGGCGTGATCGCGCGTCGAGCGCAGCGGCGGCGCGGGCTCGGCGTCGAGCGGAATGTGGAAATGGACGCGGGCCTCAACGCCGGGCGTGCGCTCACTCACAGACGCGAGGAAGTCCGGGAGGTCCGCAAACCGGGTGATGGCGCCGGCGCGGTCGCGCTCTAACACCTGATGGAAATACACCGGCTCGTCAAACGCGCGGATGGCGGCCAGTGCGGCGGGATCGCGCGGGTCGAAGGCGAGGGCGCTGGAGAGGTGGATTTTGGAGATCCGGATGCCCGCCGCGCACAGGGCGTCGAGCGATGTGCGGGCGTCCTCGTATTGGAGGGCGAAGTGGCAGGCGTCGTAGTTCACGCCGATGCGGCGCTGGACGATGCCGGCATCCGCGGCCTCGGAATGCAGGCGCTCGAAGAAGGCGAGGGTTTCCGCGGTGTTCTCAAAATGGCCGAGCGGCTCGGGTTCCAAACCGAGGTGGAAATCGTGGCCGGTTTCGGCTGCTAGATCGTCGAGCCAGCCCGCGAGTTCCAGCAGGTGGTGGCGGATGAGCGCCTCGTCGGCGGCGAACGACTTGTGCGACCCGGGCAGGGATGACACCGACGCGCCGCTGCCCGGCCGGGCGATGGCGGCCAAAATGCGGAACAGGTCCTGGGTGTAGTCGAGGCGCGCGCGTTGGGTCCAATCCGGCTGGAACACCCGCTCCTTGACCCGCGTGCCGTGGAAGCTGCCGTAGGGAAATCCGTTGATGGTGAAAACATACGTGTTCGTTGCCTCAAGCCACCCGCGGAATTCGGCCAGTCGCGCCCCCTCTAACAACTCGCGCGCCGCCACGGCCGACAGCCGCAGGCCGATGGCAAAGGGCGCGTCGGGGCCCAGCGTGCCCAGCGCCCGCAGCCGGTCGCGCACCGCCAGCACCTGGCTTTGGAGCATATCGCGGGTTTCCGCCCAGCTTTCAGCCGGGTGGATGTTGGTGCAATACGCGAGGTGGGAGGAGGCGATGTTCATGGCAGGGGTGAGGGTGGTGCGGACTCGTTGAGGCAGCCTTCATTGGATCGAGCCAGCAGCCAGGTGGCCCAGACTGGTGGCGCGGCCTCGATGAGGCCGCAGGAGCATGGCGGGAGAACGGGAGGCATAGGCGGCACCCTGGCGAGCGCTCTCGGCGAGAGCGCGCCACCGGTGATCATCGCGCCACCTTTCATGGGCGGGATTCATTAGCCTCATTGTGCCCCAAGCACAAAGCGCGGCGACTGGCTCAGGAAGTCGCGCGGGTTCTGATAGATGAGGCGCTCGATGGCGGCGGCGCTGTGGCGGCGCGCTTTCATTTGCAGCGCGCACTTGGGCACAGCCAGCGGGTCGGAGACGCCCCAGTCGCAGGCCGAGTTCATCCACAGCCGCTCGGGGCCGTGGATTTCGAGGATGTCGATGGCGCGGTCGAGCGAGCACTTGCTGTGGGGATAGAGGGTCATGCCGGCCCAGTAGCCGGCGTCGAGCACCGCGGCCACGGTGTGTTCCTCGACGTGGTCGATGATGACTTTGGCGCGGTCAAGGCGGGAGAAGTTGGCGAGCGCGGCGAGGATGAGTCGGGTGCCCTTGAGTTTGTCTTCCAGATGGGGGGTGTGGATGAGGACCGGCAGGTCGTGGTCGAGGGCGAGCTGGACGTGCTCCTCGAAGATGGCGAGCTCGTTGCGGGTGTTCTTGTTGAGTCCGATCTCGCCGATGCCTAACACCGTCGGGCAGGCCAGGAACTGCGGGATCAGGCTCATGACCTCGCGGGCAAAGCCGGGGTCGTCGGCCTCTTTCGGGTTGATGCACAGCCAGCAGAAATGCTTGATGCCGAACCTGGCCGCGCGCTGCGGCTCGTATTCGGTGAGCTGGCGGAAGTAATCGTGAAAGCCGGCGGCCGACGAGCGGTCGAAGCCGGCCCAGAACGCCGGTTCGCAGACCGCCTCGCAGCCGGCCAGCGCGAGTTGTTGGTAGTCGTCGGTGGTCCGGCTGACCATGTGGGCGTGGGGCTCAATGTAGCGCATGGAGATGGGGAAAAGTTGAAAGCAGAAAGTTGAAAGCTGAAATCATGAGGAAGCGCGAAGCCCGTTCAGCTTTCTGCTTTCTGCTTTCCGTTTTTCTCCCAGGCCCCGCAGGCACCTTGCATGGACGCTTGGGCGATGGGCTCGGTGGTGTGGTCGGAGAGCGCCTCGAGCACGCCGCAGGCCCGGTCCGGGCGGTCGGCTAGCAGGATTGGCAGGGCCGCCCGCAGCGCCTCCAGGCGGAAGTCGGCCGGGCCGGGGTGGCGGTCGAGGCGATCGAAAAACGCGGCCAGATCGATGAGTTGGTGGCGCGCGGCGATGAATTGGAGGTCGAGGATATCCTGTTTGCTCGGCATGGCTGGCAGTTTGACGGCCCACGGATGCGGGTCAATGGAGAAGCGCGGGTGCGCCGCTGGGCGCTTCAAAGGTGTTGAATCACCTTGGCGCGCTCAAAGCGGGCTTTGGGCATACTCGCATATGTATCATCCTCCGAGCGATAACCGAGGGCGCAAGTCACCACGGTGGCGTAGCCGGATCCTTCGAGCCCGAGGATGCGGTCATAGGCACTTTTGCTGATGCCTTCCATCGGGCAGGCATCGATGCCCAGCAGCGCGGCGGTGGTCATCAGTTGGCCGAGCGCGATATACACCTGATGGATATTCCAAGCATGGCGGTCCTCCACGCTCTGGGTTTCCGCGAAGCCCGCAATCATGCCCTTGAGCGGTGCCACGGCCTCGGCCCCTTTGCCCTGAACTTGCGCCATTCGCGTGATCCAGGCATCGATGTCGGTCGTCGTCAGATCCGTGCGGGCGGTGAGGACGACGAGGTGCGAGGCCGCAGTGACTTGCGGCTGATTCCACGACTCCGCCAGGAGTTTGGCCCGGATGGATGGGTTGGCAACCACCAGGAATTTCCATGGCTGTAATCCGAACGACGACGGCGTGAGCACGAGCGATTCCTCGATGGCGTCCCAGAGGTTGTCAGCGATTTTGCGGGTGGCATCGAATTGTTTGGTGGCGTAGCGCCAGGATAGGGCGGCGAGGAGTTGGTCGATTGGCGGTGTCATAACAGGTCAGCACTATGCCGCACAAAATTCGAAAGGCAAGGGCCGGCTGGGAATCCTTCAGGGCGAGGTGGCAGGCGATGGCGGTCGCAGCGGTGGCCAGCTGAGCGGTTCGCGGGATCGCCGCTTGCCGAGTGGGCCGCAATGGTGTGAGCTGGCCGGGTGTTGGCGACTTACGTGCATAATTTGAATCCGGTGGCCCTGCCGATCTATGGCGGGCTGGCACTGCGCTGGTATGGGCTGGCCTATCTGATGGCCTTTGTGGCCGGGTTTTTATTGCTCCGGCACCTGGCCAAGCGCGGGTTGTGGGTGCTCAAGCCCGAACAAGCCGGCGATTTCATTGCGGCGTCGGCCTTGTTTGGGGTGTTTTTGGGCGGGCGGGTCGGGTATATCCTATTTTACCAACTGCCCAAAGTCGGGTGGGCGGGGTTGGTGCATGATCCACTGTTAGTTCTGCGGGTGTGGGAAGGCGGCATGGCCAGCCATGGCGGAATCCTCGGCCTTGTCATCTTCACCTGGTTCTACGCCAAAAAACACCACGTGACCTGGACCGGTCTGGGCGATGGCTTGTGCGTCGTGGCGCCACTCGGGATCTTCTTCGGGCGCACCGCCAATTTCATCAATGGCGAACTCTACGGCCGCGTTTGCGAGGGCCTGGCTTGGGCGGTCAAGTTCCCACTATCGCTGCCCGAACAACCTGCCGAAGTGCAAAGCGCCGCCTGGCAGGCGTGCACCCGTGCGGATCCGAAACTCGCTGAGGCGGAGTCGTTGAATGCGCTGATTGCCTCTGCCCGCGACAACCCGCAGCTGTCCCAGACCCTGGGTAACTTCCTGCCTGAGCGGCATCCATCGCAGATTTATGAGGGCATGTTAGAAGGGCTGTTGTTGTTTGCGATCTTGTGGGTCGTGCGCACCCGGTTTCCGAAAGCCCCGGACGGCCTGCTCACCGGGATGTTCTTCGCGTTGTATGCGGCGTTGCGGATTTTTGGCGAGCAATTCCGCGAGCCCGATGCGGCGATGGTCGGCAGACTGACCAAAGGGCAGTTTTTCTCGGTGTTCATGTTCGCCTTTGCCGCCGCGTTTTTCCTCCACGCCTGGCGCGGTTGGCGGTGCGGCCGCGCGGCGGCTAACCCGTAGGCTCGTTCGTGAGAACGCGGTCCAGAGCGTGCGGCCACCCGCACGCCTACAGGATCGCAACGCGGTAATATTCACAATTGGCATTTGCACCGGCCCTCGACCGCACTAGCATCTGCCCAATGCTTGAAATCACAATGAAACGCAACTGGGCCTGGTGCATGTGGGGAATATGCCTGCTCGGGTTGCTGGCCGGCGCGCAGGCGGCCGTTGCGCAATCCGCCAGCGCGCCGCCGCAGGCGCGCTATGTCATCGTCATCAGCGTGGACGGCCTGGGGTCGGCATACGTCAAGCCGCTGTTGACCGCCGGCCTGACCAACGAGTTGACGACCCTCAAGCGGATCCAGGCCGAAGGCTCCGGCACGCTCAATGCGCGCGACGATGCCGACTATGCCATCACGCTGCCTAACCATGTGACGATGATGACGGGCCGCGGGGTCACGGGCGAGTCGGGCCATCATTGGACGGCCAACACCGACCCGGGGCCCACGGTCACGCTGGCCAGCAATCATGGGTCCTATCTGGCCAGCGCCTTCGACGTCGCCCATGACAACGACCTGCGCACCGCCATCTGGTCGGGCAAGTCGAAGTTCAGCCTGTTTCACCAATCCTACAACGCCATCAGCGGCGCACCCGATGTCACCGGCCCTGACAACGGTCGCGACAAAATCGACTATGACCAGATCGTCCCCGGCAGTCCGGCGGCGGATCTCACCGCCGATTTTCTCACCCGGATGACTGATAAGCCCTTCAACTTCGTGTTCTTCCACTATCAGGATCCCGATCACACCGGCCATGGTATCGGCTGGTCCGCCGACCCCGCGAGCCCCTACGCCAGAACGCTCAAGAGCGTGGACACCGCCATCGGCAGAATGCTCGACATGGTGCAAGCCAGCCCGACCCTGAAGGACCGGAGCGTGATCATTCTCACATCCGACCACGGCGGCCACGACAAGACCCATGGCGACACCCAAAATCCGCTGGATTTCACCATCCCGTTCCTAGTCTGGGGCGCGGGCGTGCCGGCCGGGGGTGACCTGTATGCCATGAATCCCGCCAGCCGCACGGCTCCGGCGCCGGACGCCAATCCGCCCTACACCGGCCCGCAGCCGGTGCGCAATGGTGATGCTGCCAACCTTGCGCTGGGTCTGCTAGGCCTGGGGCCGGTGCCCGGATCCACCATCGACCGCGCGCAGGATTTGGTGGTTAGATCCAAGCGGTAATCCAAAGGAAAATGGAAACCACGGATTACACGGATTTAACGGATGATTAGAGAGTTATGAAGTTTGAGCCCCTAACCCGGTGAGTGAGCCTGAAGTCTGATAGAACACGGAAATATTCTCCGTGAAATCCGTTAAAATCCGTCTAATCCGTGGTAAAATGAACCGTCCTGCCGTTTTTCATTTTCCTATGTAGCAATGAGCCTTGGGTGACTGCGGCGAATCTCGCCGCTTTGATTGGCTGACAATCACGCCCAGCTTCCATACCCAAAGCGTTGAAGCGCGGGCGCTTCAACGCAGTCCAAAACTTCAGTCCAAAGCTGACGGATCGCTCAGGGCAGCTGGGTGCGGCCCATGAGGAAGCGGTCGCACTCGCGGGCGGCACCACGGCCTTCATTGATGGCCCAGACCACCAGCGATTGGCCCCGGCGCATGTCGCCCGCGGCGAACACTCCGCTGAGGTTGGTGGTGAACTTGCCGTGATCGGCCTTGACGTTGGAGCGGGCGTCGGTGTCGAGAGCGAAGTGCTGGACGATTTCCTGATCAGGGCCTAAGAAACCCATCGCCAGCAGCGCGAGTTGCGCCGCAATGACCCGAGCACTGCCGGGGATTTCCTTGGGTGAGAAGCGGCCTTGCTCGTCCTTGGCCCACTCGATTTCGCAGATCTCCAGACCGGTGAGATGGCCGGCCGCATCCTTAATAAAACGTTTGGTTTGCACCAGATACTGGCGCGGATCGCTGCCCTGCACCGCGGCGGCTTCTTCCTGGCCGTAGTCCATCTTGTAAACCTTGGGCCACTCCGGCCACGGGTTGTTGGCGGCGCGCTCGAGCGGCGGCTGGGGCATGATCTCCAACTGGATGACGCTCTTGCAGCCGTGGCGCAGGCTGGTGCCCACGCAGTCGGTGCCGGTGTCGCCGCCGCCGATGACCACCACGTCCTTGCCGGAGGCGTTGAGCGCCGGGCGGGTGCCGTCGAAATGGTGGTCAAGTTGATGGCGGGTGTTCTCAGTTAGGAAATCCATCGCTAGGTGCACGCCGGCGGCGTCGCGGCCCTCAATCGGCAGGTCGCGCCCGAGGGTGGCACCGCAGCACAGCACCACCGCATCGAAGTCGCCGCGCAGGCGCTGGGCGGTCCAGGTCGGGTCCTTGCCGATAGCGATGCCGGTTTTGAACACGACGCCTTCCTCGGTCATGAGCGCAACGCGGCGGGTGACGACCTCGTCCTTGGCGAGTTTCATGTTAGGGATGCCATACATGAGCAGGCCGCCGATGCGGTCTTCTCGCTCGAACACCGTGACGTGGTGGCCGGCCTGGTTGAGTTGGTCGGCGCAGGCCAGTCCGGCCGGGCCTGAGCCGACGACGGCGACTTTCTTGCCGGTGTGCTGTGCGGGGATTTTGGCGGTGACCCAGCCTTCCTCCCAGCCGCGGTCGGTGATGGCCTGCTCGTTGTTCTTGATGGTCACGGGCGGCTGGATCACGCCCAGCACGCACGACCCTTCGCACGGGGCGGGACACACCCGGCCGGTGAATTCCGGGAAGTTGTTGGTCTTGTGCAGGCGTTCCAGCGCTTCCTGCCAGCGGCCGCGGAAGATCAGGTCGTTCCATTCCGGAATCAGGTTGTTGATCGGGCAACCGCTGGCCATGCCGGAGAGGATGTGGCCGGTGGTGCAAAACGGCGTGCCGCAGTCCATGCAGCGCGCGCCCTGCGAGCGCCGGTGTTTTTCCTCGCCGTGAATTTTGAATTCCCGCCAGTGCTTGAGGCGCTCGAGTGGTGCTATTTCGGAATCCGTCTGGCGCGCGATTTCCATGAATCCTGTTGGCTTGCCCATGATATATCGGAATGTGTGTGGGTGAATGAGGTGTTTGTAGCGGCGCTCTACGAGCGTCGTGTGAATGAGGTGTGCTGGTAATTCATTGTAGGAAGTCAGCGACGGTCATAGACCGCCGCTACAATTTTCAATTGCCGCCGACGCGCGACAGGTCCTTGAGGTTTTCATCAAAGGCGGCCATCGCCGCCTCGTCGCCGGTGAGCCCTTGTTCCTCGACCTTGCGGAAGCATTCCAGCATCCGCTCGTAGTCGCGCGGGAAGACCTTGAAGAATTTTGGCAACTCGTCGGTCCAGTGGTCGAGCAGCCACTCGCCGCGCGCCGAGCCGGTGTGGGAGACGTGTTTTTCGATCTCGGCCTTGACCAGGGTGATGTCGGCATCGCCGCATTCGATGAGCCGATAGAGATTGACCATGTCCTGGTTGAGGCGCTTCTCGAACACCCCGTCGATGTCATAGACATAGGCGATGCCCCCGGACATGCCGGCCGCGAAGTTGCGCCCGGTCTCGCCCAGCACGATCACCTGCCCGCCCGTCATGTATTCACAGCCATGATCGCCGACACCTTCCACCACGGTTTTGACGCCCGAATTGCGCACACAGAACCGTTCGCCGGCGATACCGTTGATGTAGGCCTCGCCGGCGGTGGCGCCGTAGAACGCGACGTTGCCGATGAGGATATTGTCCTCGGCCTTGAGCGCCGAGCCTTTGGGCGGATAGACTATCACCTTAGCACCCGACAGGCCTTTGCCGACATAGTCGTTGGCGTCGCCCTCGAGCACAAAGGTCATGCCGTGCGGGGTGAAGGCCGCAAACGACTGGCCGGCGCTGCCGGTGAATTTGAGCTGGATGGTGTCCTCCGGCAGGCCCGCGCCGCCGTGATGGCGGGTGACCTCGCTGCCGGTGATGGTGCCCACCACGCGGTTGACGTTGGTGATAGGCAATTCAACCCGGACTTTTTCCCCGCGCTCGATGGCTGGCTTGCACAAGGCTAACAGGTGGGTGTTGTCCAGAGCGCTTTTCAGGTTGTGGTCCTGCGGGATCTGGCAGTACGTGCCGACGTTGTCGCCGACGTCGGGCTTGTGGAACAAGGTGGTCAGATCCACGCCGTTGGCCTTCCAGTGGTCGGTCGCCTCGGCCGTGTCCAGGCACTCGGCGTGGCCGACCATTTCCTGAATCGTGCGGAAGCCGCATTCGGCCATAATCTCGCGCATTTCCATGGCGATGAAGCGCATGAAATTGACCACATGCTCGGGCTTGCCGGCAAAGTTTTTGCGCAGTTCGGGGTCCTGGGTGGCGATGCCCACCGGGCAGGTGTTTTTCTGGCAGACGCGCATCATCAGACAGCCGACGCTCACCAGCGGCGCGGTGGCAAAGCCGTATTCCTCCGCACCTAACAACGCGGCGATCGCCACGTCGCGCCCGGTTTTGAGCTGGCCGTCGGTCTCGAGCACCACGCGGCTGCGCAGGTCGTTGAGCAGCAAAATCTGGTTGGTTTCGGCCAGGCCGAGTTCCCACGGCGCGCCGGCATTGTAGATTGAGGACGATGGCGAGGCACCGGTGCCGCCGTCGTGGCCGGAGATGAGGATCACGTCGGCGTGGGCCTTGGCCACGCCCGCGGCGATGGTGCCGACTCCCACTTCCGCCACCAACTTGACGTTGATGCGGGCCCGGGTGTTGGCATTCTTTAGGTCGTGGATCAACTCGGCGAGGTCTTCGATCGAGTAGATGTCATGGTGGGGCGGGGGACTCACCAGGCCCACGCCGGGGGTCGAGTAGCGGACCTTGGCGATCCATGGATAGACCTTGGATCCGGGGAGTTCGCCGCCCTCGCCGGGCTTGGCACCCTGCGAGATCTTGATTTGGATTTCATCGGCATTGACCAGGTATTCGCTGGTCACCCCGAAGCGCCCGGAGGCGACCTGCTTGATCGCGGAGCGCTTGCTGTCGCCGTTAGGCAGGGTCTTGAAGCGTTCCGGATCCTCGCCGCCTTCGCCGGTGTTGGACTTCCCACCGATGCGGTTCATGGCTATGGCCAGCGTTTCGTGGGCTTCCTGCGAGATCGACCCGTAGGACATGGCGCCGGTTTTGAAGCGCTTGGTGATGGACTCGACGGATTCGACTTCCTCGATGGGCACCGCCGGGCGGTTGTGGCGGAAGCGCATCAGGCTGCGCAGGGTGGACAGGTTCTCGCTCTGTTCGTTGACCTTGGCGGCATACTTCTTGTAGGTCGCGTAGTGGTCGGTGCGCACCGCCTTTTGAAGCAGGTGGATGGTTTCCGGGTTGAAGAGGTGGTATTCGCCGTCACTGCGCCATTGATAGACGCCGCCCGAGTCGAGCGTTTGTTCGGCGGTGGCGAGGTGGCGCTCCGAGAACGCGGCGCGGTGGCGGATGAGTGATTCCTCGGCAATCTGGTCGATGCCAGAGCCCTTGCAGCGGCTCGAGGTGCCCGTGAAATACTTGTTCACCAGGTCCACCTGCAGGCCGATGGTTTCAAAGATCTGGGCTCCGCGGTAGGATGCGACGGTCGAGATGCCCATCTTGGCCATGGTCTTGACCACGCCCTTGATCGAGCCTTTCAGGTAGTTATAGACCGCCTTGTCGAAGTCCATGGCGAGCATCTCGTCGAGGATCATCTGATGGAGCGAGTCGAACGCCATGTAGGGGTTGATGGCATCCGCTCCGTAACCGATGAGCGTCGAGAAATGGTGAACCTCGCGCGCCTCGCCGGTTTCCAGGATGATGGAAACCAGGGTGCGGGTGCCCGAGCGCACCAGGTGGTGGTGCAGCCCGCCCATGACTAACAGGGTGGGCATCGCGGCGTGCGCGGCGTCGAGCTTGCGGTCCGAGACGATGAGCAGGTTGGACCCGGCGGCGATCGCCTGGTCGGCGGCTTCACACAGCTGGTCAAACGCCTGCTCCAGGCCCTTGCCGCCCTGGTCTGGGGGGAACAGCGCGTCGAGGGTGGTGGCCTTGAAGCCGTCCAAGGCGACCTCGCGCAACTGCGCGAGCTGCTTGTTGTCGAGCAGCGGGCTGTCGAGGCGGATCATCCGGCAGCTCATGGGGCCGGGATCCAACAGGTTGCCTTCGGAGCCGAGGAAGGTTTCGGTGGCGGTGACAAGTTCCTCGCGGATGCAGTCGAGCGCAGGATTGGTGACCTGGGCGAAGATCTGCTTGAAATATTGATAGAGATGCTGCGGGCGCTGGGACAGCACGGCCAGCGGCGTGTCGTTGCCCATCGAGGAAATCGGCTGGACGCCGGTGGTGGCGGTGGGCCCGAGGAGGATGCGCAGATCCTCGTAGGTATATCCGAAGGCGCGCTGGCGCTCGAGGATGCGTTGCTGCTCAACGGCGATGGCGGCTTTGGGTGCCGGCAGGTCCTTGAGCAGGACGCGGTTGTCAGCCAACCATTGCTTGTATGGCTTGGCAGAATAGACGCGCCGCTTGATTTCCTCGTCGGGCACGATGCGGCCTTCCTGCATGTCCACCAGGAACATGCGGCCCGGGCGCAGTCGGCCTTTTTCCACCACGCTGAGCGGGTCGAGGTCGGGGATGACGCCCACCTCCGAGGCCATGATGACCAGGTCGTCATTGGTGACGTAGTAGCGGCTCGGTCGCAGGCCGTTGCGGTCGAGCACGGCACCGATTTGCAGGCCGTCGGAGAAGGTGATGGAGGCCGGGCCGTCCCACGGTTCCATCATGCAGGCGTGGAATTCATAGAACGCCTTTTTGTCCTCATCCATCATGGTGTGACGTTCCCAGGGCTCGGGAATCATCATCATCATCGCGTGGACCAAATCGTAGCCACCGTAGTGCATGAACTCCAGGGCATTGTCAAAACGCGCCGAGTCCGAGCCGTCCTCGTTGATCACCGGGAAAATGCGCGAGATCTCACCATGGAACTTGTCACTCTGGCAGAGGGCCTCGCGGGCCTTCATGAAGTTGGCGTTGCCCATGACGGTATTGATTTCACCGTTGTGGGCGATAAACCGGTTCGGGTGGGCGCGCGACCAACTCGGGAAGGTGTTGGTCGAGAAGCGGGTGTGCATCAGGGCTAGCGCCGACTCAAAATCCGGGTCATGGAAATCCGGGAAATACTCCGACAGCTGACACGGGGTGAGCATCCCCTTGTAGATCATGGTGCGTGCCGACAGGCCGGTGACGTAGTGATAGTCGGCACCCGGGAAAGTGTTGGCCTTGTTGCCGTGGACATCGGCGAATTTGTTGGGAATCTCGTTGTTGCGAATCCAGGCGGCCACCCGCTTGCGGATCACGTAGAGCTTGCGCTCGAACTCCATCGGATCGGTGATTTCCGGGCTTTTTTCGATGAACACCTGCTTGATGGTCGGCTCATAGCGGCCCGAAGTGATGCCCAGAATCTCGCTGTGGACGGGCACCGTGCGCCAGCCAAGGAATTTCTGGCCTTCGGCGCGGATCACGATTTCAAAGACCTGCATGGCCGCTTCCCGCTCGCTGGGATCGGGCGGCAAGAAGACCAAACCCGCTCCGTAGGATCCTTCGGGCGGTAGGGTGATGTCCTTTTTGGCCATTTCCTTGCGCAAAAACTTATCGGGCATCTGCACGAAGATGCCCGCGCCGTCGCCGGTGGCCGGATCCGACCCGCTGGCACCGCGATGGTCCATTTGGGCATTCATCGTGAGGGTTTTCAGGATGATGTCGTGGGACCGCTGGCCCTTGAGGTGGGCGATAAATCCCACGCCGCACGAATCTTTTTCGTGCGATGGGTGCCAAAGACCCTGGGGTTGAGGCCAACCAAGCGGGGATGTCGGTGGTGCGAGCATGGAAGTGGAGGTGTGGATGATTGAGGGTAGATGCATTGACTGGTGCTACCAAACGATGAAAATTGCGTAAAACCAGTGAAATTAGCGCAGTTTGCATGCCACCCCACCCCGGCAAGACCAGGAAATGTGGCAACGCGCAGACCAAACGGGCGGGAATTTGCTTTCCGAGGCGGGTGCTGTCAAGGCCGGGAGATGCCGCGATGGCCGGACCGCTCCCAGCGCGCTCGGCCAACGCGCTTGCTTGCCACCACTCGCCGACCTGATCTGCGGGCCGGCGCGGTGTGATCAGGCGAGCGCGTTAGATTAGAGGGACGGACGGTGGTCCCGCGGTGGCTGCAACCCGCAGCTCAACGAGTGTGATGCGCTGGCCATGCGCCATGGACCCCGCCCGCCTCCGCGCGCCGCGGGCTCATAATGGGTTCCATCGGCCCGCCATGCGAAAAATCATGCAAAAATCACTGGCTTTTCTAGCAACAAGGTGCAATTTAACTCGAACCCCAATACTACCACTATGAAATCAAAAAAGAATCTCACCCGCTTTGACTACGAGAAATCGGCATTTGAAGGCTGGCGGTTGTGCATTAGCAAGACCGGTACCACCTTCACCCGTTATTTCCCTGACAAGAAATTCGACGGCAGCGCCAAGAAATCCCTCGCCGCAGCCGAGAAGGCCCTCACAGAACTCAAGACGCTGATCACCGGATCAAAGCTGGTGGAGGGCAAATTGAGCGCCAGCACCATCCGCAAGGCTGAGAAACTGTTAGCCGACGCGGTTTGAGCCGGAGTCGGCGGATGTCATGTACTCGTGCGTGCCGAACTGCGAGGCTAACCGTAACGCCGCGGTGGCAGTTTTTTTCAGCCCCCAGGTCTTGCCGGGAAGGCAGCCACCAGCGCCAGGATCCTGCTGCGGGTGTGGCTGACACGCCTCAGTTGTTGGCGATACTGCTATGAATCCAGCCGATCCCAAAGTCGTGGCCATCTCGTACGCGGTATTCGCGACGGCATTGCTGCTGGCGGGTTGGCTGCAGATGGCAACGCTCTTGATTACGGTGTTGTTTGGGTGTTTCGCCCTCAATAAGCTGACATTTTACCGCATCCGCTGGCTGGCCGTGGTGCTGTTCCTGATGATGGTGTGTGTCTTTTTTTGCGGTTTTGCCTATTTTCTGCGGGCGACTTTTGAGGCCCTGCCCAAAATCGCCTCCAAGTCCATCCCGGATGTGGTGCAATACGCCAACACGCATGGGATTGATCTGCCTTTTGACGATAAGGAAAGCCTTCAAGATGTCGTACTCAACGCCCTGGGCCAGGCCAAAGGCTATGTGGGGAACTTTGCCAAGCTCGCCACCAAGGAGTTTCTGATTCTGGTGGCGGGGGTCGTCATCGCCGTCGGGATCTTTTTGCAGAGGCAGCCTGTGGCTGCCGCGACTGGTGTCGCGACCCTGTATTCCCGTTGTGATGCATTGATCATGAGCCGGTTTCGCTCGTTTTATGAAAGTTTTGAGACGGTGATGGGGGCGCAGTTGATCATTTCGGCTATCAACACCGCTGCCACCTCGGCTTTTGTGTTCGCCTTCCAACTCCCCCACGCGGGGGTGGTCATTCCGCTCACGTTCATTTGCGGTTTGCTGCCCATTGTCGGCAACCTGTTGAGCAATACCCTGATTTTGGGGATTGCCTTCACCCTGTCGCCCAAAATAGCGGTGTGGGCGCTGCTGTTTTTGATCGTCGTGCACAAACTGGAGTATTTTCTCAACAGCAAGATCATCGGCTCGCGCATCCGCCATCCGATGTGGCTGACGTTGATTGCCCTCATCCTCGGCGAGAGCTTGATGGGAATCCCCGGCATCATCCTGGCACCCGTGGTCCTCAACTTTCTCAAGGTCGAAGGCTCGCGCTACCCGCTCGCCGAGGTCAAGCCGGCCGCTAGTCCTGCTATTTGATCCTCTGGCGGGGGAGCCCATCGTGCGCGGCGAGGCGCGTGGACGGCGAACAGTCGGCTGAAATGTCTTTTCTGAGCGGGAATGCCGAAGCAGTCTGCAGTCTGGGTGATCAGCCAGGCCATTTTGACCGGCGATTTCATCTCGCAACTCGCTGGTTTTAGATGGCTCCGGCGGTAGGGATCGAACCTACGACCTAGTGATTAACAGTCACCCGCTCTGCCGCTGAGCTACACCGGAATTGACGTCCTCGTGGACGCGGGCGGACGATGGGATTGGGCAGCGGGCTGTGGCAAGGAAAAAGTCATGCGCGAGTTAAAATCGCCGGTGCCGGCGGAGAGGGTTAGCCGCCGGCGGCGAGGGTGACGATTTCGATGCAGGCACCGGGCTCGACTAGGGTGCGGGGGTAATCTCGCGGGAAAACCGCGAGCTGGTTGAGTTCGACAACCACGGGTTGGCGGGCCAGGCCGAGGTTGGCCAGCAGGGAGTCGAGGGCGAGGGATTTGGCGAGCGGGTGGGGCGCACCATTGAGGGTGATGAAGGTGGGAGGGTTCATTTCCATTGCATGAGTTGTTCGGGGAACGGGCAGGCATGGCAATCCGAGCAATCCTCGAGGCAGAAATCCTGATAGACCTGCAGCAGTGCCTGCTGGTGGCAGACCCGGCGCGTCCACGGCTGTGCGTTCTTGAGGGAGCCGAACAAGCGCAGCGCGCAGCGCTTAACCTTGTCGTTGGGTGCGGAGTTGCGCAATTTCTGATAGGAGTGGAAGCTCATGCCCCCCTCAAGTAGGGCCAGCGGGGCGAGGTGGTTGGCGACGAGTTCGAGGGCATGGGAGCGGCCGAACACGGCGACGCGGCGCGCGGCGGCGGTGGAGGTGAGGGTGTGGCGGGTGGCCCAGAAATCGTGGTCGAGGGCGTGTAGGAAATCCACTAACGGCTTGACCGCAAACGGCCGGGCCAGCGCCAGCCGGCGGTATTGCGGCCAGGAGTGGATCAGGGCGGCGAGCGCGCCGACGCGCCGGTGTGGGTGGTTGGCTGGGCGCTGGCCGTGGGTTTTCCAGGGAATGGTGCGGGTGCCCGTGACCTCGAAGCGCGCGCGGCTTTTCCACCACCGGTCCCACAGGTCGCGCAGATACTCGCGGGTATCGGCGGGGGCCAGTTCGTGCAGGTCGGGGGCGAGCCAGCCGGCTGTGCCGTAGAGCACCGCCTCTGCGGCGGCGCCTTCCTCGCGCAGCAAGGCCAACGGCGCGCGTTGGGCCAGCAGGCGCATGGCCAGCGCGTTGCCGCGGTAGCCGAGGGTTTCGGCGGTGGCTTGAAACAGGGCGGCATCGCGGCCATGGGCGTCGGCTGTTTTCAACCAGCGGGCGGCTTTAAGGTTGGAGCGATAGAGTGCGGCCTCGTTGAGCAGGCTGGTGATGGCGGCGGGGGAGAGACACTTCAGCGGCGCGAAGCAGCGCCCGGGATGGGCGATGGCCACCTCGCGCAGCGGCCGGCTCAGAGCGTCGGAGAGCTGCATATCGGTGATGACCACCTGCGGCACCTCGCGATGCTCACAGGTGCGGATGAAACTGCGGCGCGCGTCGGCGTGGAACACCACATGGAGCACCACGTTGCGGAATGCCGGATTGGCGGCATGGCCGTGGGCCTCCCAGGCGCTGGACTCGGGATCCAGCTCCAACGGCCCGCTATGGACCTCGCCAGCGAGGTCCACAGCGGCATGGATGAAGTCTGGGCCGGAGCTGCGGTTCCACTCGCCGAATTGCACGATGCGAACTTTTTGGCCAGCGGTGGTACGGAAGTCGCGGCCGAAGGCACCGGAAAACCACAGCGCCTGGAGCTCCAATTCGGCTGGCAGGGCGCTGGCCAGCGATTCCGCAAACGCGAGCGGGGGGTGCCAGACCGATTCTAACAAGTATCCGTAAGTCATGTCAGCTGTGCGTGGAAATCAGGGTTTCCTGGGTGCGGGTGGTGGCGGGGGTGGCTCCAGAATGTCCAGCCAAGCTTGCAGCGCCTCGGCTTCGGGGATCGCGCCGTAGCGCAGCTGGGCGTCGTGCAATGCGCGCACGGCGAGCTCCTTGCGGTTGGCGGCGCGCTCGATGGCGATCAGATGGAAATCCTGGCGGAGTTTGTCCTCGCTGGGGGCATAGGCGCTCTTGGCGGCGCGAAAGCGCCGGGCCGCTTCCGCGGTCAATCCCTGGTGCAGGCAGTCCAGCCCCACTGCCTCTGCGAGCACGCCGCTGGCGGTGCGTTCGGCAGCCTGGTCGAGCTGGCGGCGGCGCTCGGCCGGATCGTCCGGCCAGCGCAAGGAGGCGGCGCGCGCGGCCCGGAAATCGTTGTCTTCGGGTTGGCGTAGGCCGCCGCCATCGAGGTGTTTGAACGGCTGATAGAGCGGGTCGCCCAGCACCACGCCCTGCCACGAGGTAACGGGCATCGCTTTCCAACAGGCCTCGACCCAGCAATCACCGGCTAACAAGCACTGCGCGAGGATGCCCAAATCATGGGTCAGGTGCAGATACGGCTCATAGACATTGCCAACGGTGACCGCCGCTCCTTTTTCCAGCAACGGCCCGCACCAATTTTTTGCCGGGTTGGTGAGTTGTTCCGCGCTGAAGGAATGGAGATGGACGGCCACGGCACCCTTGCGGAACTTGAAGCGCGGGTTGAGAAACGGGCCGCTGACGCTCGAGTCATACCAGCCGTAATACAGCGCGGCGGCACCCATTGGATAGTTCTTGGGCAAGGTGTCGTTGAAGCGGTCCACCACCGTCGGGATGCCCGCGGTGGCATTCGCCTTGGCCACCGTTTCGAGCCACTGGTCGCCCACCGGAAACTTGTTGGCAATGTCCACATAGGCCAGCCCCCACAGCCCGGTTTTTTCCACCTCCACGGCGTCGCGGATCATCCGCGCGCAGGTGGCGAATGACGGCGCGTCGATCCGGGCGGTGAGCACCAGAAACGGCATGTCCACCCGGGTGATGGGTTTGCTGGACTGATAGAACTGGTTTTTCAGGCCGCCCTCCAGCGGCAGGCCATCCACGCCAAACATCGCCAGTTCCGAGTCCACCGATGCCTCATCGTGCCCGGCACAAGGATTCGCGGGCGCGGCGGTGGCGGTGGCGGGCGGCGGGGGTTTGGGCAGCGGCTGGATGCGCAGCGGCACGCCGCGCATCGTCACCAGCACCCGGATTTGATTGAGCCGCGGCACGGTGAGGCCACCGGCATCCCGGCGGCGCTGCCACCAGCCCCGCCGGTCAAACTCCGCCTGCAGCGGTTTGCGGATGGTTTGGTCGTAATCCGCGCGGGAAATATCCGCCGTTAGAGGCATTGCCAGGGCGATCAGGTTTTGCGCCGGGATGGCGCGCGCATCCCGATAGAGTTCCGCTAGCTGGCGCGATTCCGGGCTGGCGGAGTTGTAGAGAATGGCCACCGCGGCTGGCGGCGGGGCCTCGGCCGCCAGTGGCGCCACCGCCACCCGCAGAACCAAGACCAGAGCAATTGCACGCATCGGGCGAGGATGCCGCGCGCCGTCCCGACATGCAAGGCTACACCGCGTCAAAGCTCGATGCGCAGCCCGTCCCACCCCACCCGCACCCCCGCCGGCAACTGCGCCTGCAACGCGCGGTGGTCGTTTTCGTGGCCGAGGTGGGTCAGCCAGGCTTCTCCCGCTTCCGCCTGACGGATCGCCGCGAGCGCCTCATCTAACGAAAAATGGGTGGGGTGTTGCTGCGGGCGCAGCGCATCGACCACCAGCACGTCCACGCCGCGCAGCAGTCGCATGGTGGCGTCCGGGATGCGCTTGACGTCGGGCAGATAGGCGATGCTGCGGGCGCCCGGATATTCAAACAGGAAGCCAGTGGTGTGCGCCGCGGCGTGTTCCACGGGCAGCGGCGTGATTTTCAAATCCTGATAGGAAAAGGGCCCGTCGATCAGGCAGGGATCGGGTTTCACATAGCCCTTGGAAATATTCTCCGGCGCGAACGCCCACCCGAACATCGTCTTGAGTGTCGCCATGCACGCCGCCGTGGCGTGCACCGGCAGCGGGCCGGCCTTGCGCCAGCAGAACGCCCGCAACTCATCAAATCCCACCACATGGTCCATATGGGCGTGGGTATAAATCACCGCGTCGAGGGCATGGAGCCCCTCGCGCAACGCCTGCGCCCGCAGGTCCGGGCCGGAATCCACCAGCACCGTCAGGTCTCCGGCGCGCACCAGCGCCGAGGAGCGCAGTCGCCGGTTGTGCGGGTCTTGCGACAGGCACACCGGGCACTGGCAGCCGATGACGGGCACGCCCGTGGAAGTTCCCGTGCCTAGCAGTGTTAAAGAGAAATTCGCCACGCCCGGAGCATAGACAGCAGGACCGCTGCCTGCAACCCCGTTACTACTTACCTCCGCATGGTGCCGTGACATGCTCATGCGCCATCACCGCGCATGGAACGTCCTGAACATGCAACTGCCTGCAGCCCGACCCACGATCGATACTGCCGAGGTGGCTGCCTGGTACGGGTTTCGCGGCGAGGAAGCAACGGGGCCGACGAGCCCTCCCCTTGCTCTTTACTCTCCGGGTGAATAATCGATTCTCCGCGCGCTGAAAGCGTGCCGTATGGGGCGTGCTGTGTGGTGATTTTGCGCGATTGGCACTTGGAAGTTTTGCCGTGGCGGGGTTTGTTGGGGGTGTGGACCTGATCCGGATTCGTGGCGCACGCCAGCACAACCTGCGGAACATCGACGTCGATATTCCGCGCGGCCAACTCGTCGTCATCACCGGCCCCAGCGGCTCGGGCAAATCGTCGCTGGCGTTTCACACGCTCTATGCCGAGGGCCAGCGCCGGTATGTGGAATCGCTCTCAGTCTATGCCCGGCAGTTTCTCGATCAGTTGGAAAAACCTGATGTGGACTCGATCACCGGACTGAGTCCGGCCATCGCCATCGAGCAGCGTAGCGGCGGCTTGAACCCGCGCTCGACGGTGGCCACGGCCACCGAGATCCACGATTACCTGCGGGTGTTATGGGCGGCGGCCGGGGTGCCGCATGATCCGGTCACCGGCGAGCGCCTGGAGCGCATGGGCGCGGCGGACATCGTGAGCGTGCTGGCGGCGCTGGAGGAGGGGACCAAGATGATGGTGCTGGCGCCGGTGCCGCCCGGGGAGTTGGACGATCCGGCACGACTGTTAGTCAATTTGCAGCGCCAAGGGTATATCCGGGTACGGGTCGATGGCGAGGTGCTCGAAATCGAGGACGCGGGGCGGGCGTGGCCGGATGCGCCGCCGGCGGTGGAGATCGTGGTGGACCGGTTGGTGATCCGACCGGGCGGGGAGGCGCGGCTCGCCGATTCGGTGGAAACTGCGCTGCGGCTCTGCGGCGCGGAAGCGCGCGCGGCGGTCCAGCCGCCAGCCGCCGATGCCTGGCGGGATCTCAGTTTTCAAACGTCCTATCGCAATCCGCGCACCGGCTTCATGGTCGGCGAACTCTCGCCCAAGCTCTTTTCCTTCAACTCGCACCTGGGTGCCTGCGCGGCCTGCGACGGGGTCGGCGCCGAGCGCCGGGAGGATGGAAAATTAACAGAATCGGCCGGCCGGCCGTGTCCCGTGTGTGACGGCAAGCGCCTCAAACCGGAGTGGTTGGCGGTGCGCATCGAGGGTGCGGCCGGCGTGTGGTTGGGCATCCAGGATTTCTGCGCGCTGGGCGTGGCTGCCGCGATCGTGTGGTTGGATGGCATCCGGTTGGATCCGCTCAAGGTGGAGGTTTGCCACCGGTTGGTGCGCGATGTGCGGACGCGCCTCGCGTTCCTCGAGGAAGTCGGGCTCGACTATCTGACGCTCGAGCGGGCGAGCGGCACGCTCTCGGGTGGCGAGGCCCAGCGCATCCGGTTGGCGACCCAGCTCGGGGCCGGTTTGTCCGGGGTGATTTATGTGCTCGACGAGCCGAGCATCGGCCTGCACGCGGCGGACACCGGGCGCCTGATTGGCGCGCTGACGCGGCTGCGGGACTTGGGCAACACCGTGGTGGTCGTGGAGCATGATGAGGACATCATTCGCGCCGCCGATTACGTGATCGACCTTGGGCCCGGGGCTGGAGCGGCGGGCGGCCTGGTGCTGGCCGCCGGTAAGCCGTTAGAAATCGCGTCCGCCACCGGCCGGTGGTTGCGCGGCGAGGTGCCGGGGTTGGCTGCGCTGCCGCCGCGCGGGCCGCAGTTGGGCTCTCTGGTCGTCCGCGGCGCGCGCGAGCACAACTTGCGCAACCTCGATGTCACCATCCCGTTAGGGCGGCTGGTCTGCCTGTGCGGCCCGAGCGGCAGCGGCAAATCCACGCTCGCCAACGACATCCTGCGCCGCGCGCTGGCGCGGCATTTCCACGGCGGCGGCGAGACGCCCGGCCAGCACGACCGGATCGAGGGCTTGGAGCTGATCGAAAAATGTGTGGTGGCTGACCAATCGGCCATCGGGCGCAGCCCGCGCTCAAATCCGGCGACCTTCACCGGCGCGTTTGAGTTGATCCGCGTCTTGTTCACCCAGCTCGCGCTCTCGAAACAACGTGGCTACGGGGCCGCACGCTTCAGTTTCAATGCCGCGGGCGGCCGCTGCGACCGCTGCCTGGGCAATGGCCGCTTGAAAATGGAGATGCACTTTCTGGCCGATGCCTGGGTGACCTGCCCGGCGTGTCGCGGGAAGCGCTTCAATCGCGAAACGCTGGAGGTGACTTACAAGGGCAAATCCATTGCCGATGTGCTCAACTTGCCGGTGAGCGAGGCGTTGGTCTTTTTCCGGCCGATCCCCAAACTGCGGCACATCCTCGCCATCCTCGAGGAACTCGGGCTGGGCTATCTGATCCTCGGCCAGGCTGCCAATACCCTCTCGGGCGGCGAAGCCCAACGCCTCAAACTCGCGCTCGAACTCGCCCGCCCGCAGGCCGCCCAAACCCTCTATCTTTTTGACGAACCGACCACCGGGCTGCATTACGGCGATGTCGCCCGCCTCTTCGGCGCGTTCCTGCGCTTGCGTGACGCCGGCCACAGCGTGCTGGTCGTAGAACACCACCTCGAGGTGATTGCCGCCGCCGATTGGGTAATCGAGCTTGGCCCTGGCGGGGGGGGGCACGGCGGCAAGCTCGTCGCCCAAGGCCCGCCCGCCCGCCTCCTCGAACTTCCCAACTCACCCACCGGACGGGCCCTCGCCCGCATCCGCCCGCGCGTCCACACGCTCGCCTAGACCGTCGAATCGCTGTCGTGGACAATTTTCGGTGGACAATCCGGAGGAGCACCGCTAACGACTCCCTTTCCTGAGCGGGGTGTTCGCCCCGTTGAATCTGGCAGAGTAGCTCAGTGGTAGAGCAGAGGACTCATAAGCCTTTGGTCGGCGGTTCAAATCCGCCCTCTGCTACCAGATCATTTCCAACGGGTTGTGGCGGAAAAAAGGGATGAAAAAAGGCCCGCTTTTTTGATTATGGCGACTTCTTGGCCACTTTTCGCCTAGCAGCCTTACTTCCTGGGCTGTGATTTTCGTTGAAGTTGCCGTCTGGGCAGCCGTTCAAGTGCTTGCCTGGAGAGCTTCTCTGATGGGCTGAGCCACAGAATACCTGGAGTTCGGTGTTAGCGGGGATACGATCAAAGGCCACGTCCAGCACCTCCACTGAGGACCTCGTGCGACTGGCGTTCACGTGGATCGACCCGGATATCTCCGCGGCTCGCTCCTGGATGGCGCGTGAGGACCCGCTCGGCGCGCAGGACGTGGACCACGCATTGCGCATCGCCGAGAAGCAACGGGCCAACGTGGACCCCATGATTTTACACTGAACCTGCAATATGTGCGCCTTCGGTCACGTAGCTACGACCCATGAATCGGACAACGACGCTCACCCTGCTGGCCCTGATGGCCACGGTTCACATTGCCACGGCCACTGACGACGCGGCCAAACCCTCCGCCAACCACACCTGGCAGGCGCTGTTCGATGGCAAGACGCTCAACGGCTGGAAAGTGGCCGACTTCCGTGAGGGAGGGGAAATTACGGTCTCCAAAGGCGAACTCCACATCAGCCCCGGCGCACCGGCTGCTGGAATCGTCCGGGACGGCGAACCACCGGCCCGCATGAACTACGAGATCGAGTTGGACGCACAGCGCACCGAAGGCGGCGATTTCTTCTGCGGACTCACCTTCCCCGTGAACCAGGATTCCTGCACGCTGATCTGCGGTGGCTGGGGCGGTGCCCTCGTCGGGTTGTCCAGCATCGACGGCCTGGATGCCTCCGACAACCAGACTCCCACCACCAAGGAGTTCATCGAGAAGACTTGGTACAAGATCCGCCTCCGGGTCACCCAGACCTGCATCAGCGCCTGGATCGACGACAAACAGGTCATCGATCTGGAACTCGCCGAACACAGAATCTCCATCCGCATGGAAGTGCAGCCGTGCGTGCCGCTCGGCATTTCCACATGGCAGACCGGCGCTGCTCTGCGCAACATGCGCCTCCGCAAGCTCGACTGAAGGATTGGGGACGGATTCCCCGCGAGTGAGGCCCCGTCGGGGCTGGGCATTACGGTGTGGCGGCCCGGCTAGCTGGCTGCCCCTCCCCCCCGGCAGCTGCGGTCATGGACCGCTGCGACACCCACCCCTCACTCCGCGTGCGAGAGTCGGGTGATGCCGCGCTGCAGGAACTGGGCGTCCACGCCCGAGGTGACGGCATCGTCCAGATAGACGGTTAGGTTTTCGCCGGTAAACTCGATGGCATGGAGCGCGCCGTGATTGCCCGCGAACGCGGCGATGAGGCCTTGCATGTTTTTGATTTCCGTACCGTTGACCTTGTGGACAATCAGGTTGTGGAGGCGTTCATAACCGACGGTGGCGGGCGTCGGGATCACGCCGCTGAGGAACACGATGCGCGCCACGCGGTCCTGGTATTTTTGCGGATTCTGGTAGGCGTCGAGCAGATCGAGGGGTGCGCGGGTCTGCCATTCCTCGCCGAAGCTTTCTAGCAGCGGCAGCGAGAGTTCCTGAAAGAGCAGTCCGCCCTTGAGTAGAAAATTGGGCTCCCGATCGTAGAGGTGGATGGGCACCAGGCGCGAGCTGTCCGTTTCGCGGGTCAGGGTGGCCTTGATTTCCAACGGCTGGCCGGCGCGCCATAGCGTCACCGTGATGGCCGCGCCGGTGGCTTTTTCACCGCGGATGAGGTGGCCCCATGACAGACTGCCATAGTGCGGGTGTTGGTAATAGCCGCGGCGGTCGATGGCTTGGCCGTCCACGGCGAGCAGTACGTCCCCGGGCTTCACCCCGGCGGTATCGGCCGCGCCGCCCTTGCGGACGCTGTGAATGTAGAGTCCGCCCTGGGCGTCGCTGAGGTGCAGCCACGCGCGGAGCGAGGCGTCCTCGGTGCGCGCGATGGCTACCCCCAGGCTGGGAAATCCCTCATAGTTGCCGTCGGCTGCGGCGGCGAGAAAGCGCACCACGATGTCGGTGGCGGCGACATCGCAGATCTGCTCCTTCGAATTGTAGCTGGTGAGCACGCCGGCGAGTTGCCCGCCATGGAGCACCGGTAACGAGTAACTGCTCGCCGCGTTCTGCATCGAGGCCTTGACCATGAAGGTGAGAAAATTGTGGCCGGGCTGCACATGGGTGGCGATGTCGATGCTTTGCAGGGTGCCGGGGGTGAGCAGCGTGAGGCCGTTGTCCTCGAGTTGCAGGATGTCGAGGGAGGCGCCGATCTTGGGTGGCGTGGTGATGGCGAAGGGCACCGTGTTGGCAAACAGGATATTGCCGTCGGCCTCGGACGCCGGTCCTAACAGCGCAAGGTTTGCCTCGTAATCCACGGCAATGACCTTGGCCGCCGCAAAGTGCGTCCCATCGGCCGATTCAAATTCTAGGTAGGTCGCGTCGGACACCAGTTCAGAGGTGGTCAGCACGCGTTGCGGACCGACGATGGCGGCCAGCGCGCGCCGCTCGCTGGGCGGATTTTTTTCCCACGGTTGCCGCGGGTTCCACGATTGCTGGGTCGAGTTGAGCCGCACCACCGAGGCTTTCACATCCAGCGCGGGGATGGGGGGCGCGGTGGCGGTGAGTGCGGCGTCCGGCTTGGCGGGTGCGGCAGGGCAGGCGGCGCCGCGTTGCGGCGGTTTGCAGGCCAGGAGCGTTAGAATCAACGGCAGGGTGAGCAGTGGGCGCATGGGGAATTCCGGATATTGAACCATGGGAGCGACGATTCTGGCAGCCTGGCCATGGAGCCTCCCGTGCCCGCAGAATAATGCCCCGCCCGCCGAACGCCACGGGAAAGTGGAATTTTTGCACGCACGAGCGGCGCGCGCCCGCACCCCGGATTCCGTCTTCCCGATGATTGATGCGGCCACATCAATCATCGGGGAACCGGCAGCCATGGCGGGCAAACGGTTGGAGGTTGCGCCCGCGCGATGGAATGCCAGAGAACAGTATTATTGAACGACTGTGACGACCGTTGGAGGTTGCGCCCGCGCGATGGAATGCCGGCCCGCCCGCCGTATCCGGCCGCGATGAAGCCCTGCCTGCTGGTCGCCGCCGTTGTGCTGCGCGCGTGGCTTGCCGCCGCGGACCCCGTGCCTGTTCAATGGCAAGGATCTATCGGGTTGGACGCCCGATGACCCCAGTTCGACAAGCACCGCGCTGCCTAGACCCCGGAGAGCCGGGCCGGCGGGCCAGGGACTTTGCGCTGGCTATACTTTGGCGGGCGCTCTGGGCGAGAGCGCGCCACCTTGGAGAAACTCACCTCGCGGGACGTCAGCGTCCGGCCTGCTTGCCCCACGAATCGCGCAGCGCGACGGTGCGGTTGAAGACGGGTTGGTTGCAGGGTTGGTGGTCGATGCTGTCGGACACGAAATACCCGACGCGCTCGAACTGGCAGGCGAAGCCGGCGGGCGCGTTGGCCAGCGCGGGTTCGACCTTGGCGGTGATGGTTGTGAGAGAGGAGGGGTTCAGCACGCTGGTGAAGCCGCCCGCGGCGGCGTCCGGGTCCTCGACACTGAACAGGCGGTCGTAGAGCCGCACTTCCGCGTCCACGCCGGTGGCCACGTCCACCCAGTGGATGGCGGCGCGGCATTCAATGCCCGCGGGCGTGTCCACGCCGACGGTGCCCGGGAGGATTTCCGCGTGGATCTGGGTGACTTTGCCCGCGGCGTCCTGGTCATGGGAGGTGTAGCGGATGACGTGGCCGCCGCGCAGCCGGACATGGCGGCCGGGCCCTAGCCGATAGAACTTCTTCGGCGGGTCTTCCATGAAGTCGTCGCGCTCGATCCAGACCTCGCCGGAGACGGGCACCGCGCGTTCGCCTGCGTCCGGGTCCTGCGGGTGGTTGGCGACCATGGCCGATTCTAACGGTTCGGCGGCCCAGTTGGTCAGAACGACTTTGATCGGGTCGAGCACGGCCATGCGGCGCGGCGACGAGTGGTTGAGGAAATCGCGCACCTCGAACTCGAGCAGCGCGACGTCGGTGGTGCTGTTGAACTTGGTCAGGCCGATGCGCTTGCAGAAATCGCGGATCGCCGGGGCCGGGTAGCCGCGGCGGCGCAGGCCGGAGAGGGTGGGCAGGCGCGGGTCGTTCCAGCCGCCCACGTGGCCTTCCTGGACGAGTTGCAGCAGCTTGCGCTTGCTCATCACCGTGTAGGTTAGATTGAGCCGCGCAAACTCGATCTGGCGCGGCTTGCTCGGCACCGGACAGTTGTCGATGAACCAATCGTAAAGCGGGCGGTGGTTTTCAAACTCGAGGGTGCACAGCGAGTGGGTGATGTGCTCGAGCGCGTCCTCGAGCGGGTGGGCGAAGTCATACATCGGATAGATGCGCCACGCGTCGCCGGTGTTGTGGTGGTGAGCGTGCATGATCCGATAGAGCACCGGATCGCGCAGGTTCATGTTGGAGGACGCCATGTCGATCTTGGCGCGCAGCACGCACGCGCCCTCCTTGAACTCGCCGGCGCGCATCCTGGCGAACAGGTCGAGGTTGTCGGTCACTGCGCGCTCGCGGCAGGGCGAGTGGGTGCCAGGGGTGGTCAGGTTGCCGCGCTTGACGCGCATTTCCTCGGCGCTGTCCTGCTCGATATACGCCTTGCCGTCCTGGATGAGTTGCACCGCGCAGTCATGGAAGAACTGGAAATAATCGCTGGCGAAATACAGGTTGTCACCCCACTCGAAGCCCAGCCACTGGACGTCGGCCTTGATGCTTTCCACATATTCGCTTTCTTCCTTTTCCGGGTTGGTGTCGTCGAAGCGCAGGTGGCACTTGGCGTGGACCGCAGCGTGTTCCTGGGCGATGCCAAAGTTCAGGCAGATCGACTTGGCGTGGCCGATGTGCAAATACCCGTTAGGTTCGGGCGGGAAGCGGGTGATGACCGTCGAGTGTTTGCCGGTGGCAAGGTCCTCGGCGATGATCTCGCGGATGAAGTCGAGTTTGGCGGGTGGGGCGGTGTCGGACATGGGGAGGTGGTGTGTGGACTGGAGATGGGCTGGATGGACCGACTGGACTGAATGGACGTCCATCATGTCCAGCGGTGTCCATCTAGTCCATCTGCGGTTTCATGGATCGTTGTTGAATTACTTCGCGAGTTCCGTGAGCAGCGCCTGGCTGAGGCGGATGCCGGCCTCGAAGTTGGCGAGCGGGAAGTTTTCGTTAGGGGCGTGGATCTGGGCGTCGGCTAGGGCGAGTCCCAGCAGCAGGGTGTCCACGCCGAGAATCTCGCGGAACGTTTGGACAATCGGGATGCTGCCGCCCTCGCGGATCAGCACCGGCTCGGCACCAAAGGCGGCGCGCAGCGCGGCTTGGGCGGCGAGCCCGAACCTGGAGTTGGGATCGGTTAGGTAGGGTTTGCCGTCGTGGCCGCCAACCACCTCCAGGGTGACGCCCGGCGGACAGTGGCGCTCCAGATGGGCGGTCACTTGAGCTAGGATCGTCTGCGGGTCCTGGTCGGGTACCAGCCGGAAGGAGAGTTTCACAAACGCTTCGGCGGGCAGCACGGTTTTCGAGCCCTCGCCCTGATAGCCGCCCCCGATGCCGTTGACCTCGGCGCTCGGGCGCGCCCAGACGCGCTCGGCCGACGAATACCCGGGATCGCCAAACAAGCCGGGTGAGCCGGTCACTTGCAGGAAATCCGCGTCGCTCACGCCGGGGATCTTCGCCCACATCTGGCGCTCCCAAATTTCCAGAGGTCTAACTGAATCGTGGAACCCGTCGATGGCCACCCGGCCGTCCGGGGTGTGCAGGCTGGTCACCAGGCGGGCGATGGCTGCGGCCGGGTTGGCCACGGCGCCCCCGAACAACCCGGAGTGCAGGTCGCCCTTGGGGCCGCGCAAAATCGCGTCGCAGCACACGATGCCGCGCAGGCCGTAGCCCAGCGTGGGCACGCCGGGTGCCACCATGCCGGTGTCGGAAATGGCGATGACGTCGCAGCGCAGCGAGTCGCGGTGGTCTAGCAGGAAAGCGGCCAGGTTCGGGCTGCCGATCTCCTCCTCGCCCTCAAACAGGAAGATCAGATTCACCGGCAATTCGCCGTGTGCGCGCAGCGTTTGCTCCACGCCTAACACGTGCGCCAGCATCTGCCCCTTGTTGTCGGTGGCGCCGCGCGCCCAGATCCGCCCGTCGCGCACGACAGGTTGAAAGGGCTCGCTCGTCCACAACTCGAGCGGGTCGACCGGCTGGACGTCGTAGTGGCCGTAAACAAGCACCGTGCGCCGCCCTGGCACATGGGTGTTTCTAGCGACGACGACGGGATGTTTCGGCGTTTCGTGGAGCTCCACCGACAGGCCCATGCCCGCAAGTTTCGCCAGCAACCACCCGGCGCAGGCGCGCACGTCGCTCGCATGGCGCGAATCCGTCGAGATGCTCGGAAAGCGCAGGAACGAAAACAGGTCTTCAAGTTGCGGCGTCACGGGCGGATGGTGGCCGGGTGGCGGCCCCTCCCGCAAGGCGAATTGCGCGCCATGTAGCGGCAGTCTATGACTGTCGCACTTTTTCTGGACGCTGATCGAGCCGCCATGGCGCTGGAAAATCAGCGACGGTCGCAGACCGCCACTACCTCTGAAGCGCTTCACCCCATCGCCTTTTCCATCAGCGTGTTCATGCGGCCGACGGTGTCGCGGGCGTCCTCGAGCAGGCCGGCAGCGATGAGCGCGTTGTCGAGCAACTGGCGCGCCACGAGCTTGGCGAGCTCCGGGTTGGCGTCCTGGGCGGCGGCGAGCTTTTGAATCAGCGGGTGGCGCGGGTTGATCTCCAGCTCCACTTTGACCTCGTCTTTGAAGTTTTCGTCCATCGCCTTCATCATCTGGCGCATCTGCGGGCTCAGGCCGTCGGCGGGCACCAGCGCGATGACCGGGTTCTCAACCAGCCGTTTGCCGCTGGCCACGGCCACCACCCGGTCGCCGAGTTCCTCCTTGAGGAAGGCGCAAAGCGCGGCGGTCTGTTCTTCGGTTAGCGATTCGCCCTCGGTCGCCAGGTCTTCCAACTCCACCCCGCCGTGGCGCACCGACACGAGTTTCTTGCCGTCGTAGGTGCCCAGCGAGTCCACGACGTATTCGTCGATGGCGTCGGTGAAATAGATCACTTCCAGGCCACGGGACTTGAATGCTTCAATATACGGGCTGCTCTCGACCTGCGCGCGGCTGGCACCTACCAGATAGTAGATCGTGTCCTGGCCGTCCTTCATGCGCGAAACGTAGTCGGTGAACCCGCAGACGGCGCCCGCCTCGGTGAGCGACGACTCAAAGCGCAGCAGTTTGGCCAGCGCCTCGCGGTTGGGATAGTCGGTGGCCACGCCCTCCTTGAAGAAGCGGTCGAATTTCCGATAGAAAGCGCGGTATTTTTCGGGATCGGCCTCGGCTTCCTTTTCGAACATGCGGATCACGCGCTTGCTGATGACGCTGCCGAGCTTGCGGATGAGCGCGCTGTCCTGCATCGATTCGCGCGAGATGTTGAGCGGCAGGTCGGCGCTGTCCACCACGCCCTTCATGAAGCGCATCCAGTCGGGCAACAAGTCCTTGGGCGCGGCATCGATGAGCACCTTGCTGCTGTAGAGAGCCACGCCGCACTCGGCCTTGTTGAAGCCCATGCGCTCCGGGTTCTCCGTCGGCGCGAAGATCAGCGCGTTGATGGCCAGCGGCGCGTCGGCGCTGAAGTGCAGGCGGTAGGCCGGCGCGTCGAAGGCCTTGCAGGCGAACTGATAGAACGCGGTGTATTGCTCGTCGGTGATCTCAGTTTTGTTTTTGAGCCACAGCGCCTCGACCTCGTTGATGCGCGTGCCGTTGAGCAGGATCGGGAAGCCGACGAAGTTGCTGTAGGTCTCGATGAGGTGCTTGACGCGCTGCTCGGTGGCGTATTCCGCGCATTCCTCCTTGAGGTGCATGACGATGCGCGCGCCGCGGTCCTGGCCGGGGGATTCCTCGATTTCATAGCTGCTCTTGCCATCGCTCGTCCAGACGAGTTCAGGGGAGTCGGAATGCCAACCGCGCGAATGCACGCTCACCTTGTCGGCCACCATGAACACCGAGTAGAAGCCCACGCCGAACTGGCCGATCATGTTGGCCGGGGCGGCCCCGCCCTCCTTGACGGTCTTGAGAAACGCCTTGGTGCCCGAGTGGGCGATGGTGCCGAGGTTTTTCACCAGTTCCTCGTGGGACATGCCGATGCCGTAATCGCTGATGGTCAGGGTCTTGGCCTCCTCGTCGGTGGTGATGTGAATTTCTAGCGGAAGCGTCGGCTGGTGGACATTTTTCTCGGTGGCCTCGACGTGGCGGAGTTTTTCCATCGCGTCCGACGCATTGGAGATCAACTCGCGCAGGAAAATCTCCTTGTCTGTGTAGAGGGAATGGACCACCAGATCCAGCAGTTGTTGGATTTCGGCTTGGAAAACGTGTTTTTCAGGGGTGGTATCGCTCATGAGTGGGGATGGTTCGTTGGAAAGGGAGGGCGAGAATACTCAGAATGCGCCATGTGTCAAAAACCGATGTGTGGGGGGACCGATTGATGATTCTCGATTGCCGCTTGTTGATCGGTGATGTGACGCAACGGCCCACCATCGGCACTTCAAAAATCATCCATCATCAATCGGAAATAAGGCCTCAGAGCGGTGTTTTATCAAGGAACATGGGTGTCCCGCCCACGTTATTTTGCTGCGGCGCGGTCTAGTGCTGCGGTATTCCAAGGAACGGCCTCTGTCCTCTGTCCTCTGTTTCCTGGTCTCTGGTCTCTGGTCTCTCACCGCGCAAACAGCACGCAGATCGGGCTGGGTGAGGGCACGGTGCAGGAGGGGGGGGACAGGGTGCCAGCCTCGAGATCGATGCGCAGCACGCTGAGGGTGTGGGACTCCATGTGGGCGCAGAGCAACCACTTGCCGCCGGGTGCGATTTTGAAATGGCGCGGGATTTTGCCGCCGCAGGGCGCGTGCTGGAGCCGGGTGAGGGTGCCGGCCGGTTGGTTGCGGCCGAACACCGCGATGGAGTCATGCCCGCGGTTAGAGGCATAGACAAAGCGGTCGTCCGGGCTGACTTCCACCTCGGCGGTGGTGTTGGCGGAGGTGAACTCCTTGGGCAGGGTCGGCACCGCGCCGAGGGCCATGAAAGCCCCCGTCTCGCAGGCGGCGGCCAGGATCGTGTTGTCGAGCTCGTTGATCACGTAGGCGTTTTTGCCATCGGCGGAAAACGCCAGATGGCGGGGGCCGGCGCCCGCGGCGGTGGCCAGAGGCGGCAGCGCCGCGCCGAGCTGCGAGGTCGTGGGATTGAACGGATGACCCGCACCTGGTCGGCCCCGAGGTCCGGCACGAACAGGCGGCTGGCGGCCGGGTCGAAATACACGCCGTGGGCATGCGGGTGAGTTTGGCGGGTTTGGTTAGGGCCGGCACCCTGATTGGCGATGACCGCAACCAATTTCTCGGGCACGCCGTGGGTATCGAGGCGGAGGGTGGCGATGTGGCCATCGCCGTAGTTGGCTACTGCCACGGTGCGGCCGGTGGGATCCACCGCGAGGTGGCAGGCGCCCTTGCCGCCGGTGGACGCCTCGCCCAGGAATTGGAGGCTGTGATCGGGCGCGATGGCGAATGCCGCCACCGCATCCGTGCCGTCGGCGAAGGGTTTGTTAGGGGTGCCGATGGCCAGCAGCACCGGTTGGCTGGGATGGAGCGCGAGGAATCCGGGGTTGCGATACTCCGCGGCGAGCAGCGGTGTGGTGAGTCTGCCGGTTTCCAGATTGAAATCGGCGAGGTAGATGCCCTTGCTACCGGTGTTGGGCCCGGTGTGGGTGCCGATGAACACCGGCACCGCCGACAGGATCGAGGCGCAGGCTAACAGAATGACGGCGGCTCGCTGGATCACGGGTGCGCATTTCTATCAGACGTTGAACCCGAAGTGGCGATTGGCGTTGCCGAAGCACACCGCGCGGATGATCCCGGCCAGGGCCTCGAAGTCGTCCGGGAGTTCGCCGCGGTCGGCCTCGCTGCCGATGAGGTTGCAGAGAATGCGCCGGAAATACTCGTGGCGGGTGTAGGACAGGAACGAGCGCGAATCGGTGATCATGCCGACAAAGCGCGAGAGCAGGCCGGTGGCCGAGAGTGCGTCGATTTGGAGTTCCATGCCGTTTTTCTGGTCGAGGAACCACCAGCCCGATCCGAACTGGATTTTGCCGGGGAAGGTGCCGTCCTGGAACACGCCCGTGAGGCAGGCAAACAGATAGTTGTCGCGCGGGTTGAGGTTGTAGAGCACGATTTTTGGCAGCGAGCCTGCGCGTGACAGCGCGTCAAGATAGGTCACGAGCGCGGCACCCTGGGGGGTGTCGCCGATGGTGTCGTAGCCGGTGTCCGGCCCGAGGGATTCGCACATGCGGCTGTTGGTGTTGCGAAACGCGCCGAGGTGGAGCTGCTTGGTCCAGCCCTTGGCCGCATCGAGCTGGCCGAAAAACACCATCAGATAGAACGCGAACTTTTCTGTCTGCTCGGCGGTGGCGGCGCGCCCGGCGCGCGCGTTGTCGAAGATGATAGCCGCCTCCTCGTCCGAGCAGGGCAGCGCGGGCATGCGGTCCAGCCCGTGGTCGGACAAGCGCCCACCCGCCGCGTGGAAATCGTCGTGGCGTTTTTGCAGCGCGGCCAGCAGGTCGGAAAGATGCACGATGCTGGTGTCCGCGGCGGCCTCGAGCTTGAGCAACCATCGGACTAACAAGTCCGGGCGGTCCACCTGCAGCGCCTTGTCGGGGCGGAAGGTCGGGACCACCCGGGTGGTTAGATGGGAGGCTGCGATGGCGGCGTGGTCGTCCAACGGGTCGGCCGGGTCATCGGTGGTGCCCACCACCCGGACGTCGAATTGCTTGAGCAGGCCGTGGGCGCAGAATCCGGTTGCGGCGAGCTTGTCGTTGGCGCGCTCCCAGATTTCGTCGGCGGTCGCCGGGCCTAGCAGCAGGTCGATGCCGAAGTAGCGTTGCAGTTCGAGGTGGGTCCAGTGGTGGATCGGATTGCGCAGGGTGAAAGGCACGGTTTCGGCCCAGGCTTGGAATTTTTCCCGCGGGGTGGACGCGCCGGTGATGAGTTCCTCGGCCACGCCGTTGGCGCGCATCAGGCGCCATTTGTAGTGGTCGCCGCCCAGCCAGATGTCGGCGAGATTGTCCCACCGGTGGTTGGTGGCGATCTCGCGCGGCGAGAGGTGGCAGTGATAGTCGATGATTGGCTGGTGGTGCGCCACCTCATGGAAGAGTCGGCGCGCGGTGGGGGATTGCAGCAGGAAGTTCTCGTCGAGGTAAGCCATTGCCCGATCATTTCAACCTAACTGCCGTCTGCTTCCAAGCTGGAAATCGGCCGCGGGCGAGAAATCCGCGGCGGTCTGCCACCGGGCGGCACTGAGGGTCGCGGCCTCGATGAGGCGGCATGACCTGCGTGGCGACAGTGAACCGTCCAAGGCAATGCTCCTCCCGTCCTGGCATGAGCGGAACCTTGGCGTTGCCAGGGTGTGCGCTCTGGGCGAGAGCGCGCCATCTGATGGTCGAAGCGCGGGTTGTGCGTCACTCCTGATAGAGCCCGAGCTGCGCGATCCAGCGGGCCACCGCGGGCGCCAACCAGGGGTGGGTCGTCGCGCCATGGGCGATGGCCTCGCGGATGGCGGAGGCGGCCGCCGGGTGTGCGTCCTCGATGACATGCAGCGCATACCCGGCGCGCGGCTGGGGCCGCCCGCCACGCGCCAACACGATGAACTCGACGCACGCGGCCATGCGTTCGGGGTGCCGCCAGCGTGGCAGGGCGTCCCATTGGTCGCCGCCCATGAGCCAATAGAGCTTGGCTTGTGGGAACTGCGCCGCGAGTTCTTCCGCGGTCTGATAGGAATATGACGTCCCCTCGCGCCGGACCTCGCAGTCATCGACCACCGCCCACGGCAGCCCGGCGGTGGCCAGGCGCAGCATTTCCAAGCGCGCGGCGGCGGGAGTCGGCGCGCGGCCGGTCTTGTGCGGCGAGATCTGGCACGGCAGGAAGCGCACCTCGTCGAGCGCGAGCGCATGGCGCGCCGTGGCTGCCAGATGGAGGTGCCCGAGATGCACCGGATCGAAGGTGCCGCCAAACAGCGCGATTTTGCCAATAGCAGACATGACGTGCGGCAAGTCATGACGTTGATGAGGCGCTGGGTCAAGCCGCAGCCTATCCGGGATCGTGTCGGCCGCCAGGTGGCCACCCGCACGCCTACGCGCGAGTCGCCAATTTTTTGCGGACCCGCAGCAACGCGGCGAGCATGCCCCAGGCGTCGCGCAGCGGGTGGACCTTGCCTCCTTTTTTTTGGATCCAGTTGACCGGGATTTCGCTCCAGGTCGCGCCGTCGCGCTTGAGGGTGGCCAGCAGTTCGGAGTCGAAGGCCAGGCCGTTTTCAGCCAGCCGGGGGGCGACCTGGCGGTAGTCCGAGCCCTGGAGGATTTTGGCGCCGCATTGTGGGTCCTCACATTGCAGATCCAGCAAAACGTGCGCCGCCATCAGAAACCCGCGGTGGGCCAGGCCGCGCCACCAACTTTCAACCACCTCGGTGGTGGCGGTGCGTTTGCGGATGCCGAGCACCGAGCTACCGGAGTCCCAAGCGCTGGCAAGGAGCTCCAACATGGTGGCGGCGGTGACGCTGCCGTCGGCGTCCACGAAGGCGAACCAAGCCGCATCGGGGGAGAGCGCCCAGGCTGCTCGCACCACCGCTCCCTTGCCGTGGTGGTGGGTGGCGAAGTGGAGTTCCACCCCGGGGAAGACCCGGGCAAAGGAGATTTGGAGCGCGGTGAGACGCGCGTGCTCACCGGCATGGGATCCGTCGTCGGCAATCACCCAGCGGATCGGCAGCGGCGAGGTGGCCAGCACGGTGGCCAAGGTGGCCCCGAATTCACTCAGCCGCGCCGAGTCATTCCACACCGGAGTGACAAGCAGGATGGAAGGCAGTGGTCCGTGCATCGGTTGTGGCTCACAATAACATTGCGAGAGTAGGGATTCTTTCATCGTATCCGTCCGGTTTGATCAAGCTTGCCGTCATCATTGTCCTCTGGATCAGCGTGCTCGCCACCGGGATATTCCTCCGGTTCGACCACCTCGACAAGCGTCCGTTTCACGCCGACGAGGCCACCGGCGCCCGGATCACCGCGCGGCACATGGAATCCGGCGCGGCGCAATTCGATCCCACCCACTTCCACGGCCCGCTGCTGGCCGATCTGGCGATTCCGCTGTGCCGCTTGCGCGGCGAACATACTTGGCGGGCTCTGACCAAAGGCACGCTGCGGACGTTGCCGGCCATCGCCGGCTGCTTGCTGGTGCTCTTGCCGCTGTGGTGGCGCAGGCGTTTTGGGGACGCCCCGATGTTGCTGGCGGCGGCCCTGTTGGCGACCTCGCCGCTGCTGGTTTACTACAGCCGGATGTTCATCCATGAACCGTTGCTGGCCGGGTTCGGCATCATGGCGCTCATGGCCCTGACCCGCCGCCCCCGCTGGGGAATTCCGGGCTTGCTGCTCGGGTTGATGTTCGCCACCAAGGAGAGCTTTGCCATCAGCGTGATCGCCTGGTGCGCCGCCGGACTGCTGCTGGCCTGGGAAAACCGCCGGGCGCTCGACCGGGAGATGTTAGCCGCCGCCTGGCGCGACTACCGGCTGCCGGTGGCCGTCTCGCTGGCGCTGGCCGCGGTGACCGCCATCGGTTTCTACACCGATGGGTTCCGCCATCCGCAGGGTGCCCTGGATGCGGTGCGCACCTATTTCGTCTATCAAACCGGGGCGGGGCATGACCAACCCCTCGGCTATTACCTGCAGCTCCTCGTGCTGCCGAAAAAATCCGGCGGCCTCTGGTGGTTTGAAACCCCGGTGCTCGTCCTCGCGCTGTTAGCCTATGCCTCCACCTTCCGCCGTGGCCCGGGGCAACCCGCCCGCCCCGTCATCCGCTTCATCGCCTATGCCGCCGTGGGACATTTCCTCATCTACGGCCTCATCGCCTACAAGACGCCGTGGCTGGCGTGCCTGGCGTGGGCGCACGTCTGCCTGTTAGCCGGATTCGCTCTGCACGGCCTCGCCCGCCTCTGCCCGCCGCTGCGCGCCGTGCTGGCGATTCTGGCGGGTGGCTGCCTGGCCAGCCAGTTGGATCAGGCGCGGCGCGCCACCGGGCGATTTGCCGCCGACGAGCGCAATCCCTACGCCTATGTTCCGACGCGCCCTGACATCGAGAAGCTCGAGGCCTGGCTGATTGAACTGCGCCAGGCGTCACCGGGCGTCGCGCTGGAACCCGTCGCGGTCATCGGCGAGCAATACTGGCCCTTGCCGTGGTATCTGCGCGCGTTTGACCCGATCGGTTACTGGCCGGCCCCGCCGGCAAATCTGGAGCGGCTGCCGCTGGTGTTCGCGTTGCCCGATGCCTCCGACGCGGTCATGAACCGGCTGGCCATGTCCCACATGCCGCTGCCGCGCGGATTGCGTGCCGGGGTGCCGGTGTATGTGTTTGTTAGAAACGACATCTGGTGCCAGTGGATGGCGCGCGACACCCGATGAGCGCCGCCGCCCCGCTTCCCGACGCGCATCTTTTCACCCATGATGCGATGAATACCACCTTCAGCCTGCGCTTCCGCGGCGTGGACGCGGTGACCGCCCAGGGCATGGCCCGCGAGTGCTGCGACCACCTCGACTATCTGGAATCCCGGCTGAGCCGCTTCGTCGAGGGCAGCGATGTCGCGCGCATCAACCGGCTGCACGCCGGCCAAACCCTCTATCTCAGCGAGGCCTGCCACCGCTGCCTGCTCCTTGCCATGGACGCCTACCGCATCACCGGCGGCTTGTTCGATGTCACCCTGGGCTCCCACATCGAACACCAAAAAGCCGGCGGCGCGGGCCCGCCGCCAGCCATCGCCGGCCGCCTGACGATCCACCCCGACGTGGCCGCCGTCACCTGCGAAACCCCCGGGCGCGAACTCGATCTCGGGGGCATCGGCAAGGGCTTCGCACTCGACCAGCTCCGGCTGGTTCTAACCGAGTGGGGCGCGCCCGACGCGCTGCTCGCCGCGGGCGGCAGCTCGCTGCTCGCCTTCGGCCCGACGGTGTGGCCGGTCGATCTAACAGGCGAGCTGGACTCGGCGCGTGTATGGCTAACCAACCAGGCGCTCAGCGCCTCGGGCACCGCCATCCAGGGCAGCCACATCGTTCACCCGGGTGGCGCGCAGGCCATGCCGGCCGGCCCGTGCCGGCGCGTCTGGGTGATCGCGCCGAGCGCCGCCCTAGCCGAAGTCTGGTCCACGGCCCTGATGTTGGTGGACCCGGCGCAGATAGCGGCGGGTCTCGCTGGCCAGACCGAGCTCACCGGCGTTTACACCGAGCGCGACGGCCGGGTGACGCGGGTCGCGCCGAGATAGATTGCGGGTTTTAGAGAGTCCGGCTGAAGGCGGGACTACCTAAGCCGGAATCGGCGTTGCTCGGGGAGGTATGTCGTACCGAGTACCGCTTGCAGGGGTTCAGTTAGCGCCAATCGGGTCAGGCCGGGGATTGCCAAGGGCCGGCGCATCGGCCATCGTGCGTGCGCAACGGCCTGCAACTCACCAACCAACGTGCATTCATCGGTCAAATGTGACTTAGCGGGGACTGACCCCAAATCCGGGGGCGGTGGGCGCTGGCTGTCATGGCGGCGCTTGCGGGCGCTGTGCTGGAAGGAAACGCTGCAGATTTTCCGCGACCCGAGCAGCGTGCTGATCGCGTTTTTCATGCCGTTGTTGATGCTGTTCATCTTTGGCTACGGTATCAACCTGGATTTTTCGCGCTTGCGCATCGGGCTGCGCATGGAAGATGCCGGCACCGAGGCGGCGGCCTTTGCGGCGGCGCTCACCGGCTCGCCGTGGTTGGAAGTCCATGCTTACGACTCGCGCGCGGCGATGGAGCGCGCGCTGGTGGACTCGCAAATCCGCGGCTTTGTGGTCATTGCCGGGGATTTCTCGCGGCGGCTGCAACAAGTGGGCGCCACCGCGCCAGTGCAGGTGGTGGCCGACGGCTCGGAGCCTAACATCGCCCAGTTCGTGCGCTCGACGGTCAGCGGGGTGTGGCAGAACTGGCAGATCCAGCGGGCCGGGGAGCGGGGCGAGCCGATGACGCGCGAGATTTCGTTAGAGCCGCGGGTGTGGTTCAACCCGTCGGCGGAGAGCCGCAATTTCATCATTCCCGGGTCGATCACGGTGATCATGACGGTCATCGGCGCCTTGCTCACCTCGCTGGTGGTGGCGCGGGAATGGGAGCGCGGGACGATGGAGGCGTTGCTGGCGTCGCCGGTGACGCGCACCGAACTGCTCTTGAGCAAGATTGTGCCCTATTACGGGCTGGGCATGATTTCGCTGATGTTGTGTGTGGCGGTGGCGCACTGGGTGTTGCGGGTGCCGTTCCGCGGCACGCTCGGCGCGCTGTGGGTGGTGGGGTCGTTTTTCCTGCTCAGTGTGTTAGGTATCGGGTTGGCGATCTCCACGGGCATGCGCAACCAGTTCAACGCGGCGCAGGCGGCGTTGAACGCGGCGTTTTTACCGGCGGTGATGCTGTCGGGTTTCATCTATGAAATTTCGAGCATGCCGCCCTTGCTGCGCGGCGTGACGCATCTCATCCCGGCGCGGTATTTTGTCTCCTCGATGCAGACGATCTTCCAGGCCGGGACGATCTGGAAGTTGTTGGTGCCGGATATTCTGATGTTGGCGGGCACCACCGTGGTGTTCATCGGGCTCACGGCAAAGCTCACCAAAAGGAGGATGGAATGATTTTTTTGAGCCGAATCCAGTCGTTGGTCCGCAAGGAATTCCAGTCGCTGCTGAGCACCAAGTCCGGCAAGATGTTGTTGATCATGCCGGTCATTTTGCAGACGGCGTTGTTTCCCTTCGCCGCCACCCTGGAGGTGAAAAACGCCTCCCTGGCGGTGTTCAATGAGGACTGCGGGCGGCCCGCAGTGGAGATGATGGAGCGCTTCGCCGCGTCCGGCGCGTTCACGCGCATCATCCCGGTATGGAGCGCGGCGGAAGTGGAGCGCGCCATTGGCACGCGCGACGCGTTGCTCGCGGTGCATATCCCGGCGGACTTCTCGCGCAAAATCACCGCCGGTGAATCCTCGCCGGTGCAGGTGATCCTGGACGGCCGCCGCTCTAACAGCGCGCAGATCGCCTTCAGTTACCTGCAATCGGTGCTGGATGGCTATCTCAAGGATCGGGCAGCGGCGGCGGGACGCGCGGTGCCATCCGAAATCATCGCGCGCAACTGGTTTGTGCCCAACCTGGAATACACCCATTTCATTTTGCCGAGCCTGGTGGCCATCATCACCACCATCGGCTCGTTGATCGTTACGGCGCTGTCCGTCGCGCGAGAGCGCGAGCAGGGGACCTTCGAGCAGTTGCTGGTGTCGCCGCTCTCCCCGGAGATGATCATGGTGGGCAAGGCGGTCCCGGCGGTGGCAGTGGGGTTTTTCCAGGCGACATTGATTCTGCTCGCTGCGGTGTTCCTCTATGACGTGCCGTTCCGCGGCAGCCTCGCCCTGCTCTACGGCGGCATGTTTTTTTACTCCTTGGCGCTGTGCGGGGTGGGCTTGTTCATTTCATCGATCAGCAAAACCCAGCAGCAGGCGTTTCTCGGCGCGTTTGTCTTCATGGTGCCCGCCATCCTGCTCTCAGGCTACACCGCGCCGGTGGAAAACATGCCGCCCTGGCTCCAGGACCTGACCTGGATCAACCCGGTGCGCCACTTTGTGGAAGTCGTCAAGGGGGTGTTTCTCAAGGACGCGTCGCTGGGCCGGGTGTTCTCGCTGGTGTGGCCGCTGGTGGTCATCGGCACCGTGAATCTAACCCTGGCGGCACTGATGTTCCGGCGCAAGGCGGCGTGAACCGGTGTGAGGCGGGGCTACATCATTTTACCACTGATTGTACCGATTTAGACAACCGGAGGCGCAGCCGGAGATGGCCGCAGGCAAATTTCACGGAAAGAATTGGATTTTATCTAACGGATTCCACGGTGGCTTTTCGGGGGGTCTCTTGACGCTGTAACTTATTAATTGTCAGTGAAATCAGTTGAAAATCAGTGAATCCCAAGGAGCGGCGGAATCCGTCCGCCGAAGCCCATGGAAAGCCAATGAAACGCGAGAATCGCTTGGCATTGGCCTCTCATGGACCAGGGCGATCAGATATCGCCCCTCCATGAGTTTAATAAGTCGGCATGCGGTTTGATTTTCCCCTTTAGGGTCAGAGCGCCAGGCGCTCAGCCAAACTCATAGCGCAGGGCGGACAGGCAAAACAGGGTGGCCGTCTCGACACGCAAAACGATCGGGCCAAGGGACACCGGCAGGAAGCCGGCGGCGAGCGCGGCGGTGGTTTCCTCGGGGGCGAAATCGCCTTCCGGGCCAACTAACAGGGTGGCGGCGGTGGTGCCGGGGTGGGCGCGCAGGACCTCGCTCAAAGGCCGGGCACCGGGGGCGAGCGACGCGATGAGCCGCAGGCCGGGTGATTCGGTGAGAGTGGCCAACCCCGGTGCGAAGGGCATGGGCTCGGCGATGGCGGGCAGGGTGTCCTGGCCGCATTGTTTACAGGCTTCCAGGGCGGTGCGGCGCCACTTGTCGGATTTGCCCTCGCCGGGGTGGACGACGGTGTGGCGGGTGACGAGCGGCTGGATGGCGGCGATGCCTAGCTCGACGGCCTTTTGCACGATGAGGTCCATATTTTTCCCTTTCGGGATGGCCTGGGCCAGAGTGATGGCGGGCAGCGGGGCGGCGGTGGTTTGGGCGGCCCCCAGGCGCAGCGCGACGTGGTCGCGCGTGACGGAGAGAACCTCTGCGGCGGCGCGGTGGCCGCAACCATCGAAGACGGTGACGGATTCAGCCGGCTTGATGCGCAGCACCTGCGAGAGGTGGCGGGCCTCGTCGCCGGTGAGGGCGGGGGCGTCCAGCCAGGCGGCGGCAGGGAGAAGGAAGCGGGGCATGGACCAAAAAGCTGACAGTTGAAATCAGAAATCAGAAAGCAAAAAGCAGACATCCTGGGCACACCTGTCCTCCGCAGGATGAATTGAAGATGACGACAGGAGTGTCGTCACTCCTTACAGTTCGAAGAAGCGTTTGGCCTTTTGGAAGAAGCCTTTCTGCATCGGTGAGTTGTGCTCGCCGATGGATTCGGAGAAGGCGCGGAGGATGTCCTGTTGGTCGGAGTTGAGTTTGGTGGGGACTTCGACTTGGACGCGCACGTTGAGGTCACCGCGGCGGCCGTTATTGAGCGAGGGGATGCCTTTTTCGCGGAGTCGGAAGACGGTGCCGCCCTGGGTGCCGGCGGGGATTTTGATCGATGACTGGCCGTCGAGCGAGGGGACTTTGAGTTCGCCGCCGAGGGCCGCCACTGAGAAGGGCAGCGGCACGTCGCAGAACAGATCCGCGTCATCGCGCTGGAAGATGTCGTGATCGCGGACATGCAGGAAGACATACAGGTCGCCGGCGCTGCCGCCGCGCACCCCGGCATCGCCATTGCCGCTGGAACGCAGCCGGGTGCCGGTATCGACGCCCGCGGGGATGCGCAGTTTGATCCGGCTGTCGCGTTGGACGCGGCCTTCGCCGCGGCAGGCATTGCAGGGATCGGAGATGGTCTCGCCCGCACCGCGGCATTCCGGACAGGTCGATTGTTGGATGAAAATGCCGGCCTGGCGCGCGACCACGCCGCGGCCGCCGCAGGATTGGCAGACTCTGACGCCGCCGGAGCCCTTGGTGCCTTTGGAGCTGCAGGTTTCACACGGGACGTAGCGTTCGATTTCGAGTTCTTTTTCGACGCCGCGGGCGGCTTCTTCGAGCGAGATTTCGAGGTCGTAGCGCAGGTCGCTGCCGCGTTGTTTCCCGGAGCTCTTGCGGGAGCCGCCGCCGCCGAAGAACTCCTCGAAGCCGCCGCCAAAAACCTGCGAGAACAGGTCCATCGGATCGTGGAAGCCACCGCTCGGGCGGCCGCCGCCATTGGAGAATGCGGCGTGGCCATAGCGGTCGTAGGCGGCCCGTTTGTCTGGATCGCTCAGGGCTTCGTAGGCTTCACCGAGCTCCTTGAACTTGTCTTCGGCGGTGTGGTCGCCCGGGTTTTTGTCGGGGTGGACCTTCACCGCGAGTTTGCGGTAGGCCTTTTTGATTTCGTCGGCGCTGGCTTCGCGGTTGACGCCGAGCACTTCGTAGTAATCGCGTTTTTCAGGCATGAAATTAGGCGACGCCTCCTTCCGCGGGAGTGGGGGCTTTGGCCACTACCACGCTGGCGGGGCGCAGCAGGCGGTCGCGCAGTTTGAACCCGCGGCGCGTCGCGCGCAGGATGTGGCCGGCTTCGTGGGTGGCGCATTCCTCTTCGGCCACGACATCGTGCAGATTCGGGTCGAAGTGGCCGGTGGCGGGGATTTCCTCGACGCCCTGGGAGGCGAGGAAATCGTTGAGTTGGCGGCGGACCATGTCCATGCCGATGTAAATCATCGAGCTGGTATCCTGAGAGGCGGCCTGCATGCCCATTTCAAAATGGTCGATGATGGGCAGCAGTTCTTCGAGCAAACGCTGGTTGGCGTAGCGGATGGCGTCCTCGCGGTCGCGGGCGGTGCGTTTGCGCAGGTTGTCCATTTCGGCGGCCGTGCGCAGCGAGATTTCCCTCCATTTGGCGACGTCGGCCTCGAGTTCCTCCCAAGGATCCAGGGCGGCGGGCTCCGGGCTTACCTCCGCCGCGGCGGGGTCAAGGGCGGCGTCAGCGGCGGGCTCAGTGACGGAGTCCGTGGCTTGGGGAGGATCGGTATCGGCTTGCATGGCGCAAAGCTGTAGTCGTGATGGCCCGCGCGTCAATCCCTAGGCGCGAATGCGGGCATTTTGGGGGGCCAGGTGGCGCGGCCTCGCCGAGGCCGCAGAAGCCAGGCCGGATCCGGGAACGGCTGGCGACAGTCACAGACCGCCGCCTGGGATTTGTAGCGGCGCTCTGTGAGCGTCGCGGGTTGTCAGCCATGGCGTGGCCATGGGTGCGGCGTGCGCCGCAAAAAAGTGCGACGGTCACAGAGCGCCGCTACATTTTTGCCTCAGCCGTCCTTGGGCTTGGCGGCCTTTTGAGCGGCAACCTTTTTGACGGCGGCTTTTTTGGCCGGGCGGGGTGGGAAATCGAAGCCGATTTTGCTTTCCTTGGGGTCGAAGGTGAGGAACGCGTCGAACTTGCGTTTGGTGCGGTTGGAGACGAACCCCTGGATGACGTCAGTTTTGCCAACGGCGACGAGTTTGAGGACTTGTTCGACGGTGATTTCGTGTTGGAGGATGGTTTTGCCGATGCGCACGCCGTTGGGGTCCTTCTTGGTGACGAGAGCCGGGATGTGATAGGCCTTGTCGCTCTGATAGATCTTGAGGTGGCGGCCATCAGCCAAGTCGGTTTCGCCGATGAGTTGTTCTTCGGTGAGTTCGAGGGCGGCGTCCTTGTCGTCGTTGTCGAAGACGAAGTTGACTTTGAACTTGGCGTCGAGTTCGAGTGCGGCGTCGAAGGGTTTGTTGAACTTCGATCGGAACCCGGTGAGCGGGCCGACGAATTTCTTGGTGAACAGCGCGGTGGCCTCCTCTTCGCTGAGCAGGCGGCCGGCGATGTGTTTTTTGGCCTTGAATTTGCATTCCGGTTGGCGGCACTCGTAGGTGGCGTCGGTTTGCCGGAGGTCCTGTGCGCCGCAGATCGGGCAGGGTATTTTGAGGTCGGGGAACGATTGGTTTTTGGCGGCGTCGGCGAGTTGGCGGGCCTTGGTGACGATCTCGGTGGTGTAGGCGACGATCTCCTTCATGAACGTGTCACGCTGGAGTTGGCCGTGTTCCATTTGGTGGAGTTTGTATTCCCAATCGCCGGTGAGCTTGGGCGAGTACAGGCCCTCGATGTCCATCTCACGCACGAGCTGGATGAGGCGCATGCCGCTGCCCGAGACAAAGAGTTCGCGGCCTTCGCGGGCCAGGTATTTCTGGGCGATGAGCCCTTCGATGATGGCGGCGCGAGTGGCGGGGGTACCGAGGCCGCGTTCGGCCATGGCTTCGGCCAGCGCCTCGTCGTCGATGAGTTTGCCGGCACCTTCCATGGCGGAAAGCAGGGTGGCTTCGGTCATGCGCGCCGGCGGTTTGGTTTGCTCGTGGATGACCTCGATGGATTCAACGCTGGCGGATTCCCCGGCGGTCACCGGGACGAGTTCGTCCTTGCCGGCGGCGACGCCGGGGCGGCGGCCATAGACTTCGAGCCAGCCGGGTTTGACCAGGATGCGGCCTTCGGTTTTGAAGGTGTCCAACGCCGCCGGGTGCTGGATGCGGGTGAGGCGGGTGGTTTGTTCGAACTCGGCGGGTGGATAGAACACCGCGATGAAGCGCTTGACGATCATGTCATACACCTTTTGCTCGGTGTCGCTGAGTTTCGAGGTTTTGCCGGTGGGGATGATGGCAAAGTGATCCGAGACTTTCTTGGTGTCGAAGACGCGGCGCGATTTGTGGAGGCGCGGGCCGTGGTCCGAGCTGCCGGCGAGCACGGCCTGGGCGTATCCGGCGACGTCGAGGTCGCTGTTGCCGATGTCCTGCATCGTCTCGCGCACGTTGGCGGTGTAATCTTCGGGCAGATAGCGCGAGTCGGTCCGCGGGTAGGTGATCACCTTGTGCTTTTCATACAGCGCTTGGGCGATTTGCAGGGTGCCCTTGGCGGAAAACGGGGCCTCGCGTTGCAGCGTGGTCAGGTCGTAGAGCTGCGGGGCGATCTGGGATTGCGCTTTCTTCTCCTCGCTCACCACCCCGGTTTTTCCGGTGTTGCGGGTCTGGATGAGCTCGGCGCTGGCCTGATCCCAGATCCGCTCGGCGCGCCCGTGGGCGTTGGCTTCGTCCTTTTTCCAAGCCACATCCATCCACTTACCGAGGTATTCGCCGGCATGCACGTCGAACGTGGCGTGGACCTCGAAATACGCGCTGGACTTGAACGCCTGGATTTCCGCTTCGCGGGCGGCGAGGATGGCGAGGGTGGGGGTTTGGACGCGGCCGGCGGCGGTGATGTTGAACCCGCCGTGGCGTGAATTGAAGCAAGTCAGGGCGCGGGTGGCGTTGAGGCCGACCAGCCAGTCCGACTCCGACCGGCACTGGGCGGCGTCGGCGAGGGCTTTCATTTGCTCGCCGCTGCGCAGGCTGCCCCAAGCTTCGAGGATGGCATTGTTGGTCATCGACTGCATCCACAGCCGTTGGACCGGCTTGCGGATGTCGCCGATTTCCATCAGATAGTGGAAAATCAATTCGCCCTCGCGCCCGGCGTCGCAGGCATTGACGATGCGCTCAATGTCCTTGCGCCTTGCCAGCTTGAGGACTTGCTTGAGGCGGGCCTCCGAGTCCGGGATCGGGTCGAGGTCGAAGTGCTCCGGGATGGCGGGCAGGACCTGAAAATTCCACGGCAGTTTTTTGCCGTTGGGGCCCATGGGCATCCGCAGTTCGACGAGGTGGCCGACCGCCGAGGTGATCACGGCCTGGTCATTTTCGTAGTAAACGTCGCGGCCGGAGCCCTCTTTCTCGAACTTGCCAAGCGGCTTGGCGAGCGCGCGGCTGAGGTCGGTCATGACGCTGGGTTTTTCGGCGATGATGAGTATTTTGCCCATGGTGGAAGCGACCCGTGGTGCGGGTGTGAACCGAGGGACTAGGCAGAAGACGACGGATTTGGCAAGCGGATTGCGGAACGCCGGGGGAAATTGACGGATTGGCCCGTGACCCCTTCGCCTCAACTTAAGCAAAGAATGAATCCAGAAATCAAACCGCAGATGGACGCAGATGGGAGGAAGAGAAGAGATTATTTGGTTGCTGGCTGGCAAAAATAAACTGAATTCCAACTCTTATGCCTCTTCATCTGCGTAAATCCGCGTCCATCTGCGGTTCATAAATCTGAGAATCCCGATTGAATGGAGAGCCAAGCTTTATCATTGATAATTAGTTGATTAGGACGCTAAGTCGACGCGAATGACCCGTGACCTAACCGCCGGAAAATTTTCGATTGCCAAGTGGTTCGGTCTGCTTCAGTCTTTGGCCGTTGGAACGACGGAGCGGTGTTTCGAGTTGAATTTCTGAAACGCTTCTCGGGTTGACGTCTCCCTGCCCCACCGGGTTTAGGATGCCTGCCATGGCACATTGAACCGGTTGATCCGCAGGATCGCACCTTCCCATTCCGTCCCGCAGACTTGCGAGCGCCGCGCGCTCCCAAGTTCGCCCCCGCCAGACTTACCTGAACCCTCATTTCACCCATTTCCCATGGCCGGTCACAACAAGTGGTCCAAGGTCAAACATATCAAAGCGAGAGTCGATGCCATCAAAGGTAGGGTTTTCAGCAAGTGCGCCCATGAAATCGCACTGGCAGCCCGCGCCGGTGGCGGCGATCCCGCGTTGAACAACCGTCTGCGCAGCGCCATAGACAATGCCAAGGCCATGTCCATGCCCAAGGATAACATCGACCGCGCCATCAAAAAAGGCACGGGCGAGCTCGGCGGCGAGGCCATCCAGGAAGTCGCCTACGAAGGCTACGGCCCTGCGGGCATCGCCTTCATCGTGGAGATGGCCACCGACAACCTCAACCGCTCGGCCGCGGATATCCGCTCGATCTTCACCAAAAACTCCGGCATCGTCGCCACTCAGGGCAGCGTGTCCTATCAATTTGAACGCAAAGGGGAAATCCGCATCCCCGCCGCCGCCATCGCGGAGGATCGGTTGCTGGAGGTGGCCATCGAAGCCGGTGCCAATGACGTCCAGAGCGATGAGGACGAACACCTGATCCACACTGCACCTAACGAACTGGGCACCGTCGCCAACGCCCTGCGCGCTGCGGGCCTGACCCTCACTTCCGAAAAAATCGTTGCCATTTCCCAAAACCTGAGCGTGGTCACCGATCTGGCAATTGCCCGTCAAATCCTGAAGCTCCACGACCAACTCGATGACTACCCCGACACGATGAATATTTTCACCAACTTCGAAGTGTCCGACGACATTCTCGACCAGCTTGATTCATGAACGCATTTTCGCGTCACTCCCCCTTTTTATCACCTGATTTCAGATGAGCAATCCCACCCACGAGGACACCCTGCCACTCTTCCCGGCAGACAACCAAGGCGACTCCCCACCCGCGCGCAAGCGGGCGGCCAAAAAATCCGCGGTGACGGCCGACCCTGCCAAAAAATCCGCCGTGAAGAAAGTGGCCGTGAAGAAAGTGGCAGTGAAGAAATCCGCCGTCAAAGAGCGGCTAGTTGCCCAACCGGTGGCTGCGCTCGTTGCGCCGGTGTCTGCCGATCCCGCACCCAAGGCCAAACCGGTGCGGACAAAGAAACCGCCCGCGGCACCCGAAGTCACCCCGGCCCCGATTCGCCACGAGCCGGCCCAGCCGACACCCGCTGATGAGCCGATGCGGTTCGGTCGTGTCCCCGGTGGCGGTCCTGTCGCCGCGCGCGAAACTCCACCGCGTAGCCCGCGACCGCCAGCCGCTCCACCCGAGCCGAATCTCCCGACCGAGTCCGCGTCCCGCATCCCGCAACCCGTCCATCGCCAGAACCAGGGTAATCAGGGTAATCAGGGTAATCAGGGTAATCAGGGCAACCAGGGCAACCAGGGCAACCAGGGCAACCAGGGCAACCAGGGCAACCAGGGCAACCAGGGCAACCAGGCGCGCAATTTCCAGAACCGTGACGG
>Ga0114958_10000043_pt1 | contig 101545 bp, 84 predicted proteins | sample C_130208_EF_Meta_FD_89577 | JGI IMG/M metagenome (GOLD analysis project Ga0114958, IMG submission 89577) | Freshwater microbial communities from Lake Croche, Canada to study carbon cycling - C_130208_EF_MetaG | ecosystem: Environmental > Aquatic > Freshwater > Lake | place: Lake Croche, Canada...
CAAAGCTTGAAGCTCAGCGCGGTCGGCGGGGCCCAGGTAAAGGCAGATGTCGGAGCGTCTCATCTCCCGAACATGCCACAGCCGATAGCAGTTGGGAATCTTATGTCAGGCGTAGAACACTAGTACCCCAGTGTCGCGTTTGCGTCGGAAGATGGCGCGAATGCTCCACATGGCCCATTTCCGTATGGCCCATATCGTCAGCCTCGGTTACGAGCGATAACTTCCGCCGCAGTCAAAGGGTGGTATGTTTCTTCTGGCGCTGCAAAGGCTAGGGTCAATTCCGCCCTCAGCCGGTCGAACGCTTCCCGCTCCACCCGCTCTTTGTCTCGCCGGATCAGATCGCGCACATATTCGCTGATGTTTTCGTAGGCCCCGTTTTCCCCTACGTTCGAGGCAACAAAGGCGCTGAACTCACCCCTTACCCGAACGGTCATCGTCGTTGTGTCGGACATGTTTCCCTCCACTATCTTGTCGTCAAAATACGCAATAATGAAGACGATTACAAGTGCGGCTATTTGTTGGGAGGTTACTGCGATTGGTTTGGCAACACCTATATGCGCTCTGCCAATTTCACCTTAGTGGGGTACATTCGCAAGCGAGCGCTGTTTACACCAAGCAGAACGGCCGTAGCAATTGACGGCGGTTGTGCGCCCCCGCAACCAAATTCCTAAGCAAGATCAAGGCCCTGCGCCCCGCCTCACCGCGGGGCTTTTGCATGTTCGCGCCCGTGTCAACACTGTGTCAACAAAACGATGGCGGCGCTTGGCACCAAATGATTGGAACCATCCGGCCAGATCACTATCTGTTCCATCGCTGCAGGGCAGGTCAGTGAACATGTAGTCTGGGATGCGCGCAAGTGTGTTGGCGAGCCAAAAGTTGCGTTCGATGCCGCTGAGTTTGGCTGCTTCGATCAGGGTCTAGGCGATGGCTGCGGCCTCGTCGCCCGTCGTTTACCATAGTATCCTCCATTGTTGGCGGACACAAACCGACACGGACGCGGCGTCCGAGGGCAGGGCAACTGGATCTGGCGTGACGGGCATCCCTTCAGAGATCTCAGTCGCTTTCAGGCGCGACAAAGCGCAGACAGGACCGAAGCCTTTGGCAGAAAGCGGGCAGGCAATAGGGTCTGCAACCAGCGGCGGTCGGCGGTGAGGCCCTCGTCCAACCGAGCGAGATAGCTCTGCCGCGCCGAGGCGCTGAACCAATCCAGTGCAGAGGCAAAGTCTTGCATCGTCCCGGGGGAAAGTGGTTCAGGCGGGCGGCTGGCGGCAATTGTGAGAAGCAAAAGGCGCTCGCGCCATTCCAGCGCTGGATGGCTGGCGCCGACCTTGACCACCAGCTCGCCCTGAGGCAGGCAGGCGAACAGCGGGCTCCCAAAGCCCAGCCAGCCCTTGCAAAGCCCGTCATGGATGCTGTCGCCATGGTCGAAGAACCGCAAGTCGCGAGTTTGTGATCCTGCGGTGCTGAACTGAACGACACGATAGGGCGGCACGGCCAGATGCTTGCGCCGGAGCAAGAGCGCCACTTTACTATCCCATTCGCGGTCCTTTTCCATATCTGGCAAAAGGAAGGGCGGTTCGCTCTGGCGTGAGGCATACCAGAAGCCAGAGTATAGGCGCGGCGGGTCCGATTGATCGCGGCGGCTGGGCTCAAAAAGAAAACCGCCCGCCTTGTCGCAGGCATGGAGCCAGTCAATATTCGCGGTTTCGACCCTTTCGGCGGCGCTCGCCTCTTCCTCTCCGGCCAGATGCAAACGCACGGCGATTTCGCCGACGCGGACCGCTAGGTCCCGGATATCTGCCGGGGACAGAGGTGCGAAGCGGTCCAGTTGCGAGGCAAGGCCGCGCCCCTCCCACGTCTTTCGGATTTCGGCCAGCCGCGCGAGCGCGGCAGTCTTTCCGGGGTCGGGCCGCGTCAGAAGCTGCGCGATCAGCCGGTTGATCTCGGCCCAAACTTCCTCCGAAACCGGAGGCACTGGGCGGTCAAAGACCTCAAGCGCTTCAAGCGCCTCTGACAGTCCCTCTTCGGGCGACTGGCGCATGACCAGCCGCCAGAGGCGGATGCGCGCGGGGATCCGCTGTCCGTGGCGCGCAGCACGGATATCCCGATGCAACGGGGCTTTGTGTATCTGGTAGCCATCATGGATTGGCATAGCCGCAAGATTTTGGCATGGCGGCTGTCCAACACCATGGACGCGGAGTTCTGCGTGCAAGCCTTGAAAGAGGCCTTGGCCACGCATGGCACGCCAGAGACATTCAATACGGATCAGGGCAGCCAGTTCACCAGCAGCGATTGGATCGAGGTCCTAACGGATGCGAAGATCAAGATCAGCATGGATGGAAAAAGCCGTTGGATCGACAACCGCATGATCGAGCGGCTGTGGCGATCCCTGAAGTATGAATTCGTCTATCTGCACGCCTTCGAGAGGCTCACAGGCCAAAGCGGGCATTGGGAAATGGCTGGCATACGCCAATGCCGAACGGCCACACTCGACCCATGGCATCTTGACCCCCAACGAAGCCCATGACACCGAAATCGAACCCATGACAAGAGCGGCCTGACATGAAACCCTGATCCATCTTAACAAGGCCGCAAACTGGTCGAAATACTAGGACCACATCTATGCAAAACACCAAATTCGGGGGATTACCAGAGGGTCGTCTAAAATGGCCAGGAAAAAACCAGTGCGTACTCAATCGTCCGCAAACCTTACTTCGAGGGAGGCTTACCCACATGATCGTATGTTGAAAACTCAGCATCAGGGCTGTAGAGTGATCAGCATGTTAAGAGAGATGCTGCCTAGACTAATCAGACAAACCCGATACGGCGAAAGTTGGAGGTGCCAATCTAATGTCGCTCGAAGCAGTAATTAAGCGTATTCACCCTTTGCACTCTTCATCAAGAGTAACCTTCGCTCCGCTTGACGGCTTGCGAGGGGCTGCAATCTTGGTGGTAATTCTAGGCCACTATTGGACAATTGCCGCCGGTAGCTTGACAGAGCGTCCTAATGTTGATTTCTATGCGTTTGACATTACGAACATATTCAGGCTCGCTGGTTATGGAGTTGATTTATTTTTTGTTCTTTCTGCCTTTCTATTGTATCTTCCGTATGCTCGCATGACGATTATCCCAGATTTCCGGGCACATCTCAGAAATTTTTATCTTCGTCGCTTTTGCCGTATCTATCCTGCTTACCTGTCATTGACTGTTATTTATGTTCTCATGCTTCGCACTTTTTCGAATAATGATATTGCAGTCTCAGACTTGTTAGCTAATTTAATGTTTTTTCAGCCCTTTGCCGTTTTCCTGCCAAACAGTTTAATCTCTCCTTCGATCTTGGAAGGTACTTGGTCTCTTGTCGTAGAGGTATATTTTTTATGCAATATTACCCTTTTTCGCCCTACTTTTCCGGCGAACTAGTGCTCTGGCCGTTGTATCTCTTGTTTTGATTGGTGTTGCCTTGTATTATAGGACTTCAATGTACCCTGTAATAAATTCAATGGACGTATCTTGGCAGCAACGTTCCATCTTGTTGCTTAATCCAATTCCCTATCTCGATTCTTTTATTGTCGGTATTATTTCAGCGCGACTCTTCTCGCATTTGAGTGGTACTGCAAGCCACAAATCTAAAATTGCTGCAATAGCCTTCACGGCTTTTGGATTCGCAGGTTTCATAACTGTTATTCTTTTTCCGTTCTCTTCTCTGACAGTCGGGATTTTTTCGGGTCTAAGAATTGACATCAGGTTGCTTTTCAATTTGTCCGCCGGATCTTTGATCGTGGGTGTTTTGTTGAGGAAGTCGATAGTTTCGACAATTTTATCATCCACAACCCTTCGCTTTATTGGAATTTGCTCCTATAGTCTTTTCCTGATCCATATGACTCTTGCAAGAACTGTTGCGATTCCGCTAATGAATGCATTCGATGTTATGGATTTCGCTTCACGGATCGCTGTTCTAGTTTCGATTTTCATTCCTGTCGCAGTTTTTATTTCAATGGTTCTCTACATAGCCATCGAACGGCCATTCCTGTCGCGTGACCCTGTCCTGAAACGTGCCCATGATGTTTTACTAACTTTTAAGGATCTCTCTATATACATTTTTAATCGAAAGATTGTGGTTTTTTTATTGATTTGGTATGGAGCTGCATCCTTTGCCTATAATGGTATTTATAGACCGGAACCTCAGGCCGTTGTGTTCACAGCTGCGAATTTTACAGACGTAAACTGGTCATCAGGTGTGTCTCGACGTGAGAATACAATTTTAGTTTCCGCAAAGCTTACTAAGATCGCAGAACTTAAAAATATGAAATCATTGGTTCTTGAAAATGGCAGTACTGTAAAAATTATTTCAATCATCGATGCCGGAAGGGAATGGATCCATATCAACACCCAATCAATATCTGCAAAGCTAATGGAAAGCCCGCACCGGCTGATCGCTGTTAAATAGTTCGCGCTGCGAAACCTCCATGCCATTAATTTTGCGCCAGACGTGACAGTTTTTTCGGCCCGGACTGCAAGGTTTCGTATGATTTCATTGAAGACCCTGCAATTTCGGTATGCAAATGAGGCACCGTATTCGTCCGCCTGACCAAGATGGTCTTCTGCGCCCGTACTTGGTGGACCTGATCGATCTGCGCCACGAATTGGTGAAGTTGGCGGCCTTGATCGACGGGGAGGTGTTCGAGCGGAAATGGTCGGGGTTCTTTCGATCGGCCACCGGGCGGTCGGCCACACCTCTCCGATTGGTGGCGGGGCTGCCCTATCTGCAGCACGCCTATCGGTTGTCGAATGAGGCGATTGTCGCCCGCTCGGTTGAGAACCCATACGACTAGCGTTTTAGTGGCGAGACCTTCTTTGGGTGCCGCCTGCCCAGCGATCCGTTTTCGCTGACACGATGGCGCAAGTGGATCGGTGAGGAGGGGGTGGAATGGCTGCTGAGCCAGATTATCGAGGCAGAGCGCAAATCCGCTGTCATTGACGAGAGCAGCGTCAAGCGGGTGGCGGTCGATACGACCGTGATGGAGAAGACAACCGCCTACCCGACCGACGCCCGGCTTTACGAGCGCGCACGGGGACCGCTGATTGCCTTTGCGCAGGAGGCGGGGGTGGATCTGCGTCAGACCTATGCCGGCCTTGCCCCGCGCCAAGCATTGCAGGTCGGCCGGATGCGCAAGGCATCAAAGAGGTTGAAGGGTTATACCGGCAGAGCCATGCGCGATTTGCGCAGCTACCGAGATGACCTTCCCGCCGGTGCCTTGCGCGAGCGGGTTCTTGACAAACTCGTCCTGGTGTCGCACCTGCTGCATCAGCAGCCTAAGAGCGGCCACAATATTCGAAAGACCCTACCCGACATAAAAGCTCTTTTGGCCCTGATGATTTCAGCGATCCTGTCGGAACTTTGTGCGACAGAGCCAGTACAATAAGCTGCAACAAGGACGTGAAGAGGTTGTTCAGGCCGAACGAATTGCCCCGATGCGATGGGCTAGCGCGACTATGGCGCGCAGATTGGTATCAAACCCAGCCTTTGTCCACTTGATCAGACGCCAAAAATGGTCGTCAGACCCCCTTTTCGCCTGCAGGCCTGGCTCCGTGCGGTGCGCCTTCGACGCGGGTTCAATTTCTGCAATCTTTCTGACGCTGATTCCGTTGCTTCGGCCCTAACACCATTTATGCAACAAAGCCCTCTACCGGCACCAGAATGCATGACACCAATTGACGCCATACTGAAGACGAACTAGACATCTTGCTGGCAATTGGATGCCCTTGATTGTTGTACGTCGTCTATAAAATAACGAACAGGATGTCGCGGAAGTCTAGATAATAACGGGAAAGGAAACAGAATGATCCGTGTGACTCCAATCATTTCAATTATTTGCGTCCTAATCTCAATTATTTTTCAGTCACGAAGCTCGGCCGTAGATATCCCGACATGGCATTTAGATGGCGCATTTCAAACGGCGAGTGGACTTTTTAGATTAGGGTCAGGTCAAGTCCCAGGTCGGGATTTTTATCCATATCTAGGCGTTGGGCCACTTCTAGTCATCTTTCCATTTTTTAAAATTGCAGGTGAAACGCTATCTGCCAGTGTTTTTGCTGCAAAATTTGTTACTTTGATGCTAGGTTGGGGTGCTGTCTCAGTGCTCTGGCATATGATTTTCCGCCCTAAGAGGGCGATTTTCTCATTGGTTGGCGGTGCTGCTGCATTTCTTGCCACGGGCTGGATTGGCATGCAAATCAATTTTCCAAATCCATTTTCTTTTGCGTTTGAGCCGGGAAATTCTCTCAGACCAATTAGAAGTTCAATCCCCTATCTGATCGCAGTATTATCTTATCTCTTAATAAGGCAACTAAAGATCGGGTTCTGGCGTGATATTTTAGCGGGCTTGATTATTGGCACTAGTTTGTTGTGGTCGAATGATTATGCTGTGCCCACCGCAGGGATTTTCTCGCTTCTTCTTTTAATGCAATTCTATTTAAATGAAAATTCAACTGCTCGGAGGAGTTCAGTAGCTTTCATTTTGGCAACGTGTATTTGCTGGGCACTCCTACTATCAGCGATTACGCTTGGGCACTCTTTTGAACTAATTGACTACAATTTTATAGATGTTGCTACCGACCAATGGTGGTATTTTGGTCCCTACGGCTCAACGACCCGCGTTTTTGACATTCGGCAAATTTTCCGAGTTTTCTCGCAACAAAATTATTTTCCGGTTGTGGTTCTGATTGCGTCATTAATTTTTTCGACAAAAACCAAAGAGCTGGGGCATGTTTTAGTTTCGGCAATCGGCTTGACTCTGTTTGCCGGGGGAAGTCTTGCATCCTTAGGTGGCCACCTCGGCGGATACTTTGAAGCATTTTATTATTGGGGCGCTATGTCGACCACGCTCGTGATCTTGAGATCAACTCAAATATTTTTGTTTAGGATATCTCGTTTTAAGCCGCAGCGTTTTTTTCTCAATCAGAGTTTGCTGATTGTCACGTTTCTTTTATTTCTTTCTGCGACTTTTAGTTTTGATAGCTATGAAGAAAAAATTTCTAGTGCTAAAAACGACCCCGGAAGATACTTTGTTCCTGAACTTGGCGGGTACCTCGGCTTGGAATGGAAAGACTACATTGATTATGCGCAGCAACATAAAAAAAGCAAGGTCATTGAGGAATATTGGGGTTTATGGAGCGCTCTTAACCGGACCTTCCCAAGGTGGCCAGTTGATTCGGTGATCCATGCTTTGGGGAATACCCGATGGGTTGCTGAAAGAGAATTGGTGAACGCGGACATAATCATTTCCACAAGATATCAAACCTCACCGCAGTGGCAACCATGGAGCCTCAGCCAGAATTTCTGGTTTTACGAACCACTTCTTTTGAATTGGGAACCGGAATTCATCTCTCCAACCACAATTGTATGGCGGCGAACTAAAAATTTGAGAGAATATAAAAAAATAAACTGCAAGACCTCAAGTACAGAAAAAGGCTTCTCTCTCGATTCTGAAGAGCTTGGTTTTTACAAAGTGACTCTAAATTACCAGTCTTCGGCCGCCGGGCGTTATCTCTTGATGGTTCAGAACAACATTTCTTACGCTTTGGACGCGAATGGTTATGTATCTTTGCCGCTCAATCGTTCGACAGTGACGATCCCGGCCCTCATCACAGAGGGGTCAGGCAACTTCTTTAAAACGAAAATTTATGGTGGAGATGATGTCAGTCTAGAAATTAAGTCTTGTTCAGCCGCAAAGATATCTTACACGAATAACGAAGTGCTTTATGTGAAGTCGGAGAATGATTTCTTTCTGACGGATGGAAATTGGGTTCGTGGAATAGCTCGAAGGTCCGCTGCATTTTTTGTTCCTAACAAACGCCCTTACACCGAGTATTACAAGGTCGGCAAATTCGTCTTTTTCCCAAACATGGATTTTAGAAAGATCACCGAAGTAATCCATAATGGCATTTATCTAAACGTAAGGGTTGAAGGCCCTGCCCTTGACCCTGATCGTGTTGGTTGGCCGACTGACTTTGAGGCCGTTGATGCTTCTCGAGTTTCACAACACCCGGGCTTTCGAACTCATTAGATCCCTTGCTAATATTCTGGGTCTGACTGTCATGAGCTAATTTCTGATATAATCCAGTCTGTCCAGCGCAAAGAGATGGCTTTGGAAAACTGCCCAGCTGGGTTAAGTGGATTTTCTGTTCAATGGCGGCATTCTGCTGCAAGCGCGGAGAAGATCATGACAAAACGACCGCGCCGGAACCATAGTCCGTCGGTTAGACAAAAGTGGTAGTTGCCGCAATCATGGGTGAAAAGACGGTGATCGAACTGGCGTAGAATTTTGATGTTCACCCGAACCAGATCTAGAAGTGGCATGACCAGTTGCTTGAGGGTGCGACCGGGGTGTTTGGGCAAGCACACAAACCTGATCCGGCCCGGTTGTCGATGTGAAGACTCTGCATGCCATGACCGCAGAGGTGCCGGATGAGAACGATTTTGTCCGGTGCACATGGGCAAGGCGGGTCGTTTGGCGAGCGCAAGAAGATGAGTTATCCGACGGCCAAATTCAGCGTAAGCCGTTCGGGCATTGTTCTGGCGATCAGCCTGGGAAGTTTCTATGACAAACCCAGTCCGGTATCCGACGCTGATCTGAACCTCATGCTTAGGACCTGCAAGCTGCATATGGCGTTTGCTTTTGCCGGCTGTCGGATGGTGCAAGCCCGAAATTTTTAACATGCAGAATGGTCGCGCCACCGGTTCAAGCGGCCATGCGACGTCAGGACGGCCAGTTCAGCTCCACCGCCTCCCTCAAGGGATTCGCCGCACAGGACATCAAGATCAGCATGGATGGAAAAGGCGCTTGGCGCGACACCATTTTCGCCCTGCGTCTTTGGCGCACCATCCAATACGACGAGGTATACCTGCACGCCTATGCCAGCGTAAAAGAAGCGGCGCACATCGGTCGAGACCAGAGCTTCCGCAACACCCGCCGCCCTCGGCCTTCGCTTGACGGAAAACCCCCGATCGGGCCTACTTCAACCAGCCATTGCCCGAAGCGGCGGCGGCGTAATCAAGGCGGAAAACCACTTAGAAAACATCCCGAACCGGTTCAGACAAACCGAGCCACTTCTGACCGAAGTTGGCACGGTGGGCGCTGACACGCTGACAGGTTCGGCGGCGCGCGATGTTCTGGTCGGCGGCACCGGGGCTGATGTGCTTGCGGGGGCCGGGGGCGCGGATGTGCTTTATGGCGGGGCCGGGGATGATTTCCTTGCCGTCTCGGACTTGGATTTCGCGCGGGTCGATGGCGGCACCTGCGTAGATACGCTGCGCCTGACGGGGACGGGCCTTAGCCTTGACCTTGACACGCTTGACAACACCGCGCTGACCTCGATCGAAGTGATCGACCTGAATGCCGGCGGCAACACGCTGACGATCTCGCCGGTGGAATTGTTCCGCCTGGCCGAAGGCACCAACACGCTGCGTGTGCTGGGGGCCACGGGCGATGCGGTGACCCTGACGGGCGACATTTGGACGCGCGGGCCGGACCTGATCGAAGGCGCTACAACCTTTGCGGTCTATACTCAAGGCAACGCGCGCCTTGAGGTGGCAGCAGATGTGGCGGTGTCTGGTTCGTTGCCCATCGTCATACCCGCGATCGAATTGTCAGATATCAAAGCCGGGATCGGCGGCTTTGTGATCAAAGCCGCCGGGGCGGGTGACGGCTCTGGGCGCTGTGTCAGTTCGGCAGGCGATGTGAACGGCGACGGGTTTGACGATCTGATCGTTGGAGCGGCTTTCGCCCACCCGAACGCCACTGCCGCCGGTTCCAGCTATGTTGTCTTTGGCAAGACCGATGGAACGGCAGTCGAACTGTCAGATATCGAGGCGGGCAGCGGCGGCTTTGTCATCAATGGTGTGTCGCAAAATGACCATTCAGGTCTGTCTGTCAGCTCGGCAGGTGATGTGAACGGCGACGGGCTTGACGACTTGATCGTCGGGGCCAGGGACGCCGATCCAAACGGCAGCGGCTCTGGGGCCAGCTATGTGGTGTTCGGCAAGACCGACGCGACAGCGGTAGAGCTGTCAGACGTCGAGGCGGGCAGCGGCGGCTTTGTGATCAACGGGGTGTCAGCGGATGACTTATCTGGCTGGTCTGTCAGCTCGGCAGGTGATGTGAACGGCGACGGGTTTGACGACCTGATCGTCGGGGCCGTAAATGACGACCCAAACGGCAGCAACTCTGGGGCCAGCTTTGTCGTATTCGGCAAGGCCGACGGGACGGCGGTAACGCTGTCAGATATCGAGGCGGGCACCGGCGGCTTTGTCATCAATGGCGAGTCGGCGAGTGACTACTCTGGCGGCTCTGTCAGTTCGGCAGGCGATGTGAACGGCGACGGGTTTGACGACCTCATTGTCGGGGCCAGAGGCGCTGATCCGAACGGCAACTACTCTGGCGCAAGTTATGTGGTCTTCGGCAAGACCGATGGAACGGCGGTAGACCTGTCAGCGATCGAGGCGGGCACAGGCGGCTTTGTCATCAACGGTGGATCACAGTACGACTTTTCTGGCACCTCTGTCAGCTCTGCGGGCGATGTGAACGGCGACGGGTTTGACGACCTCATCGTCGGGGCCTCTGGAGCGATACCAAACGGTCTGTTCTCTGGCGCGAGCTATGTGGTGTTTGGCAAGACCGATGGGACGGCGGTAGAACTGTCAGCGATCGAGGCGGGCACGGGTGGTTTTGTCATCAACGGCGCATCAAAATATGACTTTTCCAGCAACTCGGTCAGCTCTGCGGGTGATGTGAACGGCGACGGGTTTGACGATCTGATCGTCGGGGCCGTTGGTGCCGACCCCAACGGCACCTACTCTGGCGCAAGCTATGTGGTCTTCGGCAAAACCGATGGGACGGCGGTCGAGCTGTCAGCGATCGAGGCGGGCACAGGCGGCTTTGTCATCAACGGTGCGTCAATGTTCGACTTCACTGGCTTCTCTGTCAGTGCGGCGGGCGATGTGAACGGCGACGGGTTTGACGACCTGATCGTTGGGAACTCTTCGCAAAGCTCCCCGTTCGGTTCCAGCTATGTGATTTTCGGTGGCAATTTCACCGGGGCTGCGACCGAGGTCGGGACTGTCGGCGACGATTCCTTGTTTGGCACGGCGGGCGATGACGTGATCTTTGCCGGCACGGGCAATGACACGTTGGACGGCGGTGGGGGAAGTGATCGCCTGTCAGGCGGGGCGGGGGCGGATGTCTTCACCCTGCGCAATGTCGATGGCACGATGCATGTGGTGGATTTCACCTTCTCGGATGGGGATAAGCTGAATTTAGCGTCGTTGGGCTATGCCAGCTTTGCCGATTTCCAAACGCATCTTTCTGCAGAAGGCCCAGCGGGGCAGGACACCAAATTGACGATTGATGCGGATACCTTCGTCATCTTGGATCATATCAAGCTGGATGACCTCGTCGCATCGCATGTGACCTTGTAGCATGCCAACGCAAGGCCAGCGCCCGCCCGAGGTTGTGAGCATGCAAAGGCATGGCACGCGGGCATGGCGTAAGCCTGACGGCTTGGGCTTTGCGCGTGGATTGCGCAGTGTTGCGGTGACCTTGGCCGAGGCGATCCTTGCCGCGGCAGCCCTGCCTGTGGTGTTTCAAACGGGGGGGAGTGGGGTGATGCCGCAGGTGCTTTTGCGCCTTGGCCTTGCCAGAGTGTCGCCCTTCATCGGGCCGCAGGGGCAATGGCACGCCGCTTGGCTGCCGCCGCGTTTGCAAGCCTATCCGTTTGATCTGGTCGAGGCCCCAAACGGCGGGCAGGCCCTTGCCCTGCATTGGCAAGGCGACGTTACGCCGGACAGTTCGGGCGCGGACTGGGTCTTTGCCCAAGAGCAGGGCGATGCCCCTGCCCTTAGCCCATCTGCCGCCCAGATGGCTGCCTTGCTGCAAGCGCATGCTTTGGCCTTACCTGCGACGGCCAGCGCCAGTGCTGCGGTGCAAGCCTTGGGCCTGTTGCGGCCTTTGCAAGGTGATACCGCACTTTACGTCATCGACCCCGAGGCGACAGCCGCGCTAAGTGAAGCCGCCGTGGTGTCGCTGCACCGTGCGGGGGCCTTGGGGTTGGTGCATGCGGCCCTTGTTTCGCACGCCCATTTGGCATGGATGGCCAAGGCTGAACGCCACTTGGCCGCAGCCCCACAAGCAAAAGCGCCTTTGCCCCAACGCGCGCAATCAGGCGCGTCGTTCCTTTCGGCTCTGATGTCCGCACAAGCGCGCGACGTAGAGGCGCTTTTCATTCCCGGATTGACCCCATCGTGAAGCCAACCCTTCTTGTCCTTGTGACCGTGACCGCAGCCCTTTTAGGGGGCTGTACCAAGCCGCCAGATTTGGCTCCTTTGCAAAGCGCCGTTGTCGCGCGTCACGCAAGGGTGAGGGCAACTTTGGCTGAGGGTGACTTTGGTCGCTCTGTGGCGCATGCCGTCACCACCAGCACCGATCTTGGCCACGGCGACGCCGCCCTACGGCAAGCGCAAGCCAGCCTTTTGGCAGAAAGTGGCCCCTTTCTGCCGCAGGTTTCGGTTGGTCTGCATTCGACTGGAGAGCCGGGTTTTTCGGTCGGCTCTTTTGCCAGCCTGTCACAATTGATCTATGACGGTGGGGCCAGCGCTTCGCGCCAAACGGCGGCGCGCGCGCGGGTTTTGGGCAGTCAGGTCGGGCGATTGGATGCCGCCTCTGGTGCGGCGCTGGGCGCTGTGCAGGCTTGGGCGCAGGTTGTGACCGCGCGCGCCTTGGCGGATGCGGCAGAACACTCGCTGCGGGCGTTAGAGGCCACCAGTGCCAAGATCGAGGCGCGCGCAAAGGCGGGTCTGGGGTCAAGTGCCGAGGCTTTGACAGCCCAAAGCCGTCTTGCCAATGACCGTGCCGCTTTGGCCATGGCGCAGTCGGATGTCCTTCAGGCCGAGGCCATCTTTGCCGAGGCGTTCGGCGCCCCGCCCAAACCTGATATCGCGTTGCCACCGCCCGCGCCCAACCTGCCGCAAGCCGGGGCAGAGGGCAGCCCGCTGTTGATCCGCGCGCAGGCCGAGGTTTTTGCCGCCGAGGCCGATCGCACCGCCGCCTTGGCTGGACGGATGCCCGGCGTGTCTTTGTCGCTAAGTGCTATACCGGGGGAGCGCGCCGTGTCTGGCGTAGCCGCCCAACAAGCGCTGTCGCAGGCGCGCGGGCGCAAGGCCCGCATTGCCGCAGCCGAAGCCCAAGTTGATGCGCGCCGTGTCGATCTTGACGCCACCCGCCGCGAGTTGGACAGCCGTTTGCGCATTCTGTCGGCCCAAGAGCGCGCGATTGAAGGCCGTGTTCAGGCCGCCCGTGATGCCGCCGCCGCGAACCAGGCCAATCTGGATATCGCCCGCAGCCAGTTTCAAGCGGGCACCCGCAGCCTGATCGAATTGCTCGATGCCGAGCGCGAGACCCTGTCCTCTGAACGGATGCAGATTCAGGCTGACCATGACCGCGCCGTGGTGGGCTATGCGATTTTGGCGGCCTCGGGCGATCTTTTGGATGTGTTTGGCATTGTGCTGCCCGCCCAACCCGCCGCCTATCAGGTGCATCCGTGACGCGGATGGACCTTGTGCCAGCCCCATCTGCGGCGGGGCCGAGCCTGTCGCCAACTGGCCGCGACTTAGAGGCCAGCACGTTAGAGGCCAGCACGTTAGAAGCTTGCGTCTTGCACGTGGCCGCTCATCACGGCCGCCCCTTGACCTTGGGCGCTTTGCAAGCCGACCTGTCGGCCACGGGGCAGGCCATGGGCATTGCCCAAGATATGCGCCGCATGATGGCGGTGGCCGAACAGGCCGGATTGCGGGCGGCATTTGGTGTGCATCCGGTCTTGGGGTTAGACGCCACTTTGACCCCGGCGATTGTGCTGACCCACAGCGGTGACGGCGTGGTTGTGCACCGCACCGAGGCCGGGGTGGCCGTGATCTACGACCCACGCCGTGCCGCTGGTTTGGTGGATGTGCCGCTGGCAGACCTTGGTGCTGATCTGACGGGCCATGTTTTGATCCTGAAGCCTGATGTGCGGCGCGGGGTTCAAGACCGTGACGCAGGCACGCGCGGGCACTGGTTCTACGACTCTTTGCTATCCAATCGCTGGGCCTATGTGCAAATCGCGCTGGCGGCTTTGATGATCAACATTCTGGGCATGGTGACATCGCTGTTCTCGATGGTGGTCTATGACCGCATCCTGCCCGCGGGCGCGACCGAGTCTCTGGTGGCGCTGACCATCGGGGTTGGGATTGCCTTGGGGTTTGATCTGACGCTGAAAACCCTGCGGTCGGGTTTTATCGACCACGCCGGAAAGCGCGCCGATCTGGCCATGGGCCAACGCATTTTTGACCATGTGCTGGCAACCGAGATGAGCGCCCGCAAGGGGTCGGTCGGGGCCGTCTCGGCCACCTTGCGCGAGTTTGAATCGCTGCGCGATTTCTTCACCTCGGCCACGATGGTGGCTTTGGTGGACCTGCCCTTTGTGGTGATCTTTATCGCGGCGATCTATATTCTGGGCGGGCCTTTGGCCGCCGTGCCCGCTGTGACGGTGCCGCTGGTCTTGGCCGTAGGGCTGGGGATGCAGCCCTTGTTAAGCCGTTTGTCGGACCGCGTTTTAGCCGAAGGGCAAAGCAAGCAAAGCGTGCTGGTCGAGGCGCTCTCAGGAATTGAAGCGATCAAGGCTGCAGGCGCAGCCCCGCAGATCCGCGCCCGCTGGGCTGACGCCATTCAGCGCCAGTCGATCTATGCGCTGAAAAGCCGTGCGATCACGCAAGGGGCGCTGAACTTTACCGGGTTTGTCCAGCAGGCCGCCCAGATTGTGATCGTGGCTTATGGCGCGGTTTTGGTGACATCGGGGCACATCACGTCGGGTGTTATGATCGCGTCTGTCATGCTGACCGGCCGTGCCTTGGCCCCTTTAACCCTGATCGGTCAGACCCTGTCGCGCTTTTATCAGGCCCGCAGTTCCTTTCGCAGTCTGGATGCCTTGATGAAAGCGCCAGTGGAAAGCCCCGAAGAGCGCCAGTTCCTGTCGCGCCCGCATCTGGCCGTGGGGTTACGCTTTGACGGGGTCAGCTTTTTCTATCCCGGCCAGCAGGGGCTGGCACTGGACGGCGTTAGTTTTGACATTGCGGCAGGCGAGCGGGTGGCGATCCTTGGCCCGATCGGGTCGGGCAAAAGCACCATCGCCAAGCTTGCCATCGGCCTTTATCAGCCCAGTGCGGGGGCCATTCTGGCCGACGGTATCGACATTCGCCAGATTGATCCTGCCGATCTGCGCCGCAACATCGGCACAGTTTTGCAAGACCCCTGGCTAATATCGGGCACTTTGCGCGAGAACATCGCTTTGGGGTCTGTGCGCCCGCAAGACGAGGATATCTTGCGCGCGGCGCAACTTTCTGGGGTTGATGCCTTTGCCTCTCGCCATCCGGCGGGTTATGATATGCGCTTGGGGGAACGGGGGCAGGGGCTGTCGGGCGGCCAGCGCCAAGCGGTGGTTCTTGCCCGCGCCTTGATGGGGCAGGCCCCGATCTTGCTGCTTGACGAACCCACCGCGTCGATGGATGTCCCCGGCGAAGCGGCGCTGATCGAACGGCTGAAAGGCACGCTGAGCGGTCGCACCCTGATCGTGATCACCCACCGCACCAGTCTGCTGGAGCTGGTGGACCGGGTGATCGTGATTGACGCCGGTAAAGTGGTGGCCGATGGCCCCAAAAGCCAGTTTACCCGCCGCCCTGACAGCGCGGCCGCGTCATGAGTACCCAGCGTGACCTTGACCTTTTGGTGCGCGATCTGAAAGGCAAAACCCCGCTGCGCGCCTCGGCTCTGCTGTTCGCGGTCGTGGCCTTGCTGGGTACGGCTTTGATCTGGGCCTGCGTGACCGAGGTGGACGATGTCACCCGCGCACCGGGGCGGGTTGTGCCTGCGGGCGATGTGCAAAAGGTGCAAGCGGCGCAAGCTGGCGTGATCCGGCATATCTATGTGGCAGAGGGTGACACCGTGGCCGCAGGTGCGCCGCTGGTGGAACTGGACGCGCTGGTGCAAACCAGCCAATTGGATCAAGAGGCGCAAAAGGCCTTTGCCCTGCAAGCCCGCATGGCGCGTCTGACAGCCGAAATCGACGGCACCCGTCCCGTCTTTCCGGCTGATTTACAGGCTAAGGCCCCTGAACTTCTGGCCAGCGAGCAAGCGCTTTATGACGGGCGTGCCGCCTCGCTTCAGGCCGATATGGCGGTGCTGACCCAGCAGCGCGAACAACGCCGTCAAGAGCAAACCGCGGCGCGCAACGAAATCGGTTCGGCAGGCCGTGCCCAAGGCCTGCTGGCCGAAGAAATGGCAATCGTCTCGCCTTTGGTTGACAGCGGGGCCGAGCCGCGCACGTCTCTTTTGACGCTGCAGCGCCAGCAAGAGGATGCAACCAGCCGGTTGTCGGCGGCGCAGTCCAAGTTGGCGCAATTGAACACCGCCTTGGCCGAGGTGGAAGATCAGATGACAGCCGCCCGCACCAAGTTCCGCTCTGACGCGCTGCGCGATCTGTCCGACGCCACCGCCGCCTTGGCCACCTTGCGCCCGACGCTGCCCGCCTTGCAAAGCATGGCCGCGCGCGCCGTGCTGCGCGCGCCTGTTGCGGGCATTGTGAACCGTCTGCAACGCCGCACTTTGGGCGGATCGGTGCGCGAGGGCGAAGATGTGGCCGAGATTGTTCCCCTTGATGACGCTTTGCTGGTCGAAGCCTATGTTTTGCCCAAGGACATTGCCTTTCTGCGCCCCGACCAACCGGTAAAGGTCAAGCTGACGGCCTACGAATTCTCGCGTTATGGGGCCTTGCAAGGCAAGATCTTGCGCATCGGTGCCGATGCCGTGCGCCGCAGCGAACGCGACGAGGCCGAGGTCTTTGTCGTCGTGATCCAAACCCAAGGCGCGCTCTATGATGCCGATGGCAAACAGGCCCGCGTCATTCCCGGCATGGCGGCTGAAATTGACATTCTCTCCGGCCATCACCGCGTGATTGACTATCTTTTACAACCCATCGAACGGGTGCGCGATCGGGCGTTTCGTGAATAGAACTTCCCTGCCCCCTTCAAGCAAAGGCCCTGCCATGAGCGAACCGAAACTGGAATTCAACGGCTCGCGCCTGTTCACCGCGTGGCTTAAGAGCGTACAGGCCAGTCTGGTCGTGACGACCTATCAGGCGGGCAAGGTCTTCTTGCTTGGGATGCGGCCAGATGGCCGTTTGTCGGTGTTTGAACGCAGCTTTGAGCGCCCGATGGGGCTGGGCATAAGCCCTGGCCGCTTTTGGATGAGCGCCTTGAACCAGTTGTGGCGTTTTGAGAACTTTCTGGAACCGGGCGAGATGCGCGATGGCTATGACGCGCTCTATGTGCCCGTCACCGGCCATACCACGGGCGACATTGATATCCATGACATCCATGAAGACGCCGATGGCCGCCCGATCTTTGTGGCGACAAGGTTCAATTGCCTTGCCACTTTGGCCGAACGCGGCAGCTTTCGCGAAGTGTGGCGGCCGCCCTTTATCTCGAAACTCGCCGCAGAAGATCGCTGCCATCTGAACGGGCTGGCCATGCAGGCAGGAAAACCCGCCTTTGTGACCTGCCTGTCACGCAGCAATGTCTTTGAAGGCTGGCGCGACAAGCGCCGCGATGGCGGGGTGGTGGTGGATGTGGCAAGCGGGGACGTCGTGGTTGCAGGTCTGTCGATGCCGCATTCACCGCGCCTGCACCAAGGCACGCTGTACATGCTGCAAGCGGGCACCGGTGAGTTTGGCCGTGTCGATCAGGCCAGCGGGCGGTTCGAGCCGATTTGTTTTCTGCCCGGCTTTGCGCGCGGCCTGTCTTTTGCGGGCGATCACGCCGTCATCGGCCTGTCGCGCCCCCGCGAGAACCGCACCTTTGAGGGTTTGGCGCTGAATGAACGGCTGGCAGCCGAACAGGTCGCGGCACAATGCGCGATTTGCGTGGTCAACCTGCGCAGTGGCGATATCGAACACCGCTTGGAAATCGCCGGGATCGTTGAGGAAATCTACGACGTGGCCCTGATGCCCAACGTCATCCGCCCCATGGCGCTTGGCTTTCGCACCGAAGACATCCGCTTCACGATCAAGCCAGAGGCGCTCTCTCAATCAAGCGGCCCGCTGAACTGAGATGAGCGCCGCCCCTCCCATTCCACCAAAGGCAGCGGCCGCGTTCAATGCCGCGAACACGGCCTTTCGGGCGGGCCGCTTTGAGCAAGCGCGGGATGCTGCGGCGCAGGCGGCGCTGCTCGCTCCGGAACTGGCCATTGCCCATGTGCTGCAGGCACGCGCCTTGCGCCGTCTGGGTGATGAGGTCGCGGCCCGGGCGGCCTATGATGCAGCCCTGATTGCTGATCCTGCAAGTTTCGACGCCCTTTTGGAACGCGGGAACGTGCTGCGCGGGCTTGCAGACACCGCTCAGGCCGCTGCCAGCTATGCCCGTGCTATGCAAACGCGCCCTTTGGACGCAAGACCCGCGCTGGCGCTGGCCCGGCTTTGGGAGGAGCAACCCGGACGCGAGGCCGCAGAACAAGCCGCAATCGCCTTCCAGCACGCTCTGGACCGCGCCGGGGCAGGCGAAAAGCCGGAATCTGCGATGGCTGGACTGTGCCGCGACTTGGCCCAGTTCCGCATGAACCGCGCAGATCTGCCAAAAGCGCTGGAGGCCTTGCGTCAGGCGCGGCTTTTGGCGGGGTCTGGGGAGATGACCGCGCTCATTGATCTGGATGTGGCCGAAGTCTACCTGCGGCTTGGGATGACCACACAGGCACAAGCGCTTATGGCGACCCTATCGGGGTCAGAGGATGCTTCGCTGCTGCGGGCGCTGGCGCAGCTTGCCTATCGGTTCAACTTCTGGGCCGAAGCAGTGGCTATCTTGGACCGCTTAAGCACGCGGCATCCCAACGATGCCCAAGCCCATCTCGATCTGGCCGACCTGCAAGTGAAGTCTTGGCTTTTGGAAGAGGCTCTCGCCTCGCTCGAGCGGGCCGAAGCCTTGGGCAACGTGCCAACCGCCGGAAGTGCGGCCCTGCGGGCGTCGATTGCCAACCGACTGGGTGACGCGGAGACCGCCCTTTCCCTTTATGAGGATTTGGTCGCCGAAGGCCATGCCAGTTTCGCCCCCAACGCCGCGATGTGCCTGCTTTACGCCGACACGGTGACGCCAGAAGACGTGGCCCATCGGCACCGCTCGCTCTTTGCCCATTGGGGCGAAGGGGCACGCAGGCGGGAAAACTTCGCGGCGGATGCCAATCCCGACCGCCCGCTGCGGATCGGCATGGTCAGCGGTGATTTGCACCACCAACACCCGGTCAATATCTTCCTTCAACCCCTGCTCGCCCGTTGGGATCACGCAAACCTGCCCTTGACCATCTACGCGACCGGACAAACCGTCGACGATCAAACCCGCCTTGCGCGCCGCCGCGCGGGAACTTGGCGCGATGTCAGCACCGCGCAGTTACCCGCCCAAGTTCACGCTGACAGCATCGACATTCTGATCGACCTTGCCGGCCATACCGCTGGCGGCGCTCTGCGCGCTTTTGCACACCGCATGGCGCCGGTGCAGGCCAGTTTCCTTGGATATCCCGGTTCCACGGGCGTGCCCAATATCGACTGGCTGATCGGCGACCCAGTGGTCACGCCGCCTGAGGCCGATCATCTGTGCAGTGAACGGGTGATGCGCCTCCCGAATACGGTGTTTTGTTTTGCGCCAGAAGTGGATTACCCCTTGCCGGATTTTGCGGCAGTGGCACGCGGGCGGCCGCTGACCTTTGGGTCTTTCAACAATATCCCCAAGCTCACCCCGCGCACGCTGCGCCTTTGGGCCGATGTGCTGATCGCCATGCCCCAAGCGCGCCTGTTGCTGCGCGCGCCCAGCTTCAAGGATGCGGGCGCTGTTGCCCGCTTCGAACGCCTCTTTGGCGTGCTGGGCATTCACGCAGAACGCCTGATCTTTCGCGGGCCGGTGGGTCTTGACGTCATGATGCAGGCCTATGCCGAGATCGATATCGCGCTTGACACTTTCCCCTATTGTGGCGGGACAACCACACTTCAGGCCCTTTGGATGGGCGTGCCAGTCCTGACGATGGAGGGTGGGCAGTTCGTCTCTCGCATGGGGTCAAGCTTTATGAGCGCGGCAGGCCTGCCAGACTGGATTGCCAAGGATGACGCCGCCTATGTCGCCCAAGCGGTGGCGCTCGGGCAGGATAGAGCTGCGCTTCTCGGCCTTAAGCGCGGGCTGCGCGCCCGGCTTCTGGCAAGCCCGGGCTGGGACGCTGATCGCTACGCAGCAGATTTTGGCGAAGCCCTTCGCACGATGTGGAGAACTACGATGGGGCGTTCCGGCAAACGCGGGGCACAGCGCTGATCTGGGGGCTGGTCTCACAGCGGTTGCAGGAAGTTAGACAGAACACTCTAACACCCCTTCGCCCAATTTCTCCGCTTTCGGTCGGGCCTGACAGGGGGTCGCACGCCTGTGACCCGATGGGGTTTATGCGTGAAAGTTCGCGAATTGGGCGTTTACGAAACATCGGGTTGTGCACGCTGGCACCCCAAATCCGCCGGGTCGACGATGAACCCTTTGCAAGACCTGCGCTGAATTTCTAAGGTGGTGCGCGAAGGTTCACTCCGCCCGTCACCCAAAAATCAACCGCAGCGCATGGCGATCCAATCGGCAATTGATCCCAATCGGCACGCAAATTAACCCCGCGACCTGGCTGATTTTCGAATCAGGCAAGACCCGCTGTGCCAATTTCGCTCTTTTTCTGAACAGCTTTGCTGGCTCTTCGCCCCTAAACTGCGGCCTTTCCGGCGAATTGAGGCTGATGAAGTGTAATTCGCCTCAATCGCACGGAAATCCTTGACAGATGGTTTGCGGGTGCGAGGATGAGCGAACCAATGTTCCAATGGTTCGCAAGATGACCGCAGCCCTGCCCAAAAGCCTTCGCAAAGACAATGCCACCGTTGTGCGGGCGCGGCTGCAGGCTGTGATTGAAACGGGCAGTCTGCCCGCCGATGGGCGGCTTCCCACCGAACGCGACCTGAGCGAAAGTCTGGGCGTTGGGCGGCGGGCGGTGCGCAGCGCCTTGGATGCGCTTTTGGCCGAAGGTTTGATCTGGCGGCATCAAGGCAAAGGCACCTTTGCCGGACAACCCCCCGATAAGACGCAGATCTTGGCGGCCGAAATTGTGGGCGAGACGGATTTTTCCGAAGTCATGGAAGCGCGCCTGTGCATCGAGCCGACTTTGGCCGCCATGGCCGCCAAACACGCTTTGCCCGTAGATATAGAACGGATGCGCGCTTTGGCCCGCCGTACGCTGGAGGCGGAGGATATGGATTCGATTGAACTGTGGGACGGCGCGCTGCACCGTCTGATTGCGCGCACGGCCCGCAACAAGCCGCTTTTGACGGCCTTTTCGATGATCGATGAAATTCGTGGCAATGAAAAATGGCGGTCGTTCCGATCCAAAAAACGCTCGCTTGAAACACTTAAAGTCAGTGATGCCGAACACCAGGCCATCATCGACCAGATCGAAGCGGGCGATCCACCCGCCGCCGAAGCCGCCATGCGGTGCCATTTGACCACCCTTGCCGCCAATTTAAGCCGCATCCTTACCCCTTGACCTTGTGGAGCCTGACGTGACCCAAACGGCCATCACCCTAGAGACCATCGCCGCAGCCGAGCGTCTGATGGGGGTCAGCTATAGCTTGGCGGAACGTCAGCAAATGCTGGACAATCTTGAAGGGCAAATCCTGTCCTCGGTCCAGCGGCGGGCGGTGCCTTTGGCCAACAGCGTGCCCATGGCCCTGCGGTTTGATCCGCGCTTGCCGGGCTTTGCGATGCCGCATGGGGCGGATGGCTTGCACCTGTCGATGGTGACAGCCCCCTTGCCCGCCACAGACGAGGATATCGCCTTTGCCCCCGTCACCCACCTGCAGGCTTGGATCAAAAGCGCAGCCCTCAGCAGCCGCCGTTTGACCCAGATTTACCTTGACCGGATCAAGACCCTTGGCCCGCGTCTGGAATGTTTCGCCGCCGTGGCCCCGGACCTTGCCTTGGCCGAGGCCGAGGCCGCCGATGCCCTGACGCGGGCGGGGATCAATCTGGGGCCGCTGCACGGCATTCCTTATGGCGTCAAAGACCTGTTTGACACCAAGGGCATTGTCACGGGCTGGGGGGCGGAACCCTTCCAGCACCGTGTGCCCGAAGCCGACGCCGCCATTGTGACGCGGCTGCGCGCGGCGGGCGCAGTGCTGTTGGGCAAAACCACCGTCGGGGCTTTGGCCTATAACGACATCTGGTATGGCGGGGTGACGCGCAATCCGTGGAACCTGAACGAAGGCTCCAGCGGGTCAAGTGCTGGGTCAGCCAGTGCCACGGCGGCGGCGCTGTGCGCCTTTGCCATCGGGACAGAAACGCTTGGCTCGATCACCTCGCCCAGCCAGCGCTGCGGCACCACGGGGCTGCGGCCGACCTTTGGCCGCGTCAGTCGGGCGGGGTGCATGGCGCTGTGCAATTCCTTGGACAAGGTCGGGCCGATTTGCCGATCCGTCGAAGACACAGCGATTGTGCTGGCGGCGCTGAACGGGGCCGATATCAACGACCGCTCGACCATCGCCGCGCCTTTCCGCTTTGATGCGGCAGCCAGTCTGCAAGGCCTAACGGTGGGCTATTTGCCCGAAGCCTTTGGCGAGGGGGCCACGGCGGTGGACCACGCCGCTTTGGCCGCCCTGCGCGGTTTGGGTGTCAAGGTGGTCGAGGCGCGGTTGCGCGATCTGCCCTATGGTGCGCTGATGAACATCCTGTTCGCCGAAGCCGCCGCCAGTTTCGAAGACCTGACCCTGTCCAACCAAGACGACACGCTGACATGGCAAGATGCCGCCGCTTGGCCCAACGCCATGCGCAAGGCGCGCTTCTTGTCGGCGGTCGATCACGTGCAACTGGACCGTCTGCGTTATCTGGCAATGCAGGCGCTCGACGAGATGTTTACCCAAGTCGATGTGCTGATCGGCCCTTTCATGACCGGCCCGATGCTGATCGCGTCGAATTTCACCGGCCACCCCTGCCTGCATCTGCGCGCCGGATTTGAAGACCTGGGCACGCGCAGCCCCGCCTCCCTCGCATCAGGCGCGCTGACCACCGGCGAGGCGGATACTGCCGGTCAAGTTTACACCGTTCCCCAAGGCATCTCGCTGTGGGGGCGGTTATTTGACGAGGGGCCCATCTTGACCCTTGGACTGGCGCTAGAGCGGGCTTTGGCGGTGGCTGACCGTCGCCCCGTCTTTGGGGCCTGATATACAAGCCGACCCCGCAATCAATGCGGTGTTTTAGACACCCCTCAGGGCCCAAAGGCCCCTTCAACACGGAGAGTTCGACATGAAACGCAGAGACTTCCTTCGCAGTTCGACCGCCCTTCTGGGCAGCGGCATTTTCATGGGCACCAGCTTGCCCATGGCGGCTTGGGCCGAAGATGCGCCGGTGTCCGGCGGCACCCTGATCTGGGGCCATTCGGAAACAACCCAAAATCTGGACATGCACCAGACCGGCACCGCATCTTCAGGCCGCGTGCTGCAAAACATCCATTCGTCGATTGTGACGGTGGACAAAGACCTGAACGTGATCCCGGGCCTGTGCGAAAGCTTTGAAGTGGCCCCTGATGGCTTAAGCTATACCTTCAAACTGCGCCCGAACGTCAAGTTCCACAATGGCGCGACGATGACCTCGGCCGATGTGAAATACAGCTTTGAGCGCTGCAAGGATCCGGCCACGGGCGCTGTGAACTTTGAAGTGTTCAACAGTGTCGCCTCCATCGAAACCCCCGATGATCTGACCGTTGTGATCAAGATGAGCGCCATCAACGCGCCCTTCCTGTCGCGTTTGGCCGAAAATGGCGCTGGCGTGGTCATGCCCGTGGATTCCGGCCCGACCCAAGGCACGAACCCGATGGGCGCAGGCCCGTTCAAATTCGTCAGCTACGAAGTTGGCACCGTGGTCAAAATGGCCCGCCACGAGGAATATTGGGATGGCCCGGCCTTTCTGGATGCAGTCGAAGCCCGCGAAATCACCGAACCGACCACGCGTTTGACCGGTCTTCACACCGGCGAATTGCATATGATCAACGACATTCCGCTGGACCGCGTCAAAGAGTTGCAGGGCGACAGCACGCTGCAAGTCAAGACATGGTTCCCGCTGAATTTCGACTTTGTTAACATGAACCATACCTACGAGCCCTTCCAGAACCCCAAGGTGCGTGTCGCCTTTGATATGATCATCGACAAGGAAGCCCTGATGCAGGGGGCGCTTTGGGGACAAGGGGCCACGACGCCTTCGCCCAGCTTCCCGACCTCGGCCAGCTATAACAAAGACCTCAAGCAGCGCCCGCAAGACATCGAAGGCGCCAAGAAGATGCTGGCCGATGCGGGTTATCCCGAAGGCAGCCTTAAGATCGTCTTCAAGGCCACAACCAACTACCCCTATCACATTGAGTCGGCGCAAATTCTGGCGGAATGGTTCAAATCCGCCGGCGTTGACATGACGATCGAGCAATTGACTTGGGCCGATTGGCTCAGCCAGTGCTGGGTAAACAAAGACTATCAGATGACCATGATGAACTTCTTCACCCTGTGGGAGCCTGATTTCCTGTATTACTCGGTGTGGAACTCGACGGGTGCCTTTAACTACCGCGCCGTGAAAGATCCGGTCATCGACGATCTGACAGCCAAAGCCCGCATCACGGTCGACGATGCCGCGCGTGCCGATATCTACAAGCAGGTCCAGCAGCAGATCTGGGATCAAAGCCACGACATCATCTTGTGGTTCCGCAACGGCACCATTGGCGCGCAGCCTGCCGTCATGGGGCTGGACACGGTTGTGCATCCCAACGGGTCGAACCTGAACTTCCACAAGGTCTGGATCAAAGCCTAACCCCCTGCGGCGGGCCCCAAGGGCCCGCCGCTTTCTCTTTGAGATTGCGCCCATGACCTATGTGCTGAACCGGCTTTTGTCGGTGATCTTGACGCTGTTTTTGATCACCTTGGTGACGTTTGCGGTCACAAACATTCTGCCCGGGGATGTGGCCATGATGATCATGGGCACCCAATCCAACCCCGAGGCGCTGGCCGGATTGCGCCAAAGCCTTGGGCTGAATGACCCGATGCTGGTGCAATATGCCCATTGGGTGGGCGGGTTGCTAACGGGTGACTGGGGCAATTCGTTGATTTTCAAAAAGCCGATATTGGAATTGTTAAGCCAAAAGATCGTGGCCTCGGCGGTGCTGGTTGTTATGTCGATGGGCATCGCGCTAGCCTTGGCCATCCCCTTGGGGGTTTGGGCGGCGGTGCACCGCGACAAGTGGCAAGACACGGTCAGCTCGTCGTCAGCGCTTTTGGGGGTCAGCCTACCGGATTTCTTTTGGGGCATTGTGATGATCTTGGTCTTTGCCCGCTGGCTGGGGTGGTTCCCCTCGTCAGGCTTTGTCGAACCTTCGGTGGATTTCTGGGGCACCTTGCAGCACGCCTTTTTGCCGGCGCTGGCCTTGGGCTTGGGGCTGATGGCGCATTTGACGCGGATGACGCGCTCGACCATGACGGGGATCTTAAGCCAAGAGTTCATCCGCGTGGCCCGCGCCAAGGGCTTAAGCGAGCGCACTGTCGTCTGGCGCTATGCTTTGGCCAATGCGATTGGTCCGGTGATCACGATTGCAGGGCTGCAGATTGGCTATCTGTTTGGGTCGATCATCGTGATGGAAAGCCTGTTTGGCTATACCGGCATGGGCTGGCTGACCTATCAAGCCCTGCTCAACCGCGACTTGCCGCTGATCCAAGACACGGTGTTTGTGATTGCAGGCGTGGTGATGCTGACCAATCTGGCCGTCGATCTGCTGTATGTTGTCATTGATCCACGCATTCGGTTGGGATAGGCCATGAAACGCTTTAAAACCACCAAAGGCTTGATCGGGATCGTTCTTTTGGCGCTGATTGCGCTGATCGCCATAGTCGGCCCCATGGTTATCCCCCCCGATGCCGCCACCGCGATGGACATGCACGCCCGCCGCGCGCCGCCCAGCCTGAGCCATTTGTTTGGCACCGATCAGCTGGGGCGTGATCTGATGTTTCGCGTGATCCTTGGCGCGCGCACCTCGTTGGAAATCGCCGTCTCGGCCGTGGTGATGAGCGTGGTTTTGGGCCTGCCTTTGGGGCTGATCAGTGGCTATTTCGGCAAGTGGATCGACAATGTGCTGATGCGCTTGGTCGATACGCTTTTGGCCTTTCCGGCCCTGCTTTTGGCCCTGACGATCAGCGCGGTTTTGGGGCCCAATATCCAAAACACCATCATCGCCATCGGTGTCGCCTTTACCCCTTACCTCGCTCGCATCATTCGCGGCGAAGCGTTGCGCGTGGCGCAGATGCCCTATGTCGAGGCGGCGCGGTCGTCGGGCACAACCGATGCGATGATCATGTGGCGCCATGTGTTGCCCAATATCCTGCCCGCCGTGATCGTGCAGGGCACGATCAGTCTGGCCTTTGCCATTCTGGCCGAAGCGGGCCTGTCGTTTTTGGGCCTAGGCACGCAACCCCCTGCGGCAAGTTGGGGGCTGATGATCCAAGCCTCACGCGATCAGTTGGATATCGCGCCTTGGACGGCGGTGGTGCCGGGCTTGGCCGTGGCTTTGACCGTGCTGGGGCTGAATATGTTCGGCGATGTGCTGCGCGACATCTTAGACCCAAGATCGAAATGAAGGGGGCCCAGCCATGAAAGACATCGTTTCGGTCGATCATCTGCGGGTGGAATTTGCCACCGATGGCGGCACGGTGGTCGGGGTCGAGGATGTGTCCTTTACCATCGCCCCCGGCGAGACGCTGTGCGTGGTCGGCGAAAGCGGGTCGGGCAAGTCTGTTACCTCTTTGTCGCTGATGCGCTTGGTGGAATTTGGTGGCGGCACGATCACGGCGGGCAGCTTGAACTTTGAACGCGCCGATGGGTCGCTTTTGGATGTGGCCGCAGCCAGCGCGCAGGTGATGGGGGCTGTGCGCGGCCATGAAATCGGCATGATCTTTCAAGAGCCGATGACGGCCCTGAACCCGGTGTTCACCATTGAACGGCAGTTGACCGATGGGCTGATGCTGCACAAGGGGTTGACGCAACAGGCGGCCTCGGCCCGCGCGTTGGAATTGTTGCAAAGCGTGCGCATTCCTGAACCAGAGCGGCGGTTGAAGCAATATCCCCACGAACTGTCCGGCGGGATGCGCCAGCGGGTGGTGATTGCCATGGCAATGGCCTGTGATCCCAAACTGCTCATCGCCGATGAACCCACCACAGCCCTTGACGTGACGATTCAGGCCGAGATTTTGGCCCTGATCAACCGGCTGAAACGCGAAAATGGCATGGCGGTGCTGTTTATCACCCATGACATGGCGGTAGTGGCGCAGATGGCCGACCGCGTGGTTGTCATGTATCGCGGGCGGATTGTGGAAACCGGCAGCGTCACCCAAATTTTCGAAAACCCGCAAGAGGATTACACCAAGGCCCTTCTCGCCGCCGTGCCCAAACTGGGCGAGATGAAGGGCAAGCCTGCCCCGGAAAAGATGCGCCTGATTGGCGACGAAGCAGCGCGCGCCGCCGCTGCCCCCGCCAAGGCGCGCAAGCCTGAGGTGCTGTTGCAGGTCAAGAACCTCACCACGCGCTTTCCCGTCAAGGGCGGTATTTTGCGCCGCACCGTGGCGCAGGTGCATGCGGTGGAAGATGTCAGCTTTAGCCTGAACGTGGGCGAAACCTTGGCACTGGTGGGCGAATCGGGCTGCGGCAAATCCAGTTGCGGGCGATCTATCCTGCGGCTGATCGAACCGACCTCGGGCGAGGTTTGGATCGGTGGGCGCGATATAGGGGCGCTGTCGCATACCGATCTGCGCCGCGCACGCGCCGATATGCAAATGGTCTTCCAAGACCCCTTTGCCAGTTTAAACCCCTATCGGCGGCTGAAAGATCAGGTGGCCGAACCGATCTTGAACTTTGGTCTGGCCACAGGCGCCGCCCTTGACGCCATGGTGTTGCACCTGTTCGACCGCGTCCGCCTGCCGCGCGACTTTATGAACCGCTACCCGCACGAACTGTCCGGCGGGCAGCGCCAAAGGGTCGCCATCGCGCGGGCCTTGGCGGTGAACCCCAAGCTGATCGTGGCGGATGAGGCGGTGTCGGCGCTGGATGTGTCGGTCCAAGCGCAGGTGCTGAATTTGATGATGGAGTTGCAAGAAGACCTGGGCCTGTCCTATCTGTTCATCAGCCATGATATGGCCGTGGTCGAACGGGTGGCGCATCAGGTGGGGGTGATGTATTTGGGGCGGATCGTGGAAATCGGCCCAAGGTCCGCCGTCTTTGACAGCCCCCAGCACCCTTACACCCAATCGCTGCTCTCAGCCGTACCGATTGCCGATCCGCGCAAGCGCCGCTTTGGCGAGGATCTGGCCTTTAAGCCCATCACCTCGCCCATCTTTCCATTGGGCCACAAGCCCGCACCATCAACCTATACCGAAGTAACGCCGGGACATTTTGTCCTGAGCCTTTAGGGGGAAGCTATGCCGATCAAGAACCGTCTGTCCGAAATGCAAGCCGAAATCACCGCATGGCGGCGCGATCTGCATGAGAATCCGGAACTTATGTATGATGTGCACCGCACTGCCGCCACTGTGGCCGCGCGACTGCGCGAGTTTGGCTGTGACGAGGTCGTCGAGGGCGTTGGCCGCACCGGCGTGGTGGGCGTGATCAAAGGCCGCACCGACACGCGCGGCCATGTCGTGGGCCTACGCGCCGATATGGATGCCCTGCCGATCTTAGAGGCGACCGGCCTGCCCTATGCCAGCAAAACGCCCGGCAAGATGCACGCCTGCGGCCATGACGGCCACACGGCCATGCTGCTGGGGGCGGCCAAATATCTGGCCGAGACGCGCAATTTTGACGGGTCCGTGGCCGTGGTCTTCCAGCCCGCCGAAGAGGGCGGCGCGGGGGGCGAGGCGATGGTCAAAGACGGCCTAATCCCCCGCTTTGGCATCAAGGAAATCTACGGCATGCACAATTCACCCGGCCTGCCCGTGGGGCATTTCTCGATCAAGCCCGGCCCGTTTTATGCCGCGACCGACAATTTCACCCTGCATCTGTCGGGCAAGGGGGGCCACGCCGCCTATCCGCACCGCACCATCGACACCACCGTCATGGCCTGCCAAACCGTCATGACGCTGCAAACCATCGTGGCGCGCAGCATTGATCCTTTGGAATCGGTCGTCGTCTCGGTCACTTCGCTGCGCACTGAATCTGAAGCGTGGAACGTCATCCCCGAGCGCGTCGAGATTCGCGGCACCGTGCGCACCTTTGACGCCACCATGCGCAAAGTCGCCGAAGAGCGGCTGAAAACCATCGTCACCAGCACCGCCCAAGCCTTTGGCGGCTCGGTCGAGATTGAGTGGAAACCCGGCTACCCCTCGATGGTCAATGCCGCGCGCGAGACGGAATTTGCCATCGAAGTGGCCGCCAAAATCTCGGGCAAAGCGGCGGTGGATACCCAATGCCCTGCCATCATGGGCGGCGAGGATTTCGCCTATATGCTGCAAGCCTGCCCCGGTGCCTATATTCAGGTCGGCAATGGCAACACCGCCGAAGTGCACCACCCCGAATACAATTTCGACGACGAGGCCATTCCCTTTGGCGCCTCTTACTGGGCGGAATTGGTTGAAACCCGCATGCCTGCGGCGTGAAAGGATAAAACATGACGTGGTCCACCTATCTTGACGCCCATCAGGCGCGTTTTGTCGAAGAACTGTTAGACTTTGTGCGCATCCCGTCGGTATCCGCGTCGCAGGCCCATGTCGCCGATGTGGTGGCCGCAGGCGATTGGGTCGTGGCGCGCTTGCAGGCGGCGGGAGTGGAAAACGTGCGCATGATGCCCACGGCGGGGCATCCGGTGGTCTACGGCGATTGGCTGCATGCGGGGGCGGGCAAGCCCACCGTGTTGATCTACGGCCATTTTGATGTGCAACCGGCCGAACCCTTTGATCTGTGGCAAACCCCGCCCTTTGCGCCGCAAGTGCGTGACGGCAAGGTCTGGGGGCGCGGCGCTTCGGACGACAAGGGGGGGATGCTGATCCCCATCCTGTCGGTCGAGGCAATGTTGAAAACCTCGGGCCGGTTGCCGGTCAATGTGAAGTTCTTCTTTGAAGGCCAAGAGGAAATCGGCTCTCCGCACCTGCCGCCCTTTATCGTAGCCAATGGCGCGCTTTTGAAGGCCGATATGATCTTTTCGGCCGATGGCAGCCAATGGGGCGAAGATCAGCCCAATCTGATCACGGGGCTTAAAGGGTTGGTTGCAGCGGAAATCACCGTGACCGGAGCGAAAGGCGATCAGCATTCGGGCCAACAGGGCGGCGGCATTGCCAACCCGATCCATGGCCTGTCGCATCTGATCGCCTCGATGAAGGGGCTGGATGGCAAGATCACCGTGGACGGCTTTTACGATGATGTGGTGGATTTAACGGTCGAAGACCGCGCCGCCATCGCCCGCGTGCCCTTTGACGAGGCGGCCTATATCGCCGAGTTGGGCGTTCCGGAAGTCTTTGGCGAGGTGGGCTATTCCACCCGCGAACGCCTGTGGGCGCGCCCGACCTTCGAGCTGAACGGCATCTGGGGTGGCTGGCAGGGCAACGGGATCAAAACCGTTCTGCCCGCGCAGGCCTTTGCCAAGATCACCTGCCGCCTTGTGGCCAACCAAAAGCCCGATGCGATCTTTGCCCATCTCAAAGCCCATATCGAAGCGCATTGCCCCCCCGGCCTGCGCGTCTCGGTTCAGCGTCTGGCGGGCAGTGCTGACCCCTTCCTTGTGCCCCCCGGCCACAATTCCAGCGCCGCCGCGGGCGAGGTTCTGGCCGAGGTGTACGGCAAGACCCCTTACATCACCCGCACCGGCGGCTCTATTCCGGTGATGACGATGCTTTTGAACGAATTGGGCATCCATGCCACGGTCTTTGCCTTTGGCATGAACGACGAAAACCTGCACGCCCCCAACGAGTTCTTCCGCCTGTCCAACTTCCGCACCGGCCAGACGGCCTATGCCAAGCTGTTGGAACGCTTGGGGCGCTAGCGGGCTGATCCGGCGCGGTTCATCGAGGCAACACGCCGTTTGAACCGCGCTTTCACTTCACCTCGGCCATCGTCAAGGCGCGTAAGCTGCGCAGCCCAACGCGTCGATGACGCTTGGGCAGAAGAGCGGATGGCAAATGGATCATCTGCAGCGCTTTTGGAAACGCGCTGAAGTGCATGAACGGACCCGTTCCTTATGAAACCCCGTCACGCGCGGGGTTGGTCTGCGCGGCCTTATGCGGCCTTTTCAGATTCCGCCAGCCCGGCAGTGGCAAGCATCGCCTGCAACAGCACCGAGGTTCCCGCCGCAAGATCCTCGCGCGATGCATATTCGCGCACGTTATGGCTGATCCCATCACGGCACGGCACAAAGACCATGGCGGTGGGCGTGACATCGGCGATGTTGCAGGCATCATGCAGCGCCCCGCTGGCAATCTGCGAATGGCGCAGGCCCATGTCTTGCGCGGCACGCGCCAAAGCATCAATGCAGCCCTGATCGAAATGCTTCGGCGCGATCGAGATGCGCTCTGACACGGTGATCTCGCACCCCGCTTGTGCAGCGATAGCGCGGCAGATGGCTTCGCTTTTGGCGGCAAGTTCGGCCAGAACGGCTGCATCGGGGTGGCGCAGGTCGATGACAAACTGGGCCTCGCCCACAATGGTGCTGGGGCCGTCTGTTGCCGTCGCAAGCCTGCCCACGCTGACGCGGGCGTCTGGGCCAAAGGCGCGGCCTGTTTCATTCAACGCGACCAGCATCCGCGCGGCCGTTAAAAGCGCGTCGCGGCGGTGATCCAGCGGGGTTGTGCCGGCATGGCCATCCACCCCCGTCACCCCAACATCCAGCCACTTTAGCCCCTGCACCGAGGTGACGATGCCGACCTGATGGCCCAAGGCTTCCAATTGGGGGCCTTGTTCGATGTGAAGTTCAAAAAAAGCCCCCATCGCAAAAGCCCCTGCCGCCTGCGCGCCACGCCAGCCCCGCGCCGTGGCTTCGGCCACAAACAAGGCCCCCTCCGCGTCACGGATCGCCGCCAAGCCCTCGTCCGGTATGGTGCCCACGAACCACGATGACCCCATCAGGCCGGGGCCGAAGCGCACGCCTTCCTCGTTGGTCCAGTTGATGACGGCGATCGGGGCTTCGGTCTCGATCCCGGCATCGTTCAGGGTCTCGACCACCTCAAGGGCGGCTAGAACGCCCGAAATCCCGTCAAAGCGGCCGCCGTGGGGCTGTGTGTCCAAATGGCTGCCTGCCGCGATGGGCGGCAGGGCGGGATTGCGGCCTGCGCGCAAGGCAAACATATTGCCGGCGCCGTCGACCTGCAGCGACATGCCTGCCGCGTGGCACCAAGAGGCGAACAATGTCCGCGCCTGAGCATCCTCGGCCGACATCGCAAGGCGGCAATTGCCGTCGCCCGGGATCGCCCCGATCTTTGCCATTTCCATATGGCGCGACCAAAGCCTGTCGGCATTGATGCGCAAATTGCCGTGGTGTGTCAGGGTGCTCACAGATTACGTTCCTTCCGCCCGCTGATCACTTGCGAGACCATGACGGCAACCACAAGGGCCCCGCCGTAAAACAGGTCTTGCACAAAGGTGCGAAACCCCAGCACGGACAGGCCATTGATCCCCGTCACAAGAAAATACACCGCCACAACCGAGCCCCAAGGGTTAAACCGCCCCGGGTTGATGCAGGTGGCCCCCAGAAAGGCTGCGGCAAAGGCGGGCAGCAGCAGGGTCGTGCCGGAACTTGGATTGGCCGAGCCTGTGGTGCCGGTATAGATCAGCCCCGCAATGGCCCCCATCACGCCCGACACCACAAAAGACATCAGCCGCACCCGCCCAACCGGAATGCCCGTCAACCGCCCGACCTCGCGCCCGCGTCCGGTGAACAGCAGTTGCTGGCCAAAGGCGGTGTAAGACAGCCCGTACCACATCAGCCCCGCCAACCCGATGGCGTAATAAAACGCGATGGGGATGCCAAAGACCCGTTCGATGATCGACCATTGCATCAAGCCACGCGCCACCCCACCGATGGTCTGGCTGTCACTGATCCACAGCGTGATGCCGTGCAAAAAGGTGCCCACCCCCAGCGTGACGATCAGCGAATGCACGCGGAAATACAGCGTCAACGCGCCGTTAATCACCCCCACCAGCGCCCCTGCCGCCAGCACAAGGGGGATGATGATCCACAAAGGCACGCCCATCTTGGCCGACAGGATCGCCGTCAGCATCGACACAAAGGTTAGCACCTGCGCAATCGACAGATCGAAATCCCCCGCCGTCAGCGGCACGACAAGGCCCAGCGTGACAATCACCAGAACCGCTTCCGACCCGAAGATGGTCGAAAAATTCGACCATGTCAGAAAGCTATCGGGCTTAAGAACGCCAAACAGCAAGATCACGGCGACCCAGACGATCACCAGACCAAAACGTTCGACCTGAAAGGCAAGGTTAGGCTGGCGCATGGGTTTGGTTCTCCTGATAGCAGGCGTGGGCGATGGCGGATTTCGTGACCTGATCACCGCCAAGTTCCGCTTTGATCCGGCCCCGGTCAAAGACCAGAACGCGGTGAGCGATGGTTTCAAGCTGTTCGAATTCCGATGTGGCGCAGATCACCGAGGTGCCGCTTTGGCACAGCTCGACCAAACGCTCGTAAATCTCGCGCCTTGCGCCGACATCGATGCCCTGCGTGGGTTCATCCAGCAGCACCAAGCGGGGCCCCAGTTGCAGCCATTTGCCCAAGACCAGCTTTTGTTGGTTACCCCCCGAAAGTTCAGAGGCGGGTTGGCGCGGACGGTCGGCCTTGACGGCAAAGCGGGCTATGATCTCGGCGGTGATCTCGGCCAGTCGGAAATGGTTCAGCCAAAGCGCGCTCAGGCTGCGCCCCAGCAAGGGCAGCGTGACGTTTTCAGCCAAGGACAGGTCCAGCGCAAGGCCCGCGCGCTGTCGGTCGGCGGGGATCAGGGCGATGCCAGCCTGTATCGCGGCTGAGGGGGTCATCTGCGGCAGGTCATGCGCTGCGGGGGGCACATGAAGCCGCCCTTTTGCCGCCTGTGTCGCCCCTGACAGAAGATAGGGCACCTCGTCGTAGCCCGATCCGATCAGGCCGGTCAGGCCCAGAATCTCGCCGCGCCCCACCTCAAACGAGATATCGCGGACGATCTGGCCCGAAAGGTGTTCAACCCGCAGCGCAGAGGCGGCGGCACGGCTGTAAGCCCCAATCATGCGTTGAGTGGTCATAGAGCGCCCGACGATGCTGGCCACAATCTCGGCGCGCGGGGTTGTGGCCGTCTGGAAGCTGCCAATCACCGCCCCGTCGCGCAGCACGGTGGCGCGGTCGGTGATTTCCATCACCTCGTCAATGTCGTGGCTGACAAAGATGATGCTGATGCCGGTGGCGGTCAGGCGGCGCATCGTGGCAAAAAGCACGCGCACATCTTCGATCGGCAGGAAAGGGGTTGGTTCATCCAGCACCAGCACCCCGCCCAGACCATCGCTGCTGCGGCCTTGCACGCGGTCGGCGGCGCGCACGATGGCCAGTTGGGCGCGTTGGACCGGAGAAAGGGCGCTGACAAGGTCATAAGGATCAAGGGCAAGATCGTTTTCGCCAAACAGGCGACGGGCGCGGGCGGCCTCGGCCCGCCAGTTGATCGCAAGGGGGTTCAGGCGACCGTAATCGCCCGCGATCAGGTTTTCCAGCACCGAGGCATCGGCCAGAAGGCCAAGGTTTTGGTGCACAAAGGCCAGCCCATAGCTTTCGCTTTTCCCCAACGAGATTGGCAGGGCGATAGGCTGGCCGTCGATTTCAAGACTGCCCTGATCGGGCGCGTGAAAGCCCGACAGGATTTTAATCAGCGTCGATTTGCCCGACCCGTTTTTGCCTAAAAGCCCGTGGATTTCCCCCGGCATCACGGTCAGGTCCGCGCGCGACAGCGCACGGACCCCACCGAAAGCCTTGGTCAAACCGCGGATCGCCAGACGAGGGGCGGGCGCCTTGATCACTTGGCCAGCATCCACAATCCGTCGAAGCCGGCCTGATAGGCATCGCCGTAGCCCATCGCGGCGTCCGCAGGCGTGCCAACATCGGCGATGTTTTCGGCACTGAACACCCGCAGCGGCACTTTGCTGTCACGGATCGCCTCTTGCCCGCAAAGCAGCCGCATTTCGGCATCCAGCATGGCATGGGCGATCCAGTCGAGGTTTTCGCCGATGTCCATTTCAATCGACCCGTCGCGGATCATATCCAGCGCAAAGGGCGTGCCGTTGAACGTGGCGACCTTGACGGCATCACCCTTGCCCGCGATGGCGATGGCGGGGGTGACAAAGGTGGACATGCTGTCATAGATCGGGATGACATAGTTCAGCTCGGCATTCGATTGCAGAGCACCTGCGACTGTTGGCTGGATCTTCGTGGCCCAGTCGATGATTGGAATGTTCACAATCTCGAACTTGCACTCGGGGCAGTTGGTCGTGAAGGCCTCGGTCAAGCCCGACACGATGGAATCGGTCGAAAGCGCCTCATTCGAGACCAAAACCAGCGCGTTCACCTTGCCGCCGGTCTTAGAGATGGTCCAATCGGCCATCAACCTGCCTGCTTGCTTATAGTCAATCGCCGTTGCCGCATCGACACCCGCCGGCAGGTCTTGCTCTAATCCGGTCAGGTGCGAGGTGACAACCTTAAGCCCTGCGGCTTGGGCAGCGGCCACTTGCGGTTCAAAAAAGCGCGGGTCGGCACCGGCCAGCAGGCTGACAAGGTTAAAGCCGTTGTTGACGGCATGCTCGATCCCTTGAATCCACTGCGTCGGATCGCCCTGATTTTCCCAAACCATATGCTCAAAGCCGATTTTGGTGGCAAGCTCGCTTTTGTGGTCGGCGATGATCTTGATGAAGGGAATAGAGCTGGAGGCGGGGATCGTGAAGATCTTTTTGTCCGCCATGCAGGCCTTGGCGTCAAAGGCCGGGCCGGGGGCGGTAAAGGCCGGCAAGCCGCTGTAGCTGGCGATGGCGGCGGTGGCCGCGGCCACGCCGTCCTCGGCCCATGCGGCCGAGAAGGATACAAGTCCCAGCGCCGCTGCAAGCGACGTTGTGCGAAGAAGCGATGTCATGTCGTTCAATCCCTGTTGAATGCGGCCATCTGACAGATGACCCGGTGGAAGGTGGACTTTCAGTCTTCGGTCTTCATGCCTTTTGCCCGCGCAGAGCCTGCGTTGCCGCAAGATCCAGTCGGGTGTCGTTCACAATGACGCCGTAGGCCGCCCGCGCCATATCGGCGTCCAGCAATCCATCCAGCACATCATCCAGAACATCTTCCGGCGCCCGCGCCATAGGGTCGCCGTAACCGCCGCCGCAGGGCCCGTAAGCCGTGATCCGGTCGCCCTTTGCGAGATGGCGATACGGGATTTTCGAGGGCAGGTTTTCCATGCTGCCGTCAAGATGGCTGAGTTCCACCTTGGCCGGAGACCCATCAGACCCGCCAAGGAACCCCCAAGGGTTAAAGCGCTGACCGTCGCCTTCAACCGAAACCGCGCCATCTTGCAACAGTTCAAACGACCGGATCGACCCTAAGCCGCCGCGCCATTGGCCGGGGCCGGCCACATTCTCGCGCAGTTCATAGTTCAGCACGCGCAGGGGCAGGTGGCTTTCGATATCCTCGACCGGATTGTTGCGGGTGTTGGCGTACAGCGTGTCGACCGCATCCATGCCGTCTTTGCCATAGCGCCCGCCGTAAGCGCCTTCCATGATTTCCATATGGACCCAAGGATTGCCGTTCGAGACGCCGGAAAACGCCATAACCCGCAGGTTGCCGATGCCCGCGCTGACTTGACGGGGCACCGCGGGGGCGATGGCTTTCATCACCGTGTCGGCCAGCGCATTGCCGGGGCAAAAGCGGGCGATGACGGGGGCTGGGAAAATCGGGTTGGCCAGACAGCCTTTGGGCGCAAAGATCGTAATCGGGCGGGTCAGGCCGCTGTTTTGCGGGATATTGCCGTAAACCTCGCTGTCCAACAGGATCGAGCGCAGCGTTAGCCACACCGCGCAGTCGACCGTGCCCACAAAGGGCATATTGATCGGCTTGTTGGGGGTTTGCGGTGCCGTACCCGTCAGATCGACATGGATGTCAGAGCCTTTGATCGTCAGCGTCGCCTCGATCGGCAGTTCCTTCAGCGCGGGGTCGGCGCTGTCAAGATAGCCGTCGATATAGGTGCGCGCGTTATAAACACCGTCCGGAATGGCCGATATCGCATCGCGCATCAGCTTTTCGGAATAATCAAGCAAATCTTCGTAAGCGCCCGTCACGGTATCCAGCCCGTATTGGCCCAAAAGCTGGGCATAACGGTCTGCCCCGATGCGGGCGGCGGCGACCTGCGCTTCCATATCGCCCACCACAAGATCGGCGATGCGGATGTTCGAGCGCAAGATTTGCCAGACGGGTTCGACCTTGCGGCCCGCCTCATAGACGCGGATCGCTTTGAATTGCAGACCTTCGGCATAGGCGTCAACCGCGTCGACAATGCCGCAACTGCCCGGCGTCAGCGCGCCAATGTCCAGATGGTGGGCGGTTGTGACCGAAAAGCCCGCCAGTTCCCCCTTGTGGAAAATCGGCACGGCAAAGCCCACGTCCGGCCCGTGCGAGGCCCCGCCGTAAGGGTCGTTGTGCATGAAGACATCGCCGGGGTTCACGCTATCGCCGCGCTTTGTCAGTTCGCGCAGGATGCCTTCGATATAGCCCGGGATCGGCCCCGATTGCAGCGGGGTTGACATGGTGCATTCGCACAATTGCCGCCCCGTCGCATCGGTCAGCGCAGCGCCGAAATCCTCGCTTTCGCGGATGATGCTGGAATAGCTCATCCGCATCAGCTTGTGGCCCATTTCGATAGCGATATTTTCCAAGGCCCCGTGGATAACGGCGGCTAGAAAAGGATCTACGCGGGTTTTCATGATGCTCGCCCCCCGATCAAAGGTCATCGTGCGTCATGCGCACATTGCCGAACCTGTCGGCGTGATAGCGCCAACCGGGTGGAACCACGGTGGTGGTATCGGTTTGCAGCAAAATCGCCGGACCGTGGAAGTCTTGACCCACGGGCAGGGTGGCGCGGTCCAGATAGGGCGTGTCATAGGTCTGCAGCACATCGTTGACGCGAAACACGCAAGCCCCGCGCCCGATCTCGACCGCTTTGGCGGCCCCGCTATAGGCCGCGGGTTCGCCCAGTTTTTCCACCTCGCCAATGCCGCGCACTTTGACGGTGACGATTTCGATCGGGCTGGCCTCAAAGGCGTGGCCGTATTCGGCGCGGTGGCGGTCGTGGAAAGCGGCCCAGACTTGGTCAAGGGCCGCTTCGGTGATAGCGCCTGCCGGAAAGTCGATCTTCAACTCGTAGCCTTGGCCGACATAGCGCAAATCGCCCTGCCGCAGCATTTTGGTGCGCGCCACGGGCACGCCGTCTTTGGCGAAGATGCCCGCAAGTTCGGCTTCCATATCCGCGAAAAGCCCCTGCAAGCGTGCCGTATTCAACGCGCCTTTGACGGCAAAGGCGGTGCGCAAAGCGTGATATTCCAGATCCGCCGTCAAAAGCCCCATGGCCGAGGTGATGCCCGGATGCGGCGGGATCAGCACCTGCCGCACGCCCAGCATCTTTGCGACCTCTGCCGCGTGCAGCGGGCCTGCACCGCCAAAACCGCAAAGGGTGAAATCGCGCGGGTCGATGCCCTTTTGCACGGTGCGCGAGCGGATCGCATTGGCCATGTTGCTGTTCAAAACCGTCAAAGCGCCCTCAGCCGTTTCAGCCGCAGTCCGCCCCAAGTCTTGCGCCAATTGGGCGATGACCTTCGTTGCGGCTGCGGCGTCAAGCGTCATCTGGCCGCCCAAGAAGTTGTGTGCCGCAAGGCGGCCCAAAACAAGGTTGGCGTCCGTCACTGTGGGCAAGGTGCCGCCCTTGCCATAGGCGGCAGGCCCCGGGTCAGCGCCCGCACTTTGCGGGCCAACGCGGAAGGCATGGCCGCGATCCAGATAAGCGATAGAGCCCCCACCCGCCCCGATGGTGTGAATGTCGATCATCGGCAGCATCACCGGAAAGCCCGCGATCGAAGCACTTCGCGCGTCAGCTTCAGACAGCCGGCCATCGCGGATGATGCCGATGTCGGCACTGGTGCCGCCGATATCGAGCGTGATCAACCGCTTGGTGCCCGCGTGTTCGCCCACCCAAGCCCCGCCGCGCACGCCCGCCACCAAGCCTGACAACAGCGTGGTCGCAGGGCGTTCGGCGATCATCTCTGGCGTGGCAAGGCCGCCACTGGATGTCATGACCCGAAAGGCCCCGCGCATCCCCAAGCCGTGCAATTCATCTTGCAAATCTCGGATATAGCGGCGCACTTTGGGGCCGATAAAGGCCGACATGGCGCCCGTGGTGAAGCGTTCGAATTCGCGAAACTGCGGCGAAACCTCGGCCGAGGTGGTGACAAAGACATCGGGCAGGATGGCGCGAACAATCTCGGCCGCGCGGCGTTCATGCGCAGGGTTCACATAGGAAAAGAGAAAGCCCACAAGGATCGATTCAACGCCCGCAGCCCCCAGTTCGCGCGCCTTGGCGGCAACCGCCGCTTCATCCAGTGGCACCAGTTCCGCACCCGAGGCATCCAGCCGCCCCGCCACCGTCATGCGAAAACGGCGGCGGATCAGGGGGCGGCTTTGCCAAGGTAGATCCTGCATGATCGAATAGTGATGCGGCCTTTGGTGCCGACCGATGTGCAGCACGTCGCGAAAGCCTTCATTCGTGATCATGCCCGTCACAGCCCCGCTGTGGACCAGCATCGCGTTGGTCCCCACCGTGGTGCCATGAAAAACGCTGTCGATCTGGGCAGGCTCGATCCCCGCGAGGGTGCAAATCGCCTTTACGCCATTGATAAACCCCAAGGCCGGGTTTGACGGCGTTGAGGGGGTCTTGTGGATCGTCACCTTGCGCTGCTCAAGATCGGCCAGCACTAGGTCGGTGAAGGTACCGCCGACATCAACGCCCAAAGCAATCATCGCACTCTCCCCGACCGGTTATTGGAAAGATTGATCCATATGGATCGACATGACAAGTCATATTCTTTCGTCTACACCGCATCCCGACATGTGGATTGGATGAGCTTCATGGCCTTGAACGAAAAACTCAAAACCGTGCTCGCGGGCGACCTGCGCGAACTGATGCTGATCAGCTACATTGTTCTGGGCAACAATGCCGTGACGAATCGTTTCATCGAACGCGGCTTCGATATGCCCGTGCATGCGTGGTCTAGCCTTTACGCCATCAACCGCTTTCCCGGCATCCGCGCCAAGGAAATCCGCACGATCTTCCCGCGCCCGCAGAATACGATCAGCCGCGCCATCTCGCTTTTGGAAAAGCGCGGCTATGTGCGGCAAGGGGCATCGGACTCCGACGCCCGCGAAAAACGGCTTTTTGCGACGGCGGATGGCCAGCGCAGTCTGGCAGAGATGACCGCCCTGTCGCTGCGCAGGCAGGCAGAGCTTTTCTCGCCGTTGACAGCTGAAGAGCGCGACACGTTCTTTGGATTGGCGCTTAAGATTGCCGCCGGGGAAAACTTGCTTAACTCGGCCTTAGGGTCAGGGGCGATTGATCTGGATGATGTCGACTCGGCCGCATGATCCAAGCCTGCGACCTGACGGGGGCGGATGACCAGCGCTTTTTCTGGCGAGAGATGATTTGATCAACGATCATCGCCGTGCCACCGCTTGCCGCTGCAAATGTGCCACTTTCCCACGTCTGTGCGGTTGAGGTGCCCATGAAGGGCATCTCTGGATGGGAATGCCGGTCGATTCCGCCGGACATCACAAGGTTCTGCCCCATGGCCTCCATCACGCCGCCCTCACCCGGCACGTCGGCTTTATAGCTCTGCGCATGGATGACGAGGGTGCCGCCTTTGGTCCCTGCGGTGGTGGTCTACTCTGGCAGAATGGCCCCTGCACGTGCGGTGATGAGGCTATAGGCCTCGGGCCGACGGTGCTGGGCAAAGTTGAAAACGGTGTCTTTGTAGATGCGCCCCATGTCGAGGTCGCATTTCGCGGTGATGACTTCATCTTCGACGCTAACGGCTTGCGCCACAATCTCTCCGCTTGGGGCAACGATGACCGACTGGCCGCCCATCTTTGACCCCTCCTCGGTGCCTCATTTGGCGGCGCCGACGACCCAGGTTGCGTTTTGATAGGCCCCTGCCTGCATCGACAGGTGGTTATGAAACAGGGTTAGGCTGTCCATCGGTTCGGTGTTCAGATGGCCAAAGGGCGTGTTATACCCCAGCATGACCATCTCTACCCCTTGCAGACCCATCACACGGTAGGTTTCGGGCCAGCGACGATCATTGCAGATGCACATCCCCATGATGCCACCCATGCTGCGCCAGACCGGAAAGCCAAGATCTCCCGGTTCAAAATACCGCTTTTCCAGATGTTGAAACGGCCGGTTGGGAACGGGCTCTGCCCAGCCCGGAAGATGCACCTTGCGGTATTTTCCAACAATCCTGCCGGTCTGATCGACCAGAATTGACGTGTTAAAACGGTGCTTTACCCCGGCTTCAACCACAAGTTCGGCATAGCCTAGATAAAAACCGATCCCCAGCCTGGCTGACTCGTCAAATAAGGGTTGAGTGGCAAGCGAGGGCATTGCGGTTTCATAGTAGCTGTCCAGCTCGGCCTCGTCTTGGATCATCCAGCGTGGAAAAAAAGTGGTCAAGGCCATTTCGGTAAAGACCACCACCTTAGCCCCGCGCCCATGTGCTTCGCGCATCATCGCCAGAAGGCGGGCGACAGTGTCTTTGCGCGGTTCGGATTTGGAAATTGGCCCCATTTGGGCGCAAGCCGTGATCAGATGTCGCGCCATTATGCCCTCGTCCGGTTACCTCGAATTTGGCAAAAAGCCTACCCGCATCCCCGGCCGTGTCAATGACGATCGGCCCCTGTTGCCGCAGCCCCAGCGCAAGACGCGACATTTGGCAACGGATTGACAGAATGAATTTCGGTAACGCTACCTATAGCCTATTGCTGTGCACAATCATCTACATATTGACTCACTTCTGCATATCTAAATTTGCTATAGCCGATATAAGAAAATCCTATTTCTGTTTTCACAGAAAAACACACCTGTTTGATCAGACCGGACAAGGCTTCCGCCAAAGGTGTAACCGGCATTCAGGGAGGAAACATGAAACGCATGAACGCAGCTTTGCTGCGAACGCTCGCACTTTGCGCGGCGGTCGTGGTTGGGGGGCAGGCCGTCGCTGACGTGACCGAACTTCCAAAGAATATTCAGGACGAGCTTTACAACACCGCCATGCTCGACCCCAATCAGCCCATCGCGGACAGTGCGTACCGCGACTTTGTGGCTAAGAACCCGCCACCGTGGAAGATCGGTTATGCATCGTCTTATGCCGGCAACACCTGGCGCGCTGCCGTGATGGACCGTCTGGAAAATGTGTTGATCCCGAAGTGGCAGGGCCTTGGCCTGATCTCTGAAGTGGTCATCACCCAGTCGAACCTGAACGACGCGACCCAGATCCAGCAGATGCGCCAGTTGGTTGATCAAGGTGTCGATGCGATCATCGTGTGCTGCTCGAACCCGACCGCGTTGAACCAAACCGTCGAATATGCCCATTCCAAGGGCGTGGCTGTGTTCTCGTCTACCGGCTATCTGACCAGCCCCTATTCCATCAACGCTTCTGCCAACTTCGTGGTGGGCGGCAATATGATGGGCGAATGGATGGCCAATGAAGTGGGCAACAAGGGCAACGTCCTTGTCGTCGAAGGCATCCCGGGCACCTCGGCCTCTGACAGCCAGAATTCGGGCATTCAAATGGCCTTGGCCAATCATCCTGACGTGGTCGTGGCTGGCCAAGTCACCGGCATGTGGACCGATCAGGTCGCCCAGGCCGAAGTGCAAAAGTGGATGGCGACCAATCCGGGCGATCTGAACGGGGTGATCATTCAATCGGCATCGGAACTAGGGGGCTTGCGCGCCTTGCAGCAGTCGGGCCGCGACATGATCCCGATCACCATCGGGTCGGAACTGGGGGCGCTGTGCTACTGGCGGCATAATCCCGATTACGTGTCGGGTGCGATCCACGCTTGGCCTCCGGGCGATGACTTCGAGATGCTGTGGAATATCATGATGCGCACCTTGGAAGGTCAGGGTCCGAAGATCCAATCGATCCTCGCCACGCCCATCGCGATGTCCAAAGACCAGATGATGGCTGCGATCCCGGAAGATTGTTCCGAGGACAGCGACCAGTGGTACGAACCCGGCATTGAACAATGGGCCCCTGCCGCGTTCCTGGACAACTTCTTCCTGCGTCCTGCGGACCCGGAAAAATACGATCCGGCTTCCTATAAAAAGCCCTGATATGACAGGGGTCGCCGCTTGGTGAAAGCGGCGACCCCCCTTTTGTTCATCCTGGAATACCCCCGTCATGCCCGCCGTCGCCGTTGACATATCGCAGGTTCGCAAGACCTTTGGCCCGACAGTGGCCCTAGGTGGCGTGTCCTTGCGGGCTTACGCGGGTGAGGTTCATGCCATCATCGGCGGCAATGGCTCTGGCAAAAGCACTTTGGCCAAGGTGATTTCGGGCGTTCTGATCCCCGATTCCGGTCAGGTTTCCATTCTGGGCAAAGCGGCCACCTCGCCGCATGAAGCGCGCGAGTTGGGCATTTCGAACGTCTTTCAAGAGGTTCTGGTGGCGGATGAATGTTCCGTCTTGGACAACTTGTATCTGGGCGCGGACGGGCTTTTAGGATCCTCGGTCAACAAGGAAGAGCGTTACGCCCGTGCCGCTGTGTTGATGCAGGAATTGTTGGGGTTCGAGCTTGATCTGAACGTTGCGGCGGGCGAATTGCCCTTGTCTTTGAAGCAATGGATCACGATCGCCCGCGCCATTCTGACCGATCCCAAGGTTTTGATCTTGGATGAATCCTCGGCCGCTTTGGATTTCGAATCGACCGAACGGCTGTTTCGCAAGATGCGGGCGTTAAAAAAGCGCGGCTGTGCGATTATGATTGTAACGCACCGGATCGCGGAACTGGTACGCATTGCCGACCGCGCGACCGTTCTGCGCGATGGGCTGACGGTTGGCACGCTGGAGCAGGACGAAATCACCGAAGCGCGGATCTTGGCCCTGATCGCGGGGCCGGAACGCGAAAAAGCGCAAAGCAACCAGTCGGCGGCAAGCCGCACGTCGGAAACGCCCTTGCTTCGGGTGCAAGAGATCAAGGTCTGGGCCGATGCGGCCCCCTTCGATTTCACCCTTTTTCCCGGCGAGGTCGTGGGCATTACCGGTTTGGATGGTCAAGGCCAAGCCGATTTCGTGCGCGCCATCGCGGGCGTGCAGCCAGTGATCTCTGGCCGCATCACGATTGTGCGCGACAAAGTGGCCGAGCCGGTGACTGACCTGCGCTCGGCGCGGGAGAATGGCATCAGCTATGTGTCCGGCGATCGCAAGAAAGAAGGCATCTTCGCCAACCTTGGCATTTTTGAAAACATGATGCTGCCGGTCTACCGGTCCTATCGGGCCGGGGGTTGGCTGAACCTGATGAACCGCAGCAAGATGACGCCGGTGTTTGAATGGGAGGCCAGCAAACTTGCTGTCAAGATGGGTGCGCCAGATAATCTGATCACCTCTTTGTCGGGCGGCAACCAGCAAAAGGTCTTGATTGCACGCGCTTTTGCCGAAAAGCCGACTGTATTAGTGCTGAATGATCCCGCACGGGGCATTGATGTCGGCGCCAAGCTCGACCTTTACCGCAACCTGCGCGACTTTGCCGCACGTGGGAATGCCGTGGTTTTCTTGTCGTCTGAGTTGGAAGAATTCATGGCGCTGTGCTCGCGCGTGCATGTGTTTCGCAACGGAGCTATTTCGGCTGATTTTGCCCCCCCGTTCAACGGGCATGTTATCTTGAATGCCATGTTCGGGCGCCGCGCAACTGCCCCGCTGCCCGGAGAGGCCGTGGCTGATGAAGAGGCGCAAGGCCATGTTGCGGATGACAGCCCGCATCTGACACCAGATGATTTTAGCCCCGTCGCCCGTGAACTAGGCAGACCCAATCCCCGCCCTGTCCGCATTGTCGCGAGCAAAACGAAAGAGGGTGTGCTCAATCAATCCAGCTTTGCTTTGGATGCTCCTGAAATTCCGCAAGGCGCTGTGGTTCCTCGTCGCTTCGCCGAAGACAGCCCGATCTCGCCCCATTTACGCTGGTCTGGCGTGCCGGCAGGCACACAAAGCTTTGCTCTGGCGGTGACCGACCCCGACCTGCCTGCAGAGTTTAACTTTCCCCGCAGTTTTGCCCATTGGCTGGTGCACGGCATTCCTGCCGATATCCGCGAATTGCCCGAGGGGGCCAGCGGCAATTCGGCCATGCCACGCGGGGCCGAGGAGTTGAATTCCGACTATGTGACCTTCCGCATCCCCGGATTCGGCCGTGGTTGGGGCGGGCCATGGCCGCCCGACCGGCAGCACCGCTACATCTTTACCCTTTACGCGCTGAAGGCGCAGCGCCTGTCGCTGCCGCCCGAGGCGGACTTTCCCACCTTTGCGGCGGCGGTCTTGCCGGTTGCCATTGATCAGGCGTCTTTCACCGCCGTCTACGGCCCTGCCAGCAAACCTTTGCCACAAGTTTGAACCCATCTGCCGAACCCATAGGAGGACCGCATGAGTAGATACGGCAGCAGAAAAAGCTTCGATCTGGAATGGATCGAACGCTGGGCGCGCTGCGTCAATGAAGACAGGATCCTGCCGGTGATCGGCAAGTTCTTTAACAACCGCTTTGTCCTTGGCGTGGACGAGACGGAATTTTTGGTCGAAGTGCGTGCCGGCAAGATCGCGCGCATTTCCGAAGGGCTGACGCCGAATGACCTTGGCTTTGACTTCGCGCTGCGCGCGCCGTCTTCGGCTTGGGCCAAGTTCAGCATGCAGATCCCGCCTCCGATGTTCAACGACATCTGGGCGATGGCCCACCCGCTGCACAAGCAGTTGGTGATTGACGGCAACCAACTTCCCTTCTGGCAAAACATGCGCGCGCTGACGCGGATGTTAAGCCTGATGCGGCAAGTCTGATCGGGAGGGAGGAATATGAACCAGCATGATCCGATCGTGGGCCGCTATGTCTATGTCACCTGTCAGGGAAAGACATACCGGACCTATTATGAAGAAACCGGTGAGGGCATTCCGATGGTTTGCCTCCACACCGCAGGCACCGACGGGCGGCAATATCGCCACCAGATGTGCGACCCCGACATGGCCGCCAACTTCCGAATGATCGCCTTTGACCTGCCGTGGCACGGCAAGTCGATCCCCCCGTCAGACTGGTACCTGATGGAAGACGAGTACAAGCTAACCACCAGCTTTTACGGCGATTTCATCGTGGCCTTCTGCCGCGCGCTTGACCTGAAAAAGCCCGTGATTATGGGCCAGTCGATGGGTGGCAATATCTGTCTGCATCTGGCGCTGAAGCACGAAAACGAGTTTTCGGCGTTTATCGCCCTTGAAGCGTGCGACTATTCGCCCGGTTGGTGGATTCATCCGCTGCACCACCCCCATATCCATGGCGGCGAGGCGGTGGCGACATCAACCTTCGGTTTGATGAGCCCGGAAAGCCCCGATGAATACCGTTGGGAAACCTGGTGGCTCTATGCCCAAGGCGGCCCCGGCATCTTCAAGGGTGACTTGTACTTCTACTCGGTCGACAGCGATTTCCGCGATCAGGTGTCCAAGATATCGGGTCGGGTTCCGATCTATTTCCTCACAGGCGAATACGACTTTGCCTGCACGCCGGAAATGACCGAACGCACCGCCGAAAAGGTCAAAGGGTCGGAATGTATTATCTTCTCGGGCGGGCACTTCCCGACCTCGGAAGATCCGGTGAAGTTCAAAGAAGTCGTCGCACCGGTCTTGAAAAAGATCATCCAGAACGACCCAGAGCGGCGCGGCGGAAGCCGGGCGATTTCGGGGCCCTCGGCCTCGGCGTCCAGCGCGCGTCCGGCGGGGCGTCGTGTGATCGAGTTGTAATCCAAAGCTCGGGCGCTGGTCTAACCAGCGCCCGAACGCACCTCCTAGCAAAGTAACCGCGCATGTCGGAACGATCCTCATCGACAAGCACCTACCTGTTGGTGCCCATCCTGCTGATCGCGGTGCTGTTGGGCATTGCGGTGATACGCGGGCCAAATTTGGTGTCGATGTCTGGCTTTGGCAGCGCCATCATCGTGGCCGCCCCGCTGACCATGGCCACCTATTCGCTGATGTCACTCGCCGTGGCGGGGCGCGGTACGGTCGATCTGGCGGTGGGGCCTTTGATGGCCTTCATCAACGTTTCGATCGTCAAGCTGAACATGCTAGAGGTCGTCACGGGCCCCTTCGGCGTGTTCTTTGTGGCCTTGGGCCTTGGGGTTTTGTACCAGTTGTTCTTTGCCGCCGTCGTGATCTGGGTGCGCGTGCAGCCGATCATTGTAGCGCTTTCGGGGTTTTTGGCCCTGACGGGGATAAATCTTGTGATCCTACCGCGTCCGGGCGGAACTGCGCCGGAGTTTATGAGCAGTTGGGGGATTGGCACGACCATTTTCTCGCCCATCCTTTTGATCGTGTTGATCGCAACCGCCGGATGGCTTTTGTTCACCCTGACACCGTTTTATGCCAATTTGCGCATGATGGGCTATGACGAGCGGGCGGCTTGGACAAGCGGCGTGCGCATCAACATCGTGCGCATCGGCGCGCATGTGATTGCGGGCCTGTTCATTGGCCTTGGGGCGCTGTGCTATACGGCGCTCATTTCGTCGGGCGACCCGACCCAAGGCACCAATATGACGCTGACCTCGGTTACCGCCTTGGTGCTGGGGGGGGTCAGTCTTTCCGGCGGGCGCGGCGGGGTGACAGGGGCGCTGTTGGGGGCGTTGAACCTGTGGCTGATCGGCTATGTTCTGTCGACCTTTAACTTTGGCGCCATCCAAGCTTTTATCACCCAGATGAGCTATGGGGTGATCCTTGTTCTGTCGCTGCTGCTGACCCTTCTGGTGCCCGTGATCGGGCGGCATATCAGCTTTATATCGCCTTGGGGGGCCTTTGTGGTTCTGGCGACGATTGTCGTGGGCATCATGCTGCAAGCGGCGACGTCGGCCCTGTATCTTCCAGCGGACCCTTTGACGGCTCTGGCCCAAGGCCCGCTTCTAACCCGCTATCTGCTGACCACCCCGGCCGAGGCGGCACAGCTTGGCCTAAGCCTGTCACCTTTCCAGCAAATGGCCTTTCTTTTGGCCACGGCGGCAGTGGTGCTGGTCTTTGCCGCCCGCCTGATGAACGCCGAGGCAAGTGCCCGCCGGATGGGGCTGTTTTTGTATATCTTCGTGGCTGTTCTGGTCTTGGCCTTGTTCGCGCTTGTCGCAGGCCAAGGTGATCTGACCCTGTTCAAAGGAGCCCTGCCATGAGCGATCTTCCCCCATCGCCGCGCCAGCCCCTGATCCCCATCCCGCGCTCGGGCGTGATGATCTGGGTGAACCTTGCCGCGGCTTTGATCATCGCGGCCATCGGCTTTGGCTTGGGCTTCGGGCAAGGCATCGCGGCGCAATATGTTATTCTGGCAACGGTGATCTCCACCGCCGTGCTGCTGTGGTTGTTGAACTATATCGTGGTGATCTTTGAAACCCGCGCCGATCAGCCCAGTGCAGACCCTGCACAGGGGCGCGCGGTGTGGCAAGAAAACCGCGTCATGGTCATTGCCATGGTGATCTTGCTGATCGCCTATCTGATCGTCACGGCCTCCGTTCCAGACTTCCGGTCCGTCACCAATCTGATCGCCCTTCTGGTGCTTGAGGCGATTTTGCTTTTTGCCTTCAAAGTCTCGGGCCGGTTTTCCACTGGCCGGTCGGCCTTTATCGGGCTGATCGTGCTTTTGGCGCTGATTGTGATTTCCTCTTTCACGATCAAAGGCTTCCTATCTGCCCCCAACATTAAAGCCATCTTGCTATTTGCAGCCTTTCTGGGGATCGCCTGCGTGGGGCAGACCTTGGTGGCCTTGATGGGCGGGCTGGATCTTTCCATTCCCTTTGTGATCGGGGCGTCCAATATCGGGCTGTTGTTCCTGATCGGGCTAGGCGTGCCGTCTTTTGTGGCGGCGGGGTTCATCTTGATCCTTGGCGGGGTCATTGGCATGGTCAACGGGCTGCTGAGTTACAAGCTGCAAGGCCAAGCCTTGATCTTGACCTTGGGGATGGGCTTTGCCGTGGCGGGGCTGACGCAGACGCTGACCTCGATCGGATCGGCGTTTTCCGGCAACGTCTTTGGCTCTGTGCCGAAATGGCTGCAAAATCTGGCGGCGATGAACGGCAAGACCTTCGGGTTAGCCTTCCCGCCCACGATTTTGATCTGGATCGTGCTGGCCATCCTTGTGATCGTTGGTCTGCGCTATTCGGCCTATGGGCGCTATGTTTATGCGCTGGGCGGCAATCGGCGCTCGGCCAAGCTGATCGGCGTGTCCGAGCTGAAATACTGGACGCTGGCCTATACCTTGTCAGGCGTCTTTGCGGCTTTGACCGGCTCGTTGCTGCTTGGCTGGTCGGGTGGCGGATTTATCGGTGTGGGTGATCCTTATCTGTTCACCACACTTGCGGCGGTTGTCATCGGGGGCACCTCGTTGATGGGGGGCTATGGCGGCTATGGGTTCACCGTCATCGGGGTGCTGGTGCTTCAGGTTCTGTCGTCTTTCCTGATCGGGATCGGCCTGAAATACGAATGGCAGCAATTCATCTTCGGCCTTCTGATCCTGCCGATGGTCGCGCTTTATGGTCGATCACCGCATATCAGGGCACAAGTCTAAGGGAGCGGACATGTTTGGAACTTTCTACACCTCGCAGGATGTCGTCAGCAGTGCCTTGTCGGGCGCGCTTCTTGCCACCTTTGCCACTGCGGCCTTATGCTTTGTGGGGCTAAGCTGGACGAACGAGAAATGGCGCGTGCCTTTGGGCATCGTCGGGGTGGCCGCACTGGTGTCGGCGCTGGGGTATACGGGGGCCACGGCCCTGTGGCTGACGGCCGCCAAAGCCAGTGCGGGGATGCGGTTTTCGGGCTGGTTCACCATTCACCCCCTACAGGTCGCCGCCGTCTACTTCTTTGCCAATGCCGTCGGCAAAGTGCCCGCCGGTGTGTTCTGGCGCATGACAGCGGCCGCACTTTTGATGGTCTTTTCGCGCTATCTGGGGGATGCGGGCTTTTTCGACCCCACCTTGGGCGCTCTGCTGTCGATCGGCTTTTGGTTGTATATCTTGGGAGAGATGTATTTCGGCGCCATGCCCGACGTGTTGCGCAAATCCAGCCGTGCGGTGCGGTTGGGCTTTTTCTGGATCCGCCTGATCATGACCATCGGCTGGGCCATCTACCCGATCTTGCACTTTGTCGATGTCGTCATCGGCGCGGGGCAGGCCTCGGGGGTTGTGGCCCTGTATACTCTGTTTGACCTTATCAACCTCATCACCCCGTCGCTCATCGTCTTGGCCGTTGCTGGCCAGGAACGGTATTGAGCCGCCCCTTGGGGGGCGCAAAGCCTGAAGAAAGGACAAGACAATGACCGGCGCAGACGCAATTGCCCTGATTATCCTTCTCACGATCCTGATCGCAGTCGGGGTCTATCTGCTTCACTGGCTTTATCGCCATTCCTCTAAGGACCAAAGCTTCGTGCGCACGGGGTCCGGCGGGGAAAAGGTCGTGATGGGCGGGGGCGCGCTGGTGATCCCGATCATCCATGACATCACCGTGGTGAATATGAACGCCATTCCCGTCGAGATCCGCCGTCAGGGCGAAGCCTCGCTGATCACGCGCAACAAGATGCGCATTGATCTGGTGGCGGAATTCTTTGTCCGCGTGATTGCGACGAAAGAAGGCGTTTCGACCGCTGCCCGCACACTGGGGGCACGCACGCAGGATTCCATGGCCTTAAAAGAGATTGTGCAGGGCCGCTTTGTCGATGCCATGGCCTCGGTTGCGGCCTCGATGACGATGGAAGATATCCATCAAGACCGCGTGGGGTATATCACCCGCGTGGCCGAACTGGCGAAAAAGACGCTGGGGGGCAACGGGCTTGAACTGGAAAACGCCTCGCTGACCGCGCTGAACCAGTCGGATATCTCGGTCTTCAACCCCGCCAATGCCTTTGACGCCGAGGGTTTGACCCAACTGACCGAACAGATCGAAGAACGCCGCAAACTGCGCAACCGCATTGAAAATGACGCGCGCATTGACATCAAGCAAAAGGATTACGAATCCGAACAGCGTGCCTTGGAAATCGACCGCGATCTGGAATATGCCCGCATCGACCAAACCCGCTCGATCCAGATCCGCAAAGCCGTGCAATTGGCCGAAATCGAGGCCGAGGTGTCGCAAAGCCAAATCTCGATCACCCAAGCGCGCATGCGCGTGGAAGAAGAGGGCGAGCGCATCCGTATTGCCAAGGACCAGTCGATTGACGCCGAACGCATCCGCGCCACAAACGACACCCGCGCCCTAGAGATTGAACGGGCCAAAGACACCGAACTGACCGAAATCGCCTCGCGCACGCGGCTGGAAACCGAACGCATCCAGACCCGCCAGCAAATCGAGGCCGAGCGGATCACCCGTGATCGGCAAGTCAAAGAAGCCGAAATCAAATCGCGTCTTGAGGTCGAGGTGTACGACACGCAATCCACCGCCGAGATCGAGCAGGCGCGCCTGTCCAAAGACCGCGCTGTCGAAGGGCACCGCATCGCAATCTCGAAGGAAATTGAGCTTCTCTCGGTCGAGCACGATATGGAAATTCGCGTTTCCAACGAACAAGCCGCTGGCGAACAAGAACGCGCCGCCATCGCCAAGCGCCATTCGGTCGAAATCGAACGTCTGAAGTCAGACGAGGATGTGGCGCAAGTCGGCATTGCCCAGCAGCAAAAAATCAAGCTGGCCGAGACGCAAAGCCTGCGCAAGGTGGAAGATGCCGCTATCGTTGCGAGCCGCGAGATCGAAGAAATGCGGATTGCGGCGTCTAAATACATCGACCGTTTTGTCATCGAACAAGACATGGAAATCGAACTGGCCGACAAGCATCGCCTGATCACCGTGGTCAAGAAAGCCATCGAAGAAGCCGTGGCCCGCACCAACGAGGCCGAGGCCCTCAAGGCTTTGGCCGCTGCCGAAGAGCAGGTGGAAACCATCCGCGCCGAAGAAAACGCCAGCCGCACCAAGAAGGTTGACCTTATCGCCGCCGAATCCGCCGCAGAACGCGATACGATGCGGGTCGTCAGACGGGCTGAGGCCGAAAAACTGGCCGTCGAACAGCGTGCCCTGTCCGAAATCGCCGAGGCCCGCGCCGCCGGGGTGCGCTATGAAACCGATGCAGACGGCCATCGCAAGCTCAACGATGCCGAAAACATGCGCAACGACGAAAGCCGCCGTTCGGCGATCTACGAGCATCTGGTCAAATCCTTGCCCGAGATCATCCGCGAGACGGTCAAGCCGATGGAAAACATCGACTCCATCAAGATCTTGCATGTCGATGGCCTGCCGGGCCTGAACAGCCCGTCGGAAACCGGCGGAGCCGCCGGGGGCGGCGCGGGTGGCGGCGGGTCGGGCAATGTGTCGGATCAGGTGGTGAATTCGGCCATGAAGTACCGCACGCAGGTGGCTTTTGTGGACGGGTTGATGGAAGAAATCGGCCTTCCGCTGAAGAACCTTGGTTCGGCAGGCGGCATGTCCTTCCGCAACTTCCCCTCGGTGCCCGGGCCCAAGTCGGGCAAGGACGAGGATTGAGCAAAGGCGCTGAACGATGACCCAGACCCCGTCTTACGCCCTTGACAGGCACGTTTTGGTCAGCGCCGTTTGGCTGCCCGGCGGATTTGTCGCCTTGGGCTTGCTGCACCACGGCTTTGCCACGGGGGCGGCGGGATGGGTTCTGGCGGGCTTTGGGGCCATCTTGGCCTGCTTTGCGCTGCATGTGATCGTCAACGCCGCCCTTGGGGCGCACTTCACCCCTCAGGAGGTGGCGTTGTCTTTCGTGCTTTACGCGGTGGCGGGCTTGGCGCTGGTTCTGGCGGTTTTGCTGCAACCGGGGTTTGCCGAGCAGTTCTTTCTTCCCGTCGCCTTGGGCATGGCGGGCTTGGCCGCAGGGGTGATCTTTTACCTTGTCACGCGCTGGGGCGCACGCGGTGCCTTTGCGCAGTTTGATATCATCCGCGACAATAACCCGCGCAAATCCTCGGAACTGCCGCATCGCGGAGGTCGTTCGTGACACCCTTTTTGCTGACGACACTGGCCTTCTTTGCTGCCTATGGCATCTACCTTGCGGCTTTGGTGGCCCATCAAGCGCCAAGCCCCTTGGCGTTTTTGGACGGCGGGGGGAATTTGCCGGGGTGGGCTGTGATCTTTGCAGGCTCGGGTCTGGCGGTGGCTGGGCAGGGTTTGGGCGACCATCTGGCGCTGACCGCGCGTTTTGGCTTGCAAGCCAGCCACCTTGGGTTGGGGCTGGTCTTGGCCGCGCTGACCACGGTTTTGATCCAAAAACGCCTTTGGCTTGCCGCCCGCATCACGGGCCTTGCCACCCCTGCAGACCTGTTGGCGCGCTATTATCAAAGTGTGGCGCTGCGCATCGTGATGCTCACCCTGTCGGCCCTGTTCGCTTTGCCCTTTGCCGCCAACCTTTTGTCGCAGGCGGGCGGCGTGGTGGAGCAAGCCACAGGCGGCACCATCGGTCATGCCGCTGCGGTCTGGGTCATGGGGTTCTTTTTGTTTCTGACGGCTGTCATCGGCGGTTGGCGCGCCACGGTATTGGTAGGAGCGGTGCAGGCCGCCCTGATCGCCGCACTTGGATTGGGGTCAATTGTCTTTGCCCAAACCATGATGGGCGGTGGAGGTTTTCCGCAAGTTCCCCTGCCTGTCGCCCAAGGGGTCTTGGCCGATCTTATTCCCGGCGTGGTCCAATACTCGGCCGGTTTGGGCAAAAGCCAGCCTGCGGGCGGGATTTTTACGGCTGTGGGCATCGCTTCGACCGCCTTGGCGATGCTGGGTGTGGTTCTGTCTCCGGCGTTTTTGTACCTTGGCATCACGGCCAGAGCGGGTCGCACGCTGGGCTTTGGCGCGGTGTGGATCATCGCGGGTCTGGGTGGGGCGGCTTTGGTCATAGGTGGGCCGATCCTTGCAGTGCGCATGGGCGCAGGGTTGGGCGATTTTGCCAGTGCCATGGCGCAGGTCGAACCTTTTGCCGGTCTTGGTCTGATCTTGCTGGTGCTGACAGCCAATCAACTTGTGGTCGCCTTAAGCGTCAACGCGGGCACTTTGCTGATCACCCAAGAGCTGATCCTGCCCTATGTCGTGCCCGGCCTGCAGCCGCTGCACCAACGCCTTGCGGCCCAGATTGGCTTGGCGCTGGCCTATGGGCTTGTGGCGGTGTTGGCCACCTTTGCGCCGCTGTCGAGCGCGATCTTGGCCGGATTGGCGCTGCCAATGGCCGTGCAACTGCTGCCGGCCCTGCTGGGTTTGTGCTTTATCCGCTGGATCAGCCGCAGTGCGATTATCACCGGCCTGATCTTTGGCGTTCTGTTCGTCGCCTTCACCGAGGCTTTTGGTCTTATTCTGGTGGAAGGTCTGTTCATCGATCTGCCATGGGGGCGCTGGCCGCTGACGGTGCATTCGGCGGCATGGGGGTTGGGGGTGAACGTGGCGGCGGTGCTTTTGGTGGCGATCTTCACCCATGGCGGGGCAGAGCGCCTGCACCGCGACCGCCTGCATGACGAATTTGCCGCCCTGTGGCCGGTGGATTTCGGCGGCAAGGGCGCGCAGGGGGCCAAGTGGTCTTTGACCTTGATCTGGGCCTTCTTCGCGCTTGGGCCGGGGGCGATCCTTGGCAACACCTTCTTCAGCCAGCCGATCTTTACCCAAGGGCCTGCCGCTTTGGGCCTGCCTTCGCTTTGGGTCTGGCAAATCTTGTTTTGGCTGATCGGGGTGCCTTTGGTCTGGTGGCTGTCCAACCGCGCGCAATTGGGGGTGACGACCGATCAAGGTCTGCGCCGCCTTGATTTGGGCGGAGCGGCGGACCCCGTCCATCCGCCAGACTGGATCGCGGTGGGTCTTGCGCGGGTGACGGGGCGCTAAGCGATGGGAAAGTTCGAAAAACCCGGCGTTGATCTCCGCAGATTGCGCTATTTTGTCGCCGTCTGCGACCATGGCGGCTTTTCGCGCGCTTCTGCGGCCATCGGGGTGGCGCAACCCGCATTGACGCGGCAGGTCCAGCTTTTGGAGCAGGAATTGGGGGTTGACCTTGTCACCCGCAACGGGCGAAACGCCCGCCCCAGCGAAGCAGGCCTTGCGCTGCTGTCTCAAGCGCGGGCGCATATCGAAGGGTTGGACAAGCTGATCGACCGGTTCCGGCAAGACTACGGCCAAGGCCGCAGACGCGTCAGCCTTGGCATCTGCCCCTCGATCACGCCGCTGTTTTTAGAGCGCATCACCGAAAACCTGCGCCAATCCGCCCCGAACATCGACCTCACCGTGATCGAGGCCTATTCCGGCGATTTGCGCAATTTGATGGGGTCGGGCGGCCTTGATCTGGCCATCAGCTATCGCCCGGCCGAGAATACGCCCCACCGCGTGGTCGACCTGTTGACCGAGCGCTTGGTCTTTGTCACCGCATCGCCCTTGGCGGATGCAACGCCCATGTCTTTGGCGGCAGCCCTGCAAGAACGGCTGATCTTGCCCAGTGCCATCCACCAGCTGCGCCGTATCATCGAAACCGCAGCCCAAGCCTGCGCATTGGGTCTGGCACCTGTTTTGGAATTGGATAGCCTTAGCGCGGTCAAAGCCATGCTGGACCTGTCCGCAGGTGGCCTGTCGACCATCCTTCCCTATCATTCGGTGCGCGAAGATGTCGCCAAAGGCCGCTTTCATTTGCGCCTGATCGACGATCCAACCATGGTACGCACCATCGCCTTGTTGCAACCCGACGACGGCGCGCCACATCTGCCCATAGTGTTGAAAAACCACATCCTCGCCCGCGCCGCAGAAATTCGCGCCACGTTAGAGGCTGTTGCCTGACCCTTTGCCATATCCCGCCACACTAGCGGCAAGAGTGCTTTGCTATTTCCCTCGTGTGGCCGACCCTGCCAGTTTCCCACGCACCCAAGCCAAGGACGCCAGAGATGACTCGTTTTGATCCTACCGCCGAATTTGACGCGATCCGCGAAGGGGTCGCCCGGGTCTGTGCGGAATTCCCCGGGGCCTATTGGCGCGATCTTGACTCCCGCCGCGCCTATCCCACAGACTTCGTCAACGCCTTGATCCGCGAAGGCTATCTGGCCGCGATGATCCCCGAAGCATATGGCGGCTCGGGCTTAAGTTTGCAGGCCTCGGCGGTGATCTTGGAAGAGATCCACCGCAGCGGCTGCAATGCCGCCGCCTGCCATGCGCAGATGTATACGATGGGCACCGTGCTGCGGCATGGCAGTGCCGAGCAAAAGCAGCAATATCTGCCCGGCATCGCTGACGGCAGCCTGCGGCTTCAGGCGTTCGGCGTGACAGAGCCGACCTCGGGCACCGATACGCTGGCCTTGAAAACCACCGCGCGGCGGGAGGGGGACAGCTATGTTATCAACGGCCAAAAAATCTGGACATCGCGGGCAGAACATTCTGACCTGATGGTGCTTTTGGCCCGTACCACGCCGCGCGATCAGGTCACATCCAAGACAGACGGCCTGTCGGTCTTCCTTTTGGACCTGCGGGCTTTGGTGGGCAACGGCGTCACGATCCGCCCGATCCGCGCGATGATCAACCATGCCACGACCGAAGTGTTTTTTGACAATGTCGTCATCCCCGCCTCTGCCCTGATCGGCGAAGAGGGCAAGGGCTTTCGCTATATCCTGTCGGGCATGAACTCGGAACGCATTCTGATTGCGGCGGAATGTATCGGGGATGCGAAATGGTTCATCAAGAAGGGCGCTGATTACGCCAAAGAGCGGGTCATCTTCGGTGCGCCCATTGGCAAGAACCAAGGGGTGCAATTCCCGCTGGCCCGCGCCCATGCCCATATGATGGCCGCCGAGGCGATCGTTTACCGCGCCGCAGCGATGTATGACGCAGGCCTGAACCCCGGGGTCGAGGCGAACACCGCCAAGATGCTCGCCGCCGATGCCAGCTGGGAGGCGGCAGAGGCCTGTTTGCAAACCCATGGTGGCTTTGGCTTTGCCGAAGAATACGACGTCGAGCGCAAGTTCCGCGAGGCGCGGCTGTATCAGGTGGCGCCCATCTCGACCAACCTGATCTTGTGCTACATCGCCGAACAAGTCTTGGGCCTGCCGAAATCTTATGGCGAGGTCAAAGCATGACAACCCTGTCCCACCTGTTAGATTTAGCCGCCCTGCCAGCCGCCGAAATCCCTGACAGCGCCCGCACCATGGCGCAGTTTTCGCTGTTTGACTGGATGGTCTGCGGGCGGGCGGGGGTAGAGGAGCCTTTGTCCGGCATCTTGCGTGCCTATGTCTTGGCAGAGGGCGGTCGGCACGTTGCGTCGGTCTTGGGCGGGGGGCAGGCCCCGGCCCGTGCGGCGGCATTGGTGAACGGCGCAACCAGCCATGCGCTGGATTATGACGACACCCATTTCGGCCATGTCGGCCACCCGTCGGTCGGGATTTATCCCGCAGCTTTGGCCGTGGGTGAAGAGATGGGGTGCCGCGCTGTCGAGGTAGCAGAGGCGTTTCTTTTGGGCGCGGAAGCCTCGGTACGGGTGGGGATGGTGCTGGGGGCTGTGCACTACAACCGCGGCTTTCACCAAACGGCCACCGCCGGTGCCTTTGGGGCCACTGTGGCAGCGGGGCGTCTTTACGGCCTGACGCGGGATCAGATGCGCGTGGCCTTGGGGCTGTGCGCCACCCGCGCCTCGGGCCTGAAATCGCAGTTCGGAACCATGGGCAAGCCCTATAACGCGGGGATTGCGGCCGCAAACGGGGTGGAATGTGCGGCTTTGGCGCGGGCGGGGTTTACCTCGGCCGATGATGGCGTGATGGGGCCGCAGGGCTTTGTGCTGACCCATTCCGACCATCCGGTCGAAGCCGGTGTTTGGGACGCGCCCCCCCCGCACAGCTTTGTGTTCGAAGACATCAAATACAAGCTGCACGCCTGCTGCCACGGCACCCATGCCATGATCGAGGGCTTGGCCACCGCCCTGCGCCAACACAATCTGACGCCTGAGCGCGTGGCAAAGTTGCACCTGCGCACCAGCCCGCGCTGGCTATCGGTGTGTGACATCAAGCGCCCCCGCACGGGGTTAGAGGTGAAGTTCAGCTATGCTTGGCTGGCGGGCATGGTTTTGGCCGGTATCCCCACCGCTGCCGAGCGCACCTATACCGATGCTTTGGCGGCGGACCCGACCTTGGCAAAATTTGCCGAAAAGATCACGGTGAGCGGTTCGCCCAATGTGGGCGATATGCAGGCAGAGGGCGAGATTTTGTTGACAGACGGCACCTTGGTGCCCTTTGGCCATGATCTGGCCGCACGGATTGATAGCGCGGTGCTGGAAGCCAGTTTGCGGGCCAAAGCCTTTGGGCTTTTGGGCGGGGCGGCAGAGCGTCTTTGGGACATGGTGGCAAACCTTCCCACGCTAAGTGCTGCCGATCTGGGCCTTGGGCTGCGGTCATGACCGCAGATCACGCCGATTGGATCGGCAGGGTTTTTACGCGGGTCGAGACGGTCAGCCAAAGACTGGTGGATGGTTTGTCCGCCACCCTGATAGGCACCCGCGCGCGGGGGGCTGTGCCGCCCGGGACGCATTGGTGCCTTGTGCCCGATCTGGCCGATATGCCCGATCTGGGGCGCGACGGTCACCCCAAGCGCGGGCTGTTCATGCCCGATCTTGCCGGACTGCCCCGCCGCATGTGGGCCGGTGGCACCTTGGCCTTTGCAGCCCCGTTGCAGGTGGCTGATACGGTCACCCGCACCAGCACGATTGAAGACATCCGCTTCAAAACCGGCAGCACGGGGCCTTTGGGCTTTGTCACGGTGAACAATGTCTACACAGTCGATGGCCAAACCCGCATCACCGAACGCCAGGATATCGTCTACCGCGAGGATCCAAAGCCCGGTCAGCCCCTATCTGAACCTTTGGCCGAAGACTGGCCCGATGCCACACAGCGGCAGGTCACGCCGGATGCGATCTTGCTGTTTCGCTATTCCGCCCTGACCTTTAACGCGCACCGCATCCATTATGATCTGCCCTATGCGACAGAGGTCGAAGGCTACGCCGGTCTTGTCGTGCATGGGCCTTTGCAGGCGATCTGGATGCTGAACCTGACAACCCAGCTTTTCGGCCACCTGCCCGCGCAGTTTCGCTATCGCGGCCTGACCCCTCTGACGGCGGGCATCCCCGTTCGGATCGAGGCCCGCCCCGCTCCCGACGGGTTGGCGTTGCGGGTCAGACGCGCGGACGGCGTGGTCACGATGCAAGCCACGGCGCAGGCCGACAGCGCCTAGCGCGCAAGGCTAGGCCAAGGCCGCGGCCAGATCGGGGGCAAGCCGCCCTTCCCAGATGCCCCGGCGCACCAGATCATGGGCGACCTCTAGCGTGATGCGCTCGACCGCGCGGCAGGCGTTGGTCATGGGAAAGGCCGGATTGTGCACCAGATGCACGGGGCGCGACATGACGGGGTCGATGATCAGCGACTTGACCAGCTCGCCCCGCGCGACGAAATCATAGGCGGCGGCGGGGGCAAAGATCGTATAGCCCGACCCGCGCGCGACCAGTTCCTTGATCTGCATCATCGCATCCATCTCGATCACCACATTCAGCGGAATGCCCCGTGTGGCGGCATGACGCTCGATGGATTTGCGCAACCCGTGCGAGGGCGAGGTCAAGATCAAATCCAGACCGGCAAGGGAAGCCAAAGGCACAGGCGCGCCCGGCGGGCTGTCGAGCGGCCAAGCATCGGGGGCGGAGAAGAAAAACAGATCCTCGTCCAGAATATGCGTGGCGTGGAAATGCTTCTTGCCATCCAGATCGTAAAGAAAGCCAATGTCGACGGTGTGATCTTCGAGCCAAGTTTTCAAAAACCCGCTCATCGCTTCGGTCGCTTGCAAACGCACCTGCGGGTATTCGATCCGCATGGTTTCGGCCAAGGGCACCGACATCACCATCGACACCGAGGGCGGCAGGCCAAAGGCAACCTGTCCGCGCACCCTGCCGCCGGTGGCTTTCATCTCTTCGATGCAATTGTCCAAGCTCTGCACGATATCGCGGGCATGGCGGGCCAGAAGATGCCCCTCTTCGGTCAGCATGATCCCGCGTGGCGAGCGGATGATCAAGGGCACGCCCAACTGCTCTTCCAGTTTGATCACGTGCTGCGACAGGGAAGGCTGGGCCACGTGCAGCCTTTGGGCCGCCGAAGACAGCGAGCGCTCCTCGGAGATCGCGATGAAATACTTCAGGTGCCTGATGTCCACTGGCGCAAGATCCCCTTTTGACATGGGCAGTTAGGTGCAAAGCTTCTGACCTGTCAAGGAAACCTCTATTACCCTTTGGCACAGGGTCTGGGTAGGCTTTGGCATGGATGAAGACGGGAGCCTGCCGGTGAAAGACCTTGAGGGAATTTTGGTCGTCTCGCTTGAACAGGCGGTGGCGGCCCCGCTTGCCACATCGCGGCTTGCCGATGCGGGGGCGCGGGTGATCAAGGTCGAACGCCCCGAGGGTGACTTTGCGCGCGGCTATGACCGGCTGGTGCACGGCGAAAGCGCCTATTTCGTCTGGATCAATCGCGGCAAGGAAGCGATCTGCCTTGATCTGCGGCAAGCCGGTGATCTTGACCTGCTCAAAGCGATGATCGCCACAGCGGATGTCTTTGTGCAAAACTTGGCCCCCGGTGCCGCCACGCGGCTGGGCGTCGGCCCCGAGGCGATGCGCGCCGATCATCGCGGGCTGATTTATGTGTCGATCTCGGGCTATGGCGAAGACGGGCCGTACCGCGAGCAAAAGGCCTATGATATGCTTATTCAGGGCGAAAGCGGGCTTTTGGCGGTGAACGGAACGCCCGAGGGCAGCGCGCGCGTGGGGATATCGGTCTGTGACATCGCCGCAGGCGAGACGGCCTTTTCAGCGGTGCTTCAGGCCCTGATTGCGCGGGGCCGCTCGGGCGAAGGGCGCTTTATCGAGGTGTCGTTGTTCCACACCATGGCCGATTGGATGAACGTGCCTTATTTGCAAACACGCTATGGTGGCAAAGCGCCCGAACGGGTGGGGCTGCGCCACCCGTCTATTGCGCCTTATGGGGCCTTTGGTTGTGCGGATGGGCGCCACGTGCTGCTGTCGGTGCAAAGCGACCGCGAATGGGTGGTCTTTGCCGATAAGGTGCTGGGTCAGCCCGCTTTGGGCAGCGACAGCCGCTATGCACGAAACGTCGGGCGGGTGGCGCATATGGCCGAGATTGAAGCCCTGATCGCCCCGGTCTTTGCAAGCCTGACCCGTGAAGAGGCGATCAATCTCTTGACCAAGGCGGGCATCGCCTGTGGCAGGTTATCAACGATGCACGATATGCCAACCCATCCCCAAGCCCGTCACATCACGGTTGACAGCCCCTCTGGACCGGTCGAGATGATGGGGCGCGGTGTGCGGCACGCAGGCGAGGTCGCGCAATTCGGCGCGGTTCCGGCCTTGGGGCAGGATACCGCGGCTATTCGTGCAGAATTCAGCAAAGGTGCAACTTTGTCATGATCACGCCCTTAGAGTGGCAAGCCCTGCTTTTCGTGCCGGTGGGGGCTGAAAAGCATTTGGCCAGCGCCATCCGCTTGCGGCCCGATGCGGTGATCCTTGATCTGGAAGACGCTGTGGCGGCAGACGCAAAAGGGGCGGCCCGCGCCGCTTTGCGCGATGCCCAAGCGCAATTGGGCCAAGCGGGAATAAGCTGCGCGTTGCGGATCAATGGCCCCCTGCGCGCCATGGTCGATGACCTGACGGCGGCGGATTTAAGCCTGCTGCGCGCTGTCATCGTGCCCAAATGCGAAGACGACCGCGCCTTGCGCAATGCAGCCGAGGTGACTGCGGGGCAGATCGCCCTGATCGCCTTGATCGAAAGCCCCTTGGGTCTGCGCAGGTTGCAGCAGATCACCGCCGTGCCCGAAGTTCAGGCGCTGATGCTGGGATCCGAGGATTATTGCGCGGGCCTTGGGGTTCATCCCGACAAGGGCGCGCTTGATCTGGTGACGGCAGAACTGGCGATTGCTGCCGCCCCGCGCAGTCTTTTGCCCATCGGGTTTCCCGGCTCTATCGCCAATTTCCGCGACCTTGATCTTTACGCCGCCCAAATCGCCAAAGGGCGCGACCAAGGGATGCGTGCGGTGGCCGCCATTCACCCCGCCCAATTGCCCGTGATCCGCGCAACCTTGGCCCCGAGCGAAGCCGAGGTGGCTTGGGCCGCCAAGGTCTTGGCCAGCGCCGCCACGCAAGGCGCTGTATACGCGCTGGACGGCGCGATGATCGACGCGCCGGTGATTGCGCGGGCGCGGCAGATCACGGCGGCGGCGGGGCGAAAGCCGTGATCTGCACCCACCTTCTTCTTTCAACCGGAGACGCCTGATGACCGATCACCCTGAAATCTGGGGCCACGCGATTGATGGCGAATGTCGCGCCAGCACCAACGGATCGCTGCAGGAATACGACCCCGCAACCGGACAGGCGGGCTATCTGATCGCACGTGGCGGCGCGCAAGATATGGCTGCGGCGGTCGCCTCGGCCAAGGCGGCACAGCCCGCTTGGGCTGATCTGCGGCCGATCCGGCGCGGACGGGTGTTGAGCGCCATCGCGCAAGGCCTGCGTGCCGATCCGGGGTATTTTGCCAAGATCGACCAAGGCGAAACCGGCCGCCGTCTGGCGCTGTGCTTAAGCGAAGTGGAATTGGCGGCGCAGTATTTCGAATTCTACGCGGGTTTGGTGAACGCCATGGGCGGCGAGGGCATCGACCTTGGCGCGCAATATCATTCCTATATCCGGCACGAACCGCACGGAGTTGTCGGGATTATCACACCGTGGAACTCTCCGCTGACCCAATTGGCGCGGGGCGTGGCACCGGCGCTGGCGATGGGCAATGCTGTGGTGGCCAAGCCGTCCGAATTTACCTCGGCCGCCTCGGTGGCGCTTGCCTTGGCCTGCGTGCAGCGCTTTGGCCTTCCTGCGGGCTTGTTCAACGTGGTCACGGGCACGGGCGGTGAAGCGGGGGCGGCTTTGGTGGCGCATAAAGATGTGCGCATGGTGGCCTTTACCGGCTCTGTTGCCGCGGGTCGGCTGATCGGGGCGGTGGCGGCCCAGCGGATCATACCGGTCAGTCTGGAATTGGGCGGAAAATCGGCCAATATCGTCTTTGACGATTGCGATCTTGAAGCGGCGGTTGCCGGAGCTGTCACGGGCTTTACCGCCAATGCAGGGCAGTTGTGTTCGGCTGGAACCCGTCTTTTGGTGCAATCGGGCATCTATGACGCATTTGTCGCGCGGTTGAAATCGGCACTCGCGGGGCTTCGCCTTGGACGGTCTGAAAGCTGCACAATGGGGCCCATCATCACCTCGGCGCAATATGCCAAGGTGCAGGGCCTTTTGGCGCGCGCCCGCGAAGACGGCGTCAGCCTGCACCAGGGCGGCATTCTGGAAGAGGCCGAAGGCTGGTTCGTCCCGCCCACCCTGATCCTTGGCCTTGATAACGCGCACCCGCTGTCGCGCGAAGAGATCTTCGGCCCGGTTGCCAGCGTGATCCGCTTTGACACCGAAGATCAAGCGCTGCACATCGCCAATGACAGCGATTATGGTCTGGTCTGCGGCCTTTGGACGCAAAACCTGTCGCGCGCCTTGCGCTTGGCGGGTCAGATCGAGGCAGGGCAGGTCTTTGTGAACGAATACTTCGCAGGCGGCGTGGAAACACCCTTTGGCGGCTATAAGCAAAGCGGGATCGGCCGCGAAAAGGGCAAGGCGGCTTTACACCACTATTGCCAGATCAAAACGGTCACCCTGCGGATTTAGCGGCTGGGCCCATTCATAGGACACCAGATTTCACTTGGCTTGCGCAGGGCCAAAATTTTCCTGTGCCAGCCTAATGGACCTGTCGCGGTTTTGAGCCGTTCTAATGATGAAGCGGTGTCTAAGCGGTCGCGGGGCAGCACGGTTCGGCGAATGCCGCCAGCAGCAGTGATCACGTGCGTGACGTGATCACTGCCGGTCAGATGGCGAAACACGAAGCTGAGTAAGACAACGCAGCCGCTGAAGCGCTCGTGAAGTTCGCAGGTTTGACCTTATCATAAGTCCACAAGTGAGGTTTAATCAAAGTCTTTTGCGGCTGTCGCCTTTGCTGCCTACCTTTGAGAGCGGCGGACGCTTAGCGATATTCCAACCCCTGCGGGTGCAGCGGCGCTCCGCCCAAGGCGCGGTCATTATCGGCCGCCAAAGCCAGCAAATGCGCCTCGCCCAAAGGATTGGCTACGACCTGCACCCCCAAAGGCAGGCCCGCCGAGGTCAGCCCGATGGGCATCGACATTGCCGGTTGGCCGGTGAGGTTGAACGGATAGGTAAAGGTCGCCCAAGAGACGATGGTGCGGCCTGTCAAAGCCTGTGGCACGTCGACCCCGATATCGACCGAGGATACGGGCAGGGTGGGGGTGACCAAAACGTCATAGGGCTGCATCAGGGCCCGCACCTTTTCGCGAAAATCATAGCGGTGAAAGACGCTGGCGTAATAGGTTTGCAGATCTTGGGCGGCGGCTTCTTGCAGCACCTGCAAGACGGCGGGGTCTAGGTCTTGCGGGGCGCTCTTTAGGCTGGCGCGCAGGCGGATGGCGACACCGGCGTAAAATTCCGCCGTCCAAAGGGCGATCGGGTCGTCAAAAGCGTGGTCGATCAGGTCAACGTGGTGCCCCGCTGATTGCAACGCCGCCACCGCGCGGGCGGTCAGGGTCTTGACCTCGGCATCGACCTGCCCATAGCCCAAGGTTGGGCTAAAGGCGATCCGCAGGCGCGGGCCCGGGTTTAAAGCACCGGCAAAATCGGGGCAGGGGCCCGCCACCGAGAAGGGATCGCGCGGCTCATAGCCCGCAATCACCGCCAAAACCGCCGCCGCATCTTCGGCCGTGCGGGTCAGGGGGCCGACATGGGCCAAGGTCGGCGTGGCCGAGGTGGGGTAAACCGGCACACGGCCAAACTGCGCCTTGATCCCGTAAAGCCCGCTCAAAGCCGCCGGTATCCGCAAGGATCCGCCCCCATCCGTGCCCAAAGCATAGGGAACCAAACCACAAGCCACCAACGAAGCCGATCCCGCGCTGGACCCGCCGGGGGTTTTTAAGATGTCCCAGGGGTTGCGGGTGATCCCGGTCAGCGGGCTGTCGCCCACCGCTTTGCAGCCAAACTCGCTGGTGGTGGATTTGCCCAAAAACACCGCCCCCCCCGCACGCAACCGCGCGACCGAGGGCGCATCTTGCGCCACAAGCGCGCCCGAGGTGGTGCGCGAGCCAAAGCGCTGCGGCATTCCGGCCACGGCAATCAGGTCTTTGATCGCCGTGGGAATACCATCCAAAGGCCCCAACAGGGCCCCCGCCATCATCCGCGCCTCTGCCGCTTTGGCTTGCCCATGCGCGCCCTCTAAATCCAGATGGGCGAACATATTCAGCTTGGGCTCAAGCGTTTGCAGCCGGCGGATCACATCCGACAACACCTCGGTCGGCGAGAAGGCGCGGCTGCGGTAGCCTTGCGCCAGCGTGCGGATCGTTGCAAAGGCAAAGCCAGCCATATCTGCCCCCAAGGTTTAGCTATTCACCACCGCAACCGCCCGAACCGGAGAGCCAGAGCCGCCCTTGAACTTGATCGGCAGGCCGATGAATTCCACCTCGCCCAGCCCGACCAAAGCCTCAAGATTGACCAGCCATTCGAAATGCGAAATGCCAAGATCGCGGCACAGGCGGTGCTGGGCAAACAGATTGTCGCTGGGCTTGTCGGTGGACGGCCCCTCGACCCCGTGCATTTTGGAACCGCGATCGTAAAGCCACTGGGTGGCCTCCACCGTCAGGCCGGGATTGCCCCAAACGATCTGCCGCCGGTCTGCCCAGTTGCGGGCATGAAAGCCGGTGCACAGCAGCACGATATGACCATCGACCTTCACCCCGCTGGCGGCTTCGGCTTTGGCCATGTGATCGGCGGTGATATCCTCAAGATCGCCAATGTGACGCAGATCGAAGCAGACGGCTTTGCCCATTAACAGATCCAAAGGCATCTGATCTACCGACAGCCCCTTGGGGTTGACGTGCAAGAACGCATCGACATGGGTGCCAACATGGTCGAGCATTCCGATATAATTGGTTTGAAAGGTCATCGGATCGCCCGCCACGCCCAAGCCGAAAGACAGGGTCGAGTCATGGGTCAGGGCTTTGATGTAAACTGGGCTTTGGAACATCTTATGGGCGGGCATATTGTCTTCGACGGTCAGGCTTAGGTCGATGATGCGGCGGGCCATGGGACTACCTTTCAAAAATGCGGGGATGCGGGGTCTAAACCCTCGGCAGGTGGCTGATCGTGCGGCGGCGAACCCCCGTTGACAATCCACTAAGACTGGAAGGGAGGTATAAATTCTATCGATGGCAGACTATGCCATTTTAAAAGCAAAGCTGCGAAAGGCCCAAGAATAATGGAACTGCGCGATCTTTACGGTTTGATTGCCATCGCTGAGACGGGCAGCCTGTCGGCGGCGGCGCGCAAATTGCGGCTCACCCAGCCAGCGCTGACCGCCTCGCTTCAACGGCTTGAGCAAGAGGTGGGTGTTGCTTTGGTGCGCAGGCATTCGCGCGGGGCCGTCTTGACCGAAGACGGCCAGTTTGTTCTGCAAAAGGCGCGTGATGTGGTGCATGATGTCGCCCAGATCGGCCAAGTGCATGACAAGCTGGCGCTGGCCCCTGCCGGAGAGATCCATCTGGGCCTGCCGACCACGGTGGCGGGGGGGCTTATTCCGGCGCTGATCCCGTTGATGCAAGCCCGCTATCCCCAAATCCGCCTGCACGTGCTAGAGGCGATGAGCGGCGTGTTGCAAGACCAGTTGCAACTGGGCCGCCTGGATTTGGCGGTTCTGTTCGAAAGCGCCCCTTTGGCGGGTTTGCGCAGCACGCCCTTGCTGCGCGAGATCCTTTATCTTCTGGTTCCCGCCCATCACCCTTTGGCCACGGTGTCAGCCGTTGATATGGCCGATGTGGCCCGCTTGGCACTGGTGTTGCCCAGCGCCGCAAATTCCATCCGCAGGCATTTGGAACGCGCCTGCGCAACCTATGGCCTGTCGCTGACTGTTCTGGCCGATGTGGACAGCTTGCCCGGGCTTTTGGGCCTTGTGCGTGCGGGCTATTGTACGGTTTTGCCCAAGTATCTGGCCAAAGGCGAAATCAAGGCGGGCTATATGGCCGCCATTGCCGTTGAAAACCCCGCGCTGGAATGGACGCTGCACTTGGCCACAAGACGAGATACCCGCCTGCCACGCGCCAGCATGGCCACGGCTGAGATCATTGCACAGGCGTGCAGCCGCCTGATCCAACAGGGCGATTGGGCGGCGCAGATCGTCACAGGGTAGCGCGGTGTGTTTCGGCACGCGGCCATGGGCGAGGCTCTGATGGGGATCAAATTTTCGTCATGTATGACGGCGCGTCTGGCCTGACGGGCGGCTCTTTTTGTCCGCAGTCCCGGCGGAGCGGCTGCCTCTTGCACAGCGATCATGCAAGCCAATCGTGTTGGTACGGCTGCTATAAGGGCTTGATCGACCAAAGCACCTGCCATGACAGCGGCACCGTTTGACCTGTTTCAAAACCATAAAGGCTGCGGTGATCTGGTGCGGATCATGGCAAACCCATCGCAGCACCGAGCCTGTGACCTTCCACGTCTCCACCACCAAGCGCAGCCGGCATCCCATAGGTCGTAGCCCAAAGTCTTGCGCGGTTCATGACACGGCGGATCGGGTTTGGGGTCGTTGGGGCGGGTGAGCTTTACAGATATGCCAACAAGGCATAACTGTCTTTCCATTTTCTTGGGTTCTGTGAATGACCTGTCAGGGCTTTACTGAACGGCGAAACCGTAAGGACACCCCGATGATCCAAGCCGAGCCTGATGACGCTTTTGCCGAAATCCGCGCCGCTGTGGCGCGGCTTTGTGGCCAGTTTCCTGCCCCCTATTGGCGTCAGCTTGACCGCGAGTCGGCCTATCCCACCGCCTTTGTGCAGGCGCTGACGCAGGCGGGGTATTTGGCGGCGCTGATCCCGGAAGCTTACGGCGGGGCGGGTCTAAGCCTGTCGGCGGCGGCGGCTATTTTAGAGGAAATTCAGCGCGCGGGGGCCAATGGGGCGGCGTGCCATGCGCAGATGTACATCATGGGCAGCCTGCTGCGGCACGGGTCAGAGGCGCAAAAGGCGCAGTATTTGCCGCAGATCGCCAGCGGGGCGCTGCGGTTGCAGGCCTTTGGCGTCACCGAACCGGGCAGCGGCACGGATACCACTTCGATCACCACCTTTGCCGAAAAGCGCGGCGACCACTATGTCGTCAACGGCCAAAAGGTCTGGACCAGCCGCGCCGAACATTCCGACCTGATGCTGCTTTTGGCCCGCACCACGCCCAAAGACAAGGTCGCCAAGCGCACCGATGGGCTTTCGGTGTTCATCGTTGATATGAAACAGGCGCTGGCGGGTGGCATGACGATCCGCCCGATCCGCACGATGATGAACCACTCCACCACCGAGATTTTCTTTGATAACGTGCATGTTCCCGCTGAAAATCTGATCGGCGAAGAGGGCAAGGGCTTTCGCTATATCCTGTCGGGCATGAATGCAGAACGCATCCTGATTGCCGCCGAATGTATCGGCGATGCCAAATGGTTCACCCAGAAATCCACCGATTACGCCAATGAACGGCGGGTGTTTGGCCGCCCGATCGGCCAGAACCAAGGCGTGCAATTCCCCATCGCCCGCGCCTATGCCCAGATGCGCGCGGCAGAGTTGATGGTGCACCACGCCGCCGCCTTGTTTGAAGCAGGTCGCGATTGCGGGGCAGAGGCGAACATGGCCAAGATGCTGGCGGCCGAAGCCTCTTGGGCTGCGGCAGAGGCCTGCGTGCAAACCCACGGCGGCTTTGGCTTTGCCGAGGAATACGACATCGAACGCAAGTTCCGCGAGGCGCGCCTGTATCAGGTGGCCCCGATCTCGACCAACCTGATCCTGTCGCATCTGGCCGAGCATGTGCTTGGCCTGCCAAGGTCGTACTGACATGGCGGGGCCGTTGACAGGGCTGTTGGTCGTGGCCATCGAACAGGCGGTGGCTGCGCCCACCTGCACTGTGCGCTTGGCCGATGCCGGTGCGCGGGTGATCAAGATTGAGCGGGAAAGCGGCGACACCGCGCGCCACTATGACCGCGCCATCCACGGCACCAGTGCCTATTTCGCTTGGCTCAACCGTGGCAAGCAAAGCGCTGTGCTGGATATCAAATCCGCCGCCGACCGCGCAGTGATTGAAACGATGGTGGCGCAGGCCGATGTCTTTGTGCAAAACTTGGCCCCCGGCGCTGCCGCGCGGTTGGGTCTTGGGGCGGCAGACCTTGTGGCGCGCTTTCCCCGCATCATCGCCGTTGATATCGTGGGTTACGGCCAAGACACGCCCGCCCGCGACATGCGCGCCTATGATATGTTGATCCAAGCCGAAAGCGGGCTGTGTGCGGTGACGGGCACGGCGGAAACGCCTGTCAAAGTGGGCGTCTCGCTGGCCGATGTGGCCACCGGCATGACCGCCCATGCCGCCGTGCTAGAGGCTTTGTTGGAACGCGCCCTGACGGGCAAGGGCAAGGCGATTGAGATTGCCATGTTCGACACGATGGCAGATTTGATGTCGGTTCCCTTGCTGCATCATGATTACGCCCACAAAGACTCGCCGCGCGTGGGGTTAAGCCATGCGTCGATATACCCCTACGGCGCGTTTGACTGTATCGACGGGCAGGTCGTGGCCGTGGTGCAAGCCCCCCAAGAATGGGTGCGCTTTTGCACCGGCGTCTTGGGCCGCCCCGATCTGATCCACGATCCGCGCTTTGCTGATAACCCCGCGCGGGTCGCGCATCGCCCCGCACTTGAGGCGATCATCCACCCCGTCTTTGCCGCCCGCACCCAAGCCGAGATGATCGCCGTGCTAGAGGCTGCCGATCTGCCATGGTCGCGTGTGAGCACGGTGGCCGACCTGTCCACCCATCCCGCTTTGCGGCGGATGGCGGGGCAAGTGGCAGGCGGGGCTTTCATGGGGGCCGTATCGCCCCTGCGCCGCGATCTGGTGGCGGGGCCTGTGCCCGAACTGGGCCAAGATACTGATGCCATCCGTTTAGAGTTTGCCCCATGACCCAAACCCCACTGGATCAGGCCCCGCTGGATATCGACCATCTGCGCCAATGGATTGGCCGAACCGAAACGGCACAAGACACCGTCTCGCCGCGTTTGGTGGCAGGGTATCTGGCGGTGCTGGATGACCCGCAGCCGCAGCGCGATCTGGGCGATCTGGCACCTTTGGCCATTCATTGGTGCCTTGCGCCCGAAACCCGCCCCATGTCGCAACTGGGGCTAGACGGCCACCCCAAGCGCGGCGGGTTGCTGCCGCCCGTGCCCTTGCCGCATCGCATGTGGGCGGGCGGCAAGATTGATCTGACGGGAAGGTTCCAATTGGGCGATTTGATCACCCGCAAGTCAACCGTGCAGGATGTGACGCTTAAAACCGGACGCAGCGGCAGCTTGTGCTTTGTCGCGGTCGATCACGCCTTTACAGGCCCCCAAGGGCTGGTTCTGACAGAGCGTCACGACATCGTCTACCGCGCCCCACGCGACCCGAACGCCCCTGCGCCTGTGATCCCGCAGGCCCCTGTTGGCCGCTGGTCTTACAGCGTCATGGCCGACCCTGTTTTGCTGTTTCGCTATTCCGCGCTGACTTTCAACGGCCACCGCATCCATTACGACCGCAATCACGCGATCACCTCTGAAGGCTACACGGGGCTGGTGGTGCATGGCCCGCTGCAAGCCACGATGATGCTGGAGTTTGCGGCAAAGCTGAAAGACAATCCCCCCACGACCTTTACCTTTCGCGGTATCAGCCCGCTCATCGACGGCGCAGCCTTCACCGTCAACGCCGATGAAACCCCCGAAGGTCTGCACCTTTGGACCGCCGCCGCCGATGGCCGCCTGTGCATGGAAGCGCAGGCGGTCTGGGCGTCACGAACTTAAACTTGGGCAGGCCGTCAGGCCGCGCCTTACCCATAGGGAGATGCAAGATGATCAGGTTAGGCGTTGACGTTGGCGGCACCTTCACCGACCTCGTGCTAGAGGCGGTGGGGGCGGATGGCCGGCAAGAGGTGTTTGTGCACAAAGTCTCTAGCACGCCGCAGGATCAGTCGATTGGCGTGGTGCAAGGCGTGGTGGAATTGTGCGGCATCGCGGGCATTCACCCCGGCCAAGTCGACGCGCTGTTTCACGGCACGACCGTTGCCACCAACATCGTGATCGAACGCGACGGGGCCGATGTGGGCATGATCACCACCAAGGGCTTCCGCGACATTTTGCACATGGCCCGCCACAAGCGCCCGCATAACTTTTCACTGCAGTTCGATGTGCCATGGCAAAGCGCCCCGCTGATCAAGCGGCGCAACCGTATTGCTGTCAGCGAACGCATTCTGCCGCCGACAGGCCGCATCGAAACCCCCTTGAACCAGGACGAAGTCGAACAAGCCGCCGAGCTTTTCGCCCAGCGCGGTCTGCAAGCCGTGGTGATCGGCTTTTTGTTCTCATTCCTCAACAACGACCACGAATTGATGGCCAAAGAGATCGTCAAGCGTGTCATGCCCGATGCCTTCATCTGCGCCTCGTCCGAAGTCGTGAACACGATGCGCGAATATGAACGCTTCTCGACCGCGGCGATGAACGCCTATATCGGGCCGCGCACCGCGGGGTATCTGGACAATCTGCAACGCCGCCTGCGTGAGGCGGGGGTGAATGCCTATGTGCGCATGATGCAATCGAACGGCGGGGTTTCCACCGTGGAACAGGCCAGCAAAAATCCGGTCGGCCTGTTGCTGTCTGGCCCTGCGGGTGGGGTGATCGGCGGGCGCTGGACGGGGCAGGCTTGCGATCAGGGGCAGGTGATCACGATCGACATCGGCGGCACCTCGGCGGATATTTCGGTGATCCGCGATGGCAACCTGACGATCAAGAACCCGCGCGACACCGAAGTCGCCGAAATGCCCGTGCTGGTGCCGATGATCGACATTGACGCCATTGGTGCCGGCGGCGGGTCTATCGCCTATGTCGACAGCGGCGGGGCGTTTCGCGTTGGGCCAAGGTCGGCAGGGGCCGAACCCGGGCCTGCGTGCTATGGCAAGGGCGGCGTGGAACCGACCGTCACCGATGCCCAAGTGGTGCTGGGCCGTTTGGACCCGGAGCAGTTCTTGGGCGGCGGGCTCAAGATCGACCCCGCCTTGGCCGAGGCTGCGATCCGTTCCAAACTGGCCGAACCTTTGGGCCTGTCGGTGAAAGATGCCGCTTTGGGCGTTTTGCGGATTATCAATAACCACATGGCGCTGGCGATTGCGTCCAACTCGGTCGCGCGCGGCATTGATCCGCGCGGCTTTAGCCTGATGGCCTTTGGCGGTGCAGGCCCCCTGCACGGCGTGGCGCTGGGCGAGGCGATCTGGGCCAAGAACGTCATCTCGCCGCTGCATCCCGGGATCACGGCAGCGATGGGGCTTTTGGTCACCGAACCACGCTATGAATTCACCCGGTCGTCGCTTTCGATCCTGCAAGCGGGTGACACCGGCAGCTTTGCCCAGATCGGCGCTGTGTTTGACAAGCTTCAGGCCGAAGCCAAGGCCCAGCTTGACAGCGACGCCATTCCCGATTCCGCCCAACGCTTCTCGCGCATCGCGGAATGCCGCTATGTGGGCCAAGGGTTCGAACTGCGCGTCGATGTGCCCGAAGGCCCCTTTACCGCAGAGATTGCCGCAGGCGTGGCCAAGGCGTTTTACGCCGTGCACCGCACCGAATACGGCCATGCCTTCGAAGACCAGGCGGTCGAGGTCGTCACCCTGCGCGTGATCGGCACCGCCTCAGCCGAAACGCTGCGCTTGCCTGAGCTGGAAAAGGGTGGCCGCCGGAACCCGTCGGATGCCGCCCTTTACGCCCGCATGACCACCTTTGACGATGGCCAAACGCTAGAAACCCCGCGCTTTGACCGTTCGAAACTGAAAGCCGACGATGTGGTGACAGGCCCTGCCATTGTCACGCAAAAGAACTCAACCACCGTGATCCCCAAGGGCTACACCGCCACCGTGATGCGGTTGGGCGATATCGTGATCAGCCGCACCGGAAAGGAGTCCTAAGCCATGAGCAAGACAATTGATCCGATCACGCTGCAAGTCATCGGCGGGGCGCTGCATGCTATCGCAGAACAGATGGGCAATGTGCTGTACCGGATGTCGTATTCCTCGATCATCCGCGAAAGTCAGGATCTGGGGGCGGGGCTGTTTGATCTGGACTATAACACCCTGTGCGAAAGCGATTCCACGCCGATGCACATCGGCTCGATCCCGGGCTATCTGCGCGGCATTGAAAAAAGCATTCCCCTGTCGGATTGGCACGAAGGCGATGTGGTGATCCACAACCACCCCTATTACGGGGCCAGCCATTCGCCCGACATCGGCATCGTCATGCCGATCTTTTACTGTGGCGAGCTGGTGGGCTTTTCGGCCAACACCGCCCACCATCTGGACATTGGCGCCGCCACCCCCGGCCTGATCATCGACGTGCCGGACGTCTTTGCCGAAGGCATGCTGCTGAACGGCTTGAAGCTGGTCGAGGCGGGCAAACGCAACGACACGCTGTGGCGCTATATCAGCGGCAACACCCGTGTGCCGGGCTTGGTGATGCGCGACCTTGAGGCGCAGATCGCCTCGGCTGAACTGGGGGTCAAGCGGTTTGGCGAGCTGATGGACACCTATGGCCGCGATACGGTCGAGCAGGCGTCCAAGCAGTTGATGGATTATTCCGAACGCATGCTGCGCCGCGAAATCGCCAAGATTCCCGACGGGGAATATGTGGCCGAAGGGTTTCTTGACGATGATGGCCGCACAAGAGGCGTGCATCTGCCGATCAAGGTGACGGTGCGGGTGACGGGCGACGATGTCGAAGTGGATATGACAGGGTCGTCCCCGCAGGTGCCCACCGCCTATAACGTGCCCTTCGAAGGCTCGACCAAGGTCGCGTGCTACTTCGCCTTTCGTGCGCTGCTGTTGGATACCTATACCAACACCGAATATATCCCGCAAAACGAAGGCTCGTTCCGCCCTGTCAAGGTCACGGCCCCCTTGGGCTGCATCTTCAACCCGATTGCGCCCGCAGCCTGTGAAGCGCGGTTCAACCAGATCCAGCGGATCGTTGACCTGATCATCAAAGCACTGGCCCCCGTTCTGCCTGACAAATGCACCGCCGGAAACGCCGCCTGCCTGTCGTTTGCCAGCTACTCTGGCGTGCGCGATACGGGCGATTACTGGGTGCTGATCGAGGTGAACGAGGCGTCAATGGGCGGTCGCCCGAAATCTGACGGGCCTGACACGATTGAAGAGTTGATGCGCAACACCCGCAACAATCCGCTCGAAGACCTTGGCATGCACCTGCCCGTCATCTGCGACCGCTACGAAATTCGCGATGATGTGTTCCCGGGGGCGGGTGAGTTTCGCGGCGGCATGGGCGTGGTCAAATCGCAGCGCTTCTTGGTGCCGGGTTTCATGACCCACGAAAGTGATCGCAACGAGGATGTGCCGTGGGGCATCTTTGGCGGCGGTGAGGGGGTCACGGCGGCTGTGCGGATGCACAACCACACCAAAGACACCCCGCCGATCGACGTGCCCGCCAAAATATCGGGCCTGCGGGCCGAGGCGGGGGATGTGATCACCTATCTGTCGCCCGGTGGTGGCGGCTATGGGCCAAGCCTGAAGCGCGACCCGAACAAGGTGCTGGATGACCTCTTGGATGGCTACATCACCCCCGACCACGCGCGCGATGTGTACGGTGTGGTCGTCAAGCCCGTGACCAACGGCTACCAATGGGGCCTTGACCTGCCCGCCACCGCCAAGCTGCGCGCCAGCCTGTCTATGGCTTGACACGGGGGCAATCAGGCCCCCCATTACAGGGGCGGTGCGGTGGGGATACCCTGCCGCCCGCCCTTTTGCATTGGGGCTGGGGCCATGGACCTGCGCGACTTTCAATATTTCATCTCGATCGCAGAGACGGGCAGCTTTTCCAAAGCGGCCATGGCCCATACCATCGCCCAATCCGCCCTAAGCCGCCGCATCCGCGATCTGGAACTTGATCTGGGCGTGTCGCTGTTCTACCGCAACGGGCGCGGGGTGGTGGTGACCGAAGCGGGGGCGACGTTTTTGACCCGTGCGCGGGGCATCTTGGCCGATGTGGCGCAGATACGCGCAGACCTGAACGCCAGCCATGCCACCTTGCAAGGGGTGGTCACGCTGGGGGTGCCGCCCTCGGTCGGGTTGATCTTGCTGGCCCCTTTGCTGTCGCAGATCAGAAGCGATTATCCGGGCATCCAGATGCGGGTACTGGAAGGGTTCAGCGGTTATGTCGCCGAATGGCTGGCCAATGGGCGGGTCGATCTGGCCGTGCTGTACAAAGTGCGTGCAGGCACCTTTCCCGATGCCGAGCATCTGCTGTTTGAGGATATGCACCTGATCTCCTCTCGCCATGCGCAGCCTTTGGGGCAAGGCGCCACCGTGGCCCTGCGCGATCTGGCGGGTGAGGATTTGGCCCTGCCCGGTGCTCCGCATGGGTTACGGGTTCTGGTCGATGAAGCCTGTGCGCGTGCGCAAGTGACCCTGTCGGTCGCGATGGAATTGGAAACCCTGCCCACCATTCGCGGCCTTGTGGCAACCGGCACCATTCGCACCATCTTGCCCGTCACCGCCGTTCAGGCCGAATTGCAAAGCGGCGAGTTGGTGGCGCAGAAGATTGTCGCTCCGGTGATCAGCCGCGAGTTGATCTTGGTGCATGCCCCGCAACGCGCCCAAGCCCCCGCCACGCGGGCGGTGGTGCATCTGATCCGCGCGCATATCGAACGGCTGTTAGAGTCGGGCGCTTGGCTGGGGCGGGCTTAACGCCCCGTCAGCCCGGCGCGGTAGCCACTGGGGGTTTGGCCGAACATCGCCTTGAACAGGCGCGAAAACTGCGCCTGATCGCAAAAGCCGAAGCGATAGGCGATATCCGACATCGGGCCGGGGTTCGACATCGCCAGCAAATTGCGCGCCGCAATCAGGCGCTGTTCGCGGATCAGTTGCGAGACGGTGGCGTTGCCGTCGGCAAAAATCTCGTGCAGGTAGCGTTTAGAGATACCGCAGGCCTCGGCCACCAGATCGGGCGACAGGTCGGGGTTTGACAAGTTGCGGCGGATCACCTCTTCGGCGCGCTTCAGATGGGCCATACGCACCGCACTTTGCGCCCCGTCCGCCATCTCGCTGCTGCGGTCAATGGCCAAGGCCAAAAGCTCGATCAACTGCCGCCCCAACACATCGCCCGCCGCGACATCGGCGGGAGCGGACGCTTGGACCTGTTGGGCCATGGTGGTGAACAATCCGCCCAAGCCACCCCGTCCGTTGAACACTTGGGCACAGTGGCGATCAGGGTTGCGCAGGCCTTGGGATAGCACGGGCTTGGCGACCTTGAGCACACACAGATCGTTCGCCGCCTCGTAGGAAAAGCGGTAAGGCTCGTCGCCGCGTTCCAGAATAAACCCGCCCGGATCGCAGCGCACCTCGCGGCCCAACTGGCGAAAGGTGACAGGCGCGCGGCGGGGGATGGTGATCAGGTATTGCTCTTCGCAGGTGCCCGCGATGTGGCGGGGATGGCGTTCATATTGCACGGGTTCGGTTTGCAACCGCGACAGCGACAGATCGCCCAAGGTTTGATGTTCCAACTGCCCGTCAAAGCGCGCCGCATCGCCAAAAGTCAGGTGCAGCGGAAAATACACATCCGCAATCACGCCGTTCCAATGCCCCGCCCGCGCGGCGGGTGGCAGGTTGGATGTGCTGTGGCGCATCAGTGTCAAGGCACCCCCCTTGGGCCAAGATGATGGAATATGCTTGGGCAAAGCCCAACCCTTTGCAAGGGGATTCGCGCCCAAGTGCACGGGCTGACAAAAGCTTGCTCGCTGTGGCGCAAGACGCCTGCGGCGGAATCGGTCAGGCTGCGCTTTGAACGGGCAGAGACGGCCCTGCCGCAAGCCTGACCCTTTGGTAGAAAGAGCGTGTGATGTCCCATTCCAAGGTTGATCCGATTACCCTGTCTGTCGTGCGCGGTGTGCTGGAAACCACGCAGCGCGAAATGACGCTGACGCTGGAACAAACCGCCCGCTCGTCAGTGTTCAATCTGGCGCATGACTATTCCACCGCCCTGTTTAACGCCACGCCCGAGATGATCTTGCAGGGGCAGGATATTCCGATCCACCTCGGGTCACTGATCCCCGCGATGAAATCGGTCGCCAAGTATTTCGAGGGCGACATTCACGACGGCGACCTGATCTTGCACAACGATCCCGAATATGGCGGATCGCATATCATCGACACTTGCATGTACTACCCCGTCTTTTACCAAGGCGAGCTGGTCTTCTGGACCGTCTGCAAAGGCCACCTGACCGACATCGGCGGCCCCGTGCCCGCAGGCTACAACCCCGCCGCTACCGAGATTTATGCCGAAGGCCTGCGCATCCCGCCGCTGAAGCTGTGGGACAGGGGCAAGCCGCGCAATGACGTGATCAACCTGTTGCTGTCGAACATGCGCGCGCGCCGCGACCAGCAGGGCGATTTCAACGCGCTGATCGGGGCCTGCAAGGTTGGCGCGCGGGCCTTGATTGCGCTGATGGACAAATACGGCAAAGACACCGTGCAAACCTGCATCGCAGAACTGCTCAACATGGCCGAAGCGCATATGCGCAGCCTGATCGCCAAAGTGCCCGACGGCACCTATACCGGCACCGCCGTTCTGGAAGACGCAGGCCACGGTTTTGGCGATTTTGACATCACGGCGACCGTCACGATCACGGGCGACAGCTGCCACATCGCCATCCAGTCGCCGCCGCAAATTCCCTATTTCATCAACAGTTACGAAGGCAACAGCCACTCTGGCGTCTACCTTGGCCTGATGATGTTCGCCCAACTGCCGCCACCCTATAACGAGGGGCTTTATCGCTGCGTGTCGACCGACATGGGCCCCAAGGGCACCTTGTGCAACGCCAAGTCCCCCGCCCCGCATATGAACTGCACCACCACGCCGATGGAAACCCTGACCGATGCCGTGCGTTTGGCCTTTGAACAGGCCGCCCCTGACAAGGTGTCGGCAAGCTGGGGCCATGCCAACGGTTGCAACATCGCAGGCTGGGACAAGCGCCATGACGAGGAATATGTGACGATGGTTCTGGCCTCGATCATCTCCGGCGCGGGGGCTACGGCGAACCAAGACGGCTGGCACGCCTGCGGGCCAGAGTGCTGCTTTGGCGCGCTGACCTCGGGCGATATCGAGATGTTGGAACATTCTTACCCCATCATCATCCACCGCTATTCGCTGATGGAAGACTCAGGCGGGGCGGGTCGCAACCGTGGCGGATCGGGTACGTGTTGGGAGGTTGAACCGCTTGACACCCCCATGACCCTCATCACCTTTGGCGAAGGCCGCCGCATTCCCGCCATGGGGGCCGCAGGGGCCAAATCGGCCATGGTGGCCCCCAAGGTCGGCTCGCTGGAGCTTACGCGCAACGGCAAGACCGAAGTCATCACCAACAACGTCATCGAAACCATCCACCCCGGCGAACGCGCCGCCAACCGCAACCCCGGCGGCGGCGGCTTCGGGCTGGCCTTTCAGCGCGACATCGCCCGTGTGGTCGACGATGTGCGCAACGGGCTTGTCAGCGAAAAGGGGGCCCGTCTGGATTACGGCGTGGTCTTCGCCAATTTCGCCGCCCTAGAGGTTGACCATTCCGCCACCGCCGCCCTGCGCGCCACCGCCGCCTGATCAAGGACACAGCCATGCAAAACCAATATCGTCTGGGCATCGACGCCGGCGGCACCTTCACCGACTTTATCCTTGCCGACCGCAAGGGCGATGTGCGCATCTTCAAGGCGCTGTCGACCCCGCAAGACCCCACCCTTGCCATCCGCAACGGGTTGAAACTGATCGAGGAAGAGACGGGCATTTCGGCCACCGAAATCGTCTCGAACGCTGATCTGTGCATCAACGGCACGACGGTGGGCCTGAATGCACTGATCCAGCACAAGGGGGCCAAAGCGGGCCTGATCGCCACCAAGGGGCACGAAGACAGCATCGAAATCCGACTTGGCCACAAGGAAGACGGCTACCGCTACGACCCCGAATATCCGCCCGCCACCATGCTGGTGCCGCGCTACCTGCGGCGCGGGGTGGCCGAACGGGTGATTTCCACCGGTGCCGTTCACACCCCGATGAACGAGGAAGATGTGCGCGAGGCGTGCCGCCATTTCATCCGCGAAGGCGTGGATTCGGTGGCCATTTCCTTTGTCTGGTCGGTGCTGCACCCCGACCACGAACTGCGCGCCGCCGAGATTGTGCGCGAGATGATGCCCCATGTCCGCCTGACCGTGGGCAGCCAGCTTTACCCGCAGGTGCGCGAATATACCCGCACCTCAACCGCCATCGTCAACGCCTACCTCGCCCCGATCCTGACGCGCTATGTCGAGGCGGTGGATGGCTATTTCCGCAGCCTAGGGGCCAAAAACCCCGTGCGCTATTTCCAATCCAACGGCGGTTTGGCGGTGGGGTCGGTTGTATCGGACCAGTCGGTTTATGCGATCAACTCTGGCCCCGCCTCTGCCCCGCAGGCGGCATTGTATATTGCTGAACCGTGGGGGATGAAGAACATCATCACGGTGGATATGGGCGGCACGTCGTTTGACATCACGCTGACGCGGGATGGGCGGGCGAATGTGTCCAAGAACATCGACTTTCTGCGCTACCGCATTGGTATTCCGATGATTCAGGTGGAAACGCTGGGGGCAGGGGGCGGGTCGATCGGCTGGATTGATACGATGGGCCTGATGCAGATGGGCCCGCAATCGGCGGGGTCTGAACCCGGCCCTGCGGCCTATGACCAAGGCGGCACCCAGCCCACGACCACCGATGCCAACCTTGTGCTGGGCTATATCAACCCCGATGGTCTGGTGGGGGGCCGTTTGCCCTTGAACACGCAAAAGGCACGCGAGGCGATCAAGGCGCGCATTGCCGATCCTTTGGGATTGTCGGTCGAAAAGGCCGCTTATGGCATGTTCAACATCGTCAACAACAACATGGTCAACGCCATCCGCCGCGTCTCTGTCGAGCGCGGCTATGACCCGCGCGACTTTGTGCTGAACTGTGCGGGTGGCGCTACGGGGGCGCATATCACGGCCCTTGCGCGGGAAATGGGGATCACGCGGGTGCTGATCTCGAAACTCGCCTCGGGGCTGTGTGCTTATGGGCAGATTATTTCCGATGTGAAATACAACTACATGGCCCCAGCCCCGATCCGGCTGGATGCCGTGGGGGCGGCGCAACGGTTGGATGGGTTGTTTGCAGGCTTGGAAACCAAGGGCGTGGCCGATCTGACGCGCGATGGGTTCACCCCAGACCGCATTTCCATCCGCCGCAGTCTGGATATGCGCTATGTCGGCCAAGTGCATGAATGCACCGTGGAAATTGACCCCTTCGCGCTGACGGATGATGCGCTGATCAAGCTGATCGACGCCTTCCATGCCCGTCATGAAGAGCTTTACACCTATTCCGAACGCCAAAGCGTGGTCGAAATCGTCAACGTCGAAAGTGCGATCTGGGGGCGGGTTGATCGGCCCAACCGCATGACCGTGGCCCCCGGCAAAGGGGCTGCATCCGCGCTAGAGGGCACGCGCCCGATGATCTTTGACGCTGCGGCGGTTCCGCAAGACGTGCCAGTCTATGCCGGGGCGCGTTTGGGGGCGGGTGACAAGATCACAGGGCCTGCCGTGATCGAAGAAATCACAACGACCCTTGTCATCGAACCCAATTGGCAGGCAGAGTTGCACGAAAGCGGCGTCTATCTTGTCGACATGATCGGCGCGTGACCAGCAGGGGGAAACTATGACTTTTCTAAACTGTGATATGGGCGAAAGCTTTGGCCTTTACCGCATCGGCGATGACGCGGGTCTGATGCCGTTGATTGATGTGGCCAATGTGGCCTGCGGCTTTCATGCGTCAGATTACAACCACATGCGATCCACCGTGCAACTGGCCAAAAAGCACGGGGTCAAGGTGGGCGCGCATCCCTCGTTGCCCGATCTGCAGGGTTTTGGTCGGCGCGAAATGAAGATTGGGCGAGAGGAAATGACCAACTGCCTGATCTATCAAATCGGTGCGCTCAAAGGCTTTTTGCAGGCCGAGGGGATGGAGATGAACCATATCAAACCCCACGGCGCGCTTTACGGGATGGCCGCGCGGATGGAAGACATCGCCCACGCCGTCTGCGATGCCGCTGATGTTTTTAAAGTGCCGCTCTTTGGCATGTTCGGTACCCTGCACGAAACCATCTATCAGGCACGTGGCCATAAGTTCGTGTCAGAATTCTATGCCGACCTCGATTATAGTGACGCGGGCGGCGTGATCATCACCCGCGAACACCACGCCACTGACGAAGGAAAAGCCATTGCCGCCTGCCTGCGCGCCATAGCCGAGGGCAAAGTCACCAGCGTGGGCGGTGTTGACTTGGCGGTAAGGGCCGATGCGATTTGCGTGCATTCTGATACGCCCAATGCCGTGGCCCTTGCCCAAGCGGTGCGCGGTGCCATCTCTTCCCTTCCTTCCACGCGCTGAAAAGGCCCGACCCATGAGCAAACAGATCCTCTCGCCCCTGCCCGGCACTTTTTACAGCAAGCCCGCGCCTGACCAGCCCGCCTTTAAGGCCGTAGGCGACACGGTCGCTGTCGGCGATGTGATCGGGCTGATCGAAGTGATGAAATCCTTCCACGAGGTCGCCGCCGACCAAGCGGGCACCATCACCGCCTTTATCGCGGATGACGAAGAACCCGTCATGGCAGGCCAAGCGCTGATCGAACTGGCGTAACAATGGCCATCCGAAAGCTTTTGATTGCAAACCGGGGCGAAATCGCCGTGCGGATCATCCGCGCGGCGCAAGAGCTTGGGATTGCCACGGTGCAGGTGCATTCGGCGGCAGATGCCGACTCGCTGGCGGTGAAAATGGCGGACGAGGCGGTGAATATCGGCCCGCCTATGGCGTCAAAATCCTATCTCAACATCGCCAATATCCTGAAAGCCGCCACGGATACCGGGGCCGATGCCGTGCATCCGGGCTACGGTTTTCTGGCCGAAAACGCCGATTTCGCCGATGCGGTGGAAGCGGCGGGGTTGGTCTGGGTGGGGCCGAAAGGCAGCGCCATTCGGGTGATGGGCGACAAGGTGGCCGCACGGGTGGCGGCGCAATCGGCGGGCGTGCCGGTGGTGCCCGGCTCAGACGGGCGCATTGACGACCCCGATCAGGCCCGCGCTTTGGCGCTGAAGATCGGCTTTCCGGTGATGATCAAAGCCGCCGCAGGTGGCGGTGGGCGCGGCATTCGCATTGCCCAAGACATCGAAGAATTCGACCGCCTTCTGCCCCAAGCCAGTGCCGAGGCCAAGGCCGCCTTTGGCGACGGCGGTCTGTATATGGAAAAAGTCATCGAACGCGCCCGCCATATCGAGGTGCAGATTTTGGGCGATGGCACCGATGTGATCCATTGCTTTGAGCGCGAATGTTCCTTGCAACGCCGCCGTCAAAAGGTGTGGGAGGAAGCCCCCTCTGCCGCTTTGCCGCAAGCGATGCGCGACCAGCTGTGTGCCTCGGCGGTGGCTTTGGCCAAAGCGGTGCAATATCGCGGCGCGGGTACGCTGGAATATCTTTATGACGATGCGTCAGGTGCGTTCTACTTTATCGAGATGAACACCCGCATTCAGGTGGAACATCCGGTGACCGAAATGATCACCGGCATCGACCTTGTGCGCGAAATGCTGCGTATCGCGGGGGGGCAACCGCTGCGCTACAAACAGGCCGATGTGCGCCTGACCGGCCACGCGATCGAGGTGCGGATTTGCGCCGAAGACCCCGCGCAGGGGTTCAAGCCCGGTCCGGGGACGATCTCGACGCTGAAGGTTCCGGGGGGGCCGGGGGTGCGGTTTGATACGCTGCTGTATCAAGGCTACACCGTGCCGCCGTTCTACGATTCCCTCTTGGGCAAGCTGATCGTGTGGGATGAAACCCGCGCGCAGGCCATAGCCCGCATGGCCCGCGCCTTGGGCGAGCTAGAGGTGGGCGGGTTGCCCACGACCAAACCGTTGCATCAAGCCCTTGCGCGCGATGCAGACGTACAAGCCGGACAGTTCCACACCCGTTGGCTGGAACCTTGGCTGGACCAGAACGCAGACAGACTGGGTGAGGAGACCAAAACCCCATGACAACCAGATACACCTTCGGCGGTGACGAGCATATCTTTGTGGAATGCAGCGAGGAAATGTCGCTGGAGGCGTTCTTTAAAGGCATGTCGATCACCACGGCCCTGCGCAACGCCAATATCAAGGGCGTGACAGAGATTTGCCCCGCCAATGCCTCGTTCCAAGTGCGGTTTAACCCCGACATCATCGCACCCGATGAGATGATGCGGCAGTTAAAGGCGCTAGAGGCTGTGGCGCAATCGGCGCCGTCAACCCTCAACACCCGCATCATCGAAGTGCCGGTTTACTACAACGACCCGTGGACACACGAAACCGGCCAGCGCTTTCGCGAACGCCATCAAGACCCGACCTCGACCGATATCGAATACACAGCGCGGATCAACAATCTTGACGGGATTGACGGCTTTATCAAAGCCCATTCCGGCGCGCCGTGGTTTGTGTCGATGGTGGGGTTTGTGGCGGGCTTGCCGTTCTTGTACCAGATGGTCGACCGTGACCGCCAAATCCAGTCGCCCAAATACCTGCGCCCGCGCACCGATACGCCGCGCCTGACCGTGGGCCATGGTGGGTGCTTTGCCTGCATCTATTCGGTGCGCGGTGCGGGCGGGTATCAGATGTTCGGCATCACCCCCATGCCGATCTATGACCCCAACCAGACCACCAGCTATCTGCGCGACTTTATGTGCCTGTTCAAACCCGGTGACATTGTGAAGTGGAAGCCGATTGGCCGCGAGGAATACGACCACACCGTGGCCGAGGTTGACGCCGGCCGCTGGCAACCGCGCATTGCGCCGGTGACCTTTAGCCTGGAAGAATTCTCCAAGGACATCGACGGCACCAATGCCCGCGTGATGGAGGCTCTCAATGGCCATTAATGTCCTTAAACCCGGCCTGTCGACCACAGTGCAAGACCTTGGCCGTCCGGGCTATTACCACATCGGCATTCCCACCTCGGGCGGGATGGACACGCTGTCGCTGGCTGCGGCCAACCTGCTGGTGGGCAATGACGCGGGTGCTGCCGTTCTGGAAGCCGTGTTCATGGGGCCAGAGCTGGAGTTCACCCAAGACGCCATGGTTGCCGTCACGGGGGCTGATCTGCCGCCCAAGGTAGACGGGCAAGAACAGCCCTGCTGGACAGCGTTCAAGGTCAAAAAGGGGCAGGTTTTGTCCTTTGGCTTTCTGAAAAAGGGCGCGCGGGGGTATATTGCGGTGTCGGGCGGCATTGATGTGCCCGTCGTGCTGGGATCGCGGTCAACCTATACTTTGGGGGCTTTGGGCGGGTTTGAAGGGCGCAAACTGGCCGCTGGCGATCTGCTGCCTGTGGGCAAGGGCGTGCTGGTGGCCGAAGGGCGCACCGTCGCCGAAGCCTTGCGCCGCGCGCCGGGTGCGCCTGCCGAGTTGCGGATGTTGCCTGGGCTGTATTGGCACCGGATCAGCGAGCAGGCGGGGAAAAACTTCTTCGAAGACACTTGGAAAGTGGCCCCCGAAGCCGACCGCATCGGCTACCGCTTCAAGGCGGGCCGCCCCTTGGACTTTGTGCCGCGCACGCCGCCCTTTGGCGCGGGGTCTGACCCGTCGAACATCGTGGATGCCTGCTATCCCTATGGCTCGGTTCAGGTGCCTTCGGGCACCGAACCGATTGTTCTGCACCGCGATGCGGTGTCGGGCGGGGGGTATATGATGATTGGCACGGTGGTCTCTGCCGATATGGACCTGATCGGCCAACTTCAACCTCACACGCCGACCAAGTTCGTTAAAGTCACGATGGAACAGGCCCTGACAGCCCGCGCCGACCGCGCCAAGACGTTAGAGGCTATCGCGACAGCCTTGGCATGATAGGATAGGGCGGGGTCGCACCGCGCCCCATTCCCGCCGCCCGAAATGGGCAAAGAGGTTCCCTTGGCGCTTGCCCCCCCTGCTGCTGCCCCCCTCGCCGCCCCGCCCCATCTGCCCCGACGCAGGCTGCGGGTGCGCGGTACCTCGATCACGCTGCTCAAAGAGGTGCGCGAGCGGGCGCAGGCGGACTTGGGCTTTGATGTTGACTACGAGCTTATGGATTTCATCACCTGCCAAAGACAGGCGGCGATGCAGCCTGAAGGCTATGATATCTATGAACAATGTTTCCACAATCTGGATATTGTCTGGTTTTGGGGTGCGTTGCAGCCCATCGACACCGACCGCATCGCCGATTGGAACAAGATCACCGACCTGTCCAAAGAGGGCGGCATCAGCAAATATGCATGGCGCGGCCACGGCGATGCGCCGGTGCGCAAGCTGTATGTGCAGCCGGGTGGGTTCTTGGGGCCAAAACAGGGGCGCTATATCTCGATGCTGCCCACGGTTCATAACATGGACAGTTTCGGCTTTGACACGCGGGTCTTTGGCCATGGCGATGTAAAGCGCCCGTCTTGGGCATGGCTGCTGGACCGCCGCGCCAAAGGCCGCATCGCTTTGGTCGATGAACCCGCGATCGGGTTCTTTGATGCGGCCCTTGCCGCCGAAGCGGGCGCGGAGGTGCAGTTCACCGATATCGGCAACATGACCATTGCCGAAATCGACGCGCTGATGGCCTTGCTGGAAGACAGGCGGCGGCAGGGCTATTTCTGCGCCAGTTGGCGCACCGGCGAAGAGGCGGCCCAGTTGCTGCTGGACGACCGCGTTTCGGCCCAAAGCATGTGGTCGCCGGTTTACGGCCATTTGGGCAAAATGGCAGAGGTTTTCGTAGAATCCGCTCCGGTAGAGGGCTACCGTGCCTGGCACGGCGGGGCCAGCCTGTCGCGGCACTTGGGCGGTGCGCAATTGGATATGGGCTATGACTATCTGAACTGGTGGTTGGATGGCTATGCCGGTGCCGTCATGGCGCGGCAGGGCTATTACATGTCAGCCCCTGAACGCACCAAGGCGGCATTGGCACCCGAAGAATGGGCGTACTGGTACGAAGGCGCCCCCGCCGCACGCGATTTATTGGGGCCTTCGGGGGATGTTGTGGTCAAAACCGGTGCAAGGCGGGCGGGCGGAACCTATCAAGACCGCGCCAACCGCATCGCGCTGTGGAACACCGTGATGGAGGAATATAACTACGCCGCACGGTCATGGGATCGCTTCATCCGCCGCGTGAACGAGGGGCAAAAATGACCCTGCGCCCCAGCAACCCTTTGGCGCAAGAGCCGCGCTATGAACTGATCACGCAGGTTTTGCGCAGCAACATCGCCTCGGGCGCACTCCCTGCGGGGCTGGTGCTGCTGGAAGGCCCGATTGCCGCCCTGATGCAAAGCAGCCGGATTCCGGTGCAAGCGGCGCTGCGGACCTTGGCGCTTGAAGGTTTGGTGCACCGCTTTGTCGGGCGCGGCTATCTGGTGGGGCCGCCGTACCAAGACATTGCGCCGTTGCGGCGTGATATTGCCGCGTTTGACCTGAAAATCCCTCAGCAGGTGGATGATGCGCTGCAAACCCGCGGCACATGGAAGCATTTTTATGACGAGGTCGAAGAACAGGTCGCCCTGTGTCAGGTTTTTGGCGAGTTTCGCATCGTGGAAACCGAATTGGCCGATTATCTGGGCGTCAGCCGCACCGTGGTGCGTGACGTGCTATCGCGCCTGCAAGAACGCGGGCTGATCGCCAAAAATGCCAGCTCGCACTGGATCGCGGGGCCCTTGACGGCGCGGACCCTGCGCGAGAAGTTCGAGCTTCGCGCCATCTTGGAACCCGCTGCCTTGCGCCTTGCTGGCCCCTATATCCACCACAGCCAGATCGAAGCCTTCCGCGACCGAATCGGTCCTGATCCGACGCTGAAGCCCGAAGGGTTAGAGGCCGCGCTGATGACGTATTGCATCGCGAAGGCACCAAACACAGCCTTGGTCGAGATGATCCAGACCAACCAGATGCTGTTAACCTCGGTCAACCGGGCGCTGACCGGGCTTGGCCTGCCTGAAGACGAGATTGCCTTGGACCAATACCGCACCCTGTTTGACCTTATCGTCAGGCATCCCATTGATTCGGCGGCAGAATACCTGCGCGACCATTTGCAGATCATGGCGGCAAAGAATTTGGCGCGGATGAAGATTGTCGCTGTGATCAGCGAAACGGTTGGTTTCGCGCCCTATTTGGCGGTGCAGTAAAAAGAATATTGGGTTCAAAAGCCATTTTCATCAGGCTCTGACAGTTTATTTAGGGCATAAACTTTATGTGTTTCGCGCACATAATGCTTAAAACTCGCGCACTTAAGCAACAAATGGTCGATTGACACACGACAAAAACCGTTATGTTATACGAAGTACAGTTTGCGGGACGAGGAGGCGGTGGAGAACAGGCGCGTTGCGACCTCCACCGGCAAAAAGTAGGGGCGGGATGTGGCCAAGCTGCATCACCGCTAAAGGGAACATGACAACTCAAACGGCGATTTTTCGGATCGACGCTGTGACGAAAAGCTACGCGGGCGTGAAAGCCCTTGATGGCGTCACGCTTGAGGCGGGGGTAAACGAATACCTGTCGCTTTTGGGCCCTTCGGGGTCTGGTAAGACCACCTTGCTGCGCGTCATCGCGGGGTTTGAGGTGCCAGATTCTGGCCGCGTTTTCTTTCAGGGCCGTGACATCACCAACCTGCCCGCGCATGAGCGTGGCATTGGCTTTGTGTTTCAAAACTTCGCGCTGTTTCCGCATCTGACGGTGCGCGAGAACGTGGCCTTTGGGATGGCGAACGGCGCGGTGGCCGTGTCTGCCCAAGAGACTGCGCAGCGCGCACAGGCCGTGATTGACATGGTCGGTCTGACCGGGATGGAGGATCGCGGCGTTGATCAAATCTCGGGCGGGCAGCGCCAGCGGGTGGCTTTGGCGCGCACCTTGGTGATGCAGCCGAAACTGGTGCTGCTGGACGAGCCTTTGGGCGCTTTGGACGCCAACCTGCGTGGCCGGATGCGCAACGAGTTGCGTGCGATCCGTGAAAGAATGGGCGTGACCTTTTTGCATGTCACGGGCAGCGAAACCGAGGCTTTGGCGATGGGCGACAATGTCGTCGTGCTGGACCGTGGCCGGATCATCCAGCGCGGCGCGCCGGATGACATTTACTCCACCCCTGCAAGCCCCGACGTGGCGCATTTCCTCAACCGGTTCAACCTGTTTGACGGCACGCTGGCCGGTGGCACCTTTACCGGGCCGTTCGGCACGGTGGCCGCAGCCAAAGTCACCCGCGCGCCGCGCGATGTTTATGCTATTCGCTACGACCGTTTGCGGGTGGTGCCTTTGTCGGCACCTGCCATGGGGCCTGCGTTGAAGGCGACCTATATTGCCAATGAATACCTTGGCTCTTCCGTGATGAACTTCTTTGAGACGGTCGATGGCAAAGTGGTCGAGGTGGAGCACCACCTCAGCTTGGGCGCGCCTGAAACCTATGAACCCCGTCAAGACTATCTGCTGACCTGGTCGCCCGATCAGGCCATTGTTTTCGGCCGGGAGGGCACGTGATGTCAGACGCAAATGTGACAGCCAAGCACCAGGGGCCAAGCTGGTTGATCCTTCCGGGAATCGTTTGGATGGCTTTGTTCATGGTCGTGCCGATTGCCATGATCTGCTACGTGTCTTTCTGGACACAGACGACCTTCAACATCTCGTCCACCCCCACGCTGGCCAGCTGGAAGCAATTCTTCGCCTCTGACACTTACACCGGTGCTTTGTGGACCACGGTGCGCATCTGGCTGATCGTTTTGGCGACGACGTTCATCATTGGTTATCCCACCGCCTTGTTTGTCGGGCTTTTTGTCAAATCCAAAACCCTGTCGACCGTGCTGTTGGTGATCTGCGTGATCCCGTTCTGGACCTCGTTTCTGATCCGCGTTTTGGCCTGGCGGCCGATGCTGGGCAAGGAAGGCGCGATTAACATTATCTTGATGAAGCTGCACATCATCAGCCAGCCGATCGAGGTTTTGTTGTTCACCGAACTGTCGGTGATTATCGGGATGAGCCAGATTTACTGCGTGTTCATGGTTGGCCCCATCGCCTTTATGCTCGGCCGGATTGACCGCAACATCATCGAAGCCGCCCGCGATTTGGGCGCGGGGTTCGGGCGGATTTTCTGGAAGATCATCTTCCCGCTCAGCCTGCCCGGGGTTGTGGTGGGGGCGATCTTTGTCAGCGTGATGGTTTTGGGCGAATTTGCCACCTCGGGCGCTTTGTCGGGGCGTAAGGTGAACTTGCTGGGCAATATCATCGTCACCCAAGTCGGGTCGCTGAAATGGGCGATGGCCTCGGTCACAGGGGTGATCCTGACGGTTGTGATGGGCTTGGTGATTGCCGCCTTCCTGCGGATCGTTGACCTGAAGCAGGAGTTGTAAGCCATGGAAAGCCGCGTTCTTAAACCCATGCTGGCCGTCTATGTGGTGGCGTTCATCCTGTTTTTGTACGGGCCGTTCTTTGTGCTGGGGATTTTGTCATTCCAGCAAGGCCCCGACGGCGGGCCGCAGTTTCCGATTACCGAATGGTCGACCTATTGGTACCAGCAAATCTTCGGCCTGACCCCCCCTTCACGGATTGCGCCTTTGCCCGTGGGCGAGGCGTTGATCCGTTCGCTGATCTTGGCCTTTATGACGATGGTCACATCCACTGTGCTGGGCGTGATGTCGGCGCAAGCCTTCCGGCGCAAGTTCCGTGGGTCAAGCTTTGTGTTCTATCTGATCGTGCTGGGCATGATGGTGCCCGGCGTGTTGACCGGCCTTGGCACCTCGCTTTTGGCCAACAACGTCTTTGGCATCACGCGGCATTGGTACACCACCGCCTTTGCCACCCATGTGGCCTATACCTTCCCCTTTGCCTTTTTGGTGATGTTGGCCATCTTGAACCGGTTTGACGGTTCGGTGGAAGAGGCGGCGTGGTCCTTGGGGGTCAGTCCGTTTAAAACGTTCCGCAAGGTCACCTTCCCGCTGATCTTCCCGGGCGTGCTGTCGGCTATGCTGTTCGCCTTTACGCTTAGCTTCGATGAATTCCCCCGTTCGCTGTTCGCCGCCGGCGGGACCGAGGATCAAACCCTGCCCTTGGCCATCTACGGCACTTTTTCGGTGGAAATTCACCCCAATATCTTCGCCTTTGGCGTGCTGACAACGCTGTTCTCTTTCGCGCTCTTGGCGGTTTACGGGATATTGATGGGCATGTCGGTGCGCCGCGCCCGCAAACTGGCCATGCAAGAGGAGATTGCATGACCATGCCAATCGCGATTGTCACGGGTGCTGGGTCGGGGATCGGGCAAGCCATTGCGCTGCGTTTGGCGGCGGACGGGTATAACGTCCTGGTCAACGATTTTCGGCTTGAGGCGGCGCAAGCCACCGCAGCCCAGATCGGCGCGAAGGCCGTGGCGATTGGCGGCGATGTGTCGTCTGAGGCCGATGTTGCAGCCATGGTTGCTGCGGCAGAGGCGGCGTTTGGCCCCGTGACCCATTTGATCAACTGCGCGGGTCATGTGCATCAGGGCAAGTTTACCGACCTGACCGTGGGCGATTTTGACCGGATGATCGCTGTCCATCTGCGTGGCACGTTCCTTTGCACCCATGCGGTGCTGAAAGGGATGCTGGCGCGTGGGTCTGGGGTGATTGTCAACATCGCCTCGCAACTGGGCCAGATTGGCGGGATTGAACTGGTGCATTACTCGGCGGCCAAGGCCGGCATTATTGGCATGACCAAGGCTTTGGCGCGCGAAGTGGCTGCTCAAGGCGTGCGTGTCAACGCGGTGGCCCCCGGCCCGATCAACACGCCCTTGGTGCGCAGCCTGTCGGAAGACTGGCAACGCGCCAAAGCGGCTGAACTGCCCTTGGGCCGCTTTGGCGAGCCGGAGGAGGTTGCCAACACCGTAGCCTTCCTATGTTCGCCGCAAGCCTCGTTGTTTGTCGGCCAGACCCTTGGCCCGAATTCCGGAGATGTGATGCTATGAGCGATGTGGTTTTGATCACCGGCGCAGGGATCGGCATTGGCCGCGCCACGGCCAAGGCTTTTGCCAAAGCGGGCTTTCATGTGGTGGCGACAGACGTGTTGGCAGCAGAAGGTGCGTCTGTCGTGGCCGAGATCGTGGCCGAGGGTGGCACGGCAGAGTTTCATATGCTCGACGTCCGCTCGACCGAAGCCGCCGATGCGGTGGTGGCGGCAGTTGAAGCACAGCACGGCGGCATTGATGTGATCGTGGCCAATGCCGGCATTGCCCACCGCGTGCCTTTGGCCGAGATGACAGATGCCAAGTGGGATCACACTTTTGACATTGACCTGAAAGGCATCTTCCGCGTTGTACGCCCCGCTTTGGCGGGGATGAAGCAGCGCAAAAAGGGGGCCATCGTGGCCCTGTCATCGATCATGGGCGTGGCCTATGGCTGGGACGAACATGTGCATTATTCAGCGGCGAAATCCGGCGTGGTCGGCCTTGTGCGCGGCCTTGCGGTGGAATTGGCCAAAGACGGAATCCGGGTGAACGGCATCGCGCCGGGCTACATCCGGACAGCGCAGCTTTTGTCGAAGGAACATTCCCTCGGCCCCGAAGCTGCCGAGAAGGCGGGGGAGTTCATCCCCATGGGTCGCATCGGTCAACCAGACGAGATTGCCGATGTCGCCCTGTTCCTCGCTTCCAACGCGGCCCGCTACATGACGGGTCAAGTGGTCGTGGTCGACGGAGGTTTGCTGGTCGGGCGTTACTAACCTGAGCAGTCGGAAGAAACGTAAAATCAACTCGGAGATACTGAAATGAAACACAGTTCACTATCGCGCCGTGGGTTCCTGAAAGGAACCGCCGGCGTTGCACTGGCAGCGGGCGGCATGCCCTTCTTGGGCGCGCAGCAAGCTTTCGCCGCTGACCTTGCCAGCCAAGAGCTGCGCACGGTCGGTTTGTCGGTGACGGTGCAGGACCGCATTCTGGCGGACTTCCAAGCCGCTTCGGGCGTGAAGGCCGTGTCTGGCAAAGCTGACATTTTCCCCAACACCCAAACCGAACTGCTGTCGGGCTCGACCGCTTACGACTGCTGGGAAACCATCGGCGAGCGTCTGCCGTCGATCACCCAGACCGGCCTTGTTTCGCCCATCGCCACCTCGGCGCTGACGAACTGGACGGGCGTGGGCGAAAGCTTCCTGAAGGCTGACCCGAAGTGGGATGCCAAGGCACAGATCGTCGGCCAGATCTACACCGACGAGACGATGACCGCCCTGAACATGGTCCCGACCGTGTACAACTTCGACTCCATCGGCTACCGCCCCGATCTGGTTTCGGCGGAAGAAGCCTCGATGTGGTCCTCGCTGTTCGACCCCAAGTTCAAGGGCAAGACCGGCCTGAACGTCGACCCGCTGATCGCTTTCGGTCAGGCCGTGCTGGCCATGAACGAACTGGGTCTGCTCGAAGTCAAAAACCCGGGCAACGCGGATGCAGCTTCGATCGAAGAAGCCGCCAAGTTCCTGATCTCGAAGAAGAAAGAAGGCCAGTTCCGCGCCCTTTGGGGTGACTTTGGTGAATTGGTCAACCTGATGGCTTCGGGCGAGATGGTTCTGGCTGACGCTTGGCAGCCGGCTGTTATGGCTGTGAAGGCACAGGGCGTTCAGTGCTCTTACGCCACCATGAAGAATGGCTATCGCGGCTGGTCGATCGGCGTTTCGGCGCTGAAATCCTCGCCCAACCTGGATGCTGTGACCGCTTATGCCGATTACTGGCTGTCGGGCGGCCCTGCTGTGGCTGTGTCGGAACAGGGCTACTATTCGCCCAACGACAAGGTCAAAGGCGTTATGTCGGCTGAAAAGTACGCCTTCTGGTACGAAGGCGCACCGTGGGTTGGCGCGGAAGAGCGCGGCATCAAGGAAGGCGATCTGCGCGATGGCGGCTCCTTGGCGACCCGTGCAGCGAACGTCGCTTACTGGCACCAGTGGCCCGATGAATACGACCTGTTGATGACCAAGTGGGACGAATTCCTGTCGGCCTAAGTTCACAAAAGACCGGTCGGGGCTGTTGCCCCGACCGGACCCCCTGTTGCAAGGATAAGACCCGTGGCCTACGACCTTCAGCTTTCCCATATCGGTAAGGTTTATGACAACGGCACGCCCGCCGTCATCGACTTCAATCTGGATGTGGACAAGGGCGAATTCATTGCCTTTCTGGGGCCGTCAGGCTGTGGCAAAACAACGACTCTGCGCATGATTGCAGGGTTTGAAACCATCACCTCGGGTGATCTGCTGATCCGCGGCAGCCGGATCAATGATCTGCTGCCGGAAAAGCGCCCGACCTCGATGATTTTCCAGAATTATGCGCTATTCCCCCATATGACTGTGCGCCAGAACATCCGCTTTGGCCTAGAGGTCAAAGGCATGGCGTCGGCAGAGGCTGACCGCAAGGTTGACCGGATTATTGACAAGCTGGGCCTGTCTGATGTGGCCAATATGCGCCCCAACCGCCTGTCGGGCGGCCAGCGCCAGCGCATTGCTTTGGCGCGGTCTTTGGTGGTGGAACCTGATATTCTTTTGCTCGACGAACCCTTGGGCGCGTTGGACGCCAACCTGCGCAAAAGCATTCAGAACGAGTTGAAATTGTTGCAGCGCGAGTTGGGGATTACCTTTGTCTTCGTCACCCACGCGCAATCGGAAGCCTTGGCCCTGTCTGACCGCATCGTTGTGATGAACGCAGGCCGCGTAGAGCAAATTAGTCCGCCGCGAGAGTTGTACACCCGCCCGCAAAGCCTGTTTGTCAGCCGCTTTATCGGGGCCAACACGCTTATTCCGGGCGTTGTGAAAGACCTCAGCGGCGAGGGTGTCACGCTGGACACCGCCTTTGGCACCCTGACCGGCGAAAAGCACGACCGCTTGGCCGCAGGTGACAAAGCCTCGCTGATCCTGCCGGCTGAGGCGGTGGATATTCTGCCCGCCGATGTGGCACCCGAACAGGCGCGCCAGACCTATGGCACCAATATGATCCCCTGCCAGATCACGCGGGCGCAGTTGATCGGCCATATCCTGCAAATGGCGGTGCAATTGCCCAATGGCGATATGATCGCCGTCGAAGGCCACGCCGACAAGTATCGCGGCCAGTTTGCGGCAGGCGCACAGGCTTTTGTGGCATGGCAAGCCCCGCGCTCAACCGTGATCAAGCACTAGGGGCGGATGATGCGTAAGACAACGGCTGCTGCCCTTTCCCGTGACCTGCGTGACGGACGGCTTGATCCCTTGGATCTGGTGGATCAGGTTTTTGCCCGCATTGCCGAAGTGGGCGATGATGCGGTTTTCACTAAAACCCTGCGCCCAAGGGCGGAAGCCGAGGCCCGCGCCGCCCGCGAGCGTTTGCGCGCAGGCAATCCTGTCAGCTTGCTCGACGGGGTGCCGGTGGCTTGGAAAGATTTGTTTGACCTTAAGGGCCGTGTCACAACGGCGGGGTCGGTTGTTTTGGCCGATAACCCGCCTGCGGCGCAAGACGCGGCCTTGGTTGCGGCGGCTGCCCGCGCCGGATTGGTCACAATCGGCGCGCTGAATATGACAGAGTTTGCCTATTCCGGCATTGGTTTGAACCCGCATTACGGCACGCCGCGGAATCCTAACGGTACAGGGCCTGCCCGCGCGCCGGGCGGGTCTTCGTCGGCAAGCGGCGTTGTGGTGGCCGATGACATCGTGCCCTTGGCCTTTGGCACTGACACCGGTGGGTCGATCCGGATTCCGGCGGCGTTTAACGGGGTGGTGGGGTATAAAACCTCGACCGGGCATTATCCGATGCAGGGGGTTTTCCCGCTGTCGCGCACGATGGATACGTTGGGGCCTTTGGCGCATAGCGTGGAAGATTGCGTGCTGGTCGATACGGTGCTGCGTGGCTTGCAAAGCCCCGTTGTGCATGCCGCGCCAATCGCAAGCTTGGATTTTGTGATCCCCGATGCCGTGATGTTTGACGCTTTGGCCCCCGCCGTGGCCGCAAATTTCGCCGCCGCCGCTGACCGTTTGGCCAATGCAGGCGCAAGGGTGCGCCGCATTGCTTTGCCGGAACTGAGCGAAACCTTTGACCTGATCACCAACCGCGCCGTGCTTGCGGCGGTTGAAGCGTTGGATGTGCATTGGGACCGTTTGCATGGGCCAGAGGCCGCCCGAATCGACGCCCGCGTGGTGCGGCGCATTATGAATGCGGCCAAGACCACGGCGGTTGACCTGTCGATCCTGATGCGCGAGCGCACACGGCTTATCGCGCAGGTCACGGCCAAACTGGGCAATGCTTTGCTGATCTGCCCCACGACCCCCTCGGTCGCCATGCCGATTGCGCCGCTAGAGGCGGATCAAGAGGTGTTCTTCCGCCACAACGGGTTGACCTTGCGCAACACCTCGCTGGGGAATTTTCTGGATTGGTGCGGGCTGTCGATCCCCAACGGGGTTGACGCTGACCAAATGCCCACGGGCTTCATGATTTCCGCCCCGCATGGCCGCGACAGCGCGGTTTTGGCGGCAGGGCTTTGCATTGAACAGATTGTCAGAGGTGACGTATGACTGAAGCTTTCCCGACCCTGTTTTCGCCGATCAAACTTGGGCCGCTCACGCTGCGCAACCGCATCGCGATGGCCCCCCTGACCCGCCAAATGGCGGAAGCTGACGGCACCCCCACCGACGAAATGGCCGCCTATTATGCGCGCCGCGCGCGGGGTGGTTTGGGGCTGATCATCACTGAAGGCACCTATGAGAATGCAGGGATGCAATCGCGGGCTTACCTGTCGCAACCCGGCATTGCCACGCAAAGCCACCAAGACGGTTGGGCCAAGGTCTGCGACGCCGTGCACCAGCACGATTGCAAGATCATCGTGCAACTGATGCACGGCGGCCGTGTTGCGGACCCACGGGTGCTGGGGGGAAAACCGCCCGTCAGCGCCTCGGATACGCAAAGCGGGGGGTGGACGCTTTACACCGACAGCGACGATGAAAAAGACATTCGTGGCATTGACGGGCCTTGGCCCAAGGTCACCTTCGGCCCTGCTCGCGCCTTAACCGTGGCGGAAATTCACGAGATTGCCGATGGCTTTGCTGCGGGTGCCAAGCGTGCTGTCGATGCGGGCGCGGACGGTGTCGAAGTGCACGGCGCCAATGGCTATCTGCTGTGGCAATTTATCACCCCCAAAACCAACCTGCGCACCGATGAATTCGGCGGCTCGCCGGAAAACAACATCCGCTTTGCCAAACTGGTGGGCGACAAGGTCCGTGCCGCGATTGGGCCGGATAAGCTGATCGTTCTGCGCTTGTCGCAAGACGGGGTGGATGATTTTGTTGGCGCTTGGCCGGGCACGTCCTATGCCAAAGCGATTGGCGAAGCGTTGAAAGGCTCGTCTTATGACGCGCTGCATTGGTCAAGCTTCAACTACCTTGACAACCGCCAAGCCGATGACGCAACCCCGATGTCGTCCGTGCTGCGGCAGGCATCGGGTCTTCCCGTGATCACCAACGGCGGCATCGCCGAAGGGGCACAGGCCGAAACCGCCCTGACCACGGGCGCGGCGGACGTGGTGGCGATTGGCCGCCCGATCTTTGCCCATCCCGACTGGGCCTATATCGTGCGCTCTGGTGCGCCCTATGACTGGGCGCCGTTTGACCGCAAATATGTTATCCGCCCGCCGCTGGATTACGCCATTGCCTATCCCTTGGCGCTGACCGACCCGAAATGGCCCACCATCTGACACTTTAAAAGGACACACTCATGGCTAAAAAGATCTACTGTGCCTTTGGCACCGACATCGACTCGGTCGCGGGCTGGATCGGCTCTTACGGCGGCGGCGATTCGCCGTCTGACATCCAGCGCGGCATCTTTGCAACCGAAGTGGGCGTTCCGCGCCTGCTGCGCTTGTTCAAGAAATACGATCTGAAAACCTCGTTCTTCATTCCGGGCCACTCGCTGGAAACCTTCCCCAAGGAAATGGAAATGATCGTCAAAGACGGTCACGAAGTGGGCGCGCATGGCTATCTGCACGAAAACCCCATCGCCATGACGCCCAGCCAAGAAGAAGACGTGCTGGTCAAGTCGATTGAACTGATCAAGGGCCTGACGGGCAAGTCGCCGCGCGGCTATGTGGCCCCGTGGTGGGAAATGTCGAATTCCACCGCCGCTTTGCTTCTGAAGCATGGCTTCACCTATGACCACAGCCAAGGCTACCGCGACTTCCAGCCCTTCTATGCCAAAGTGGGTGATAGCTGGAACACGATCGACTATTCCAAGACCGCCAAGGAATGGATGCATCCCCTTAAGCATGGCACGGAAATCGACCTCGTCGATATCGCCGCCAACTGGTATGTCGACGACCTGCCGCCGATGATGTTCATGAAAAAGGCCCCGAACTCGCACGGCTTCGTTAACCCGCGCGACATCGAGGAAATGTGGCGCGACCAGTTCGATTGGGTCTACCGCGAGATGGATTACGGCGTCTTCGCCTTTACCATCCACCCCGATGTGGCAGGTCGCCCGCAGGTTTTGTTGATGCTGGAACGTTTGATCGAGTATGTCTCGAAGCATTCCGGTGTTGAATGGGCCCCCTTCGAAGACATCGCCAATGACTTCCGCAAGCGCTATCCCTTTGGCGCACCGGCCCGTCCGGAAGTGATCTAACCGTAACGCGGGTGTCGGGCGACCGGCACCCGCAAGCCTAAGAGAAGTAAATGTGCAACGCCTGCGGCAATCCGGCTGTGCCCGGCCATTGGACGGAAGCCGGGGCCGCCACCCCCGGCGACCGTTTGCGCGCACGCTTTCACCGCGCGGGCCTGCTGGATAAAGTGCTGCGGCCTTATGGGCTGACGGCGCATGACGGCGGCGTGGTTCCGGGCATTCAACTCAGCACCTTGTCAGGCAACCAAAGCATTGTGCCCGACCTGAGTGCTGTCTGGACCGAGGCCGAGCGTCTGCTTGGCCGCCCGATTGATCCTTTGGACCCTGTGTTTTTGAATGACGACTGAGTTTTCCGACGGGCGGATGCGGCTGGTTGTTTTGGGGGGCTATCTGGGCTCTGGCAAGACAACGTGGCTGCGTCATCACTTGCACGTCGGCAGCTTTGGGCCTGTGCATGTGATCGTGAATGAGGCGGCAGAGACCGGGGTTGATGATGTGCTGTTGTCGGGTGCATCTGGCCTGACGCTTTTGGCAGGTGGGTGCAGTTGCTGCACCGGGCGGCAAGACCTGATCGACGCGCTGCGCGGCCTGTGTGACCGGCGCAGTCAGGTGGCCTCTGACGGGCCAAGACTGCAACGCATTGTGTTGGAAACCAGCGGCTTGGCTGATCCCGGGGCAATTGTGGCCGCCATTCAGGGCGACCCGATTTTGGTCAACCATATCGTAATCGAGCAAAGCCTCGTCGTGGTCGATGCCCTGCACGGCTTGGCGCAATTGCAGACCGAACCGCTGGGCCGTCGGCAAATTGGCGCGGCGGATCGATTGATCTTGTCCAAGACCGATGCCGTTGATGTTGAAAGCCTGACCCTGCTGTGCGCCACGTTGCGCGCCCTAAACCCGGGTGCCGCGCAATCTGCCGCTGTGCTGGGGGCAGCGCGACCGATGCCTGATCTGCCCGACGATGTGAAGGCCCCCCCCTTGCCCCCGCTGTCAGACGAAGACACCCGCGGCGCGATGTTTCCCACACGGCTTAAGATCGACGCCACCATCGACTGGTCCGCCTTTGCCCTGTGGCTGTCGGCCCTGTTGCATGCACGCGGCAATGATCTGGTGCGGGTGAAAGGGGTCTTGCCCACTCCGGCCGGACGGTTGTTGCTGCAAACGGTGCGAAAAGTGGTGCAGTCGCCTGAAATTCTGCCTGCGCAAGACAATCCATCCGAAGATGGCACCATCGTCTTCATCGGGCGCGGCTTTCGCCCGGACGATTTGCAAAAATCGCTGCGGCGATTTGCGCGCTGATGTGAAACTGAACTGTGTCTTGGGAAACCTGAAATAGGGCAAGGTGCAAGGATTGATGCGCCCAAGCTGGGCCTGTCTGCCGCAGGGATCGCTTTTTGCCTTTCGTGTCGGCACATCGCTGGCCATGACTTCCCCATTGACGAACATATACAGAACATTACATAAACCGTTATGGCAACTATGACCCCTCAGACCAAGCTTGCGATCCTGTCGGATGCGGCGAAATACGATGCGTCTTGCGCATCCTCGGGCGGAGAAAAGCGCGATTCCCGCAAGGGCGGGCTTGGATCGTCTGGCGGCAGCGGCATTTGCCATGCCTATACGCCGGACGGGCGCTGCATCTCGCTTTTGAAAATCCTGATGACCAATTTTTGTATTTTTGACTGCGCCTATTGTATCAATCGGGTGTCCTCGAATGTCGAGCGGGCGCGGTTTTCGGTGGAAGAGGTGGTGTCGCTGACGCTGGAATTCTACCGGCGCAACTATATCGAGGGGCTGTTTTTGTCATCCGGCATCATCCGCTCGCCCGATCAGACCATGGCCGATATGGTGCGCATTGCGCAGACCTTGCGGCAAGATCACGGCTTTCGCGGCTATATCCACCTGAAAACCATCCCCGATGCCTCCCCGGACCTGATCCGCCAAGCGGGGCTTTATGCCGATCGCTTGTCGATCAACGTGGAACTGCCGCGGGATGCGTCTTTGCGCAAGTTTGCGCCCGAAAAGCGCCCTGAGACGATCCGCGCCACCATGGCGCAGGTGCGGCTAGAGGGCGAGGCCGCCAAAGAGGTGTCGCACACCGGCAAAAAGCCGCCGCGCTTTGCGCCTGCGGGGCAAAGCACGCAGATGATTATTGGCGCGGATGGTACGGATGATGTGACCATCTTAACCTCGGCAACGCGGCTTTACAGCGGCTACAAGTTGCGGCGGGTGTATTATTCGGCGTTTTCGCCGATCCCTGATGCCTCTGCCCTGCTGCCGCTGATCCAGCCGCCTTTGCTGCGCGAACATCGGCTGTATCAGGCCGATTGGCTGTTGCGCTTTTACGGGTTCAGCGCGGATGAGATTGCCACAGGGGCCACCGCCGGCCATCTGGACCTTGAGCTTGACCCCAAGCTGGCTTGGGCCTTGCAGCATCGCGGTCAGTTTCCGTTGGATGTGAACACCGCCCCCAAAGACATGCTGCTGCGCGTGCCGGGCTTTGGCACCAAAACGGTTGACCGTATCATCGCCGCCCGCCGTAGCCGCGCGCTGCGGTATGAGGATCTGGTGCGCATCGGGGCGTTGATGAAAAAGGCCAAGGCTTTTATCAGCCTGCCCGGTTGGACCCCCGGCGCCATGACCGACAGCGCCGATCTGCGCGCCCGCTTCGCGCCTGCACCGGTGCAATTGAGCCTGCTGTGACCTTTGCCGCCCTCCTGCCAGACCGCGGCACGTTTGACGCTTGGCGCTTGGCGGCGCGGCGGGCGATCTCGCATGGCATCGCGCCCGCTGATCTGGATTGGACGGGTGGGGGCGGGTTGTTTGCCACAAGCCCCTTGCCCGCAGGTGACGGCCCGCATCAGGTTCTGGTCCCGCAGGGCTTTGTGCAGCTTGCAACCTCGGTGATCTGGCATTCGGACCCCGAACGTTTTGCCCTGCTGTATCAGGCCCTTTGGCGGCTGGACCGGCACGACGGAACCCCCCTGTCACAGGCCGATCCGCTTGGCCGCCGCTTGCATTTGTTGGCCAAGAATGTGGGCCGCGATATCCATAAAATGCACGCCTTTGTGCGCTTTCGCGAAGTCCCCACAGATGGCCCGCGCCGCCGCTTTGCCGCTTGGTTTGAACCCGAACACAACACGCTGGAACCGGGCAGCGCCTTCTTTGCCAAGCGTTTTGCCGATATGGATTGGATGATCGCCACCCCCCGCCTGACCGCGCAGTTTGCGCGCGGCAAG
>Ga0114958_10000046_pt1 | contig 98844 bp, 106 predicted proteins | sample C_130208_EF_Meta_FD_89577 | JGI IMG/M metagenome (GOLD analysis project Ga0114958, IMG submission 89577) | Freshwater microbial communities from Lake Croche, Canada to study carbon cycling - C_130208_EF_MetaG | ecosystem: Environmental > Aquatic > Freshwater > Lake | place: Lake Croche, Canada...
CGATGACCACGTATCACGGTTTAATTATGGTGTTTGGCGCGATTATGCCGGCATTTGTTGGGTTTGCGAACTGGTTGATACCCATGCAAATCGGCGCTGCCGATATGGCATTCCCACGAATGAACAATTTGTCATTCTGGCTCCTGCCGCCTGCTGCATTTCTGTTAATTGGTGCGCAATTTGCGCCTGGCGGTGGCGCAGGCGTGGGTTGGACTTTATATGCGCCGTTGTCTACTCAAGCTGGCCCTGCAATGGACTTGACGATTTTTGCAATCCATATCTTGGGAATGTCGTCGATTATGGGGTCGATTAATATCATTACTACGCTGTTGAACATGCGTGCCCCCGGTATGACTTTGATGAAGATGCCGATGTTTTGTTGGACTTGGTTGATTACGGCATACTTGTTGGTTGCAGTAATGCCGGTTTTAGCTGGTGCAGTGACCATGACTCTGACTGATCGTCACTTTGGCACACACTTTTTCAATGCTGCTGGTGGTGGTGATCCAGTGTTGTATCAGCACATATTCTGGTTCTTTGGTCATCCTGAAGTTTATATCATTGCGATTCCAGCATTTGGTGTGGTCTCCCAAGTAATTCCAGCTTTTTCCCGCAAGCCTTTATTTGGTTATGCATCAATGGTGTATGCCACTGCATCAATCGCCATTCTGTCGTTTATGGTGTGGGCGCATCATATGTATACTGCTGGTATGCCTGTGCAAGCGCAGCTCTACTTTATGTATGCTACGGTGCTCATCGCGGTTCCGACAGGTGTAAAAGTGTTCAACTGGGTAGCAACGATGTGGCGCGGCTCCTTGACTTTCGAGACCCCAATGTTATTTGCTTTAGGTTTCTTATTCTTGTTTACTTTAGGTGGCTTTACTGGATTGGTGTTGTCGATTACCCCGGTTGATGTGCAGTTGCATGATACCTATTATGTGGTTGCCCATTTTCATTATGTAATGGTTGCTGGTGCGTTATTTTCAGCTTTCGCTGGAATTTATTTCTGGTTGCCTAAGTGGACTGGTCGCATGTATGACGAGAAGTTAGGCCGTATTCACTTTTGGCTCTCCTTGGTGTTCTTTAATCTGACCTTCTTTGTTCAGCATTTCTTGGGTTTAGCCGGTATGCCACGGCGTATTCCAGACTACGCGCTACAGTTTGCTGAATTCAATGCCATTTCCAGTGTCGGCGCATTTGGTTTTGGTTTCAGTCAGTTGCTGTTTCTCTACATTGTTATTAAGACGATTACCAGTGGTGAGAAAGCACCTGATCGTCCATGGGAAGGTGCTGACAGCTTAGAGTGGACGCATTTGCCGAGTCCCGCGCCATTCCATAGTTTTGTTGAACCACCGGTGATTAAGTAAACAATGACTGATCCAGCAGTAAAGGCAGGTGTTAGGCGGACTGCAATTTTGTTGTGGTTGGTGGTGAGTGTGTTTTTCTTTGGAGTTATGCTGAAATATTATTGGTTGGCGCAATGATCAACAAGCGCGCTAACAATCGCATGATGACGCGCTTGTCGATATTTGCTGCAGGAATGTTTGGTTTTGGTTTTTTGTTAGTGCCTTTTTACGAAAAGATTTGCGAGGTCACCGGGGTTAATAACTTACTTAAGCCAGCAGTTGCGGTCGTGAATACGCAAGTGGATGTTTCGCGTTGGGTTAGTATGGAGTTCGATGCAAATGCCCATGGTTTAAATTGGGAGTTTAAACCTGTTCAGCGCACCATGAAGGTTCATCCTGGTGAGATGGTGCAAGTTGAGTATGACGTTACCAATAAAGGTGACCGGGCGACAGTGGGACAGGCGATACCGAGTTATGGGCCCAATCATGCCGGACCATTTGTTCGCAAGCTCGAATGTTTCTGTTTTAAGCAGCAGCTGCTGCAGGCGGGTGAGACAAAGCGTATGCCGGTGCAGTTTGTTTTAGACGGTGGTTTGCCGGCAGATTTGAATACAATTACGCTCTCTTATACGTTTTTTGAAGTGCAAGGGGCATCGTTAAAGCCCACTAAAGCTGATGGCGTAAATAGTTGATTGATCCGATCAGGCAAAAGGCGAGTTTATTGCAAGTGGTGCGGATGGTGCTCTCAGCTTTTTTGGGGATTCGGAAGCGCGCTGATCATGATCAGCTGGAAGTTGCGCCTTGGCAAGTTATTGTGATTGCCATTATTGCAGGTTTGAGTTTTGTATTGACGGTAGTGACTGTCGTCCGCTTAGTGCTGCGATAGCCGCATACACAAGAGCAGTGAAGCTTAGATTAATATTAGGTTAGGTATTAGGGAGAATTAGATTATGTCGAATCAGTCCGCCGGCGGTTATTATTTGCCACAACCCTCACATTGGCCAATCGTGGCTTCAATTGCCTTGGGATTCTTGGGCTTTGGGGCTTCGTTCTCCGTGAATAGCATGGGTTTGGGTTATGTCTTGCTGGGTATTGGGTTCATGATTTTGTTTTTTATGTTTGCCGGTTGGTTTACCGCGGTTGCGCATGAGTCTGAGGGGGGGAATTATAACAAGCAGGTTGATGCATCATTCCGCTGGGGTATGGGTTGGTTTATCTTTTCAGAAGTGATGTTTTTTGCAGCATTTTTTGGTGTGCTATTTTATATGCGTACTATTTCAATTCCTGATTTAGGCTCGTTAGAACATCAGCAATTGCTCTGGCCCGGTTTTAAAGCAGATTGGCCAGTGGCTGGTCCTGGAATCAAAGACACCTTCTCACCGATGGCGGCTTGGGGCATTCCTGCGCTTAATACCGCTTTGTTGCTGACCTCGGGTGTGACCCTGACTTGGGCGCACTGGGCTTTACTTAAAAACAACCGGATGCAGTTGATTTGGGGCTTAGCGCTGACTATTGCGCTGGGGATGATCTTCCTGGGCTTCCAAGTCTATGAATACTCTCATGCAATGTCCGAGATGAATTTGAAGTTAAGCATGGGTGCTTACGGGGCAACATTTTATATGCTCACAGGATTCCATGGTTTCCATGTGACAGTTGGTACAATTATGTTGTGGGTTATTTTATTTCGTAGCGTCGCAGGACATTTCAACGAGCATTCGCACTTTGGATTTGAAGGTGTTGCTTGGTATTGGCACTTTGTAGATGTAGTATGGCTGTTATTGTTTGTGGTCGTCTACTGGCTATAGAGTGTTACTCGGCGCTGTGATTAAGGACCGCAGATGTAAAAAAGCCGCTCAATAGCGGCTTTTTTATCTTATGCTTTATTTTATGCAAAGTGTGTTGCTAGCGGTACGCTAACTTTAGAGCCGAGTAGTTATCCACCCGTTGTGGAAGCTAATGGTAAGAGTGAGAAACAACACAATTGAAATAATGACGCGTAGCGTTAAAGCTTTCACAGTCCGATTAGAATTGCCACGATCTCTAATCATGAAAAAGAGGGCTGAACCTAGGCTTGCTAGGATTGTGACAATGAATAGTATGACAAGTAGACGCATAAGCATAATAGCCATAGTTTAACTGATTGGGGAAGCAGATGGCAGTCGTCGTTTGGAGGCGCTACCAGATTGATTTGCATTGGGGTATGCTGCTTGTCACAAGCGCAGGTGTCATATTGACGCTTGCACTAGGTCATTGGCAAATTGGACGCGCTCAATATAAAGAACGTATGCAGCAACAATATGATCGTTTAGGTGCGCAGCCGCCAGTTCAGATTGGCGCGACTGTAGTTGAGCGTGCTGATGTATTGATGCGTCGCGTTGAAGTTCGTGGTGAGTTTGCACCACAATTTACTGTGTATATTGATAATCGGATGCATGCGCATAGCCCTGGTTACCATGTGGTCACGCCGATGAGGCTGTCTGGTAGCGAGCGTTATGTCATGGTGAATCGTGGCTGGATTGCTAGTCCGCAAGATCGCACTGTGCCATCAGTAGCTACGCCAGAAGGCGAGCAAACGGTTATTGGAACGGCAGTAGACTATAGTTTGAATTATGTAGAGTTGTCGCCACAGGTCACGCAAGGCCAAGTGTGGCAAAATCTAGTCTTGGCGCGGTATCAGCAATTTAGCGGATTGGATCTGCAGCCAGTTGTGATACAACAGGATGACTCGGTTGCTGATGGTTTGGTGCGCCAATGGAGTCGACCTGATTTAGGCCGAAACACCCATTTAGCTTATGCGTTTCAATGGTATGCCCTGAGTTTGGCTATTTTCATCTATTATGTGGTTACCCATGTTCAAAGACGCTCGCATGTTTCGCCGTAATCCGCTATTGTGGATCGCAATTGTTTGCTTTGCGCCATTTGTTGCGTCATTTATGGCCTATTATTTTTTGCAACCAAGTAGTCGAGTCAATTACGGTGATTTGATTGATGTGCAAAACCTGCCCTCAGTTACCTTACAACAGATTGATGGTCAGGCCTTTCAGTTTAATGCCTTGCAGGGTAAGTGGTGGTATTTCACTATTGACGATGCAGATTGCAATCAATATTGCGAGCAGAAGTTATGGCAGATTCGCCAAGTGCGAAAGACGCAAGGTAAGCATCCTGAGCGTATCGAGCGTGTGTGGTTAATCACTGGCAAAGGACAGCCAAGTGAGCATTTACAAAAAGAATATGTGGGCACCGCTTTTGTATTACTGAATGACTTATCTATTGTGAGTCGTCTACCGTACATGCAATCGTTGAATGATCATATTTTCTTGGTAGATCCGCTCGGTAACGTAGTGCTACGTTATCCCAAAAATGCCGATTCAACGCGTATGCGCAAAGACTTAGAGCGCTTGTTAAAAGTTTCACGTATTGGTTAGTTAATCACCAAAATATCTTTAGGATTGAGCCACAATCATGAGATCAGTATATAAAACCTTAATCTGGATGACTCTAGCATATGCTTGTGTGGTTGTGGTGGTGGGTGCTTATGTTCGACTCAGCGATGCCGGTTTAGGTTGTCCTGATTGGCCAGGGTGCTATGGCGCGGCGTCGCCCGAACATGCACAAGAAGATATTGCACGTGCTGTCGAAGCGCAAGGTGGAACCCATGGCCCTGTGTCATTGGCTAAAGCCTGGAAGGAAATGTTTCATCGCTATATCGCTGGGGGTCTGGGTATATTGATTTTGACGATTAATGTGATGGCTTGGCGCTGGCAACGCTCATTAGGGCATTCGCCTTGGCTGGCTACAACATTGCTTGGCGTATTAATGCTACAAGCGGCACTTGGGATGTGGACCGTGACTTTATTGTTAAAGCCAGCGGTAGTGACCTTGCATTTAATGGGGGGTATGACGACTTTGGCATTGTTGTTTGCACTGGGTCTGCGGCAGTCGCAAGCACCTAGGTTATCCTCGGACTGCTTACGGTTACGGCCTTGGGCAATAACGGTATTACTGATGGTGATTTTGCAGATTGTGTTAGGTGGATGGGTTTCGAGTAATTATGCAGCCCTAGCTTGTGTGGATTTCCCAACTTGTCATGGCCAATGGTGGCCCGAGATGGAATTTAGGCAAGGTTTTCATTGGGTGCGTGAGCTTGGCCTCACCGCCACAGGTGAATACTTGAGTCATGCCGCCTTAACCGCGATTCATTGGGCGCATCGACTGGGGGCGGCGGCAGTCTTTGTAGCAGTTTTGAGTTTGGCATTGGCTTTAGTTCGGTTTGGCGCGCGCGCTTATGGCTTCATCTTAGTCGGTATTTTGCTGCTGCAGGTGAGCTTGGGGATTGCTAATGTTCTAGGGAGCCTGCCGTTATTTGTGGCTGTTGCTCATAATGCTGGTGCGGCAGGGTTACTGTTGGCCATGGTAATGATAAACTGGGCACTTTATCCAAGGCGTATGTTCTGATGCTCTCTCCTAGTCTCTCCCCCCCGTTTTACGCCCGTTTGCGGCAGTTTTATGCACTGACTAAGCCGCGTGTGGTCTCCTTGATTGTATTTACAGCGGTTATTGGTATGTTCCTGGCGACACCAGGGATGGTCCCCTTGTCAGTTTTATTAGCGGGCACTATAGGGATCGCTTTGGTGGCAGGTGCTGCTGCTGCTATGAACTGTTTGGTTGAGCAAAAAATTGATGCCTTAATGGCCAGGACTAAGGCGCGCCCACTACCGCAAGGCCAAATTAGCAGTCTGGAAACATTGATTTTTGCGGGTATTGTTGGTGGGATCGGTTTGGGCTTGTTGCTGCATTGGGTGAATGCCTTAACGATGTGGATGACTTTGGCCACCTTTGTTGGTTATGCAGTGATTTATACCGTGATCTTAAAACCGATGACGCCGCAAAATATTGTGATTGGCGGTGCTTCTGGGGCAATGCCGCCTGTGTTGGGTTGGGCTGCGGTGACAGGCGATGTCTCGGCACAGGCCTTAACTTTATTTTTGATTATCTTTGCTTGGACCCCGCCCCACTTTTGGGCTTTGGCGCTTTATCGCAAAGATGAATATGCTAAGGCTGGTGTGCCGATGTTGCCCGTCACTCACGGCGACCGTTATACCCAAATACAAGTCTTGCTCTATACCTTGATTCTGTTGGCGTGTTCAACACTACCTTTTGTGACGCGACTCAGCGGTTTGTTGTACTTGATTTCGGCTTTGATATTAGGTGCTATTTTCTTAGTCTATGCGGTCAAAATTAATATTAACTATAGTGACGCTCTTGCGCGTCGCACGTTCCGCTATTCGATTTGGTATCTGACTTGGATTTTTGCCGCATTATTAACCGATCATTATTTACAGCCTTATCTACCGGGATAGCACATGCACATTCAACGCTGGTGCTGTAGTATGGTTTTGTTGTGTTGCTGCTTATTAATTGGCTGTAGCCCTGCTCCGGAGAAACTGTCTTTTAAATTGACGGATATTACTGGGGCTAGTTTTGGTCAGGATTTTCAGCTCATCGACCATGATGGGCAACCTCGCAGCTTGGCGGACTTTCGGAAAAAGGCAGTGGTGGTTTTTTTTGGTTACACCCATTGCCCTGATGTATGCCCAACGACCTTAGGCGAAATGGCAGTTGTGATGCAGGATTTGGGTGAGTCTGCACAGCAGGTTCAGGTGTTATTTGTGACGGTTGATCCAGAGCGAGATACGCCTGCAGTGCTCAAACAGTATGTGCCAGCATTTCACCCCTCGTTTTTAGGACTAACGGGATCTGCCGAGGAGATCGCTAAGACTGCCAAAGATTTTAAAGTGTATTTTCATAGGCAGAATCTAGGCGATGGCGCTTACAACATGGACCATACTGCGGGGACTTATATTTTCGACCCCCAAGGTCGTATTCGTTTGTTTGCGCAATATGGTGCTGGGGCGAGCAATCTCAGCCATGATTTGAAGTTATTGTTAAATCTGCCAACCCCATAATTTTTGTTCGGGATTCAATGTCCCTTCAGATTCAATAAAAAGCCCCGCGGTGAAGCGGGGCTTGGTGAATCGGCATATCTGAAGAGGGATTTGAAGTGCAAACCTTAATGGGTGGCGCCCATGACCGACTTCATTTTATTGAGCGCTTTGACTTCAATTTGGCGAATACGCTCAGCGGAGACGCCAAACTCAGTGGCTAAGTCATGCAGTGTTAAGGGATTTTTTTCGGTTAACCAACGTGCTTCAATAATGCGTCTGCTACGATCATCTAGATTAGCCAGGGCATTGCTTAATCCATCAACGCGTAGTGTTGCATCTTGCGCAGCCTCAAGCAGGGCTGCAGGTTCTGCGTTCTCAGCGGTTAAATAACTGATTGGTGAAAAGTTATCTTGATCATCGTCGATAACAGGGTCTAGCGCCGCATCTTGATTGAGCATACGGGCTTCCATTTCCACAACCTCTTCGGGCTTCACCCCAAGGTCTTTAGCGATCTCGCGAACTTCATCAGGGCCTAAGGTGGCTGTACTGTGGCGCATGCTACGTAAATTGAAGAATAGTTTGCGTTGTGCTTTGGTGGTGGCAATTTTAACCAAGCGCCAGTTGCGAAGGACAAACTCATGAATTTCCGCGCGAATCCAGTGCATAGCAAATGACACTAAGCGCACACCGCGCTCTGGATCAAAACGCTTTACGGCTTTCATCAAGCCAATATTACCTTCTTGAATGAGGTCGGCTTGGGGCAGGCCGTAGCCAACATAGCCGCGAGCAATCGACACCACTAAGCGTAGGTGCGAGAGTACGAGTTGACGGGCAGCTTCAAGATCGCCGTGATCGCGTAGTCGACGACCGTATTCGGTTTCTTGCTCTTGCGTCAGTAAGGGAATGCGGTTGACTGCCTGAATGTAGTTCACCAGACTGCCAGAAGCCGAAGGCATTGGTAATGTGATGGTATTCATAGTGGTCTCCTTCATGAAATGCTAGTTTAGCACTCTGCACAATAGAGTGCCAATAATTTTAGTGATATGCAATAGCTCTTTAAAATATCAATAAAATCAAAATCTTATGAAATTATTTGGTGTTCCATAAATGGCGCGCCACGGATAGGTATGCACCCAATCCGCCAAGAATTGCGGCAGCGCACAGTAAACCAAAGCCCCACTCTAGGGGTAGTGGCGGTATGCTCAGAGGAATGTCGTAGAGCGCTGAGAGTTGCACGAGTTCGGTGTTGAGCATGATCAGGGTCGCGCTAACTAGGCCCCAAGCAATGCCTCCGCCAATCAGGCCTAATACGTAACCGAAGTAGAGGAAGGGTCGGCGGATGAAGGTATTGGTGGCGCCGAGCAGGCCCTGGACATCAATTTCATCGCGATGATTCATGCATTGCAATTGAATACTTTGAAAAACAATGGCTAGAACGGTAATTGCTAGGGCGCCTGCCAATAGACCGAGTGCGCTACGTCCTAGGCGTAGCAGGCTATCGAGGCGTCTAGCCCATTCGGTATCCACTTGAACGGTCGAAACTTTCGGCCAAGCAAGTAGCTCTGTACGTAATGCATCGAGTGTCGCTGCGCTATGGTCAATAGTGGAAATAATGAAGGCATCGGGCAGCGGGTTTTGGGTTAGGCCTGCCATAATATCTGCCCATCCGGTGCGTGCCTTCATCGCTTCTAGTGCTTGGGCGCGTGGGATAGTGCGGTAGCTACTGACGCCAGCATGGGTTTGTAGGCGCTGTTCGATTTGTTTGAATTGCGTGGCGCTCGCATCTTGTGCCATGAACAGATTGATCTGTGGGTGTGGCGAATAGGTATTGGTGAGCGTTTGTAAATGATGGATGATTAAGCCGCAGGCCAATGGTAATGCCAGTGTAGTGCCAATCATTAATAAGCTGACTAGGCTCATCAGCGGAGGATGATAGAGTCGATACAGTGCTGTTTTCAGAGCGCGCCAATGGGCGCTTAGGTAAGTTTTCATGCCCGCAACTTTCCGTGATTTAGTTCGATCAACCGCGGTTTGAATTGAGTCACGAGCTGACGGTCGTGACTGGCTAGAATCACGGTGGTGCCGCTGAGGTTGATTTTACGAAATAAAGCGCCAATTGCTTCTGCGTCGTCAGCATCTAAGTTGGTGGTTGGTTCGTCGGCAAACAGTAATATGGGTTGATGTACGATTGCGCGCGCAATACGTAAGCGTTGTTGATCACCACCAGATAAAGACATGGGGCTGTGTTCGGTGTATTGGTTAAGGCCTACAGTTTCAAGCACGCTTAAAGCTTTGGCTTGCGCGCTTTGCCGATCAATACCAGCAATATCCAGAGGTAATAGCACATGCGCCATCACGCTATGAATAGGTAGTAATTTGACATCGTCGAGGATTAACCCGCATTGGCGCCGCAGGTAAGGTAGTTCGCTAGTCGACATGGTGCTGGTATTGTGTCCTGCGACTATCACTGTGCCGGAATACGGTTGCTCTAGCGCAGCCATTAAGCGCAACAGTGTGCTTTTGCCAGCGCCGGATGAGCCAATCAGACAAATGCGCTCGCCAGCATCAATAGTGAGATTGATGTTGTGTAACACTTCTTTACCACCGGGGTAGCGATGGAAAACATTGTTTAGGCTAATTTGATTCATGTGGGGGCGAGGTATCAAATAAGGCATTCACAAACTCCTCAGCATGAAATGGTCTGAGGTCGTCTAGGGCCTCGCCTACCCCGATGAAGCGTACCGGTATTGGGGTAGTCGTCGCGCGTTGATGAGCAATGGCGGCAATAATGCCACCTTTGGCCGTGCCGTCGAGTTTGGTGATGATTAAACCGCTGACCGCGAGTGCCTTGTCAAAGGCGGCGACTTGGGCGAGCGCATTTTGACCGGTGTTGGCATCAAGTACTAATAGCACTTCGTGGGGTGCATCTGGGATAGCTTTGGTGATGACGCGTTTAATTTTGCGAATCTCATCCATTAAGTGTAGCTGTGTTGGTAAGCGGCCTGCAGTATCCGCAATGATCACATCGATTTTGCGTGCCTGGGCAGCTTGAATAGCGTCAAAAATAACCGCAGCAGAGTCCCCTGAGGCTTGGCTAATCACGGTGACTTGGTTACGCTCACCCCATGTGATGAGTTGTTCGCGGGCGGCGGCACGAAAGGTGTCGCCCGCAGCCAAGATCACTGACTTGCCTTGACTTTGGAAGTAATGGGCAAGTTTGCCAATGGAGGTCGTTTTGCCAGCGCCATTGACGCCGGCTAGTAAAATTACAAAAGGTTTGTGACCGCTGGTATCTAAATCGACCGACACGCTTTGTAACATTCGCGCTAGGCTATCGCGTAGAGCGTTATGTAATTGTGCAGCATCGGTGTAGCGCTCTTTGCGAGCGCGTTCGCGCAACTCGAACATTAGATGCGTAGTGGCACTCACCCCAACATCTGCTGTTAACAGCGTGGTTTCAAGTTCTTCATAGAAAGCGTCATCTATGAGCCGCCCTGGACGAAATACGCTATTCAGGTGGCGGGCGAATTGGTCGCGGGTTTTGCTCAGGCCCTGTCGTAGGCGCGAGAGCCAACCGGTGCTCGGTTGTGGGTTGGTGGTCGGTTTGCGAGAGCCAAACATGCGAGTGGGATTCTTTGGGGTGGCGTCAGCAGACGGCATCGAGATGATGACAGTTCATTTTCAATGTATATTTTAACAGGGGGCGATCCACTTGGGGGCGCTAGTCGTGGTGAGTTTTGGTTTGCTATTTTGGTTTGCGATTCTGAGTGTTTCTGGATATGTTTGGATATAAGAGGATAGAGCGCAGCTTAGCGTTTTCTGTCACACTCTAGGCGCGTGAATTGTGAAGATTTGAATATCTGTCGATGTGCGGCATGCAGTGCAATGTGTTTGCTTGTATCACTGAGGTGAAAGTTAAATTTATGTTTAATATCAATAAGTTAGTTTTTATTTGCAGTTTAAGTTTAGGACTTGTTTGTAGTCTAGATGGCGGTGCTGCAACGCTGGAGTCTGCGGTTGTCGAGCAGCAGTTAGCCAATGGTTTGCGAGTGCTCGTCAAACCTGATCGGCGCGCGCCTGTGGTGGTGAGCATGGTGTGGTACCGGGTCGGCAGTATTGATGAGCATAATGGTCAGACCGGCGTTGCGCATATGCTAGAGCACATGATGTTCAAAGGCACACGTAAGCTTGGTGTCGGAGAGTTCTCAAAGCGCATCGCTGCCGCAGGTGGACGTGAGAATGCGTTCACTAGTAATGATTACACTGGTTATTTTCAGACTTTACATAAGTCAGCATTGCCATTGGCGTTTGAATTAGAAGCGGACCGTATGGCGAATTTAATGATGAACCCGGCTGAGTTTGATAAAGAAATCAAAGTCGTCATGGAGGAACGGCGCTGGCGCACCGATGATAAACCCTTGGCGCTGGTGCGCGAGCGATTGATGGCGACCGCTCTGATTGCCCACCCCGCTCGCAACCCAGTGGTCGGTTGGATGAATGATTTAGAGAACTTGCGGCTAGAGGATGCGCAAGCGTTCTACAACACATGGTATGCACCTAACAATGCCACCATTGTAGTGGTTGGCGATGTTGAGCCAGCGGCTGTGTTTGCCCTCGCGCAGCAACATTTTGGTACGATTGCGAGTAAGTCTTTGCCTGTGCGTAAGCCGCAACTCGAGCCACCGGCGTTGGGCATGAATCAAATTCGAGTGCAAGCGCCAGCCGAGTTACCTTATGTGTTAATGGCTTATCGCGCGCCACGTCTGCAAAATTCCCAAAATGACTCAGAGTATTACGCGCTAGAGATGCTCGAGGGTATCTTGAGCGGTCACGAGGCGGCGCGTCTGCCACAACGTATGGTGAAGACGGATCAAATTGCTAATTCGGCGGGCGCTGAGTATGACGGTATTGGTCAAGGTCCGGGCTTTTTTTATTTGAGGGGCACGCCTGGGGCGGGACGAACAGCACAGCAGGTAGAGCAAGCGCTGCGACGAGAGGTGAAGCGGGTGGTTGATGAAGGAGTGACTGAAGATGAGTTAAATCGAGTCAAGGCACAGTTAATGGCGGCTCAAGTTTATCAGCGGGACTCTATGTTTTATCAAGCCCAACAAATTGGTTGGATTGAAATGTCGGGGTTTTCACATCGCGATCTAGATATCTTGATGCAGCAGTTGCAAAAAGTCACGGTTGATCAAATCCGCGCAGTGGCTAAAAAATATTTGATTGATTCGCAATTAACGGTGGCTTACTTAGAGCCGCAACCGTTAAGTGGCCAAAAAAGACCTTCAGCGCCATCCGCAGGAGTGCGTCATGCGAATTAATCAGTTTATTCAGATGAGTTTGTGTTGGCTGTTATGGTGCGGTATAGGCGTGCAACAGGCTTGGGCAATTTTGCCAATCTCGCATTGGACAACAACAACCGGCGCTAAGGTGTATTTTGTCGCTAACCCTGGTTTGCCGATGTTGGATGTGGCGGTGGATTTTCCGGCAGGCAGTGTCTACGACCAAGCGTCTAAGGCGGGTGTGGCAGGGTTGACCCAAGGGCTGTTGCGGCTGGGTGCGGATGGTTTATCTGAGGATCAGATTGCTCAACAGTTTGCCGATGTGGGTGCGCAATTGGGTGGGCGAGTTGATGATGATCGTGCAGGTTTGTCCTTGCGGATGTTATCTGAGCCACGTCTACGCACAGTCGCCCTGACTTTAATGAGCCGCTTGTTGCGTGCGCCAGATTACCCAGAGTCGGTAGTAGCGCGTGAAAAGGCCCGTTTAATTGATGCGCTAAAAGAATCTGCGTTAAAGCCGGATACCCAAGTCGGTAAATTATTTTCTCAATTGGTCTACGGCAGTCATCCCTATGCGATTCAGAGTGATGCTGCAAGTGTGGCGCGGATTACGCGCGCTGATTTGCGTGCATTTCATCAGCAACATTTTGTTGCGGAGCGCGCAATTGTGGCCATCATGGGCGATGTAACGCGAGCCGAAGCGGAGAGGATTGCTGAGCAGTTGACGCAAGGCTTGCCACGCGCCACAGGGCCAGCGCTAATGCTTCCTGTGGTTGAACGGCTGAATCGTGGTGTAACGCGGATTGTGGCACACCCGGCTTTGCAAAGTCATATTTTGATTGGGGGACCGGGGATTGCGCGTGCTGATCCTGATTATTTTGCCTTGTTTGTCGGTAACCATATTTTAGGTGGTGGCGGGTTTGTTTCGCGCATTACTGAGGCAGTAAGACAGCAGCGTGGCTTAGCCTATTCTGCTTATAGTTATTTTGCGCCTCAGCGCTGGGGCGGTATGTTTGTGATTGGAATGCAGACGCGTCGTGATCAAGCCAATGAGGCCTTGAGTGTCACGCGCCAAGTTTTGGCTGAGTATGTGGCGCAAGGTCCGACTGCAGCTGAGTTAGAAGCAGCCAAACAAAATATTGTGGGTGGATTTCCTCTGCGTATTGATAGTAACCGTAAGATAATCGAGTATTTGTCGGCGATTGGATTCTATCAGCTGCCTCTGACCTATTTAGATGATTTCGTCATGCGTGTTGAGCAAGTGAGTGCGGCGGATATTCGCGCTGCATTCGCGCGTCGCGTTGACCCCGCCAAGATGGTGACCGTTGTGGTTGGTGCCGATCGTGATGAAACGCAAACGGAGTCTAAGCCATAGCACGCGCGCATGCTACCCGCGGCACATTGCGTATTATTGGCGGTGCTAAGCGCCGACGCTTGATTCGCTTTCCCGAGGTCGAGGGCTTGCGTCCGACGCCTGACCGAGTGCGTGAGACGGTTTTTAATTGGCTAGGTCAAGACCTCACTGATTGCGCATGTTTAGATTTGTATGCCGGCAGTGGCGCCTTGGGTTTTGAGGCGGCTTCTCGCGGGGCGCAGCAGGTGGTGATGGTGGAGCGCGATGCCAATGCGGCTCAAGCCTTAGTTGCTAATGCAGCTTTGTTGGAGATGCAAGCAGTTACAGTGCAGCGGGTTGATGCCCTAGAATTTTTACGGCACCCTCGTATGCGATTTGATGTAATATTTTTGGATCCACCGTTTGCTGAGGATCATTGGCAGCAGTTATTTGAGCAATTGCCGCTGCATTTGAATGTGCAAGGTTTGGTGTATTGCGAGCGGCGGTTGCCCTTAGTGAATGTGCCAGCCTGGGAAATCGTAAAAAGTGGCCGGGCTGGACAAGTGCATTTTTATCTATTAAAACAGTTGTAAATGCTTGAGTATTTACTAATATACAGATCACAAGGAATGAAGATTAAATTATGAATAAAGCAGTCTACCCAGGTACGTTTGATCCCATGACGCATGGCCATGAGGATCTTGCGCGGCGTGCAGCGCGTATTTTTGATCATGTGGTGTTAGCTGTGGCCGACAGCAAAACCAAGCGCCCGATGTTTACCCTTGATGAGCGTATCGACATAGCGCGTACTGTGCTCAGTGATGTACCGAACATTTCGGTTGTTGGGTTCTCTGGTTTGTTGATGCAATTTGTGCAGCAACAGCAAGCGCGAGTCGTCGTGCGAGGGGTTCGTGCAGTCTCTGATTTTGATTATGAATTCCAGCTCGCTGGCATGAATCGTAAAATGCATCCAGAATTTGAGACGGTATTTATGACTCCAGGTGAAGAATACATGTTCGTGTCTGCTACTTTGGTGCGTGAAATCTCGACCATGGGTGGTGACATCTCAATGTTTGTCTCGCCTTTGGTTGCGGCACGCTTGCAAGAAAAGATCAAGGCGTCGAGGGCTTAATGGCGCTGATTATTACCGATGAGTGCATTAATTGTGATGTATGTGAGCCCGAGTGTCCGAACGATGCGATTTCGGCTGGCGAAGAGATTTATTATATCGATCCAATGCGTTGCACAGAATGCGTTGGGCATTTTGATAAGCCCCAATGTCAGATTGTGTGTCCGGTAGATTGTATTCCGCTAGACCCAGCTCAGGTCGAGACACCCGAGCAGTTGCAACTTAAGTATGAAGGCTTAATGGCGGCGAAGTCAGCGTTATAGTCGAGCGCAATGGGCTTGTACAATCAATATACTTAATCAGCTTGCACACTCAGTTTGCCCAGTCAGCTTACTTAATCATTCAGCCCAATCGTGTGCTGTAGTGATTAAGAGTCTTCGATTTTTACTATCCGTTAGCGGCGCTGACAGCCCGGACAAAAATAAGTAGCGCGTTGGCCTTGGCGGATTTCTCGAATATTGCTGCCACAGCGGCTACAAATATGATCGAGACGATCGTAGACTAAAAATTGATTCTGAAATACCCCCGCCTGACCATCGCTGCCCACGTAATCACGTAGGCTGCTACCGCCTGCGCTAATAGCCAGCGCGAGAGTTTCTTTAATGGCGATGACGAGCGATTCGCAACGCTTTAGACTTAAGCGATGAGCTGCTAGCCTAGGGTCTATATGCGCTCGATATAAGGCTTCGTTAGCGTAAATATTGCCTACGCCTGCTACGACATGACTGTCCATAATCACTAATTTAATAGCGGCACTGCGTTGGCGTGTCGCAGCATAGAGGACTGCGGCATTGAAGTCATCGGTTAAGGGTTCAGGGCCGATACGAGCAATTAACGGATGGGTGTTGATGTCGCCCCCGTGCCACAAAACCAAGCCAAACCTTCGGGGGTCGCGCAGTCGGACAATCGGGCCTTGACTGAATTCAAGATCAAAGTGATCGTGTTTTTGTGGTGGGATTTGTGCGTTGACTAGCCATAGTCGACCAGACATGCCCAGGTGGATAATGAGCGTGCCTGTGCCAATTTGAAATAATAGATACTTACCCCGGCGCGCGAGTGCATCAACCCGCTTACCCTGCAAGCGTTGTTCTAAGCCGCGAGGTATGGGTTGGCGCATGCCGCGATGGCGTACTACAGCACGGGTGATTTGTTGGGCCACAACTGTGGGGGCTAGACCACGACAAGTGGTTTCAACTTCGGGTAATTCAGGCATGAGTGAGTGCGCAGCTTGTGAATCGTCAGTTTAAGTATTATGCGTTAATGCCTGCGTCGTCGCCACCAGATCAAACCTCCGGTGAGCGCAAAAATCAAAGGGATAACAATCAATAAAATCCCGACGAGCAGGTATAAATGAATGGTATCCATACGTACTCTAGGGTCTATGCTTGGTCGGGGGTCAATAGCCGCCAACGTATCGTCACCGCTGAGCCAGTTGAGCATGCTCAGCCCTAACGCTAAGTTGCCGCCATTACCTAAAAAAGTATTGGACAGAAATAAACTGCTCCCAACAACAATGACACGCTGTTTGCGCTCGCCGACGGTGCGTTCTAAGGCGCTCGCCACATTCAGCGGGCCTTTGATGTCAACGCCGGCATTGAATTGTGCACTACGTTCTGGTGTGTTTTTTTCTAACCAACCTTGGGATGCAACACTAATCAGTGGGCTCACCTGCCATGGTGTGCCAGGATCGGTGGCAATCGTCCGTGCATAGGGGAATACGGTGTTTTCATCTAATTCGGCCAATGCCGGATGGCGTGCATACAGACTACTGCTGCCGACAGCAAACACCGGAGGTCCTTGGCGCGGACTCAAAGCGGGATCAATAATGGTGCCCGAACTGAGTGTGAGCCCTAGTAGTTCAGCCACCGATTGTAGGCCGTGTAGTGGCTCGGGACTGAGTAACCACAGCAGGTTACCGCCCCGTCCGAGATAGTCGAGCAATTTGGCGCTCTCCTGCGGTAGCAAGGGTGATTGGGGTTGCACAATCACTAAGACGCTGGTGTTGCTTGGCACGGCTTGCGCAAGGCTTAGATTTAACTTATTGATTTTTATGCCTTTTTCTTTAGCCTGTTGGCCGAATTCACCGAGGTCATGGTTAGCGCGACCGTCAGGTTTGGGTTCGCCGTGACCTTCTAGCCAAAACACATCGAGTTGGTCGCCACGAAGTAGGCGCAACAAGGCATTCGCAAACTGTTGTTCATTAAAGTCAGCGAGCGCTATCGATTCCGTACGTTGTCGGTATTCGATGACCAAGGTGTTCGCTTCACGCGTGCCAGCGTGAGCGCTTTTTAGGGGTTGTTCGCGCGGATCAATCAGCGTGAGCGTTAAATCGGGTTTGATGCGTTGATAGCTACGAAAGTGCTCCGTAATTTTTTTGTGAGAAATGGCGTTCGTAGGGTCTTGCCTGGGGACGTAAGCAGTGACTTGAATGCCAGATCTAAGCGCGATTAAGATGCTGCGGGTTGATGCTGAAACCGAGTGGCGTGCGCCGCGCGTGATATCAATTTCAGTGCGATATAGTCGCGCACCATAGGAGAGAGCCGCGCAGATCGTGATGAGTAAGCCGACCGTGAGGGCGCGGCGTAGCGTAGTGGGCAGCATAGCGAATGTTGTCATAGCGTTGTATTAGCCCCGCAAGCGCTGACGATCGAGTTCGCGTATCGTCAGTATTAAAAAAAGCGTCATGAGTAGCAAGCCACAGCTAATGGCATAGCTGTCAATTAAGCCTTTGCCGAGCGGCTCAAAATTGAGTAGCGGCGAGAACACCTGCACCAGTGCAGCAAGGTAGGGCCAGCCATATTGGTCTAAGTTGTCTCCTAAGGTCTCACCAGCGAGTAGCATGATGAGAATCATGCCAAAACCGAGCAGGGCAGCGACTATGGGTTGGCGTGTCAGACTCGATGCGTATAGGCTGATCGCTGCAAAGCCTGCGCCTAGTAGTATTAAGGCAGTAGCCATGCTCGCCAACAGTCCCCAATCCAGAGGCGTAGTGCCCATGATCATGATGGGCATGCTGATCACGATCGCCACAATGAATAAAAGCATCATCATTAAGCCGCAAAATTTACCAAGCACAATTTCGGTAATCGATACGGGTGCTGATAATAAAAGCGTGAGTGTGTGTTGACGTCGCTCCTCGGCAAGCATCCGCATCGCCAGTAGTGGCACGGCAAACAAAAAGACTGCAGCTGCAAGGGCTACGGTGGGTGCTGCGACCAATTCGGTGACCCCTGGGGGGTTCGCGAGCTGAAGCAGTTTGGCTTGCATTTGTAGGTAGTCATCTAAACGTTGTAAAAAGCTAAACCCTAAACATAAGGTCACGGCCGAGAGAATAAACCACGCTAGGGGCGAGTTAAATAGTGTGCGCAGTTCTTTACGGGCAATGGTGAGAATCATTGGTGCGCCTCAGTCGTCGTTTGTAACGTTGCTTTGTCCTCTGAGGTTTGAGTCAGATCAGCAAACAACTGCCCCAAGCTGTTGGCTGTAGATGATGAATTCTTTCCTGGTAGTTGACCACTAAAGACCATGCGTCCTAAATGCATGATATAGGCACGCTGACACAGCGCTTCGATATCCGGCAAGATATGGCTAGATAGCAATACGCTGCGGTCTTTGCCAAGAGTCATGATTAGCGCGCGTATTTCAACGATTTGATTGGGGTCTAGACCCACAGTGGGTTCGTCTAGAATAATTACTTGAGGGTCATGAATAATGGCTTGGGCAATCCCTAGGCGTTGTTGGTAGCCTTTAGACAGATGGGCAATTAATCGTTTCTGAACATTAGCCAGGCCGCAGCGTTCGATCACGGAAGACACAGCGGCCGCTTGATGGGTGCGTGGAATGCGATGTAGTTTAGCGACAAAGCGCAGATAATCGAGCGCGCTCAACTCTGGGTACAGTGGTGGAGTCTGTGGCAGGTATCCGAGATGGGTTTTTGCAAATTGCGCTTGGTCGATTAAAGAGTAGCCGTGAATATGAACCGAGCCCGTTGTGGGAGCGAGGTTGCCTGAGAGCATTTGTAAGATCGAGCTCTTACCGGCACCATTGGGCCCTAATAAGCCCACAATTTCACCTGGATATAGTGCGAGGTCTAGGCTATGCACAGCCCAGTGCTGTCCATAGCGGCGAGATACACCTTGAGCTTGTAGCGTGGGTATTGTCGTGTGCGGGATCGATTCAGTCATAGCCTGTATTTTATGTTAGTACGTTTAGTAGGTGCGTTTAAGTAGGCGGGTTTAATTAATTACATTTAAATGGTGACGTTTAAGCAGATCAGTTTAAGTTGAAAGATTAAGTATAGAAGCTTGGATGTTCTGCACAAAGCCCAATAGTCTAGTGCACCCACTATTCCTTGGTGAATGGTGCTTGGCAATCGATATGGGTATCAGGGGGTGTATACAGGTGAGTCTAAACATAGCGAATTGGGCAGTGGATTGATCTAGAAACCAGTATTTGTCGTCTAAAGCGGTAAATCTCTATCACCATGTCTTGTCGTGGGTCGTAAATATACCTAATATGTCACACTTCATGTTAAGAACTAGATATTTACGGGTGCTGAGTTGTCGTTGTAGGACTGGTATTGATTGGCGCATGGCATTTTTTAACTAAATTTGAATATTTATAAAGTTGCACCTCAATTAAGATGAAACTTCAGAATCAATTGCTGGGTATTTTTGCGGTCAGTTTGTGTGCTTGTACCCCAGCACCGAAAATTGATTCATCAAAGACCACTTCACCTGCGCCAGTGGTGTTTGTCGCCGCGAATGCCGCCGCGCCACTACAACCCCAAGATCAAAATCAAACGCCAGCGCGCATGGAAGTGGCGCCACGAGCCCTGCCACTACCAGCGTTAGAGTTAACCGGCCCTATTCTGTTGAAGTTAATGCTCGCTGAGATTGCAGTTCAACGTGGCCAACTCAATATCGCCGTGAGCGCATTGCTGGACGTAGCGCAGGAGACTAAAGACCCGCGCGTCGCGCGTCGTGCGACCGAAGTGGCATGGGCGGCGCGATATGTACCGGTCGCACTCGATGCGGCGCGCCTATGGATGCAATTTGATCCGGATTCGCAACGCGCTCGCCAGACCTTGCTGACTTTATTAATCAGTCAGTCGCGATTTACTGAAGCGCAAAACCATGTACAGTTGTGGTTAAGTCAATCTCCCGAGCAAGTCGGACAACGATTTTTACAGCTCGCTACCTTGTTCTCCGGTAGTAAAGACAAGATAGCTTTACTAAACTTTGTACGCGTTATTGCCCAGCCTTATGCACAGATTCCAGAAGCACAATTCGCAATCGCACAAGCAGCTTGGGACGCGAGCGATCGTGATCTTGCCTATGTCGCCGCCCAACAAGCTTTGGTTTTGCGCCCAGGTTGGGATTTGGCAGCGCTGTTTGTTGCACAGATTCTGCAACGCAGCTCCGATGTCGAGGCCTTGGCCTACTTGAGTCGATTTCTACAGGCACACCCTGGTGCCAATGAGTTACGTTTAAATTACGCGCGCTTATTAGTGAATGCCCGCGATTACACTGAGGCGCGACTGCAGTTTGAGCGATTATTAAAAATTGCACCAGAGAACGTAGAGATGGCGATGGCAATTGCCACCCTCTCGATGCAGATGAAAGACTATGCGATTGCCGATGCGCAGTTGCAGCGTGTGCTGCAACTCTCGCCTCCCGATCCCGATGCTGTGCGTGTGTTTTTAGGGCAGGTGAATGAGGAGTTAAAACGCAATCTCGTTGCACTTAAGTGGTATGACGCGGTGAGCAGTGGTTCGCAATTTATTGTTGCGAAGTCGCGTTACGTCGGCATTTTGGTAAAGCAAGGCCAGCTTGCCCAAGCACGGCAATATTTGCAGGGCCTGCAACCCGAGGACGCACAATTGCGATTGCAATTAATTTTGTTAGAAGCCAGTATCTTGCGCGATGCGGGAGCTTACGCTGAGGCATTTAATTTGCTTGGTCAGGCAACTGTGGCGAATACAGAGTCTACCGACTTACTCTATGAGTATGCGATGGCTGCTGAGAAGGTTGATCGTGTCGACGTATTAGAAGTGAATTTACGCAAAGTGATTGAATTGCAACCCAGTCACGCCCATGCTTACAACGCACTGGGGTTTACCTTGGCCGATCGCAATTTGCGTTTGGTTGAGGCCCGTGAATTGATTGAGAAAGGCTTGCAGCTGTCGCCAGATGATCCGTTTATTCTGGACAGCCTGGGTTGGGTGTTGCATCGTCAAGGTTTACAGCAGGAGTCATTGATTCATTTGCGACGCGCCTACGGACTGCGGGTCGATGCCGAAATTGCCGCGCATTTAGGCGAGGTGTTGTGGGTGCTGGGTCGGCGCGAAGAAGCCCGCAAGATTTGGTCTGAGGCGCACACCAAAGCGCCTGGCAACGAACTGCTCAATAGCACGATTAAACGTCTCGAGGCGATCAGTTTGCAATCTGCACCATGATTATCGGGTTACAGCGATTCGCAGTCATTGGTTTGATATGTTGGCTCTCAGCCTGTGCGGTGCGTCCTCCAGTGACAACCCCGTGGGCTAGCCCTTTTGACCTGATGGGGCGGGTTTTGGTGAGTGGTGGTGAGCGGGCTTTTAGCGCGCAGCTGCGGTGGGAGCATAACGCCATGGAGAGTAGGTTGTGGTTGATGTCACCCCTAGGGCAAACGCTAGCCCAATTACAGGTAGACGCCCAGGGCGTAATTTTGCGCAACGCTCAGCAGCAGGACTATCGTGCGACCTCGGTCGAGTCCTTGACCGAGCAGGCCTTGGGTTGGATCCTGCCATGGACTTACTTGCAATATTGGGTGACAGCGGCTGTGGTGCCAAACTTACCGACGACAGCGCTGATACGCGACCCCCAGGGGCGATTGTTAGGTCTGGAGCAAGGCGGCTGGCGCATAGCCTATGACTATTCGGGTCAAGACATCTTGCCGCGTCGCTTAGAATTGCGTCGGGGCACCCAGTTAATTCGATTCATGGTTGATACCTGGCAAGTTGAAGCAGGCTGAGTAATGCTACAAAATACGGATACTAAAGGATTTATTGAGTTTCCAGCGCCTGCCAAACTCAATCTGATGTTGCGGGTGATTGGGCGACGTGCGGATGGATATCATCAATTACAAACGGTATTCCGATTCATTGATTTCGCTGATACCGTAGCGCTGCGCTTGCGTCGTGATGGCCGCGTTCGACGGGTCGGCACCGTTGAGGGGGTGGCTGAAGACCAGGATTTAACGGTGCGCGCTGCACTTGCCTTGAAGCAGGCAACGGCCACGCACTGGGGTGTGGACATCAGAGTGACTAAGCAGCTACCCATGGGCGGCGGCCTTGGCGGTGGCAGCTCGGACGCCGCAACAGTTCTATTGGCACTCAACCAATTGTGGCAGACTGGCTTAGATCGACAGCAGTTAGAGGCCTTGGCTCTGCCCTTGGGTGCGGATGTGCCGGTGTTTATTTATGGTCAAACCGCCTTCGCCCAAGGCATTGGTGAGATTTTAAGTCCCTGGCAGGCTGATCCAGCCTGGTATTTAGTGCTGGTACCACCGGTTTTAGTGTCAACAGTTCAGATTTTTCAACATCCAGAATTGAAACGAGACTCAGAACCGATTAAAATGGACGGCTTTCCTGATGTGGTTGGAAATGACCTTGAGTCCTTGGTCTGTCAGTTATATCCGGAAGTCAGTGCGCATCTAGAGTATTTACGGGCTGCCGGCATAGGCGGTGGGCAGATGAGCGGTTCTGGAGCTTGTGTATTTGCAGCCTTCCCAGACCAGACTAGCGCGATTGTGGCGCAAGCTAGATTACCGGCTGGAATACAGAGTTATGTTTGTCGTGGCTTAGATGTACACCCGTTGTCAGGGTTGGTTTCAGATAGTGGTTAAGTAGTATCTTTAATTGGTATCTACCTTCAACAGAGTAGTGATAGTAGTAGCGTGGTTGCATAATTTAGTGTAACATGCTGATTTTATTGTATAATTTGTGGCTCTTGGTGAGATCGTTCAGACCCGATCATGCGTCATGTTAATGCCCCAGCGGGGAGACAGACAGCACTTAGAGTTACAGTCTTGAGTTTCGGTTGGGGAGTCGCCAAGCTGGTTAAGGCACCGGATTTTGATTCCGGCATGCGAAGGTTCGAATCCTTCCTCCCCAGCCCCTTCCTACGTCAAGCGAGCTTCAGGGGGTAGTTGTGGCGCTAGATCGATTGATGGTCTTTACGGGTAATGCGAATCCACGCCTAGCGGAGGCAGTGGTTAGTCATTTGGATTTGCACATTGGACGTGCCAAAGTGGGGCGTTTTAGTGACGGTGAAGTCATGGTTGAAATCCTTGAAAACGTCCGTGGTAAAGATGTCTTTATTCTGCAGTCTGTGTGTGCCCCGACTAATGATAATTTAATGGAATTACTGGTCATGGTAGACGCATTGAAGCGCGCCTCTGCAGGTCGAGTTACCGCAGCGATTCCCTACATGGGTTACGCCCGCCAAGACCGTCGTCCCAACTCATCACGTGTGCCGATTACTGCCAAAGTGGTTGCGAACATGATGACCAGTGTGGGTGTTGACCGGGTGTTGACGATGGACTTGCACTCAGAGCAGATTCAGGGTTTTTTTGATATTCCTGTAGATAACATTTACTCCGGCCCTATATTGTTAGGCGATGTCTGGAAGCATGACTATAAGCAGCTGGTGGTGGTGTCTCCAGACGTAGGTGGGGTAGTGCGGGCACGGGCCTTAGCTAAACGCCTAGAGGCTGATCTTGCCATTATCGACAAACGTCGCCCGCGTCCAAATGTAGCAACAGTGATGAATATTATTGGTGAAGTAGCGGGCCGCACCTGTGTGATTGTGGACGATATGGTCGATACCGCGAACACCTTGTGTGAAGCTGCTGCCGCATTAAAACGCCAAGGTGCGGAGCGGGTTCTGGCCTACTGTACGCATCCAGTACTCTCTGGCACGGCAGTTGAACGTATCGCAGCCTCGGCGCTTGATGAAATTGTGGTCACAGATACCATTCCATTAACTGAAAACGCTCGTAAGTGCGGCAAGATTCGGGTCTTATCGGTGGCTGGTTTGGTGGCGGAGACCATGCGCAGAATTAGTGCAGAAGATTCAGTCAGCTCCTTGTTTGTTGAATAAGGGTTGGATATAGACGTGGGGATCTAGCATAGTGCCGGATCTCTTTTTAACGCAGGAATAGTCTGGTCGCGGGCCTCCTGCACATTTTGGAGAGTAAGATGAAAATTGAAGTTACAGCGTTTCCGCGTACGAATGAAGGCAAAGGTGCGAGCCGCCGCCTACGTACGACCGGGCGTGTCCCAGGCGTAATTTATGGCGCCGGTAAGGATGCGCAAAGTATTGAATTAGATCATAAGGCCTTGTTGCGGAATTTGAAAATCGAGGCTTTTCATGCTTCTATTCTCGATATCGTCATCGACGGCAATACCGATAAAGTACTGTTGCGTGACTTCCAAATGCATCCATGGAAAGAGCAAGTACAGCATGTCGATTTTCAGCGTGTCGACCCGGCCAAAAAAATCCATATGGCCGTACCTTTGCACTACATCAATGAGGAAGTGTCGCCTGGCGTGAAAATTGGTAAAGGCTTAGTGCAACATATTATCAATGAGTTAGAAATACTCTGTCTGCCGAGTGACTTGCCTGAATTTATTACGGTCGACTTGAAAGACTTGGGCATTGGCGCTTCTGTTCACGTGACAGATCTGGTATTGCCAAAAGGCGTTGAGCCGGCACCTAAGATGAGGACGGACAACCCAGCAGTAGTCAGCGTGCAAGTGCCACGCGAATCTGCTGCTGATGCTGCCCCAGGTGCTGCACCTGTGACACAAATCACGGGTCAAGCGGTTGACCCTGCCGCAGGTGATAAAAAAGCCCCAGAGAAAAAGCCGGCCGCTAAGAAGTAAGTATCAAAGCCGCATGCGGGTTTCTAGTAGCTCGCATCTTGCGCTAAGCGCCCGTCAGAGTAGTCGTGCTGGCGGGCGTTTGTTTTGCTAGGCAAATAGTGGGGGCAATAGCATTGGCCAGCTGGATGACCATGAAAGAATGCTCATGAGATTGATTGTAGGTTTAGGAAACCCTGGTCCAAAATATACAACTACCCGACATAACGCTGGGTTTTGGTGGGTAGATGGTTTGGCGCAACGCCTAGGTGCGCAGATGCGCATCGAGGCTCGCTTTCATGGTGAGATTGCTAAAGTAAATAGCGGTGGCGAGGATTTGTGGTTACTTAAACCATCAACCTTTATGAATGAGTCAGGGCGAGCAGTGGGCGCGGTTGCAGACTATTTTAAAATCGCCCCGATTGATATATTAATTGTGCATGACGAACTCGATCTAGTTCCAGGAGTGGTTAAACTAAAGTTTGGTGGAAGCGGCTCTGGTAATGGCGTGCGAAATGTGATCAGTCGTTTAAGCACTAAAGATTTTTGGCGACTTCGGATTGGTATTGGTCACCCGCGTGAATTCTCAGCTAACTCGCAAGAGGTCGTGGATTATGTGCTGCATGCGCCACGTAAAGAGGAGCAAATGGTAATTGAAGATGCGATGTATCGTGCCTATGAACAATGGCCTTTGATCGTGAGCAGCGATATGGAAACAGCGATGCACAGACTACACACTAAAGCGGGATAGCCAGTTTACCGATAGGCCCCGTAGGTGTGTTGTATACGCATCAATATTGAATAACTACTTTTTATTAATGGTTTACACCTATGTCACTGAAATGCGGAATTGTTGGTCTACCCAATGTTGGAAAATCAACCTTGTTTAATGCGCTGACCAAAGCAGGAATTGCAGCGGAGAATTATCCATTTTGTACCATTGAGCCAAATGTGGGGATTGTGGAAGTGCCTGATCCAAGACTAACGGTATTGAATGACTTACAAAAACCAGAGCGGGTATTGCCGGCGACAGTGGAGTTTGTGGATATTGCAGGCTTGGTGGCGGGAGCATCTAAAGGTGAGGGTTTAGGCAACCAATTTCTCGCTAATATTCGAGAAACCGATGCAATCGCCCATGTGGTGCGTTGCTTTGAAGATGAGAATGTAGTGCATGTTGCTGGAAAGATTGATCCGCTAGACGATATCGAAACGATTAATACCGAATTAGCGCTTGCTGATTTAAGTGCCGTAGAGCGGCATTTAGCTAAAAATGTAAAGCTGGCGCGATCAGGTGGTGATAAAGAAGCCGCACGTCTGGTGGCGGTGTTAGAGAAGTGTCAGACGGTATTGAATGAGGCGCGCCCTGTGCGTGCGCTAGATTTAGATCCAGAGGAGCGCGCGCTATTAAAACCATTATGTTTGATTACCGCTAAACCCACCATGTATGTGGCTAATGTGCGTGAAGATGGTTTTGAAAACAACCCCCACCTAGATGCAGTACGTAATTTGGCGATACGAGAACAGTCGCCGGTGGTGGCGGTATGCGCGGCGATTGAAGCCGAAATCGGCGAGATGAGTGCTGAGGATGCCGCTGTATTCTTGGCTGATTTGGGCATGCAAGAGCCAGGCTTGAATCGGGTGATTAGTGCAGGCTACACATTATTAGGGCTGCATACATATTTTACGGTAGGGCCGAAAGAAGTCCGTGCCTGGACCATCCACCAAGGGGACTCTGCGCCACGAGCAGCAGCAGCAATTCATACCGACTTTGAAAAAGGATTTATTCGCGCTGAAGTGATTGCCTACGAGGATTATATTGCGTGCAAAGGCGAGCAAGGCGCGAAAGAGGCAGGGAAAATGCGTCTAGAGGGCAAAGAGTATATTGTGAAGGACGGTGACGTGATGCATTTTCGATTTAATGTGTAAGTCATCCATGCTGATGTGGAGTATAAATTAGTGATAGTGAAGGTTTTTTAGTTTAATCCGGTTTGGGCCAGACACAATAATAAAACAGTATAGGCTTCTAATTTAAACGGGTCTGGCGAACTCAGGTATTGGGAGGTTTAGCGTGAGTGATTTAATCTTAACCCGTGTAGAAGATCGCGGTGCTGAAGGGCGAATTGCCTATATCACGGTGAATAATCCGGCGCGCCGTAATGCCTTGGGTATAGCAGGTAAGCGGGCAATAGCTGCGACATTTAATGAACTCGCGCAAGATGAAAAAATGCGGGTTGCAGTGATTACAGGTGCAGGTGATAAATCTTTTATTGCCGGCGCAGATATTCATGAAATGAAGGATTTAACACCTGAGGAGGCAGAGGTTGAACACACCCTAACCCATGTCGCTAATCAATCGATCAGAAATTTTCCGGTGCCAGTGATTGCACGCATTAATGGTTATTGTTTAGGCTTCGGAATGGAGCTTGCTGCTGCTTGCGATTTGCGCGTTGGTATTACCACTGCAAAGTTTGGAATGCCAGAGGTGCGTGTGGGTATTCCATCGGGCATGGAGGCGGTTTTGTTACCTAAATTAATTGGATGGGGTAAGGCTGCAGAGTTAATATATACGGGTGATGTGATCGATGCCGCAGAAGCTTATCGAATTGGTTACTTACAAAAATTAGCGACCGCCGAGCAATTGGATGCTGCTGTCGAGAAATGGGTAAGCTCTATATTGCTAGGCGGAAAACGGGTGATGCGGTTACAAAAGACGTTGATCAATGATTGGGAGCGGATGTCCGTGACTGATGGTATTTGGGCAGGTATTCGCGCTTGTGTGGAGTCGCGTCGCACAGATGAGCCTAAAAGAATGATGCAGGCATTTATAGATCGTAAGAAGAAATAATCTCAGGCAAAACGTTCATAAATCATGGCGAACGCTATCGAATTGCAATCCACAACACATAGAAAGCAATTGGGGGTAGATATATGTTTAGTTTACAAGGGACGCAAAATTCACTAATAGCTGTGATGTATGTGCTGCTGTGTGGCACGGCAATTGCAGCACCAGATGATTCAACAAAGCATCCTCCGCAGTACCCAACAAAGCCAGTACGATTGATTGTGCCGTTTGCGCCTGGGGCAGCTCAAGACATAACCGGTCGATTGGTCGCACAACGACTCTCTGAATTATGGTCACAACAGGTGATTGTGGATAACCGGCCTGGTGCAGGATCAAGTATTGGTTCCCAGATTGTGGCGCGAGCAGCACCGGATGGGTTTACTTTACTGTTAGGGAATGAAGCGCTTGCCATTAACCCTTATTTGGGCACTAAGGTTACGTTCGATCCTTTGCGTGATTTGACACCAGTGAGTCTTATTCTCATTAATCCACGTCTGTTTGTGGTGCATCCAGGCTTTGCAGGTGATTCCATCAAAGAGATTATTGCGCTTGCAAAAGCTAAGCCTAACTCACTAAGCTATGGTTCATCAGGTATTGGTACAGGCGGGCATTTAGCCGGTGCATTATTAGCGATAATGTCGGGGACTGAAATGACCCATGTACCTTATAAAGGGGCGGCACCGGCTATGACTGATGTGGTCGCACGTCAAATTCAATTAGTTGCAGCAACGATTATGAGTGCGATACCATTTTTGAATGGAGGTCGATTGCGACCGATTGCGGTGACTTCTGCAATGCGTAGCAGTGTGCTGCCGGCAGTGCCTACGGTAGCGGAGAGTGGATTGCCAGGCTACGAGGCCATTGCATGGTCGATGCTGTTGGCACCTGCAAAAACGCCTGTGAGTATTGTTGGTAAGGTGCATGCAGATACGGCACGATTTTTGGATAGATCAGATGTAAAAGCGCGCCTAGTCAATGAGGGAGCAGAGAGCGCTGGTTGGGATCCTAAAAAATCCAGAAATTATTTTGCGGTAGAAGTGGCACGTTGGTCTAAGGTTGCTCGCGATGCTGGTGTCAAAGCCGAATAATTAAGAGTTTAAAATTCAGTGCCAAGGGTGTAACGATGTTGTTAGCTTGCATTGCTGATGATTTTACTGGCGCAACAGATCTTGCAAACAATCTCGTGCGTGCAGGATTACGTACTCTGCAAACGATTGGAGTGCCGGTTGATGTGTCTGCGGCGCTGGCAATAGCGCAATACGATGCCATCGTTGTGGCCTTAAAGACACGCACGATCCCAGTGCAAGATGCCATCGATCAATCGCTAGCAGCCCTAACGTGGTTGCAGCGTTGTGGCGCAACCCAAATTTATTTTAAATACTGCTCAACCTTTGATTCCACACCAGCGGGAAATATCGGACCGGTGACGGAAGCGTTGATGGATGCTCTAGATTGTGACTTCACGATTGCGTGCCCAGCATTTCCAGAAAATGCTAGAAGTGTTTTTAGAGGCTATTTGTTTGTGGGGGATCAGCTGCTGAGCGAGTCTGGCATGCGTGATCATCCGCTGACTCCGATGTGCGATGCGAATCTGGTTCGGGTGTTACAGGCGCAAACAAAACGCAAGGTAGGGCTGATCCCTTATGATTGTGTAGCGCAGGGTGCAGTGGCTATACATGAACGTATAGCAGCGCTGAGAGCTGAGGGTGTGAGTATTGCAATAGTAGATGCAGTGTCAGACAGCGATCTGTTAGCGCTAGGCCCAGCACTGCGGCAGATGCCTTTAATCACTGCCGGATCTGGTGTGGCGATTGGCCTAGCTAAAAACTATCTTGAAAATATCTCTCCAGTGTTGCAAGTGCAGCAGCAACGGTTGCCTAGACATGGTGGTTTACGCGCTATTTTAGCAGGCAGTTGTTCAATAGCAACCAATGACCAAGTCAGTGATTGGCAGGCTAGCGGAGGTGCGTCTTATGAAATTGATGTGTTAGCGTTGGCAGCCGATGAATTAAACGTAGATGGCGTGATGCGATGGGCGTTAACAGAGCTGATGCAAGCGCCAATATTAATTTATGCTACGACTGACGCGCAGCGTCTCGCGCAGATCCAAGACCAATTGGGTGCGTCTCATGCTGGTGCCTTGGTTGAGCAAACCATGGCCAAACTGGCGCAACTGCTAGTGGCAGCAGGGGTGACGCAATTGGTGGTGGCAGGTGGCGAGACTGCTGGCGCGGTAGTCCAAGCTTTAGGGATTCAAGCATTACAGATTGGCCCACAAATTGATCCAGGTGTGCCATGGACTGCCGTTGTGGGTGGTCCAGGCCTGCTGTTAGCCTTAAAGTCGGGCAACTTCGGCACTAAGGATTTTTTTACAAAATGTTTTACACAATTGGACCACTATGAACGAAATACAATTACGTGAACAAATTTGCCTCACAGCGAAATCATTATTCGATCGAGGCCTCACCCATGGCAGTACCGGTAATATTAGTGTACGTTGTGAGGATGGTTGGCTATTGACGCCTACCGGATCAAACCTGGGTAGCTTAGATCCTGCGCGCTTATCAAAACTCGATTGGTCTGGTCAGTTAATCTCAGGTGACGCCCCCTCGAAAGAAAGTTTTTTACATCTGTGCATGTATCAACAACGCCCAACCAGCGGCGCAGTGATTCATCTACATGCAACCCATTCGGTTGCGGTATCGGTGTTAGCGGATATCAACCCTGATAATGTGCTGCCACCGATTACCGCTTATTATGTGATGCGTATTGGCACGTTGCCGCTAGTGCCGTATTTCGCGCCTGGCGATATGGCTTTGGCCCATGCGGTGCGCGACTTGGCGAGTCGTCATCACGCAGTGCTCTTGGCTAACCACGGCCCTGTGGTTGCAGGCAGTCATTTGTTGGCGGCAAGTGATGCTATTGAAGAGTTAGAGGCAACGGCAAAATTACATTTATTATTGCAAGGTCATCGTGTTCGCTGTTTAACTGCTACGCAATGCACAGAATTAAAGCAATTAAAATAATTAAAATAATTAAAATAATTAAAAGGCAATTGAGTGACTGATCGGATTAATAATCCATATTTTGCATTGCTGGGCATGCAATATTGATAATGAATAATCAATCCATAGATTTCTATTCGCGCTTGTGTTTATTGGGTGTAATGCTATGCCTATTAACCGCGTGTGCAGGTGGCGGTGGTAGTGGATTATCTGAATTGGAGTTACTTCGAGCCATTGAGTTGGATGATGTCAGTTACGTGCATGGCAACATTCAGCGTGGGATCTTGCATGCCAATCAAATATTGCCAGTGCCAGGCTATCCCGAGGGCGCACCCTTGGTTACTGTAGTAGCCCGTGAGGGTGCTTTGAACGTGATGCGCTATTTGATTGCGGCGCGTGCAGATTTAAATGCACGCACACCGACGAATGAAACCGCACTTATGTTAGCTGCTTATTTTTATGATGAGCGTCATGGTGTGCAGCGTCATGATCAAATTGTGCGGCTATTAGTGGAGGCTGGTGCAAATTTGGAAAATGATATCCATAGTTACACTCCATTGTCTTATGCTGCTTATAGTAATCGGGGTGATGCCTTGCGATACTTACTAGAGCGCGGCGCCCGTGTTGATGCGAGTGCCAGAGGTGGCGTGAGTTCTCGTAATACACCCTTGATGATGGCTGCTATGCAAGGCCATACCGAACTCGTGAGGTTGTTGTTACGTGCCGGAGCAGATCCATCGATTCGAGTCCTGCATGGCGCGACAGCGACGGAGTTTGCTCTGAAATACCGACATGCACAGATTGAATACTTATTAGCATGTGCTCAATCGCGACCATTACAAGTCTCTTTCGCAGCGCATTGTGAAGGTGTGCAGTCTATTGGTGCTCGTTAAGCGCTTGGGGTAGGTGTTGCGGTAGTTTGTGGTTTTAGGCTGATCAATACGACGCCGCCTAATACTAAAGTGGCGCCAATCAATTGGATGACGGTGATGACTTCATCTAAAAATAACCAGCCAAAGACTAATGTGGCTAGTGGCCCGACACAACCGACCAACGAGAGTTGATTAGCGCCAATGCGTTTAAGCCCTTCGGCCATTAACCACAGTGGTAACACAGTCGCAAATATGGCTAATATTGCAACAATCTGATAGACCGCTGGATCTACGTTCAGTGTGCTCAGTGGACGAGTTGCGCAGAAGTGACCCACGACAAATGCAGTGGCAATCAAGGAAGCATAAGCAGTAAAGCGGATAGCACCAAATTTGAGCACTAGCTGACTGCCTGCGACCAAATAAGTTGCATAGCTACTTGCGCTACCAAAGACTAATAGCGCACCCCAAGCGGTGATCGCTAATTGATTGCCCAAATAGACTTCGGCCGAGAAAGTCAGTGCAATACCCAGGTAAGACAGCACTAAAGAACATAAATGACGTGGTTTTAAGGGTTGCTTAAGAAATAGTGCAGACATGATTAAGACTAGCGTGGGATAGAGATAGAGAATCAATCGCCCTAGACCCGCTGATATATATTGCAAGCCTGCAAGATCTAACCAACTCCCTAAGTAATAACCAATAAACCCCAAGCCAAGCATTCCAGCAATGTCTCTGCGATCCAATGTAGTGGTGGGGCGACCAGCCCACCATGCCATGAGGATAAATAGGGGTGCGGCAAATAACATACGCAAAGCCAGTAGGGTGAGTGGGTCTACACCGTAGCGATAGACCGCTTTGACCAGTACTGGTTTGCTAGAAAATGCAACAGAACCGAGGAGCACACAGGCAACGCCAATATAGGCGCTACGTTGCGCGCTGGTGATTGCTTGCACTAGCGGCGCCGCCCGCCAAGTATTGAGCCTAAGACGCCACGGATAATTTCACGACCAATTTGCGAACCGATTGCCCGCATTGCACTCTTGGCGGCAACTTCTAAAATTCCATCGGAGGCTCTGTCCCGCGTTGCGCTTGAGGCTGCTTTTGATCCAGTTATTGTGGATTGCTGTGGAGGGGTGTTGTTCGCAGTAGCCTGCAAGTTGGCCGCGTCCTGATTGAGTTTTTCGTAAGCAGATTCACGGTCAACAGCGGTTTCATAAACGCCGGCTAAGATAGAAGCTTGCAGAATGCTTTGGCGCTCTGCGGCTGTGATTGGACCAAGGCGGCTGCCCGGTGGAATCACAAACGCACGCTCCACAATGCCGGGGCGGCCTTGAGCATCGAGCACCGAAACCAAGGCCTCACCGACACCTAGTTCAGTGATTGCACTGGCCACATCAATTGTTGGATTGGGACGTAGTGTGGTTGCGGCACTATGCACCGCTTTTTGATCGCGTGGCGTAAAGGCGCGTAGGGCATGTTGGATACGGTTGGATAATTGTCCGAGCACAGTATCCGGAATGTCCATAGGGTTTTGCGTGACAAAGTAGACACCGACACCCTTAGAACGAATGAGGCGAACCAAGCGTTCGACTTTTTCGAGCAATACAGATGAGGCGTCGGCAAACAGCAGATGTGCTTCATCAAAGAAGAATACCAACTTAGGTTGTTCAAGGTCGCCGACTTCGGGCAGTTGCTCGAATAGCTCTGACAATAGCCACAGCAGAAAGGTCGCGTAGAGCTTGGGCGCGTTCATGAGTTGTTCAGCCGCTAAAATATTAATCATGCCGTGACCATTACGGTCGGTCTGGATGAGGTCGGCGATATTGAGCGCGGGCTCACCAAAGAAAGAGTCGCCACCTTGCTGCTCAATTTCGATTAAGCCACGCTGAATAGCACCAATCGAGGCGGCAGAGATATTACCGTAATTGGTGGTGTAGACTTTGGCGTGCTCGCCAACGTGGCGCAGCATCGCGCGTAAGTCTTTTAAGTCGATGAGTAGCATGCCGTTATCGTCGGCAATTTTAAACACTAGTGTGAGTACGCCTTGTTGGGTTTCATTCAGATTTAATAGCCTAGCCAACAGCAATGGGCCCATTTCCGAGATGGTTGTGCGCACCGGATGACCTTGTTTGCCGAGCACGTCCCAAAATACGACTGGGTTTGCAGCGTAGGTAAAATCGCTGATTCCCAATTGCTCTAAGCGGCTAGTCAGTTTGGCTTGCGGTTTGGCTGCTTGTGACAGTCCCGCGAGATCGCCTTTAACGTCTGCCATAAATACAGGTACCCCAATGCGAGAAAATGCCTCTGCCAATCGTTGTAAGGTCACAGTTTTTCCGGTGCCGGTGGCGCCAGCAATCAGCCCGTGGCGGTTTGCCAACGCAGGGAGCAAATGAATCTCTTTGGTCGATTTTGCGATCAACAAGGGTGTCGTCATGATGGCCTCGTGGGATTACGGGTTGGCTCTATGATAAGATTTAGTGAATTTTAACGGGTTAATGTGGTGAGAGGGATAAATACAGGATTATGGCCGGACATTCCAAATGGGCGAACATACAGCACCGTAAGGGTCGTCAAGACGCCAAACGGGGCAAAATTTTTACACGTTTAATCAAAGAGATCACCGTGGCTGCCCGCCTTGGTGGTGGTGACGTGGCGAGTAATCCGCGCTTGCGGCTCGCGGTAGAGAAAGCCTATGAGCAAAATATGCCGAAAGAGAACGTGGAGCGGGCCATTAAGCGCGGCAGTGGCGGTCTTGAGGGCGTGAATTACGAAGAAATTCGCTATGAAGGCTATGGCATTGGCGGAGCTGCAGTGATTGTTGATTGCATGACAGATAATCGCACTCGTACTGTGGCCGATGTCCGACATGCGTTCACCAAATATGGTGGTAACTTAGGCACTGATGGCTCGGTGGTTTTTTTGTTTCGTCATTGTGGTCAGATGGTGTTTGCTCCTGGGGTGAATGAGTCGCAGTTGGTGGATGCTGCCATTGATGCGGGCGCTGAAGATGTGGAGACTCACGAGGACGGTAGTATCGAGGTGATTACCGGTCCAGCAGATTTAAGTGCAGTGCGCAGTGCTTTGGCCGCTGGCGGCTTTAAACCCGCCTTGGCTGAGGTGACTATGAAGCCTACGAACGAGAATGCATTGGTCGGTGATGATGCGATTCGTATGCAAAAGCTACTCGATGCCCTTGAGGCTGTGGATGATGTGCAAGAAGTCTACACGACTGCTGTGTTTGACGAGACCGCTTGAGCACTGCAATAGCACCACTGCGTATTCTGGGTATTGATCCAGGCTTAAGAGTCACCGGCTTTGGGGTGATTGAGCAGACGGGTCAGCAACTCACTTATATCACCAGTGGCTGTATTCGTAGTGGTACGGGGTCGCTGCCGCAACGCATTAAGGTGCTCTATGCCGGTATGCAAGAGGTAATCGCCACCTTCAAACCACAGTGTGTCGCGATTGAAATCGTGTTTGTCAATGTAAACCCGCAATCGACATTGCTGTTAGGGCAAGCGCGCGGCGCTCTGATTGCGGCCTCAGTAGCAGGGGACCTCGAGGTCGCGGAATATACTGCGCTACAGGTCAAGCAAGCCGTAGTCGGTGCCGGTAAGGCTGCAAAGTCACAGGTTCAGGCGATGGTGCGACGTTTGTTGCGCCTGCCTGGGGAGCCTAGCGCAGATGCCGCAGATGCTTTGGCTTGTGCGATCTGTCATGCCCATAGCGGTCAGGGCTATGGTGGAGTTGGCGTTGGTTTGCGTCGTCGTGGTGGGCGCTTGCGCTAGCGATATGCAAAAGCGCTGCGCGCGCTCGTACAACGGCTACAATATCGTTATTGTTGCTTTGTGCTGTGGTGGACTCGTTTTGTGTGTCGGTGATGCGCAGAGAAATTGTGTTTAATGAATGCGATCAAGGCATTTGATCAAATAATGGGAATGTGACGGATGATTGGACGAATTAGCGGTAATTTGCTTCAGAAACAACCGCCACAAATTATTGTCGATGTCCACGGTGTCGGGTATGAGATTGATGTGCCGATGAGCACCCTCTATCAATTACCGGCGGTTGGGTCTGCGGTGATGTTGTATACGCAGCTGATTGTGCGGGAGGACGCGCATTTGTTGTATGGCTTTGCAACCGAGGCGGAGCGAGCTTTGTTTCGGCAACTGATTAAAATTTCAGGTGTGGGCGCGCGTACCGCTTTGTCAGTCCTGTCTGGGATGTCGGTGGCGGATGTGCACGCCGCAGTGCGTGCTCAAGACAGCGCCCGCTTGATCAAAGTGCCGGGGATTGGTAAAAAAACTGCTGAGCGTTTGCTATTAGAGTTGCGTGATCGTCTAGGTGCACAAGTGGGTGCAGTCGCCACTGATGTGGCAGGCTCAGCTACGGCCGACGTGGTGAATGCGCTCAATGCTTTGGGGTATAACGATCGTGAAGCGAATTGGGCGGTAGCACAATTGCCGGCAGGGGTAGTAGTGACTGAAGGTATTCGCCAAGCTTTAAAATTACTCTCTAAGTCTTAAGCTTTTCTTAAGCTTTAATTGCTAGTGCTTCACTGTTAACGTTGAATACGAGTCCATGCAATATTGAATCAGGTTAATTATTTATGATCGAAACCGATCGTTTGATCTCTACCGCACCGAGTTCTCCGCAAGAGGAGGTGATGGAGCGCGCGTTGCGTCCCAAGGTGCTTGACGAGTATGTGGGTCAGGAGAAAATCCGCGGCCAATTGTCCATTTTTATTGAGGCTGCGCGTAAGCGTAAAGAGGTGCTCGATCATGTATTGTTGTTCGGACCGCCAGGTTTAGGCAAAACCACCTTGGCGCATATTATTGCGCGTGAAATGGGCGTGAACTTGCGCCAGACATCAGGCCCGGTATTGGAGCGAGCCGGAGATTTGGCGGCAATGCTGACTAATCTAGAGCCTCATGATGTGTTATTTATTGATGAGATTCACCGGCTCTCACCAGTCGTCGAAGAGATTCTATATCCCGCACTTGAGGATTTTCAAATTGACATCATGATTGGAGAGGGGCCAGCAGCACGCTCGGTGAAGCTTGATTTGCCACCATTTACTTTGGTCGGCGCGACCACTCGTGCTGGCATGCTGACTAACCCCTTGCGCGATCGCTTTGGTATTGTGGCGCGTCTAGAGTTTTATACCCCTGCAGAATTAACCCAAATTGTTGAGCGCTCAGCGCGCCTGCTCGAGGTGACCATGGATCTAGCGGGCGCGCGGGAGATTGCCAGTCGGTCGCGCGGCACCCCTCGAATTTCCAATCGGCTATTACGACGGGTGCGTGATTATGCGGAAGTGCGCGCTAACGGCCAAGTGACGGCCAAGGTTGCGGATGCTGCGCTCCAAATGCTCGATGTAGATAGTGCGGGTCTGGACGTGATGGATCGTCATCTATTGCAGGCTGTGATCGATAAGTTTGGTGGTGGACCAGTCGGTGTAGATAATTTAGCCGCCGCCATTGGTGAAGAGCGCGATACCATTGAAGATGTACTCGAACCTTATTTGATCCAACAAGGCTATCTACAGCGTACCCCGCGAGGTCGTATGGCGACAGCTGCAGCCTATCGCCATTTTGGTTTGGTACAGCCGCGTGCTGACGGTGGTTTGGATTTATGGGACAGTGCTGTGGCGCGCCCAGACAACCCCCAGTCACGGTAAACTTAAATAACATAACTATCTGAAATAATTGAAATAATTTAATCAATTGAATAATTTAAATAACACTCAAGCTGCACTAGCACCCCAAATCAAGCCCTTTGCGTGGCCAGTGCGGGTCTATTACGAAGATACTGATGCTGCGGGCGTGGTCTATTACGCGAATTATTTGCGTTTTATGGAGCGGGCGCGAACCGAGTGGCTGCGGCATCTCGGCTTTGACCAAACCGTGTTGGTTGATCAGTTGGGTGTGGTTTTTGTCGTGCGTTCGGTAAAGATTGATTATGATTTGCCTGGGCGTTTTAACGATCTGCTGCAAGTGACGGTAGAAGGTATTAATGTGGGCGGTAGTCGGCTTGAACTGACCCAGCGCGTGTTGCGCGGCACCGAATGTATTGTGCAGGCGCAGGTGGTTGTAGTGTGCGTGAGCAGCTTGACCTTCAAGCCGCTGCGCATCCCTGCACCACTGCGTTCAACTATTAACTAGAGGATAGGCATGACCAAAGGAATTCAATCGTGAACGTGACAGTAACGCAGGATATGTCAGTGCTGAGTTTGATCACAGGTGCCAGTGTGCCAGTGCAATTGGTGATGACTTTATTATTAGTGGCCTCACTATTCTCATGGTATTACATTTTCTTGAAAGTGCTCACGCTACGCCAAGCAGATACTCAGACTCAGGAGTTTGAGCGGCTATTCTGGAGTGGTGCCGATCTGAAAGTATTGTTTCAGCGCATTGTTGCTGACCCTACTGCAGCTGGTAGTTTGGAGCGTATTTTTGAAGCCGGTTACCGTGAGTTTGCCAAGCACCGCCGAGATTCGGGTGTGGATATGGCCGCAGTGATGGATAGCACGCGTCGCGCGATGCGGGCGACCTATCAGCGCGAAATGGACAAGCTAGAGTCGTCACTGGCGTTTCTGGCCTCAGTTGGCTCGGTCAGTCCCTACGTGGGCTTGCTGGGTACTGTATGGGGCATTATGAATGCGTTTCGCGGACTCGCAAATGTGGCGCAAGCAACCCTGGCCCATGTTGCCCCAGGAATTGCCGAGGCCTTGATTGCAACTGCGATTGGATTGTTTGCTGCGATTCCGGCAGTAGTTGCTTACAACCGATTCTCCGGTGACGTGAATCGGCTGGCTATTCGCTTCGAGTCCTTTAGTGAGGAGTTCTCTAATGTGCTACAGCGGCAGGTGCGTTAATTTATGTATCGATCGAATCGTTCTAGTCGACCGTTGATGAATCAAATCAATGTTGTGCCCTACATCGATGTGATGATGGTGCTATTGGTGATTTTTATGGTGACCGCACCCTTGGTCAATCCTGGTCAGGTGGAGTTGCCTTCGGTGGGTAAGACTTCTGCACCACCAGTATCCCCATTAGAGGTGTCTGTGCATGTTGATTTGAGCTTATGGTTGCGCGAGCCAGGTGCACCTTCACGGCGTGTGAGTCGTGATGAGTTGCTGGCGGTGATCCGTCAAAAGCAAGCGCGTGCGCCCGAGCAGGCGGTGGTGATCGCTGCCGATAAAGACGTGCGTTATGCCGCAGTATTAGAGGTGATGGATATGCTGCAACAGAATCAGGTGCAAAAAGTTGGCCTCCTAGCCCGTCCCCGCAGCTAATGACTGTACCGGAGAAGAAATCCCGCGAACAGATGATCGCTGGCGCGCTAGCGATTTTGATGCATGTCTTGTTGATACTGGCATTGATCTTTGGCGTGAGTTGGCAACGGCAAACCGTAGAACAAGTTGCGGTTGTGGAGTTGTGGAACCAAACGACAGCACCTGTGGCCGAAGCGCCAGCGGCCGAAACAGAGCCAACTGCGCCTCAGCCTCCGCCACCGCCACCCAAAGCAAGCAAGCGGCCTCCCACGCCGCCGAAGGTGACGCCATCATCCCCGCCATCTGCACCACCAGTTAAGGCTGATCTAGCTAAGGCCAAAGCGGATATCGCGCTCAAGGATAAGCGCGAGCAAGAGCGCCAGAAAAAGGCGCGTGAGGATGAGCGGTTAAAAGAGAAAGAGCGGTTAAAGGAGCGGGAGAAAGAAAAGGATAAGCAAAAGCAGCGGGATAAGGAAAAAGAGAAGGAAAAAGCAAGGGATAAAGATAGAGAAAAAGAAAAAACCAAAGCGCGAGAGTTAGAACAGCAGAAAGCGGACGCGCGTGATAAGGCAAAAAGAGATCAGGAAAAAGCCCAAGAGCGGACGCGTGAAGTCGAGCTTGAGAAGAAAAAGCAGGCCGAACAAGAGCAGGTCAAACAGCGGCAAGCCGCCGAGGCTCGCTTGCAAGCAGAGCAAGAACGTATGCGAGCGAACGAGGCGCAGCAACAAGCGGCAGGTCGTCAGCGCGAGATTGATAAATACAGTGATGGAATACGTGCGCGCGTCCATGCCAAGGTGATATTGCCGCCAGGAGTTGCGCCCAATCTGCAGGTCGAAGTGAACGTTAAATTGTTGCCTGGCGGTGATTTATTAGATGTGCGGATACTCAAAGGCAGTGGCAATGCGGCCTATGACGCTGCAGTCGAGCGCGCGGTCAGGGCGGCCACACCCTTTGCAGTGCCTAGCGGTGAGTTGTTTCATCAAAAGTTTAGAAGTTTCGAGATGGTGTTTCGACCTATGCAATAAGCGTGGTTTGCGGCATATTGCGCGCTTGAGTGATACGAATGCCTAGTCTGGAGTCTTGCAGAGGGCTGAGGGTGATGATGATTGAGCTAAAGGCGAATGATTAAATGATATTTAAAATCAATAAGTTAATAGTTTTTTTTGGAGTATTGGGCGGACTCTGCTGTGGTGCGGCACCGTCACTCGCCCAGCTGCGGATTGAGGTGGTTGGTGGTGGTGCTAGCCAAATCCCGATTGCGATTGTGGCGTTTAAGTCTGAGGAAGGGCTGAATCAACGTATCACGCCTGTGGTTTCTGGTGATTTGGTGCGCAGTGGATTATTTAAGTCTGTGGACGCTGGCGGCATTAACCCGCCACCTGCAGAGCCTGAACAAATGAATTATCCGCAGTGGGCGGCACGCGGCGCCCAAGTAGTGGTGATTGGCGCGGTATCTAAGGCCGCTGATGGTCGCTACGACATTCGCTTTCGGGTGATGGATGTTGCCAAACAATCGCAGATTGCTGGCTATGTCTATTATGCCAATGAGTCGCAACTACGTCAGACTGCGCATAAAATTGCCGATGTGATTTATGAAAAACTCACCGGCGACCCCGGAGTTTTTTCTACCCAAATTGCCTATGTCGCAAAGCGTGGCTTTCAATACCAGTTACAGGTGGCTGATGCTGACGGCTTTGGTGGACAAAGCATACTGACTTCGACCGAGCCGATTATGTCCTTGTCGTGGTCGCCTGATGGTCAGCGCTTGGCCTATGTGTCGTTTGAACAAAAAAAACCAATTGTTTATGTGCAATCCATGCGTAGCGGCGGACGAATTGCTGTGGCTGCATTCCGCGGCAGTAACAGCGCGCCTGCTTGGTCACCCGATGGCCGGCGTTTAGCGGTGACTTTAACCCGAGACGGTGGTTCGCAACTATTTTTAGTGAATGCCGACGGTACTGGCGGTGCGCAACGTCTCAGCCAGAGTAGTGGTATCGATACCGAGGCGAATTTTGCACCTGATGGTCAGTCGATTTTGTTTACCTCAGATCGCGGCGGTGGGCCGCAGATTTATCGCATGTCGGTAAATGGTGGAGCAGCGCAACGAGTGACTTTTGAGGGGAATTACAATACTTCGCCTCGCCATAGCCCTGACGGCAAATCCTTTGCGTTTGTACAGCGCAGTGGTGGACGATTTAGTATTGCGATACAGGACATTGCGACCCGCCAAGTGCAGGTGCTGACCGATGGTAGTATTGATGAATCCCCCAGCTTTGCGCCCAATGGCAAGACCATTTTATATGCCACTGAAGTGGGCGGCCGCGGTGTGCTTGCTGCGGTGTCCAGCGATGGTCGTGTCAAACAGCGTTTTAGTATCAATATTGGCGATGCCCGCGAGCCGGCATGGAGCCCGCTTGCTGCAGAACATTAGCATGGCGTAGTCTTTTTGGCGTGAAATGGGCGCTCTGTTTACCGCTTTTTATTAATTTAGGTTATTGATTTCTAAGGTTTTAATGTCAATATGCTGATTTCCGAGTACAATAGCGCTTACAGTGTGGAACAAGTCAGCTAAAGCCAATGAAGCTACTTTGATAAAGGAAAAGTGATGAACCGGATTGAAATACGTTTGATACCCTTGATACTTGCAGGGTTACTTGCTGCTTGTAGTAGTACGCCCCCCAAAGAGCAGTCAGCAGCGGCTGTTGAAGATCGCACTGCTGTGGAAACTGCAGCTGCACTGCAAGCCAGTGCGCCCAGCACCCAAGCTAACGCGGGGGCAGGCATTAGTGGTAAACCCTTAGTTGATAGGCAGGCGTTGGGGGTAGTGTCTAGATCGCAAGATGGTGCAGCAGCACTGAAAGACCCCGCCAATATTCTGTCTAAGCGGGTGATTTACTTTGAACTTGATAGCAATGTAGTCCGCGAAGAATTCAAGCCCATTGTGTCAGCGCATGCCCGCTATTTGCAACAGAATCGTAGCACTAAAATGTCAGTGCAAGGCCATGCGGATGAGCGTGGTAGTCGTGAATATAATCTTGCCCTCGGTCAGCGTCGTGCGGATGCGGTCAAACAAATGATGGAAGTATTGGGCGCCCAATCCGACCAAGTTGAAACGGTGAGTTTTGGCGAAGAAAAACCAGTCGCACCAGGCCATGACGAGGATAGCTGGTCTAAGAATCGTCGTGCTGAGTTGGCTTATCCTAACGATTAATTCATGTTGTTGATAAACCGTATGGCTGCGCGTAGCGCTGTAGCATGTTTAGTGCTGTGCAGTACAGTTTGGATGACGCAGGTTTGGGCAGGCTTGTTTGATGATGAGCTTGCCCGTGGTCAGATTGCTGCTCAGCAAAAGCGTCTCGAGACTGTCAATCAGCGCCTTGAAGAGTCAAGCCAACGTATTGAGTCTCTCGCGACGCGCTTGCTGAAAACAGAAGATGAGCTCAAGTCTCAGCAGATTTTGGCTTTAGTCACAGAGTTAGAGAAAGTGCGTGCCGAGTTGCGCGACCTGAGAGGACAGTCTGAGGTCTTGGCGAACTCAATTGAAGGCGTTGCAAAGCGGCAACGTGATATGTATATCGATCTCGATCAACGCTTAATACGTATCGAACAGGCTGCAGTGACTGCAGTTGCTTCACCGCCAACTCCACCGATCAACGCTGCGACCGGTGACGCTACGAAAGCCCCACCTGTAGCCCCTAATGCCGCAGAGGAGAATGATCTCTACGAGCGGGCACAAGGTCTGCGTAAAATTGGCAACTACAAAGAAGCGATTTTGAGCTTTGAGAGTTTTATCAATCGGTTCCCCAAAAGCACACTTGCCCCACGCGCCCAATATTGGATTGGAGACTCCCAATTTAACTTGCGTGACTTCAAAGCCGCAATGGCTAGCCAACAGAAGTTAATCAGCCTCTACCCAGAAAGCGTATCTGTCTCCGATGCCATGCTCAATATCGCAAGTATACAAATGGAGTTAGGCGATAGTGCGGCGGCGCGTAAAACGATGGAGAACTTGGTAGCACGCTACCCCAATGCTGAGGCTACAGAAAAGGCGCGGCGCCGGCTAGCGAACCCGCGCTAGATGGTAAGCCCGAAGTGAGGAGACGCATTGACGATGGCCACTGAGTCTGCTGCTCAGTCAGGCACTCTACTCACGCCAGTGGTTGACCAAGCCCCCGTGCAAAACTTGCGCGTGACTGAGATTTTTTTCTCCCTGCAAGGGGAGACTAGTCGGGTAGGTTTGCCAACTGTATTTATTCGCTTGACGGGTTGTCCATTGCGTTGTGGCTATTGTGATACCGCTTATGCGTTTCATGGTGGTAACAGCTTATCATTGGCGACAATCATGCAAAAAGTAGCGACCTATCAGACTCGTTACGTCACTGTCACCGGTGGTGAGCCATTGGCGCAACGTCCAGTATTCATGTTACTGCGGCAATTGGTGGATGCAGGCTACTCGGTGTCGTTAGAGACTAGTGGTGCATTAGATGTCTCGGGTGTAGATGCGAGAGTCTCAAAAATAGTTGACTTAAAAACCCCTGGCTCTGGTGAGCTAGCGCGTAACTTGTGGAGTAATCTGACGTATATCACCCCACATGATGAAATCAAATTTGTGTTATGTGATGAAGCTGATTACGACTGGGCTTGTCAGCAGTTGCACACGCATCAGTTAGTGGCGCGTTGCCCAGTATTGTTCTCGCCAGTCTATGGCAAACTAGCCCCAGATACGCTAGCCTCTTGGATCTTGCGGGATGCCCTGCCGGTGCGCTTGCAAGTGCAATTACATAAAATACTCTGGGGTGAGACTCCAGGTCGATAAGTGAGATGAACGAGTTGGATGAGACCGATGAGATCAACGGATGCTAACTGAATTGACGATGAGCTCTGCAATGCAATCTGCCCAAACACCTTCGACAGAAAAAGCGATTGTGCTGCTCTCTGGGGGCTTAGATTCAGCCACTACCTTAGCGATTGCGCGTCATGCCGGATATGACTGCTATTGCTTATCGATTGATTATGGCCAACGTCACCGCTCCGAGTTGCAAGCGGCTGCACGTGTTGCGCAAGCCTTATCTGCCGTTGCGCATAAAGTCATTCGAATTGATTTAGGCTCAGTGGGCGGCTCTGCATTAACCGATACGAATATTGCAGTGCCTGTGGATGGGGTGCAAGTAGGCATCCCTGTAACCTATGTCCCGGCGCGTAATACCATCATGTTGGCGTTAGCTTTGGCCCAAGCCGAAGTCACTGGTGCACAACATATTTATTTTGGCGCGAATGCAGTAGATTATTCAGGTTATCCGGATTGTCGGCCTGAATTTATGCAGGCATTCGAGGCACTAGCGAATATAGCGACAAAAGCTGCAGTTGAAGGGCAAGGTCTACAAGTGCACACGCCTATTATGACTTGGCGTAAATCAGAAATCATTCGCCATGGCGTGAGTCTAGGGATTGATTACGCCTTAACCGTGTCGTGCTATCAAGCCGATAGTGAAGGGCGCGCCTGCGGAGTCTGTGACTCCTGTCGATTGCGACGTATTGGTTTTAGTGAAGCTGGTGTCGTAGATCCCACGCGCTATGTTTGAACATTGAATCAAACCTGCAACGTATAAAATTCAAGCAAGTCATTATTGATTTGAGGAGGTGGAGATGGAAGTCACAGTGCATCAACAGGTCTTGGCCGGCGCATTTATCGTGGCTGTGGTCATGGGTGCTACCGTCAGTAAAACCCAATTTTGCACGCTCGGTGCGGTCTCGGACTGGGTCAATATGGGTGATTTGGGGCGATTACGGGCATGGGTACTGGCAATGGCAATTGCGATTGCGGGCGTCACGGTGCTGGAAGTGCTAGGGATTTTAAATTTATCCGAAGCCACATTTCCACCGTATCGCACGTCGATGTTTAACCCCTTGCGGTATGTGCTTGGTGGTTTACTCTTTGGCATTGGTATGACATTGGCGAGTGGTTGCGGCAATAAAACGCTAATACGTTTGGGTGGTGGAAATCTTAAATCATTCGTGGTGTTACTCGTGATGTCCGGTTTTGCGTATCAGATGATGTGGGGCAATGCTTATGCGCACTGGTTTGAGCCTTGGTTAGCATCGGCGAGTATTGATTTAATGCAATATGGTCTTGCTTCGCAAAGTGTGAGTGATGTGGTGATTGGGGTGGCTGGTTTATCTGCAACCCCCATGATTAAGGCTGCGATAGGTTTGGTAATCGTGGGATTGCTATTGCTTTGGGTAATCCGGTCTACAGAATTTCGGAGCAATCACGATCAGTTATTGAGCGGCATTGTAGTGGGTATGGCAGTACTGGCCGGTTGGTGTTTGACGGGTGGCCCCCTAGGGCAGGCCTGGAAAGAATACGCGGAGTTTTCAGACGTCATGCCCAGCCGCGTGCAAGTGCAATCCCTCACCTTCATTAGCCCTTTGGGCGACACTGTGCATTTTTTATTAGATGCGGGTGGACATACCTGGCTTAATTTTGGAGGTATGGTTGTAGTCGGCGTGATTATCGGTGCGGTAATAGAGACTGTGAGTGCGCGTAAATTTCGAATCGAATGGTTTAGTTCGGTTAGCGATGGCATTCGCCATGTGTGTGGAGCCGCATTCATGGGCGTGGGGGGTGTATTGGCGATGGGGTGCACGTTAGGTCAAGGCGTAACAGGGGCATCTACATTAGCCATTGGCGCCATGCTTGCTGTGTGTGCAATGATGAGTGGCGCTGCATTAACGATGAAATATCAGTATTGGCGCATGTTGCAAGAGGATGCATGACACAGTCAATGAATGAATGAGTGAATGATTTCATCAATCAATGTTTGTTTAGGTTGACCCTAGGGGCAGTTCAACGGTAAAATTCGCACCTTTTCGTGGGCGGTTAGCTCAGCCGGTAGAGCAGCGGACTTTTAATCCGTTGGTCGCGAGTTCGAATCTCGCACCGCCTACCACATCTTTGTTATAAATCAAATACTTATAACAGCATCTGTAACAGCAGTTCTGATGTAAATAATCTATAAACACCTACTAACTATGATTAGAGTCCCATTGTGATGGGAGACTCTCATTTTTTGTACGACTTGCGGTGTTTGGGTGTTTTTTACCGGCTATTGGACGCGGCCAGTTAATGATTGTGATTTAGTGAATTTGAACCCTATTGGTGTTCTTGGATGATGATGTAGTTAGAGTGTTTTTTAAAGAATAAATAATATTTTTATTCGTGAATGACTTGCTGCAATAAATAGCTAATGAATAAGCTTGAATAATTATCCCTGGCAGTGCCTGAACTATAATTACCATAAATACTTCTACTGGTATCGTTCTTCATCCAGCACGATGGAAGCGGCCCTTTAAAATAAAACATAAGACTACTTTATAATCCTTTTTAATTCATGAATTAATTGTGCAGTCCAAACTGCTCTTCCTGTTTCATTTACATGAAATAAGTCTGCACTGAAGTATTCTTGCCTATCGGTAATGATAGGGGGAATCCAAGCTAATACATTTGGATGCTTATCCAAATGCGCTTGTATTTTTCTGGAGTCCAACAAGTCTACATTTTTAATTAGTATAGGTGCTGTTATTGCAATGACTTTCGGGGCTTTTTCGAGGTTATGATTTGTAAGTTCTGCTATGTTTTTTAATTGAAACTCTAAATTTTCATTAATTGTTGAGTAGTTTAATATGTAATCAGGATAGTTATTAGCCAATTCTAAGTCAAATTTAATCCGGTCACCGTCTTCTCTATACTTTTCCTCATCAATACTGCCTGGAACGCTTAGAAATGATATTAGTTCATTAACATTATTTCTAAGCCAAGGTATTAGTGTTAGCCGCTCAAAAAAATTGTTATCTATTTTTATAAACCCAGTTCTTTTTTCGAACCCAGTTCTTTTTTCAAAATCAATTCGTTTCGCATATATTAAATAATCTTTAGCGTTTAAATGTTCCAGTATTTTATTAAAGTAAATTGCATCTGACTCCCAAGCGGCATGGCAAAAGTTATATGTTGAAATTCCTATGGCTTCAGTAATATCTTTAGCATTTAAGCCAACATCGCAATGAGAACTTCCAAAAATTATTATTCGCGGAAGGTTTATGTTGGAGTGAACTAATTTTTCAAAAGTTTTTTCTTTTACATGACTCAGATAATTAATTTTTAGTTTGGTTAATATATTTATAAATATCAATGCGCAAAAATACACACACAAACATAACATTGCCATTATTTTAAATGCGCGCATACAGCAATTCCCCGCTATTGGTGCCAAAGATTAAAAAGATAATAAACAATGCCAGTATTGATAGCGGTCTTCTGAATAAATGGTAAAAATCTTTGTCTTGTTTTTTTACTTGATAAAACTCTAGCGCTATAAAGCTTGCTGCCAAACATAAGGCCTTGTTATTGAGGTAGAGTAAACTCTCTTTAATGAGGTGCCAGCTCAACTCATTAAAGTAGTAGGTGATATTGAAAATATTACCTATTTTTAAAATGAGTCTCTCTATATTGGGATCTATGGCCAACATTCTCCCAAAGATAAAAAAACTAAACATGCCTAGCACAGCTAATACCTTAGGAACTCGGGTATGTTTTATATATTGAATATACATAAAATAAACTACGCCATGAAACACACCCCACAGCAGGTAATTGAATGTACCGCCATGCCACATGGCAGAAATTATAAAAATAAAACTGGCCAAATACGCCTTGGATGTCCTTGATTTAAAATCTCTGATAAAGTTTAAAAGAATATTTTTTTGAAGAAATTGTCCTAGGCTAATGTGCCAACATCTCCAAAAAAGAACGACATTGCCCGCAGTGAAGGGGTGATTAAAATTACAAATAATATTTAAATTACACCACTTCGCTAATCCAAATGCGATAAAGCTATAGCCTGCAAAATCAAAGTAGAACTTTAATTCAAAAATGAGAGCGCATATTATTGAAATTATTGGATCAACTGAGTTGATTAGATGTATGGGCTGTAGCCTGTTGCCAATGACGAACTTCATAAACAAACCCAGGGTAATCCAAGTAAAGCCAATGATTAATCTGGAAGTGGACGGAATTACGCCTATGTTCTTGAATTGCCTAATAACTGATGGGCTTTCCAATGGTCCTGATAACAATTTAAATGGTAATGCTAGATACAAAGCGCAATCTATAAATGCAGGGGTTTTATTATTCTTATTGCCCGAGTATTCAGAAATAAATGCAGTTGCACTCAATATGTAGAATGGGAAGGCTATGAATAATAGACTGTAATCGTTTGCCGCTTGCCCATCGACACTACCAACTAATGTCGTTATTAATCCCGCCCAATTTAAAATAATTAATAGGCATATTGAAACAAGCACTAAGTATTTTTTGTGTGGTAAATGGTGATTTACAGACAGGTAATAAGTCAACAATGTTGTTATAAACAACGGGACAGTTGCCATATATGCTTTACTAATCAGCATTAGCAAAACATACCCTAATACGATTAAAACAACTTTCTTGGTTAATAAAAGCAACTTATACGCCTTAACTTCCTGATTGTATTGAATTTATAATATGTATCATTATAATGATACATTGAAAATTTTGAAAATTATTTTGATATTTACTTTCCTCGAATCAAGTCACTCAATCAAGTCGGAGTTGATGACTAGGTCTACTCATCAGCCATCATGTCTATCACCGTTAACATTAATGTTGGGCTGCGATGGACTGTGATTTTATGTCCAACTAGATAGATTGAGATGTGCCTCTAATGTTGAAGGGCTAATTCTGAAGAGTGAAGCAATCTCATTGAATCTAGCCCCTGTATCCAATAATAAGCAGATAAAATCATAGAGATCTTTCATATCAAACTTTAATTTAGGATTTCGATTCTCATAAATCGGTAATCCTTTGACTGAACGCTTGGGATCCAGGGATTGTAATAATCTCTGTTCCTCATCAATCGTTAAATACCGTAGTCTCCCCTTAGAAATCTTGATGACAGGGAATTCCAGATCAGATACCTGATATCCCAATCGCCTAGAATGCCGCCATATCCCCCTAAACGCACTAATGACATGCTTTGTGGTTTGATTGCTATACGTTAAACATAAGTGGGATTTGAATTGTTCGATGTCAGCAGTCTTAATCTCATCAATGTATTGTTTGGTTTTAAAGTAATCAACAATCATCCTTAGAAACCATTTCAAATTATCCTGACAGACTAGATCGACTTTGATTTGTTGGTAGAACAATACTGCTTGTTCAATTAGAACCCGTTGTTTGATGCCAAAGACTTCTTCAGTCATCAGTTGGCGTTTCCAATTCGATTCCATCTGGGTAGCAAATCGTTTGCCTGTTGTTTTAGACGACTTGATGTAGGTTTTACCGTTTAATTGGAATTGGATATACCAATACGGTGAGTTAGAACGCTTGATGACACCTATATCAACCCCTAGACACTGTGTTGCTGACGATAGAACTGCCTAGAGATGTTATAGAAATACGTAGGTGCACCCTTAGGGGTAACTGTTGCCCCATCTATAAATGCCTGAATGATTAATGCTTTGGGTTGATCACTTAGGGATTTGTAAATCAATCGGCAAGCATCGGATTTAGACCCGCCTTGGCGAATGATTGACAGACCAGATGCCACCGATTCTGTGATTTTGGGATGATTCGGTGTCAATTCTGGAGATATTTGATAGGCATCGATAAATCTGTGTAAGCATGAATAAAAAAATTACTTAAATAAACTTTTTGAATTATTTAATGTAAAATTGGCACACTTCATTCACTAAAAGGCGTATTGGTAGTCTGTTGCGGATTCAAATCCGGCGATGTCATCGATTAATCCCAAGGCAATTTCTGTGAAGTTACCGTAATCACAGTTACAACCAACTGACTCTTGGATGAAGCTCACTCATTCAGACTGCTGTTGTGAAGTTAGTGTTTGAAATTGTTGTTTGAAGTTCATATGCTCACTGTCCCCTCACAACCAATTGAGGAAAACCGAAAGATTGATACAAACTGAGAAGAGGCTGATTATGGAGACATTTACATTTTCAACAATAGTTTATATTTTTATATTGTTATTGGTGATATACGCACTTAAATTATCCATAAACATAGTCCCGCAGTCCGAAAATTGGCTTGTAGAGAGACTTGGAAAATATAATAGAAAGTTGGAAGCAGGTTTACATTTAGTCATTCCATTTCTAGAGACTATCAGGCATAAAGTCCCAATACTAGAGACGCAATTGCCACCAGATTATATCGATGCAATAACCCACGATAATGTTTCGATAAAAGTGCAGTTGGCAATCCTATATAGAATTGTTGATTCATCAAGAAGTAAATACAGAATCGAGAATTTGCAGTTAGCAATAAAAACAATCGTTAATGGAACTGTTAGAAGTGTTGTTGGTAAAACAGATTTAGATGGCGTTCAGTCTAATCGTAGGCATCTTGCTGATGAGATAGAGTCTCAGTTACAGTTGGTTTCTGAAGAATGGGGCATCAAATTAACTCGCGTAGAAATCACTGAGGTTCAGATAGATGATAATACGAAGGAGGCGATGCAACTCCAGTTAAATGCTGAACGTAAAAGACGTAGCATGGTTACAGAAGCAGAAGGTGCGAAACAAGCTGCCCAGTTACATGCTGAAGCTCAGTTATATACTGCTGAAAAAGATGCTGCCGCAAAGAGAATATTAGCAGATGCACAAGCTTATGAAGTCACCACGGTATCTCGTGCCATTACAGATGGTGGTACCAGTGCAGTTGATTTTGAGATAAAGAAAATTCAGGCATCTGCAATCCAGAAAATAGCAGAAGGCACCAATTCAAAGATTATATTGATACCAAGCGACGTCTTATCTTCATTGTCCGGTGTCATCGGAAGAGTAGTTGATAAACTCTAATATGGAAATTTATCAAATCACAATAATCATTGCAATTGTTTTAGCTATCCTTGAGTTATTGACATTTACTTTTATACTCTTAGGTATGGCAATAGGGTTACTAGCAGTTGCTATGATTCAGTACGCGACAGGCATATTAAGTTGGAATAGAGATATTTTCATATTTTGTATATCAGCAGTAGTCGTATCTATTTTATTCAGAAAGTTATATAAAAAAAATACGGATTCACTGGAATTAAAAGAAGATGATGTTAATCAATATTAGTAAATCACTTTTTAAAATAGATTTAGATTGCCGTTTAATTGGAATTGGATATACCAATACGGTGAGTTAGAACGCTTGATGACACCTATATCAACCCCTAGACACTGTGTTGCTGACGATAGAACTGCCTAGAGATGTTGTAGAAATACGTAGGCGCACCCTTAGGGGTAACTGTTGCCCCATCTATAAATGCCTGAATGATTAATGCCTTGGGTTGATCACATAGGGATTTGTAAATCAGTCGGCAAGCATCGGATTTAGACCCACCTTGGCGAATGATTGACAGACCAGATGCCACGGATTCAGTAAATTTAGGATGATTTAGTGTCAATTCTGGAGATATTTGGGTGTTTTCCATCGATAAATCCTTATAAACATGAATAAAATGGCAATTAAATGGCAATAAAACTCAATAAAACTACTATTTTTGATATATTTCCCACAATTGATTCACTAAAAGGTGTATTTGACAGTCGGTTGCGGATTCAAATCCGGCAATGTCATCAATAAGTTGGATGGCTACGTCTGTGAATGAAGATAAATCACAGTGATTACCCACCGATTCTCGTATGATGGTAACCAGTGCCAACTTTTGGGTGGAATTGAGTGTCTGGAATTTGTGTTTTAAGTTCATATGCCCACTGTCCCTTAAGAACCAATTTGGGACAACAGGCAATTTCTATATAAAACCTGAGTATTAAACTTAGGGTGTAGGGCATATCAACAACTTTAAGTTTGTTCTTATTAGAGAATAGGACGAATAAAGGTTGTTGATTAAACTATCTATTTAATAGATCACTTTAAAAGTGCGTAAATAAACATTTAACTTTGAAGTGCAGGAATGAATGTATTGATGATGAAAAAAATCCTACTCTTACAAAGATTAATTTTTTTGATTTTATTTGTATGCGTTAACTCTTTTGCATCAGAAACGTGGGTGAGTCTAGCGGAGAGTCAAAACGGCGACTATCGAAGTTATCTCGATACTGATTCTTTTGAGCAAATGGGGACTGATAAATGGGCTGTATGGATAAAAATTAAGTATGCCAGTTCGAAGCGTGATGGCTTATTCAAATCTTCCTATACAACTGATTTAAGAAGATACTTTGTAAATTGCAGTTCGCGAACTATTGCTACGATACAAAGAACCCTACAGGACGAAGACGGAAAGCCGGTAAGTCAAGAGAGTTGGAGTGAGTCAAAATGGAAACACAACCAAATAGGTCCAAAGGGCGGAACAAATTACTTAGAACTACAAGGCATATGTTCTCTTGGGAAGTTCCCATTAAGACGTCTTGATTTTAGCCAATCTGGTCAATGGTACAATATTGTTCAGGGTTTTGGAATTGATGAGTCCGCTTCGTTACTCGCATTACCGTGGGTTTTTTACAGGTCAATATCAAGGGACTTTGAGCAACGCAGAGTTAATGATAAGAAACTGACTTCATCTATTTCTTACGCAATTCACAATTGCGAAAAGCGTATTTTTTCAGTTTATGCTATGGGACAGTTAGGCGAAGATAATTCTTTATTAAGTTCTTTTGTTATTCCAATAGAAAATTTAATTTATAGCCCTGTAATCGATAATTCAGTATCCGACTTTGTTCAAAAAAAATATTGCATTAATTACGATAGTGCAAAAGTTAGTGATCAAGCCAATATAGCCATTAATTCAGATGGAAAAAGTAAGGATGTTGTTTCCGGCTCAATGAGAGTAAGGAGGGCATTGGTCATAGGTAATGACACTTATAAAACGGTTCCAAAGTTATCTAATGCGCGTGAAGATGCAAGGACAATTGCTTTAAATCTAACCTCTGTAGGTTATCAGGTCACTTTAAAATTAGACCTCAATGAAAAGGAAATGAAATCTGCTTTAAGAACATTTGCTACACAAGTCCAAGGTGGTGACGAGGTCCTCTTTTACTTTGCAGGACATGGGGTTCAATTAGGCAATGCAAACTATTTGTTACCAACTGATATCGTTGGTGATAGTGAAGCACAGGTAAAAGATGAAGCAATACAACTTCAAAGAGTCCTAGATGATATGTCTGAGAGAAAGGCTAAATTCACGCTGGCAGTGATCGATGCTTGTAGAGATAATCCATTTAAATTGTCTGGAAGATCAATTGGGAGTAAAGGACTTGCTCCTACTACGGCTGCAACTGGACAAATGGTTATTTTCTCTGCCGGCACAGGGCAACAAGCATTGGATAAACTGGGAAATGCAGATAAAAATAAGAATGGACTATTTACAAGAGTTTTCATAAGGGAAATGCAAAAACCTAACCAGAGTATTGATCGTATTGTGAAGAACGTGCGCAATGAAGTTTCGAAATTGGCACAATCTGTTGGACATGAACAAGTTCCCGCTATTTACGATCAAGTATTGGGCGAGTTTTACTTTTCAAAATGAATTGCTGCCGTTGAATAATTAGCATAAGTAATCACCTACCGATTTCTGCCAAATAGATGATCCGCACCTATGATTGAAAATCTACTAAAGGGTAGCAAACTAAAAGCAACAGTATTTGTTACGTATGGATGATGATATGGATAAAATGAAAACTGATAGATTGATATTAGATGAAATACTTAACAAATTGACTGCAAGTAATAAATGTGAATTTGACAGAAGATTCAATATTGTTTTTAATTCAAAATCTAGCATAAGGGAATTAGTAAAACTGGGGAACTCATTACATGAATTGCATGATAATGAAACGCGAAAAAGAAAGAAAAATGAACTTATAGTCGCAGCGCTATTTGCAGCCCTAGTTTTCAGTAATTATTTTCAATCATCCCCATCAATATCATATTACTTTCTACTATTAGCCCTCGCATTATCTTACAACTTTATACTCATAGAATCTAAAATTGCTGACTCTACATTTCAGATACAACATTCTCAAATTAAAATTGATAAAGATAGATACGCGAACGATATAAATCAATTTGGTAGATTCTATTCAATTTCCGATGCGGATTTATTTATTGATTTTGAACAACTTGATGATCATCCAGAAAACTTAAAAAATAAAATTATAGAAAGTCAAAGGAATGAAATAATTCGACTAAAAATTGAAATTCTTGAATCTATGTATTTATACAATAGACCTAACGCCACGTTGGAATAAATTCGTTGTTCACTTACCAGAAATGCATTTGTACTGTGCAATTGCAGTTAATAAAGAGCAATTTAATTAAAGTCAGTTCTGTTATGGGATTATCATGGTGTTCTACACAAACTTACCCCTGCGATATAGATGATCTGCACCTATAATCGAAAAATCCAGTAAAATGGTGGGAAACGCGGGTGTAGTTCAATGGCAGAACATCTGCTTCCCAAGCAGAATACGAGGGTTCGATTCCCTTCACCCGCTCCAATACTTCAAATATGTTGAAATGGATGTATTAACAACCTTTCTGCTCTAAAAAATATTGCGAATAAAGACCCGACTCGATGTATGCAGGATTGCTCTATATGGGTTTGTTGATTGATGCCTACTCAAACGCTCAGTTTCTTGAGCTGGTGCTGGGCATGGGGGTGAGACGGGTACGTAAGTAACTCCGCTTCTAGATAGCTGGATGGTAGTGACTAATAAAGGTTTTTTGTGATGGGTGTTGTGAGACTCCGATGTCGTGTGATGTGTTGCATTACGATGAATGGCAGATCTGATGCCCGCTAAGCCACAGCCGAAGCTACCCGATCAATTTTCACAGTTATTGATTGCTTGGCAACGGCGACAAGGCCGGCACGATTTGCCGTGGCAGAACACCCGTGATCCCTATGTGATTTGGTTGTCTGAGATCATGTTGCAGCAAACCCAAGTCACAGCTGTGATTCCTTATTTCAAACGATTTTTAAGCCGCTTCCCTACGGTAGCGAGTTTAGCAACAGCATCGGTTGATGAGGTTTTGGCCTTATGGAGCGGTTTGGGCTATTACTCGCGCGCACGTCATCTACACCGCGCAGCACAACAAGTTATGCTCGTGTATGGCGGTGCGATGCCAAAAGAGCTGGATGCTTTGATCGGTTTACCAGGCATTGGTCGATCAACAGCCGCAGCGATTGCGGTGTTTGCTTTTGGTCAGCGTGCAGCCATTCTCGATGGCAATGTGAAGCGCGTATTGGCTAGAGTTTGTGGGATTGCTGGCTACCCAGGAGAGTCTGCGGTCGCTGCCGAACTGTGGAGTATGGCGGAGGCCTTGTTACCGAAGCGTCATTTGGAGTCTTATACGCAAGGTTTGATGGACTTAGGGGCGACATTATGTAAGCGTCGCAAACCGCTTTGCGAGTCTTGTCCCATGCATTCAGTCTGCGTGGCTTTGCAGACGGATCGTGTCGCAGAGTTACCTACGCCAAAGCCGCGTCAAAATATTCCGCAGCGCACGACACAGATGTTGATGCTGTATCGCGATGCTGAGGTGTTGTTAGAGCGTCGCCCCGATGCGGGTATTTGGGGTGGCTTGTGGAGTTTTCCAGAAATAGCAGTGGAGATGAATGCTGTTGATTGGTGTTTGCAGCGTTACCAAGCACAGGTGAGTAGTGATACGGCGCTACCGACACTGAGCCATGGCTTCACCCATTTTAAATTAGCCATTGTGCCGCAGCCGCTGCGGGTGCGACGTTGGCCCTTAGTAGTAGCGGATGATGCCCATGCTTGGTTCAGTCTCGATTGTGCATTGGGTGCAGGCATTCCGCAACCAGTAAGGCTGTTGCTCGAGCAATGGCAACGGAGTCGACCTTGAGCGTCGCGCTGCTTAGTGGTACAGCATTGGGTGCGTGGCGACGGGCGCAGCGTGCGCATTGGGTATCTTGGCGCGAGGCGCAATCCGCAGTCGATCGACAGCTTTGGAATCAATCGATTAATGCATTGTTATTTCAATATCTGCCGGTGAGCGCCAATATGGTGATTGGGTTTTGTTGGCCGTTTAAGTCTGAAGTCGATGTGCGCCCAGTGATTCGGCAATGGCGTGAAATGGGGGTGAAGGTGGCCTTACCTGAAGTGCTTGCGCCCGGCCAGCCCTTGCAGTTTCGGCAGTGGTGGCCAGGAGTAAAAATGGCACGCCGCGTATATGAAATTCCAGTGCCCGTTGATAGCGCTGTGTTGATACCAGATATGGTCATCGCACCTATGAATGCAGTGGATCATGCTGGTTATCGCTTAGGTTATGGTGGCGGTTATTTTGATCGGACGCTGGCTGCACTCGAGCGCCGCGTCGTGGCGGTTGGTGTGGGGTATAGCGGTAGTTCGATTGCGAGTATCGTGCCGCAATCCTATGATGTACCTATGGATTTTGTAGTTACTGAAGTAGCCTGCTCTCAGGCTGGCGGTCAGGCCTTACTGGCTTTGTCGGCCGATGATGGTCGCTTGGCAGTCGCGCATTTATTGACACAGCGTAATTTACCGCGAACGCTATAAAAGTTAACTATCTAATTAACCAACTAATTGATTTTATTGATTTTTTCTATAATACCGTGATGCTCCATGGCGGCTTTTAGTTGGGCCAGACGTGCGTTGGTATCATCCTCAGCCAAGAGTTGTTGTTTCTCTGCACCAGATAATGGCAGCAGCTCGGCTAGGCGATAACTGACCCACACTGGATTGTCGAGTTCTAGGGGTTCTGTAGGTTGTTGACCTGTGTGTTCGATGGCCATTCGTAGAATTTCGCGGCAAGTGGTATCGAAGTGTTCAGGCATAGAGGGTGCAGCTAGGCGTTCGATTTCTGCAGTAATTAAGCCGTTACTAGCGGTGCTGGTACGCAATACGCGAAACCGATCGCTACCTCGGGCTATTAGGCTAAATAAAGTGGGGTGGGGCACATCCCACTCAATAATGTCGGCAATGCAACCGATGTCATAGTGTGCTGCTGGTGCGCCCACTTCATTGCCCTCTTGAATCTGGCACACACCAAACGGTGTGTTATCGCGCAAGCAAGCCTTAGTCATTTCGAGATAGCGCTGTTCGAATATCTTTAATGGTAGTAGTCCACCAGGGTAGAGTACCTGTCCCAAGGGAAATAGGGGTAGAGAAAAAGGGGGGGGTAGTGATGGGGGAGTTGTCATAGGTCTAATTCGCGATGGCGCGCCAGGGTGCGTGTTTTGTCGCTAAATTGTTTGTGTAATGATTCGACAAAAAATACAGAGCGATGACGCCCGCCCGTGCAACCAATAGCGACTGTAAAGTAGTTACGATTATCCCGTTCAAAAGCGGGTAACCAATTAGAGACAAAATTATGAATGTCGTTGAGAAACCGCATCGCCTCTGGGGTTTGTTGTAGAAAATGTGCGACCTCGGGGTCGCGCCCAGTCAATGGTCGTAGATGCGGATCGTAATGAGGGTTGGGGAGGCAGCGAATATCAAAAACAAAGTCAGCGTCTAGTGGAATGCCATGCTTGAATCCGAAGGACTCAAACAATAAGGTCATACCAGTGTTTGGGACCGCAGCAAATTCTTTAATCCAGTTACGTAAGGTATTTGGTCTTAAGTCGCTGGTGTCAATGTGGTGGGCAAGTGCCGAGATGTCAGCAATCAGATCACGCTCACGCGTTATGCACTCGGGTAGTGTGAGGCCGCTAGATGCAAGTGGGTGGCGGCGACGAGTCTCAGAGTAGCGTTTGATGAGGGTATCAGTTTTGGCATCTAAGCATAGAATCTGTACCAAGTATCCAGCCTGACGGAGTTGTTTGACTTCTTCAGGTAGTTGAGCAACTGCATGTCCGGTGCGGGCATCAATCGTTACAGCGATACGCTGTGTGCCAGTACTCTGTAGGGTATGAACTAACTGTGAGAACAGTTCAACAGGTAGGTTGTCAACGCAGTAGAACCCGGCATCCTCGAGCACTGCAAGCGCCACACTTTTACCAGAGCCCGAAAGTCCAGTAATGAGGATGAGTTGTAAGGGTGTGGTCTTGGTCATGAGTCGATGGTGTTCAGAGGGGGTTGTTTCATGGCTTGCGCCTGACGGGTGATGAACTCGCGCGTGGTATCGATGCCACGCATTTGTAAGACATGGTTACGCACTGCAGCTTCGGTGAGCACGGCAAGGTTGCGCCCTGCAGCAACCGGTATGGTGACTTTGCGGATTTCAATCCCCATGAGTGATTCTGTGCCAGGTTTGAGTGGCAGTCTTTCATATTGGGGTTGGTCGATGCTGCTCGGGCGTTCGAGATGTACGATGAGTTTAATGTTTTTGCGGGGACGCAGAGCTGCTTCGCCAAAGATGGTGCGAATATTCAGTATACCTAGGCCACGCACTTCAAGATAGTCGCGTAGCAATGGCGGGCAGCGCCCTTCTATACTTTCAGGACCTAGTCGATACAATTCAACCACGTCGTCTGCGATAAGGCCGCTGCCACGACTAATGAGCTCTAGTCCAAGTTCACTTTTGCCAACACCCGAGTCACCAGTCAGTAGCACACCAACGCCCAGAACATCGAGCATCACACCATGGGTGATACTGGATTCTGCCAGGGTGCGTGCGAGATAGGGTCGTAGCATCCACATCAGCTCGACGCTGGCTATGGGTGAGGATAAGAGTGGTGTTTGGGTGGCTTCAGCAACCGCAATGAGTAACTTTGGTATAGCAGTATCACCAGTGATGATAAAGCACGCGAGTTCGCGGGTGGCAATTTGTTCGAGTAGTCCTTGTGCTTCGGCTGGATCTAAACTATTTAAATAATCTATTTCTGATTTTCCGAGTACTTGGATGAGGTTGGGGTGTATGAAATTAAGATGCCCAACCAAGCCTTTTGAGGAATCTTTAGTCAGTTCACTATTGATACCTTTCTCTGCACCTGCCTGACCCGCTACCCAAGTGAGTTTTATTTTGTGCGCGGTCTCTTCAAACAGTTTAGCGATGCTGAGCTGTGGCATTGGGTGTCCAAAGAGAAACTAAATGATGAATGTCAGCGGCGCTAGACGCTTGTAATAATTGGTCGCGGATGCTGGCATCGCTGAACATTTCAGCTAATGCTGCAAGGGTTTGTAGATGCAGGTCGGTTGCCCGTGCAGGCACTAAGAGCACAAATAATAATTGTATGGGTTGGCCGTCTGCGGCCTCAAAGGGTATGCCATCGCGCAAACGTATCAATGCACCAGTTGCGGCTTTGAGATTTTTTATGCGGCCATGGGGGATTGCAATGCCATGGCCAAGCCCGGTAGAGCCCAGTTTTTCACGGGCAAAGAGGCTTTCAAATACTTCGCTACGAGAAATGTGTTGGTTATTTTCAAATAGTAGACCAGCTTGCTCGAAGACTCTTTTTTTGCTTGTGAGGTTAGCGTCGACAAGGATATTGGACGCGGGTAGGATGCCGGAGATCAGGTTCATGCGGTATGTGAAAACTAGAAGAAGGCCAGTTATTCGATGGACTCGGGTTTTAGCGAAACCGAATCGTGACGGTGAGTGAGCGTTTTTTCTTTGTGCTTGATAATAGCGCGATCAAGTTTATGGGCTAACTCATCGATGGCCGCATACATATCTTCAGAGCTCGACTCGCAAAATAAGTCTTTGCCTGCTAAATGTACTGTGGCTTCGACTTTGTGCATGAGCTTTTCAATAGTCATGATTACATGCACATCAATGACATGGTCAAAATGCGAAGTTAATTTACTGAGCTTGCTCTCCACATGACTACGAATTGCGGGAGTAATTTTTAGGTGATGTCCTGTTAGATGTAGGTTCATGACGTCTCCAGTTAAAGCGTTTTTCTGAGATTGACGGGGAGGATTTGCATTGACTCTCGATACTTTGCAACAGTGCGACGTGCAACAACGATACCTTGTTGTGATAAAACTTCGGAAATATGACCGTCGCTAAGAGGGGTTCGGGTATTCTCAGCGCTGATCAGTTGTTTAATTAAGGCGCGGATAGCGGTGCTGGATGCAGAACCGCCAGAGTCTGTGGATACTTGGCTACCAAAGAAATATTTTAGTTCGTAAATACCTCTGGGGGTGTGCATGAATTTTTGTGTGGTCACTCGGGAAATGGTGGATTCATGTAGCTCTAGAGTATCGGCGATTTCACGTAGCACTAAGGGCCGCATCGCTACAGGACCATGTTCCAGAAAATTACGTTGGCGATCAACAATTGCTTGGGATACTCGTTGAATGGTCTCAAAGCGTTGATGTACATTTTTAATCAGCCAGCGCGCCTCTTGCAATTGGGATGAGATTTGTTGGGTACCGCCTCCGCGATTGCGCTGGAGAATGTTGGCATAGAGTTGGTTGATTTTTAACTTGGGCATGGCATCTGGGTTGAGCTCGGCGACCCATATGCCTTTAGTTTTGCGGGTAATAACATCAGCAATGACAAAGCGAGTCTCCTCGACTGAGTAGTCGCGTCCAGGCTTAGGGTTAAGGCTCACAATGAGTTTGTGCGCAGCTTTTAAGACGGCATCATCACATTTAAGCATACGTTTTAAGCGACTAAAATCACGCGCTGCGAGTGCGTCGAGATGATGCTGCACGATTTCTAAGGCAACGTTACGTTGTGATTTGTGCGCCGGCATGCTTTGTAGTTGTAGGGTAAGGCATTCGGCGAGTGTGCGGGCACCAATGCCAATCGGCTCGAGATGCTGTAAGTGCTGGAGTGCGATCGACAGCTCTTCTGGCTCTATCTCAAGTTCTGGCGGCAGCATTTCTGCAACTTCTTCGAGTGATAGCGGCAAATAGCCGCCGTCGTCTAGAGAGTCAATCAGTAGCAACACCAGTTGTCGATCGCGATCAGATAAGTGTAAGAGGGCTAGCTGAGCGCTTAAGTGTGCGCGTAGGCTGGGTGGTTGTTCGGCAACGGGCGAGAAGTCTTCGTCATCACCATCGCTATTACTACCATAGGAGACTTTGTCTAGAGCATCAAACGGATTGTCATGCGCGTCAGCGGCGGCGTAATCGGTTGAGGGGTGATCCTCGCTGCTCATGTCACTACCACTATCGTAAGCAGGCTCTGTACTGATCTCGCCATCGACCACATCGGTATAATTATCTGCGTTACGTTGTTCGTCACTTGATGGCGCTGCATCCGGATTCTTAGCGGCGGGCTCAGGCAAGTTGTTAGCGTCTACACGCTCCAACAAAGGATTCTCTAGTAATATCCGCTCGACTTCTTGATTAAGCTCAATAGTAGACAGTTGCAGCAGTTTGATTGACTGTTGCAGTTGCGGCGTCAACGTCAGCCGTTGGGATAGCCTGAGTTGTAGAGAGTGTTTCATGGGGTCATGGACATGACCTTGCCCCTCTGTGTGCGCTGGCCCAGTTTAATCTGCCCATAGAATTAGATCGAGATTAAAGTCTAAAGTGTTCACCAAGGTAGACCTTTCTGACGCTTTCATTATAAATGATCTCGTCAGGTTTGCCATAGGCAAGGACTGAACCCTCATTAATAATGTAGGCGCGATCACAAATACCTAAGGTTTCACGTACATTATGATCGGTGATCAACACTCCAATGCCACGATTTTTGAGAAATCGAATAATCCGCTGAATCTCGATTACGGCAATTGGGTCAACTCCAGCAAACGGCTCATCGAGCAAGACAAAGCGGGGATTAGCGGCTAATGCTCTAGCGATTTCAACTCGGCGGCGCTCGCCCCCAGAGAGGCTAATGGCGGGGTTGTTACGGAGGTGACTAATTTGTAAGTCTGCTAATAGGGTATCGAGTTCTAGGTTAATCATATCGGAATCTTGATGATAGAGTTCGAGAATTGCCCGAACATTATCGGCCACGGAGAGACGGCGGAAAATGGATGCCTCTTGAGGCAAGTAGCCTAGACCTAGGCGCGCTCTACGGTGGATTGGCATGTGGGTTAGACGCAGCTCGTCAAGATAGAGTTCGCCACCATCCATAGCGACCAGGCCTAACATCATGTAGAAACAGGTTGTTTTGCCGGCGCCATTAGGCCCTAATAAACCAATAATTTCTCCACTACGCACTTCTACACTGACGTCTTTGACGACTGTGCGGCTACGATAACGTTTGTTGAGATGCTGGGCTGAGAGTACATTGCAAGGTGCGAGATTTGCTAATTGGTCTGCAGGTATGGAGGTGTTGGTATCCAAAGGTGGGCTCAGTGTGTTGGTGTAACCAGATCAGGCCTACTCATGGGGAGTGCTTTCTCTGATTTGATATTCAGTGTTGTGCTGGGTGCGGTAATCGGTTCCTTAGACTTAGGTTGAATCACTGCACGAACGCGACCATTAGGGTTGTCTGGGGTCGCTGCTTTCGTGCCGCCGCCAAGCACTTGAGAGAGCTCAGTTGCAACATCATAAGAGATGTAATTCCCTCGCACTTCGTCGCCAACTTTTTTCAGGGCAGCACGATTAAATAGCTGAACTTTATCGGCACGTCCATCATATTCGATTCGCTCAGCCCAACCTTCAATCAGCTCATCATAGCCTTCGCGTTTCTGTTTGAAGTAGGCCAAGCTGCCCCAAGCAGTACCGTATTTAAAACCATTTTTATCCTGGCGCACTTCCATGCGGTCACCACGAATCAGCATAGTGCCCTGGGTTAGAGAGACATTACCTTCAAATATTGAAATTTGTTTCGCATCATCAACCGTCACCCGGTCGGCTTCTATGTTAATGGGCTTGGAGCGATCAGCTTTTTCGGCATATACGCCGGTTACAGTCAACAGGCATGCGATGACCAAAGTCATAGGTATGGCCATGACTGATCGCATGTTGAGGAGTGGCTTGTCCCTAAGGTTGGCGTGGGGCGCGTTTAGGATCATAGTAGGTTCCCCGGAAAGCGGAGATGAAGGTAAGAATATGGTTCGCATAATCTAATTTTAAGCCAATCGACCGTGCGATGGTGTGTTCATTGCTTACGGTAACTGCTTGATGTGTATGAGCAATTTTTTCGTCAGGGTTGACTTGCAGGGATTCGGTGCTTAGAACCAACTCGCTTTGGTTGCCATAAGCGCTGCGAACTGCACGCACATTGGTTTCGAAATTGACTTGTTCACCTTTGCTTGCAACAGTTGCCGTACGAGCGGTGACCGTTAATGTAGCGGGGGATCCCGTGGTAATAAAGCGTGGCGAATTAAGATAGGTCGAGTCATCGTCTGGGTAATGCACCAGCCGTTCTGCATATAATGTATGTTTGGTATTTCCCTTTCCATCTAAGCGCTTGGCCGTGAGGTGATCGACCATATAATCAGGATCGTGGCGTGCTGTTTTGGATATCACCGCCTCAGGTTGTACCGCTTCATTGAGCCAGAATGTGAGTCCTGCCAGTAGGCCAACGAGTAGCATGGGAAGCAGTGAGAGTGCGCGATTAATCATGGGTATTGATGAGGTGCTGAAGAATTATTTTTTGTGTTCTAGTTTGATCATTCAAATGGCATGTTAGGGGCATTGCAAGCTAGACAACTTTGCCTTTAAATAAATCGTGAATGTTGAGTGCACCTATCAGCTCTTGATGGGGGTTGATGACCAGTAACTGAGTGACTTTGTTGCGCTCCATAATGTCAACGGCTTCAGCGGCCAGACGGTCAGATTGGATAGTGCGTGGTGCTGCAGTCATCATTGCGGAGATAGCAGTGTCATGTAAATTTTGTTTAGTGGCAAGTGCGCGACGCAAATCGCCATCGGTGAAAATACCCTTCACCCTATTTTGATCATCTACAATTGCTGTCATTCCCATGCGTCCTCGGGACATTTCTATAAGGGCATCACTTAATGTCGCATCTAGGCGCACACGTGGGGTATCAACATTAGCGCGCATCACGTCACGCACTAGGGTTAAGAGTTTTCGACCTAAAGAACCACCAGGATGAGAGCGAGCAAATTCGTCTTGGGTGAAGCCACGTGCCCGCATCAGCGCTACAGCAATTGCATCGCCTAGGGCAAGCGCTGCAGTAGTGCTAGCAGTCGGCGCTAGATTGAGTGGGCAGGCTTCAATGCGTGCGCTTGCATATAAATGGATGTCGGCCTCACGTCCTAAGGTCGACTCAGCATTGCCGGTAAGCGCGATTAGTTTTGCACCTTGGCGCTTGAGGACAGGAATTAACGTCAGTAGTTCAGCACTTTCGCCCGAGTTGGATAAAGCAATAAATACGTCATCCCGCGTGACCATGCCTAAATCGCCATGGCAGGCTTCAGCAGGATGCACAAAAAAAGCTGGTGAACCGGTGCTCGCCAAAGTGGCGGCTATTTTGCGTGCAATATGGCCAGATTTGCCAATGCCGCTGACAACAACACGACCTTTGCAATGGAGGATAGTTTCTATAGTTTGTGTGAATTTGGCGTCTAATCGGGGGATTAGATCAGTAATAGCCTGGGCCTCGATAGCGAGCACTTCACGCGCGTCCGTAATGGCCGTATTTGCACTCATCGCCAGGTTCAGAGCAGTGTCTGGGGTGTTTGAAGTGTTCATGGGCGGAGTATAGCAAAGCTACCCGCCAATTTTTACTTAAGTTTCGATGGTGGCGTTAAACCGCCATTCTCAAGGTGTTACAACAGTTTTTGGGAGATATGTCTTGAGAATGGCAAAATCTTGGGTTCTTCACGTGCTACAAACTCTCTAGAGAGTGCTAGCACCGCCGCAATTGGTGTTGCCTGTGGTTGCATTCCATGGCGTGGCGGTTGCTGCCGCACCAGTGCAGTCAGATGCGCCTGCCGCTGCGGGTGCTGTACCACCTGCATCATAAGTTGAGAACTGAAAGCCGCCGGTATATGGAAAACCGTCATCAATTTTACGATCCACTTCCGCAATAATCTCGACAGGGATTTGTGGCCCAGTCTTTAGATTGTGTCTTTGAACGCTAGTACCTAAGCCGTAGGAGTTGTCATAGATGAGTTGCATCCGCATACCATACGGGTTAAGTGGCGTAGTTGCGGTGGATTCTGCGGCAGCACAAGCGTAAGTGCCATTAATGAAGCCAGCTTTTGACAGATGCTCCCAGACCAATGTTGATTCATTGTTGGTAGTTTCGATCCGACCATTGCCATTACCATTGCCGCCATTGCAGGCAGCCGTCGAGATGCCGGTAATATTGGTGGTTGCTGCGGTGTAATCACCCGGTAGTGCACGGTAGCGATCAAGAAATCCAAAGTAGGCACTTTTAAAGCCATCTTGTGTGGAAATCAGATTGCGAACTCTGGCGCCAGTGATGAGCTCTTGCCCCTTCAACACGCCGCCAAGCAGTAGGCCAATGATAACAAGAACAATAGCGATTTCAATTAAAGTAAAACCTTGTTGACGTTTCATGAAGTGTGCTCCACCAGTGAGGTTAATGGCGTAAGTGCTAATTAAGTGAATTGCTTAAAGATCCAGCTCGGGTTTGAGGTGACTGTTACGAATGTCATTAACTAGAAACTAAAGTTAATTTCAATGCAACAGCAAATGATAGGTACTCGCTTGTGAATTAGAAAATACTAAAATTAAAATTGCTTAAAGCAGGCACTTGAAATTTGACCCGTAATTGAACCATTATAGCCGAATTTTAACAAGCCAGCAGAGACTAAATGTTTTAACAGAGAAGATCTAAATACCGTTTAAATATACTAACCAATTGATTTTAAATAACTAATTTTGAAGTGGTCAAAAAGATTGGTGGGAATGACTATTTTTTTGAGAGTTGGGCAGTTGATTAAGACGGTCGCTTAAAAATTGTAGCTCATGGGTGTCGGTGATTTGACCATTTGCCAGAAGGGCGCCGATGAGGATTTTTACACTATCGACTTCGCCAAGATCCTCAAGGATAAAAATATGCATTTGCGTTGCCCAATGCGGTGCAAACTTGGCGTGCAGATTAACTTGTTGGGCATAGTGTAATGCAAGAGCGAGGTCGTGCATGCGATGTTTAGCCATGATTGCACAATGGGCAAGCCAGCGCCAACGCTCATTAGGCGATTCTAAAAACGCATCTAAAACAAAATCACACATTAAACGCTGTTTGTTGATATTAGGAACTTGTGCGTAGACATGAGCCGCTAGCAGCAGCGGATATTGAGACTGGGGGTCAAGTTGTAACCCAAGGCGTAACCATTGCAAGACGATTTGATAGTCAATGGTTTGAAATGGAATCGTAACCCCTGCTTGATTATCGTGTGATTGTAAATAGAGCATGAGTGCATGCGCTGTGAGTAATGATTCACCAAAATTAAATTGCGTCAGTTTAATTAATGTTGAGGGCTCAGCGAGTGCGACAGCAATGCCGTTTGGAGTGGACTGCTGTTGATGCCAAAAGAACTGCAATAAGACGCACAAAAAAAGCGTTAAAAAAATTCGTTTAGGGACAGCAAGGATCGAGCGAGTAGGCGGTGGCTGGCTGTGCATATAGACCGCTCTAGATGTTACGCCGATAAAAATCAAATAGTGTAGAATAAAATAAAACCAAGGAAATAATCAGAGCATTGGTGGTGATTAGAAGAATTGTATAGGTAGAGGGCGGAGTGTTCACAAGCCATGAAGAGCTGGTCCACAGATCAAGTGCTGGCACGACGTAAGTTAACAGTTTAACTAGCAATTGGGTGAGCCATAGCCAGCTAGAATCGGCGGCAGTAATTGCATGAAGGCTCATTAATTCAATAGCATTCATATTACGTGCTAAAAAATAATACCCTAACACAAGAGCAGTCGCTGGTAGAAATTGGTTGCAGGTCACAGCGCAAAACAAAGAGAGCGTAGAAATTAATAGTAATTCAAGAAGCAAGCTAAATGACCAGGCAAGGGCTGCAAGTGCAGAGGTCATGAAGTATAAAGGTGCACAGAACAGTAAGGTGATGAAAAAGGACAAGGTAAAAAACCCCAGTAATTTGCCTGCAATTAATGACCAGCGCGGTAGTGCCAATGCTAATAGCAGATCCAGACCTTTATCGTTAAACTCACGATGTATAGCGAGTAAAATATACAGTGATACAATGAACATCGCAGATAAGCGAGAAAAGCCTGCAAAAAAAGTCACTTGAAAGCGCAGGCTATCAGTGATGGCTAATTCTTGGATGAAAAAGCTAATTGCTAAGATACAAAGTGAAATCAACAGTGTAGTGGTGAAAACCTTAGAGCGATACGCTTCTAAGATTGTATAACGCGCGATATGGACCATAGATTTCATTCGGTGAGACCTTGCTTAGGGGAGTTTGCCGGCTGCTACCATTCGATTCATAATAGTATAGCGAGGGATCCAAATAATGTGGTCATCGAAAGCGCCGCCAAGTCCAATAGTGCCGCTAGATTGTATTGTCCGACTAAAAAATGTGCTGCTGTCAGTGGCATTGATGAATTCATCTAAGACGGCTGACCAGTTGTTAGGCAAGGCTTGAATGTTTCCATTGAGTGTCGTGCCGCCATAGCCATTTTTACCATGAGAGATCACCACAGCGATAGCACTCGCACTGTTTGTTAGATTGTTAATCGCTCCGGTGCTAGTGCGAGTTCTGATGTTAATGTCGGGTAATGTATTCAACGTAAATGTAGCATTACCACTAATGGCGCTACTCGTGAAATTAGGACTGACGCTGTAACGGAATAACTGACCCCATGCATCAGTGGCATTCATGCCTAATGATTGCCAGGGTAGGAATCCTTGCCGCTTACCTGCGCTACAAACATTACCTGCACGATCCTCAAGTCCATTAGTGGCTGAAATTGCAGGGCAAGGTAAATAACCATACGTGAGCGTAAAGCCAATGATGGCTTCTTGAATGTCGCGTAGTGCTAATTCAGTTTCTGCGATTTTACGTTGATCTACCTGTGTCTCAAGGGGTATAAGCAAACTGCTAGTTAATAATATTAATAGCAAAAGCGCAATACTCATTTCAATCAAGGTAAAGCCTGATTGTAGATCGCTGCGAGAGTGCGTGCGTGGCAATAATTCGCCAAAGGTCTTGCGATTGAGTGCCCGCTGCAATGAAGGTCTAGACATAATACGAGATCAGATTTAAAAGGAGTTTCGGATAGATTAAAAATAAATAGTGATCATGATTAAGGAGTGATTACTATATCGTTAAAACTAGCGTTATTTGGATATCGCGACAACAGACCACTCATTTGTGCATTAGTGTTTTCAAGATAATTATTGATATTAGAGATATCGGTAAACGATATGCGACGTTGACTGAGGTTATTGAGTGAAAGTTGACGACCCGCAACGATGACGGCAACTGTAGCTGTATTCATACCGGAATTAGATTGCACCGTTAAGCAATTACCATTGCCACAAGTGGCAAGAGTGTTAGCAGGATATGCTGGCACGTGAGTACTGGCAATTGCATAAAAAGTTTGTTGCTTCCAGTGAGCCCACCATGACCCTTGGGTGTGTGCGCAAACGTTAGGCCAGTAACTGGCCATGCCACTAGGAACAGTACCTCGTGCAGCGGTATTGGACAAGGAGTCGGGGACGCGACCAAAACGGTTGTCAGCAGTGTCAGGATAACTTGCACTCATCGCAGAACTAGCAAGGCTAGATGGCCATGGGTAACGAGACTTATTCTCTGGTGCAGACGCATACGCTTGCAAGCAATTGAGTGTGTCTTTGGCAACGCGTCGTTCGAGCAAAGGTAACAAGTCTTGGGTAGTGATTAATATTAATTTATCATTCAATATTGCATTGCCTGAACTGTCAAGAATTGGCCCTAGAATAAAGCCATTGACTGCACTGTTGTCGATAAAATTAGCGTTGTCTTCAACAACAGAACCCATCTGAATATAATCCAGATAATTAGTCGGATTACATTTGGCAGGCGAGCCGCTGCTACAAACACCCGTGTTCAGACAAATTCCGCCATTACAGCTACGATCTTGCACAATGCCATCTTGGCGACGAATCATCTGTCCAGGTGCAAAAATTACTGCAATTACACTAGCGTTGGTAGTCGGATCGCGGTTTGAACCATCAAATATGAGTTGACCTTGTGAGGTGCGGATGCTGATACTGCCAACGGTATCACTATTGAGGCACCCGGTGGTGTCGATGGTCGTGCAGTTACTGCGGGTTTTATATTTAAACGTATTGGATACGGCATACCATAATCGCTCACCATCACCATCGCGTAAGTCGGGCAACCCCAATGTTTTCCATGGGAGTCTACCGATACGATAGGACTGCCCAGTCGAACCGTCAGTATTGCCACAGGCTGTATTGGTCACACCGCTATCAATGAGGTCGGGACAGGGCAAGTCTCCCAGGCGTTCATTGCTGGCAAAGTTGGCTGATAAGGCATATCCAATCAATGCTGATTTGGCTTGTGCAAGCGATTGCGAGGTGATTTGCGCGTTACGTATTGTTGTAGATTGAGGACGATACCGCGCGTAGAGCCCAGTGCCTATGAGCAATACCAAGCCCAGACATATAAACAGTAACACTTGGCCTCGCTGTCGGTATTGAGATTGTTTAGGGCGCTTGTTTTTAGAATGAGGCATACCATTTAGCAATTGAGAAATTATAGATTAAGGCTTGCTTGGGGTGCTTAATGGACCATTCACTGTATTGGATGGCTCTAGTGTGTTGGGCATGGAATTCGATGGAGATTGATTTGAGGCATTTGGTAAATCGTGATTTGATTGTCGGGCTTTGCTTGGGGACTCGCTGATGCGGCCGGACTGGAGATGCGCACTTTGTCCAACTTTGAGTTGAACTGTTGCTCCACGACTCTGCGGTAAATTTAAAATCACTTGACCTTGTCGATTAATGCGACCGTTTAGGTTGTTCTTTGAGCCCATCGCGGAGTCTGCTATCGGTTCATCATTAATCCAGACAGTAGTTTGACCGTCACTGCGACGAATCATACCGTTGTAGGTTACAATTTCAGCTGGTGCTTCATCACGCATTTGTGTGGCATATGCTTTTTGACCGCGCAGCACATCTAATTGCTGGCGTTGTTCTGGTGAGTAAAAAAAACGTCCAATCGGTTCTTCGGCAAGTGTATGCGTGTGTTCAAACTGGATGACATAAAAAATCAGAAATATGAGTAATATTTTAATGTGCGAGCGTGCCTGAATAAATGGAGTCATCATGATTAGGATTGGTCATCAGGCTTGGCAGTAATCCAGGCCAGTTGGCAAATAGCTGAGATGTTTGGTTGGAAACGCAGAGAGGTTTTGATGTCAATCCGCCGCATTTGGCACTGCCCAAGGTGAAAGAGCCCTACGTTTTGCGATTTAAGTTCGGATAAAAATCGCAATAAATCCATTTCATGTAATAAGCTAAACTCTATTTTCATCATCGATTGACGTAAAATTAACTTGCCAGGATTAAGGGTTGCCGCGTTAGGAAAGTTCTGCTGTACACTGATTTCGTATTTAATCCCAAATAAGTCAGTGCGCTCGTTAGCGATTCTTAATGCATCTACCCAGTTGATACGTTGCTCATCTCCAATGAACCCATTTTTTTGAAGTAAGCGATATTGCTCTACATACTGAGCAATGAGGGCTTTTTCTTCGCCAGAGCGTTGCACACGCAGGCGGGCGGATTGCAATTGTTCTTGTTGCTTAGTGAGCTCTTGATGCGCATTAGTCACTAAAAATTGAGAGTAATAAATAGCGCCAGCGCAAAATAAAGTCACTAAAAACAATACGCATAGGGTGATTCTGAGCTCTCGCAGTAGTCCAAAAATCATAATTGGCGTTTGAGACCCAGTTGTAGTTTAAATTCAGCTTGATTCGTTTGCGAAGGGTTTTCGGTGGTGTTGCCGCTCAGTGATAGCGTTGGATTAAGATTAAGTGGTAGTTGCATAATTTTGACATGATCAACTGAAGCATCTGCACGCAGGCGTTCAACAAGCGCATTAATGCTAGCTATAGCGCGGCGATAATCACCTTTGAAATCTTGTACATAACCCGCCAGCTGGGCGCTCTCTGTGATTAAGTTAGAGTCATTAAGCACATTATTTGGTGGGAGCGCTGAGGAATGACTTCGATTGGTAGGGTCTTGATTGGAGCCTATTTGCCATGAAGATTCGAGCACGACAATTTCAGGGCTGGGTTCCAATGCGCGAGACATGACACGCAAATAATTGTCAGGAGAGATGCTTTGTCTTTGTAGTTGCTCAGCTAACTGGGTGCCTTTGCGTAAATTTTCAGCGCTAGTTGGTGAGCTTGGGAATGAGCGGCTAGCTTGCTCGTATTCCGCATTAATATTCGCAATTTGTTGTACGGTTACTGCTGTCAATGATTTGGTTTGCGCACCACGCCAAAAATTGTAAGCGACGGCGACTGCACTTAATAAAGCTATGCTGATGGTGGCATAGATTAGTTTCTGCTTCAGCCTAAGCTTGCGATAGCTTGCAGTGACATCTGGTGGTGCGATGTTGATCTTGGGTGTTTCAAGGCCTAGCAAAAATAGATAAAGATTGTAAGGGGAAATTTTAAGTTGGGTTGGATCAATTTTTAATATGCTCACTAAGTCATTGCGACTCAGGCGTGTGCATATAATTCCCCTTTGATCATCGCGAATAGTGCGCACAGTATCTTGCAATTGATCATTTTGATCGATAATCACAACATCGACTGCTTCATCAGAGGAGGCTGCGCGCAGGGCATTTAAATACAATAGGGTGTTATTGATCTCTTCGCTAATTTTTTGGATTAGGGAGTCGGTATTTGACTCAGTGCGACTTAGCCGGCTGAGTCTAAATAACCCTTTGCGAAAGAATGTAAGTCGGACTCCAGTGTTGTTATGTCCAACGACTAGTAAATTATCAGGTTTTTGTTCTGTTTTGTGCATCAAAGTATTGATCACTGTTGGCAGTAAATAAATACCTCCAATAGGTAGCCCCAACTCAGTCGTTTCAGTGAGCCAAGGTGCGAGAATATCTCGATTGGTTAGTGCGGCAAACAAGTAATGATCATCGCGACGCTCTTGATTGCTACGTCCTATTTTAGTGGCCGCACAATAGTGTGAGCTACGATAGTATTGGCGCAGCTTGCGTTCGACCATTTGATTTTTATCAGATCCGCTACTATGAGGTAGAGTCTCAAATCGATAGTCTTCTTCAACGGCATCAACCATAAAGTGTACCGGATAATTGCCGAGACTCGCTAAGTAATCACTAAAGGCTAATATGCCTTCATGATCGGCAGTAAAGGCCTGGTAACCTTGAAGGCGATTACTCTTCCAAAGTTGTATAGCGGCACCCAGATTGGAAACACAGATTAAAATTTTATTTGACATGGTGGTAATAGGTTCAGGTTGTTAAGTTGAAATGTATGAAATTGAGTAGATCAAATGCATTGGGCCAAAGGTTAGAGTTTAAGTTTTCCGAGAATGTCATAGACTGGACCGAATACCGCCCAAATAATCAGAGCGATCAGTCCGCCGAGAATGAAAGTCAAGACGGGACCGAGCATTTTTATGCCTTTGTCGACAGCATCTTTTACGTCACGGTTGTAAAAATAAGTAACATTGTTTAGTGCGGCATCAAGTCCACCAGTGGATTCGCCGACTTGTAGCATTCGAATCACTAAGGGTGGAAATAAGGCGAGGGCCTTAAAAGCCTCAGTAATGCTTGCTCCGGCCATAATGTCTTGAGTGGCATCGTGGATGCCCTTTGCAATAACACGATTCCCAACGATGCTTTCGCAAATTCGCAAAGCATCAATAATGGTAATGCCTGACTGATACATCAGTGAAAGGATACTAGCAAACCGTGACAGTATTATTTTTTGATAAATAGCACCAATGATAGGGGTATGTAGCGTGCTGTAATCCCAAAAATATGCGCATTGAGCTGAACGCTTAACTGCAGAGATCGAGATAACACCAGTAATCAGCGGTAACGTGAGCAATGGCAGCCAATAGTGTTGGATGAGATCAGACGTGTTGAGCAAAATGGTGGTTTGTAGTGGTAATACCATACCCATAGATTTGAATAGTTGTGCAATCTGTGGGACTAAAAATACTAATAGTGCAACGATAACCAGTAATACAACAATTAAGGTGAATGCTGGGTAGATGAGTAGTCGCCGAGTTTGTGATGCCAGCTCGTCCTGCCAGCGCAAGGAGTCGGCTAAGTTCTTGAAAATTTCAGGCAGTCGTCCGGTAACTTCGCCAGCGCGAATCAGGCTCACAAAAATGCGATCAAATGTATCAGCATGTGCGCTCATGCACTCGGACAGTAGGCGACCCGATTCCATGTCTTCAATCATGATCGTTAGCACTTCGCGTAGACGTGGCGAATCAATGGTGTCACGCATGTCGCGGAAGCCATCAATGATTGGTATGCCTGCTTTGATCATATGTTCCATGTCAAAACAAAAATTGATCAGATCCTGTCGTGTGATCAGGCCACCAGAGGCCATAGAAGCAGTTTTTGGGTTCACTGTTTTATAGCTAATTAAATCAAGGCCAATATTTTTTAAGCGCAGCTCTAAATCTACTTCGTTGATAGCCTCTAACCCGCCCTTGACGGCCGCACCTGCGAGATTAATTGCTTTATATTGGTAAGATGGCACAATATATATTGAGTCGATAATTTTAAAAGAATTAATGTCGAATATAGGTTGTGAGGTCGATAGTACGCGACACTTCTGCCAAGCTAGTATGGCCCGCAAGGACTTCTTGGATGCCTACCTCTGCCATTGAAATAAACCCTTTTTCTATAGCAAGGGTGCGGATTTCTTTAGCGCTAGCACGGCGCGCTACTAATTCATCAAGATCCTCATCCATGATTAATGCTTCCATAATAGGCGCTCGGCCTCGGTAGCCTTTTTGCCCGCATTCGCGACAGCCAACAGGACGGTAGATGGTGGGAGTTTGCTCTTGTATAGTGCCAAGTAGAGCGCGCTCCTCAGCGCTAGGCTGCTCTGCTCTTTTACACTGTGGACATAGTAATCGTACTAGGCGTTGTGCAACGATACCGATGACATTGCCAGTGATAATATCAGGTCTAATGCCAATATCGAACAAGCGTGGGAAAGCACCAAATGCTGAATTGGTATGTAACGTGGTAAACACTTGGTGTCCAGTCATTGCAGCGCGAAAAGCCATTTCCGCTGTTTCTGTATCACGGATCTCACCCACTAAAATAATATCCGGATCTTGGCGCATGATCGAGCGTATGCCACTCGCAAAATCCATGCGGATCATTTCGTTGACGGAGGTTTGTCTGAGTAGGCTCAGCGGGAACTCAACGGGGTCCTCCAGAGTCATGATGTTTACAGTCTCGTCATTGACTTGTGCTAGCAAGGAGTACAACGTAGTGGTCTTGCCACTCCCAGTGGGGCCGGTAACAATCAGAATACCTTCTGGCCGTGCCAACATCAGAGAGAGCTTATTGATGATATGTGATGGTAAGTTCATGCGATCCAGATGCACGATGGCCTTATCGCGATCTAGTATGCGCAATACAATATTTTCGCCATAAATAGTAGGCTGAGTGGAGACTCTAAAGTCAACCGGTCGACCGTTCAGGCTTAGTGATAGTCGACCGTCTTGAGGGACGCGAGTTTCGGCAATGTTCATATCACTCGCTACTTTGATCCGAACTGTGATACCTGCCATATAATTTTTATGTAAGCTGCGGACTGTTTCCATCACGCCATCGATACGATAGCGGATACGCATGAATGCTTGTTCTGGTTCAAAATGAATGTCTGATGCATTGCGTTTAACGGCATCAATCAAAATGGCATTGACTAAGCGTACCATCGGTTGGGTGTACTCTTCCCCGCTACTCGGAAGACTTTCGTAATCAATTTCGCCGGTTTCTATTTCTCGCAAAATGCCATTGACAGATAACTCATGACCATAGAGCTGATCGATATAATCACCCAGCTGTGCTTCTCCTGCCATCTGTGTTTTGATGTTGATGCCAGTGCCGAGCAATGCCCGCAGTTGATCTAGTGCAACCACATTAAATATTTCCGTAGTAGCTATCGTTAATTCAGCATGAGCTCGGTCATAGGCAATTGGCAGAATGTGATTACGCCTGGCAAAATCCTCAGGTACTAAATTGAGTGCCTCAGGGTCAGCAATAACTGTAGCTAGATCGATGGTGCTTTGGCCCGCATTAGAAGCCATGACATCGCGTAATTCAGTTTCATCGATAAATCCCAGTCGAACCAGTAGGCGACCTATAGGGATATTTTGACTGCGCGTGCGTTGCTCAGCGAGTGCAATCGCTAACTGGTCTTTGTTGATAAGACCTTTCTGAATTAACAGTTCGCCAAGACGGAGTCGAGTGGATTCTGGATTTGTCATTGCAAGGATAAATCTAATCGGCTACCGAGCTGAGTTGTTGTAATCGATCGCGCACTTGATTTTGATTAAATTCGGCGTGTCCTTTTTGTCGGGCTAAGTCTAGGGCTTTGCGATAAAAATTAATGGCAAGTTTGCTTTGGCTTATATGCTCTAGGCCAACAGCTAAGTTGTAAGCGTAATCAGGATGATCTGGTTCTAGTTGGTGTGCTTGGAAGTAGGATTGCTGTGCTTCTGACCAGCGTGACTGATCGGCATATAAATTGCCCAATATGAAATGTAGTGCAGGGTATGAACCGCGACCGATCAGTAACTTGAGTCGACTCTCTGCGGCTTGGGGGTCGGCGCGGCCAATGAGTGCAATGAGGCCAGCTTGGGCGTAAGGGTTGCGCGGTTCTAGTTCGAGGGCGCTGAAGTAGTATGCACTTGCTTCTTGGGTATTTTTTTGTTGGGCAGCAATTATAGCTAGCCCGAGTATGGCGGATAGATTTTTAGAGTCATTGCGAAATGCCGTAGTGTAGAGATTGCGGGCAGTTTCTAATTGGCCGCTTTGCAGTGCGTTGTATGCAGAAATTAGTCGCTGGTCGCTCACTGCTTCGGCAGTGCCGGTACTGATTTTGATCGTTCTATTATTCATATCTAACGGACGCTCTGCAGGTGTCGGACTAGTGGTGCGCCGCGAATCAATGAGTTCAGGGGTGTTCGTTGGTGTCACTGCAGTAATGGTTGAGTTGACGGATAGCGGGTTAGATGTATTCGGTGAGTGGGTGTTTTCTGCAATCAGCGCCGTTGTGGTGATCTGATCTGGTGAAGCATTTACAACGCGACTATCGATTGTAGGCTGAGGTGCAGTGATTGTTGGTGTTGAACCCGTGTATTGACCAGGCGTGTGTTGCGGCAATCGCATCATCTGGTAGCCATAATATGCACTAATGCTAATTAACAGCATGCTTATGGCGATGACCAAACTTATTCGTTGACGTGACTTGGTAACCATCGGCGTTTGCGTGTTTTTAGTGCGTGAGCCAGCGTTGATAATGTGGGCGGCACTGTTTTGTTGATTTGTGGGTGTAGGACGAGGGTTGCCATTGGGCTCTTGGTTTTCAAAACTCAGGGGACTAGTTTGCGGCTTCTGTTGTTGTGCCTTAGTCGCTTGTTGCCGGCTAGCAGCTGCTTTTTCTAGTGCTTTTAGCAATAGGCTCATGGTTTAGCTGGCGCCACTTCACTGAGTTGTTCTGGTTTGGGTAAGAAGCGTTGAAAAAACTTTAGCTCATCGCTTTCAAGAGAGGGGTAGGTAATCACCGTAGGGCGCAAGAAGATCACGAGTTCACTTTTACTGACTCGTTCATCGCGATAGCGGAATAACTCACCGCTGTCACCTAGGCGATCGGCGCCAGGTAGTTGTTCACGATTTCTCACTATATTGTCTTGCATGAGACCGCCCAAGATGATGGTTTGACCGTTGCTAATTTGTAGTACGGATTCCATCTCTCTGACTTGCACTTCGGGGACTTGATTGGCAACGCAGTTATTGCGCTCCGCATTGCAGAGGCTGGGATTGGGATCGTTGCGGAAGCGTAAAAATCGTGAAATGGTGGGACGTACTGTGAGAATGACCCGGCCATCCTCATTAATCTGTGGGGTAACCCCCATGACTACACCCAGTGCGATGGTCTTAGCAATCGAGTTAAAGGTGGTGGAAGCAACCCCTTGGGTGGTATTCGATTGTGCTTGAATTTCAAAATAGACTAGATTGTCGACAGCTTTTAATACAGCAGTTTGATTGTTGAGGACCATCATTTTGGGGCTGGAGAGCACTCGAGTGTTGCCAAACTCTTGCAGCATTTTAACGGTGGCGCTGATGTTGCCGAGGTCGCTATTGGAGCCGGTATATCCAAGTTGATAGTAGTTGGTACCTAATTGAGATAGGCCAGTACCAAACCCGCGTAATAATTGTTGGCTAAAGCTCAGGCCGCCGCTCACTGGGAGTCGGCTCCAGTCGATACCTGCTTGATAGTTATTTGATAAATTCACTTCTAAGATGGTGGCTTCAATTAACACTTGGCGTTGTGCACCGTTCTCAACTTTGGTGAGATAGTCTTGAATTAATTGGTGTTGTTTGTCATTGCCATTGACAGTGATTGTGCCGGCGATAGGATTGACGATGACATCCTCTGGCAGCATGGGTATGTTCTGTGTGGGCGCTGCGCCGCTGGGATTGCTAACGGAGGTCACCAAGGCGGCAGCGGCCGCGCCCGCGCCCGCTTTGCTAGCCGCATCCATTTGTTTGGCACGTAACTCCTGTTCTTGTTTAAGTATTTCGAGTCTGTTTAGACGGGCCTCTGCTGACTGACTTTGTTTGAGCGACGAATTCAATATACCGCGTACCGATTGCTCCAGCAGTTTCCAAAAATCGGAGTTTGAAATCGTGGTGACTATGGTGCTGGAGGTGTTGCCAGCGCTGGTATTGCTACCACCGCTTTGGCTGTTGGCAATTTGACCTGATGCGCCGGTAATAGACGTAGTGTTGCGTTGTAAGTTAACGTAATTGATGATGTAAGTTTTGATGTAAGGGGTGTCGGGCGAGAGAATAATGGTGCTGCCCTCTGTACGGTAGCGCAAGTCAATTTGTTTGCTGATGCGCTCTAGAATGGCAGGTAGCGTCTCGTTAATGGCGTTGAGGCTGACTAAGCCAGTAATGCCAGGATGTATATCAATGTTTTGCTTGGTATCGCGTGCCAATGCTACAAGTAGTTCTTTGACCGGCACTTCGTGCACGACGACGCTATAAGTTTGTGCTTTGCGTTGCGGTATTGGAAGTGGCACCAGGTTGGAGTTACGCGAAGGTGGTGGGATGTTCGGTGTTACTGCAGTTTGCGTCGGCGTCGATAGGTGACCTGCCGAAGGGGCAATTTGGGGCCGGATGGATGTGCAAGCGGCGCACCATAAGGCAATTACCAGCCATAAAACAATGTGTCTAGGGGAGTGTAATGCGGTGCTAGTTTGTGCGAGATAGGGCATGTGTTGCGATTCGATGAGTAGTGTGTGCGGTTGGTCGTGAATCTGTGTAGGCGCCTGTCGGCTTGTTTAATTGAGGGCAGGACTGGTTTGATTCGGTTATTAAAATAAGTGATCGTTTTAAAGTAGTTTTAAAGTAGTTTTAAAGTAGTCTGTGCCATCATTGAGTCTATATAAGGTTCAAGACGGGTTCACTATACTTCAAGATATACAAAAAATCCCATAATTTCAATGGTGTTCTGAAATTTGGCGAGAGTTTGATGGGAATCTCGCGTCAACATCTCAAGTCGCGATCACGAGGCCTTGATTATGTTGGGGAGATTGAGGCGCGGCACCTTAGGGCGGCGATCCCTAAATCAGATAAATTACTGATTTTAATAATTAATTTTTATTTTCTGGGGTGTTGTTGATTGTCTGTAAAGTCGACTCGCGTTGTTCGCGCATGATACCCGCGACCGTGCGCAGTATTGGTTTTGCAGCAAGCAGGGGACTGGGCAGTTGCTTTAAGGCCGCTTCCGCTTGGGTGATGTTAGGGAAACTGCCCCAAGTGATGGTGATGCCCGGTTGACCTTGGATAGAGCTGCGATAGACGTGAATGTGATCGAGATCTAGGTGTATGGCGATAGTGGCAGCGCGGGCTGACCATTGCTGTTCAGTCTGCAAGCTCATGAGCTGTAGCGTGTAAGTGCTGGGCGGAGACTGCGCCAGCCACTGGTTAGTCGCGGCGAGTTGCGCTGCCAGATCCAATGAAGATTTATTGTAAATATTTGATTTTATTAGGTTATTTTCATATTGCGGCGGCTCTGGTTGGCTGACGGCTGGAGCTGGTTGCGGCGTTGGACTTGTGACTTGTTGCCTTTGGGTATAGAACTGCGTGCCTAAAATAAGCCCGCTGATACACAGCGCCAAGCCATATAAGCCATAGCGTATAGCGAAAATCTGTTGCGCTTTGCGATGCGGCGCCAAGGCTTGGTCATCGAGAGCGGTTTGGACATGGCGGAGGTTGGGGATCGTCGCATTCTCAGCAAACGCGGCTAATAGAGTTTTGTCCGCAATCATGTTGATGCGTCGGCCCAGTCCTTCGGATGCGGCGGCAATGCGTCGTACGAGTCGGGGGCCAAATAGGGTGGGGCCAGAGTAGCCCGCCGCGTGGAGTCGGAAGCTTAAATAGCCTGCAATATCTTGAGCATTGAGTGGTGCGAGGTGAAAGCTATGGCTAATCCGGTCTTTGAGTGGGCGGATTGCGGTCTCGGCAAGCAGAGTATCGAGCTCAGGTTGGCCAAATAGGATGATTTGCATCAACTTATCAGTTTTGGTTTCTAAATTAGATAGCAGGCGAATTTCCTCGAGGGTGGCAATCGGCATGCTTTGGGACTCTTCGATCAGTAGTAATACTTGTTGGCCTGCGGCGTGGCGCGCGAGCAAGTCATTTTGTAGCATGCGGATGATGCTAAAACGGCTACCCTGCGCGGGTAAATGGAGTTCTTCAGCAATCGCATATAAGACATCTGTTGGTGATAGGTTGGGGTTAGCTATATAAATCGTGCTGATCGTGGGTGGCAATTGGGTTTGTAGTTTGGTGCAGAGCATGGTTTTGCCACTGCCGACTTCGCCGGTGACTTTGATAATCCCCTCGCCATGGGTGATAGCGTAGAGCAGCGCCTCTAAAATGGCGCCGCGTTGACCGCCGCTAAAGAAAATATCTGTGTTTGGAGTGATTTTGAACGGCGCTTGGTTCAGGCCAAAGTGCGTGTAATACATGGCTTAGGCGCTACTTTGGATTGTATCGATTGAACGTGTAGCACCAATACAGGTGAGGTATGCGAGTTCTAGGTCGTCGGTCTGGTATTGCTGCAAGAATGCGGCTGGGCTCCCAATAAAGCAGAGTCTTCCTTGTTCCATGACCGCCATGTTGTCGCATAACTGAGCGACGTCGAGTAGGGCGTGGGTGCTCATGATCAGGGTGCGTCCTGCTTGTTTTTGGGTGGCAAGCGCGTGCTTACAATAGGATCGGGCGAGGGGGTCTAGGCCGCTGGTCGGCTCGTCCAGAATGAGTAAGTCTTTGGCGGCAAGTAGGCAGGCGGCGAGTCCGAGTTTTTGCGTCATGCCTTTAGAGAAACTGCGCACGGGTCGCTTGAGTGCGGTGCGCTCTAAGCCTAAGGCGTCGAGTTGCGAGTCAACTAGCGCAGGGTCATAGACTTGCTCGTGCAGTGCCGTCATGTATTGGAGAAAGTCTGTGCCGGTGAGGTAGTGCGGTGGTATGAAACGTTCGGGTAAGTAGCTCACTTGTTGGCGAGCTTGGGTGAGTTTGTGGGATTGCCCAAAGATATTGATTTCTCCAGCGTCAACATCACAAAAGTCCAGCAGGCATTTGAGTAGCGTGGTTTTGCCTGCGCCATTGGCACCGATTAAGCCAAAGCAGCTGCCAATGGCAACTTCCAAATTGATATCAATGAGCGCTGGCGTGTGGCCGTAGTTTTTATGTAGTTTGGCGATCTGTAGTGCAGGGGTTGGCATTCTCGGCGTGGCTCGTTAGGTGTTCGCTGGTTTCTGGGTTTTGCTTCGCTAGTGTCTTTACAGTATAGCAATAGCCGCGACCGGTCTCGATAGCGGCGCTAAACCTTATTTGGTCGGCATGCGATTCTCGTTTAGAATCAGGGGTATATTTTAAGGTGTCAGAGTCTCGTGTTAGTGAGGTTAGTGAGTGTTGAGTCTCTCAAGTTTGATGAATTATTGATGAACGAATCGATCGAATAAAAGTGAGTTTGCAGGTGGCTTCAAAAAATCTGATTGAAATCAAGGATGTGAGTTTCTCTTACGGGAAGCGGCTGATATTGAGCGGGATCAATATGACAATTGCTCAGGGCCAGGTTGTTGCTTTGATGGGGATTAGTGGTTCAGGTAAAACCACATTGTTGCGATTAATAGGTGGGGTGATGCGACCGACCTCTGGTGAAGTTTGGGTCAATGGCGTTTGTACCAACGATTTGGATCAGGCCGACTTGTATCAATTACGGCGGCAAATGGGCATGTTATTTCAGTTTGGCGCCTTGTTTACCGATTTATCGGTGTTTGACAATGTGGCGTTTCAATTGCGCGAGCATACCCAACTCCCCGAGGCGATGATTCGCGATTTGGTGATGATGAAATTGCATGCAGTGGGCTTGCGTGGTGCGCATCAGTTGATGCCGGCAGCACTCTCTGGTGGTATGGCTAGGCGGGTGGCACTAGCCCGCGCCATTGCGCTTGATCCAATGCTCATGCTCTATGATGAGCCGTTTACTGGGTTAGATCCCATTTCATTGGGAGCGATTGCGCAGTTGGTGCGGCAGTTTAACGATACGTTGGGAACCACCTCATTATTAGTGACTCATGATGTTGCAGAAGCGCTAGATGTGGTGGACGATGTGTATTATTTAGCAGACGGTAAAATGTTGGCGCATGGCACTCCGCAGGCCATGCGTGCGCATACAAATCCTGTGGTGCGGCAGTTTGTCTATGGCGAGATTGATGGACCGGTGGTTGCACAATATCCTGTAGGGGATTTTGCGACCGCTTTAAAATTAAGGAAACAGTGTGCTGCATAGATTGTCCAGTTCGGTGAGCGCTCTTGGTGCCCAAGTAATTGATATGGTGTTGCGGCTTGGTTATGCCACGCGCTTTATGCTATTGACCTTGCGGCAATCGACGACATGTTTGATGCGTCCTAGTCTGATTGTGCGAGAGCTCTATTACACCGGCACCTTGTCCATGGTGATTATTTTGGTCTCTGGTCTGTTTGTTGGCATGGTGTTGGCTTTGCAGGGTTATCAAACCTTAGTGACTTATGGCTCGGAGTCGGTGCTAGGTGTTTTAGTGGCCTTATCTTTGGTGCGTGAACTGGGTCCGGTGATTGCGGCGTTGTTGTTTGCTAGTCGCGCTGGTTCGGCAATGACGGCCGAGATTGGTTTGATGAAAGCAACCGAGCAGTTGGCTGCTATGGAGATGATGGCTGTCGATCCGATTGCGCGTGTGGTCGCGCCGCGGTTTTGGGCAGGGCTGCTATCGATGCCACTATTGGCGGCGTTGTTCAGCGCTATGGGTATTTTCGGTGGTTATATTGTTGGGGTGGTACTCATTGGCGTCGACGAAGGGTCGTTTTGGTCGCAAATGCAAAGTGCTGTGGATGTGCGTGAGGATATTCTCAATGGCGTAATTAAGAGCATTGTGTTCGGTATTGCGATTACTTGGATTGCCTTGTTTGAGGGTTACGATGCGCCGCCGACAGCCGAGGGCGTGTCGGGCGCTACTACCCGTACGGTAGTGACGTCGTCACTGGCGGTATTGGGTCTGGATTTTATCCTGACCTCTTTTATGTTTAGGGGTGTGTAATGCAACGTTCAATGTTAGATCTATGGGTAGGTGTGTTCGTGATTGCTGGTCTTGCCGCTTTGGTGGTGCTGGCTTTTAAAGTTGGCAATATGTCGAGTGCGGGCGCTGGTGAGACCTATTCACTACAGGCCAACTTTGACAATATTGGTGGATTAAAGCCGCGGGCACCAGTGAAGAGCGCTGGTGTGGTGGTTGGGCGGGTGACGCGGATCGAATTTAATAATGATCGGTTCACCGCCAAGGTGACTTTAACTATCAACAAAGCGGTGCAATTCCCTAAGGATTCGACAGCTGCAATTCTTACTTCCGGATTGTTGGGTGAGCAGTATGTCGGCATTGACGGTGGGGGTGATGGGGAGATGTTTAAGGCGGGCGACAATATACGACTCACGCAGTCGGCTGTTGTCCTCGAAAAGCTAATTAGTCAGTTTATGTTTGATAAGGCGGCCCAAGGCCAGCCGAATGCCCAGAAATAAGGAGAGTAGCGTTGAATTTTCATAAGTACCTGATTAATCTTGGATTTCTATTGTTTTTTGGGGTGGGTTTGAGCGCCATGGCTGCCGTTACACCACAGACGGCCCCGGATGTGCTGGCACGCACGGTAACCGAAGAGGTGTTGGCGGCAATTCGTAACGACAAAGAGATTGTGGGGGGTAACTCCAAAAAAGCCCGGGAGTTGATTGAAGTGGCGATTGCCCCGCACTTTAACTTTAGCAGTATGACGCAACTGGCCATGGGCAAGCATTTGGCAGCAGCCTCCCCCGACCAACGCAAAGCGCTGGTGGCGGAGTTTCGAGCGCTATTGATCCAGACCTATACCTCATCACTAGTCCTATTTAAAGACCAGAAAATCGAATTTAGACCCTTGAAGATGGCGCCTGAAGATAGCGATGTGTTGGTGCGTTCCGTAGTCAAGAAAACAGATGGCGGCGAGCCGGTGCAAGTTGATTATGGCATGGAGAAGACAGACGCTGGGTGGAAGGTTTATAACGTGAAGGTGGGTGGAATTAGCTTGGTAGAGAGTTATCGCAGCACTTTTAATTCGGAAATCGGTAAAAATGGTATCGATGGGCTGGTTAAAATGCTCAAAGATAAGAACCGTACTTTTTCGATGTCGCAAAAATGATTCAGTGTGTAGACGGCCAAGCTACCGTCAGTGGACCTATGACACTAGAGCAGGCCTTGAGCCTCAGAGCAGACGGCTTGGCCCAATTTACGGCGCCCATAGTGACGGTAGATTTGTCAGCAGTTACTGCAGTAGACTCGACTGCTATCAGTGTATTCTTTGAGTGGCAGCGCGAGGCCTTGCGCCTAGGGCGCATCATCCGGTTTACCCAGCTGCCGGCCAATCTGTTGAGTTTGATGGCCTTGTATGGCGTGACGGACTTGATCAATGCATGCTGAATGCCCGATAAGTCTAGGTCTGGGGTGGTAGATGACGTCTGCCATTGAGATCGAGCAGGTCACAAAGCGTTATTCTCAGGTGCAGGCCCTGGCCGGTGTGAGTTTTAGTATTGGAGCCGGCGAGTTTTTTGGTTTGCTTGGGCCCAATGGCGCGGGTAAGACGACACTCATTAGCATTCTGGCGGGCCTTACCCATGCCGATAGCGGTCGGGTGTGCGTGATGGGGCATGACGTGGTCAGTGATTACCGCGCTGCTCGCCACGCGCTTGGCGTGGTGCCGCAAGAGCTGGTATTTGACCCGTTCTTTACGGTGCGCGAGACCTTGACGATTCAGTCTGGTTATTTTGGCTTAAAAAACAATACAGCGTGGATTGATGAGGTGATGGAGAACCTCGATCTAACGTCAAAAGCCGATGCCAATATGCGCGCGCTCTCTGGTGGAATGAAGCGGCGGGTGTTGGTGGCGCAAGCCTTAGTGCATAAGCCACCGGTGATTGTCTTAGATGAGCCCACTGCGGGTGTGGATGTTGAATTACGCCAAGCCTTGTGGCGCTTTATTCAGCGCCTCAATCGTGATGGTCATACTATTGTCTTGACCACGCATTATTTAGAGGAGGCTGAGGCTTTGTGTACTCGGCTGGCGATGCTTAAGCAAGGGCGGGTGGTTGCGCTAGATGATACTGGAAATTTGTTGCGTGCTCAGGCGGGCTGTCAAATTCAGTTGCGTTTGTCGGCTGAGCTACCGGCGGCATTGCTACCGCAATTGTTGCAGCGCCAAGAAAACGATGCGCTACGATTATCGGTTGTTGACTTCGATCATATTGAAGTTGTCCTGGCTACCCTGCGAGCAGCCCAAGTCAAAGTCTTGGAGATGGAGATTGTGCAGCCTGATCTAGAAGATGTATTCGTGCAAATTATGAATCGATCATGAGCCTTTGTCACAAACTAAGCGCCTCTGGAATTCTACAGGATCAGTGATGACCGGTTTTTATACCTTATTTTATAAAGAGTGGTTACGCTTTTGGAAAGTGCGGGTGCAAACGGTATTGGCGCCGGTGCTAACTGCGTTATTGTATTTATTGGTGTTTGGCCAAGCTTTGCGTGGCCGCACGGAAGTGTTTCCTGGCGTTGACTATACAACCTTTCTGTTGCCAGGCTTGGTGATGATGGCCGTTTTACAAAATGCGTTTGCGAATGCCTCTTCGAGTTTGATGCAGTCAAAGATGACCGGTAATATTGTCTTTGTGTTGTTGCCGCCGCTCTCCCATCGCGAGTTTTTTTTGGCGTATTTGCTGGCTGCAATTGCCCGTGGTGTAGTGGTTGGTTTAGGTGTGTTTGCTGCGACTTATTGGTTTATTGATTTGCCGATGGCGCATCCATTGTGGATCTTGGGTTTTGGTCTGGCTGGTAGTGCAGTCATGGGCGTATTGGGGATCGTTGCAGGTATTTATTCCGATAAAATAGATCAACTCTCGGCTTTTACTAACTTCATTATTCTGCCGCTGACTTTTTTGTCTGGTGTGTTCTATTCGATTCATGTGTTGTCACCAGTGTGGCAATTGGCTACCCACCTCAATCCAGTGTTCTATATGATTGATGGCTTTCGCTATGGTTTTTTTGGTGTAGCAGACACCTCGCCGAGCTTGAGTTTGGTGATAGTGGTCTCCTGCTTTTTCTGCCTGTCATGGCTGACTTTATGGCTGCTCAAGATTGGTTATAAGTTACGTCCTTAGTGTATGGGCAGTAGGATAATTCTTAATGCGTTGTTTTTAGAGGATTTTAAATATGGTAACTCCCGATAGTATTAAGCAGTCTATTTTGGCCGGCCTTGATTGCCAGCATGTTGAAGTCGCCGGTGATGGCCATCACTGGGAGGCGGTCATTGTCAGCACTGCATTCCAAGGTAAGAGTAAGGTCCAACAACATCAACTGGTCTACGGCGCTTTAGGTGAGCGTATGCGTGAAGAGATTCATGCCTTGTCGATGAAGACATTGACACCCGACCAGTGGCCTGGCTAGGGGCTGGGTATGGATAAATTAGCGATTGATGGCGGTGCGGCGCTCAACGGTACTGTAGAGATCTCAGGTGCTAAGAATGCAGCGCTACCGATACTCACTGCAGCACTACTGACGGCCGAGCCACTGATTGTGGATAATGTGCCGCATCTGCGTGACGTCTCAACCATGCTCAATTTATTGATGCAGATGGGGGTCAGCGCTTCGCTTGATGAGCACGGGAGTGTTGCGCTCAATGCGGCAACGATTACCTCTCCGGTGGCTTCCTATGAACTGGTCAAGACCATGCGTGCCTCGGTATTGGTCTTAGGCCCGCTGATTGCGCGTTTGGGTGAGGCGCGAGTGTCTTTGCCGGGCGGGTGTGCGATTGGTTTGCGGCCCGTGGATCAGCATCTCAAAGGTTTGCAGGCGATGGGTGCGACTATTGTCATGGAAGATGGCTATATGATTGCGCGCGCTAAACGACTACGGGGAGCGCGGATCTGTTTGGATTTGGTGACAGTGACTGGCACTGAGAATTTAATGATGGCTGCAACACTCGCAGATGGGATTACCTATATTGAGAATGCCGCGCGCGAACCAGAAGTGGTCGATTTGGCGCATTGTCTGCAGGCAATGGGCGCTAAGATCAGCGGGGCGGGTAGCGATGTGATTACGGTGGAGGGGGTGGGCGAACTGCACGGCGCACGCTACCGAGTGATGCCTGATCGCATAGAAACGGGCACGTTTTTAGTGGCAGTGGCTGCTGCGGGTGGGGATGTGCGTTTGAATGGGGTGCGTCCAGACACGCTGGATGCGGTATTAGATAAGTTGCGTGAGACCGGTGTGCAGATCGAAGCCGGTGGCGATTGGTTACAGATTAAGGCCTCGGGGGAGACTCAAGCGATTCAGTTGCGCACAGCACCCTACCCAGCGTTTCCTACCGACATGCAAGCGCAGTTCATGGCGATGATGTGTAAGGCTCAGGGGGCATCCCGTGTTGTGGAGACGATTTTTGAGAACCGCTATATGCATGTCCAAGAGCTGCAACGGCTGGGCGCAGATATTGCGGTTGAGGGGAATACCGCTTTGATTAAGGGGGTGCCGCAGTTGCAGGGAGCCACGGTCATGGCAACCGACTTGCGCGCTTCGGCCAGTTTGGTGATCGCGGGTTTGATGGCGAGCGGTACGACCACGGTTGAGCGGATTTATCATCTGGATCGAGGCTACGAGCGGATTGAGGAGAAACTCTCGCGCTTGGGCGCTCGGATTCGCCGCCTACGGTAATAATTTTTATATAAGAACTTGATTTATTTGATATTTTTAAGTGACAGATCGCTCATATAAGGCTCTTGTGGGTAGTGAAAAGGTACTGGGCCGTCGGCGTGTCCGCCAATAAACTGGTGTACAAATGGCGCTTGAGAGTTACGGATTTCAGTGCTTGTGCCTGCCGCCGTAACCTTACCTTGGGCGAGTAGATATACGTAGTCGACGGCTTTGAGTGACTCTTGGGCATCGTAGGTAACAACGATAGAAGTAGCCCCTAATGCTTGGTTGAGTTGCCGAATTAAGTGCCCAACTAAGCTGCAAGATATGGGGTCAAGTCCTGCAAACGGTTCATCGTATATGATGAGTTCTGGATCTAGGGCAATGGCGCGGGCAAGCCCAACCCGCCTTGCCATGCCGCCTGAGCATTCTGAGGGCATCAGGTTCGCTGCGCCGCGCAAGCCAACAGCGCTCAGCTTCATCAGCACCAAATCATTGATCATGGCCTCGGGCAACTGGGTGTTTTCACGCATCTGAAACGCAATATTGTCAAAGACCGATAGGTCGGTAAAGAGGCCGCCTTGTTGAAACTGCATCCCAATGCGGCGCCGTAAGCGAAACAGGGCGTCACGCGTTAGGGCGTGGATATTGTCGCCAAATACATGAATCTCACCGTGATCCGGCTTTAACTGCCCACCAATGAGCTGCAGGAGGGTGGTTTTGCCGCAGCCGCTAGCGCCCATAATACCGACAACTTGCCCTTGGGGTATGCTCAGATCGAGCCCGTCAAACACCGTGTGATTGAGGTAGGAGAAGGCCAGATTTTTAATGGTGACGATCGCTGGGTTGGACATGTGGTCTCAAGTGGTCAAAGAATGGCGCACAGTGTAACCCGTAGCAGAGTTTTGGTGAATCTTCTGCTAGGGATTGATTCGATTGCGGTAAGTGCACGGAAATACGATACAATCAGCAGCATGATAGCGGCAATTTTAGGGGTAAATTTACATTTAAAGGCTAATGAGCCCTGCACAACTCCTGATTGACGCTGCTTTACTCAACTTCTGACCATTCTTAATCATGATCACTATAGCCCTGTCTAAGGGTCGTATTTTTGACGAAACAGTGCCTTTGCTGAAAGCGGCTGGCATTGTTGCTAGCGAAAATCCAGACGAATCGCGCAAGCTGATCATTGCCACTAATCGACCAGCAGTGCGATTAATTATTGTTCGTGCTAGCGATGTTCCCACTTATGTGCAATACGGTGGTGCCGACTTAGGCGTGGCGGGTAAAGACGTGCTCGATGAGCATGGTAGTGAGGGCCTGTATCAAGTGCTTGATTTACGAATTGCCCAATGCCGCATGATGGTGGCGACGCGCCAAGATTTTGACTATGCACAAGCGGTACGTCAAGGCGCACGGGTGCGGGTAGCGACAAAATACCCGCTCATCGCACGTGAGCACTTTGCGTCAAAGGGTATGCACGTCGATCTGATCAAGCTCTATGGATCGATGGAGCTTGCCCCGCTCACGGGTTTGGCTGATGTCATTGTGGATTTGGTCAGCACTGGCGCTACGCTCAAAGCGAATCATCTTGTTGCTGTAGAGGAAATTTGTAAAATTAGTTCGCGATTGATTGTCAATCAAGCCGCTTTGAAAGTGAAACGTCGGCATGTGCAGCCTTTGATTGAGGCGTTTACACAGGCGGTACGCTAGTGATGCAACGTTTAGTGACTACAGATGTAGGTTTTGATGCGAAGCTTCGCGCATTATTAGCCCATGACGTGGGTGACGACAGTGCAATTGATGCAACGGTAGCTGCGATTTTGGCGCAAGTTAAAAATCGGGGTGACGCTGCTTTGCTGGAATATACCGCGCAGTTTGATCACTTGTCGGTGTCTACTGTAGCAGCACTGGAAGTTGCACCCGGCGAATTACAAGATGCATTGGCACGGATTCCTGCAATCCGGCGCGAGGCGTTAGCTGAGGCGGTGGCGCGGGTGCGCGAATATCATCTGCATCAGCGCAGTGAATCGTGGCGTTATACCGATGCGCTAGGTAATGAGCTTGGGCAGCAAATCACCGCGCTAGATCGTATTGGCATCTATGTCCCCGGTGGTAAGGCAGCCTATCCCTCCTCTGTGATTATGAATACGATACCGGCCAAGGTGGCTGGTGTCGGCGAGATCATTATGGTGGTGCCAACCCCACGAGGTGAGCGTAACGATTTGGTATTTGCCGCGGCCGCTATGTGTGGCGTAGACCGCGTGTTTACTATTGGTGGCGCGCAAGCGATAGCCGCCCTTGCTTATGGTACGACCATTATTCCTCGGGTTGATAAAATTGTTGGTCCTGGCAATGCTTATGTTGCAGCGGCCAAGCGCCGGGTGTTTGGTACAGTAGGGATCGATATGATTGCCGGCCCGTCAGAGATTTTAATTGTGGGTGACGGAACAACCAATCCGGATTGGATTGCGATGGATTTATTTTCGCAGGCCGAGCATGATGAGTCGGCACAAGCGATTCTTTTGGCGCCAGAAGCTGCGTATTTAGATGCTGTGGCGCAGAGTATTACGCGACATCTGCCTAAAATGTCGCGTCAATCAGTGATCGCTACATCATTGCAGCATCGCGGAGCGATGATTCAAGTGCGTGATTTAGATGAGGCTTGCGAGTTGGTGAATCGTATTGCACCTGAACATCTGGAGTTGTCGGTTGCAGCGCCACAAATACTACTCCCTAAAATTCGTCACGCTGGCGCCATATTTATGGGTGCTTATACCTCTGAGGCATTAGGTGATTATTGTGCAGGCCCCAATCATGTTCTACCCACCTCAGGCACTGCGCGGTTCTCCTCTCCGCTCGGTGTGTATGATTTTCAAAAACGCTCTAGCGTTATTCATGCTTCAGCCGCAGGTGCGGTCAGGTTAGGACAGACGGCTGCAGAATTGGCTTCTGGTGAAGGTTTGGATGCCCATGCGCAATCTGCTTTGTATCGACTCTAGTATGAATAGATAGGTAATGATAGATCCCATGAGTAATTCTAAGCGTATAAATAATTCAATGCGGCCTTCGCCAGAGACAGTGATACGTCCGGAAATCATGGCGCTACAGTCTTATCATGTAGCTGATGCAACTGGCATGGTCAAATTAGATGCCATGGAAAACCCGTATCGCCTGCCTCAGGCGGTTTTGGATCAGCTCTCAGCAGTCACCGTCAATGCAGAGATTAATCGTTATCCAGATCCGCAAGCGTTAGCCTTGAAGGCGATGCTTCGTCAGAGTTTGCAGATACCTGATCAATTAGAGATTCTGCTTGGTAATGGTTCTGATGAAATTATTCAGATGCTGATTATGGCAGTCGCCAAGCCTGGTGCAGTAGTCCTGGGTGTAGAGCCTGCATTTGTAATGTTTAAAATGATTTCGGTATTGTGTGGTGCGCGATTTGTAGGCGTGCCACTAGATGCAGAATTTAACCTTGATTTGGATGTCATGTTGGGGGTAATAGAAAAAGAGTCGCCGCAACTTATTTTTATTGCTTATCCCAACAACCCAACCGGAAACTTATTTGATTCAGAGCGGATAGAGCGTGTGATAGCCGCCGCCCCCGGCTTGGTAGTCATTGATGAGGCTTATCAGGCTTTTGCCGAGAAAACGTTTATGGACCGTTTGTTACAGTATCCGAACGTAGTGTTGATGCGAACCTTATCCAAGTCTGGTTTGGCTGGGCTGCGCCTAGGAGTTCTGGTCGGTGCTAGGGCGTGGATTTCAGCGATTGATAAACTACGCTTACCGTATAATATTAATGTATTAACACAACTAACCGCGGCTAAGGTGTTAGCGCATGAGTCTTTATTAGCGGAGCAGGCGGCGCTATTACGAGCTGAACGCACACAGTTATATTTGGCGTTGCAAACCATCGCTGGGGTGGTGGTGTATCAGAGTGCTGCAAACTTTTTGCTGTTTCGGGTTGCTGATGCAACGACAGTGTTTAATCGATTAAAAGACCAGGGCGTGTTAATTAAGAATCTAAATGGCTCGCATAAGGCATTGGTAAATTGTTTGCGAGTTACTGTTGGCAAACCAGAGGAGAATGCGCAATTTATTGCAGCGCTCCGCGCTTCAATCAACTAGGCTAATGATCATGTCAATCATCCATCGAACGGCGCAGGTCGCGCGTAACACGCAAGAGACTCAGATTTCGGTAACACTCAACTTGGATGGTACGGGCGCTGCTCGCCTAGCTACTGGTGTGCCATTTTTAGATCATATGCTTGATCAAATTGCGCGTCACGGCCTAGTCGATTTAGAAATCACCGCTAACGGTGACTTACATATTGATGCGCATCACACCGTCGAAGATATTGGCATTACTTTAGGCCAGGCTTTTGCTAGTGCCGTGGGTGATAAGCGCGGTGTGCGCCGCTATGGCCATGCTTATGTACCGCTAGACGAGGCCTTGTCTAGAGTGGTGATTGATTTGTCTGGTAGGCCAGGTCTAGAAATGAGTGGGCAGTTTACTCGTGCGCGCGTTGGTGAGTTTGATGTCGATTTAGTGCGCGAATTCTTTCAAGGCTTTGTCAATCATGCATTGGTGACGCTGCATCTGGATATTTTGAAGGGTAACAATACCCATCATCAAGTCGAGACATTGTTTAAAGCGTTTGGTCGCGCTGTGCGAATGGCAATTGAGCTAGATCCACGCTGCCTAGGTGTGCCATCCACCAAAGGTACTTTGTAATGGACGTAGTGGGCTTGTTTTATCGTCTTTATCATCGCCTCATTGGACTTCTGTAAATGACTGTTGATATCGCTGTCATCGATTATGGGATGGGTAATCTACGCTCGGTGTCAAAGGCCATCGAATATGTAGCTCCGGAGTGTCGCGTGGTAGTCACTAATGACCCCGCTGTAGTTGAGCAAGCTGAACGTGTCGTCTTTCCAGGCCAAGGAGCGATGCCCGATTGTATGCGCGAATTAAAGGCCAGCGGTTTGCATGCAGCGGTGCTCAGCGCTGCACAAACCAAACCGTTCTTAGGTATTTGTATTGGACTGCAAATGTTGTTCGATTGCAGTCAAGAAGGTGATACGCCAGGGCTAGGCTTGCTGCCCGGTCAGGTGCAGCGTTTTCCTGCGTCATTAATGCAACAGGCTGACGGCACGCGCCTCAAGGTGCCACATATGGGTTGGAATGAGGTCTGGCAGGCGGTTAAGCATCCGCTCTGGGACCAAATCGCTGATGGCAGTCGTTTTTATTTTGTGCACAGCTATTTCCTGGTACCTGGCGATCAGCAGATTGTGGCTGGATGGAGTGATTATCCGTTCAGATTTGCTTGCGCGGTGGCTAGAGGTTCCTTATTTGCGGTGCAGTTTCATCCCGAAAAGAGCCAGGCAGCGGGCCTGCAGCTGCTGTCAAATTTCGTAAAGTGGAAGCCTGGGCTAAGTGGATTGTAATGAATGCATTATTGCTGCCAAGGCTGGTGTATTATAGGAAATCATCGTTAGAATTGAGCGATTCAATATGACTCAACACATGGATTGTGAGTCAATCTGTAACGCCTTTTCTCATGTCTTAATTTGTTTAACTTGTCCGTAAAAACTTATGCTGATTATTCCTGCTATTGATTTAAAAGATGGCCACTGTGTTCGATTGAAACAGGGCGATATGGATAACCCCACAACATTCTCTGAAGATCCGGGAGCGATGGCTCAGCAGTGGCTGGCTCAAGGTGCGCGTCGTCTGCATGTGGTAGATTTAAACGGAGCTGCTGCTGGTAGACCCAAAAATGAAGCTGCGATTAAAGCGATCATTAAGGCCGTAGGCCAAGAGTTGCCCATTCAATTAGGAGGTGGGATTCGCGATCTGGATACAATCGAGCGGTATATTGATGCTGGAATTGGACACATTATAATTGGCACTGCGGCCGTCAAAACCCCGGGTTTCTTGCAAGAAGCATGTACCGCGTTTCAAGGTCATATTATTGTTGCATTAGATGCTAAAGATGGCAAAGTGGCCGTCGATGGTTGGTCTAAGTTGACCGGTCATGAAGTCGTGGATTTAGCCCTAAAGTTTCAAGACTATGGTGTCGAGGCAATTATTTATACTGATATTGGTCGTGATGGTATGCTCACTGGTGTCAATATTGAAGCCACTGTGGCGCTCGCACGGCAATTGAGCGTGCCGGTGATTGCAAGTGGCGGCATCACTAATTTAGACGACGTTAAACAGTTATGTGCCGTAGAGTCTGAGGGGATTATGGGTGCGATTACTGGCCGCGCAGTGTACGAGGGCACTTTGAATTTTACTGAAGCGCAAGCGCTTGCCGATCGTCTGAGTGCGTAGTATTTGCGAATATAAATACTGGCTGCCTAACTGATGATATTTCATGATAGATGTTTCTTTACAACAACATAAGCTGATTTCAGAATAATACTAGTATGGCTCTCGCAAAGCGGATTATTCCTTGTTTGGATGTGACTGCCGGTCGGGTTGTCAAAGGGGTTAATTTCGTCGATTTGAAAGACGCGGGTGATCCTGTAGAAATTGCCAGACGCTATGATGAACAAGGCGCTGATGAGCTGACATTTTTAGATATTACGGCCAGTAGTGATGACAGAGGATTGTTGTTACATATTATTGAGTCAGTCGCCTCCCAAGTATTTATTCCTTTAACCGTTGGTGGTGGGGTGCGTGAGGTCGATGATGTGCGGCGACTACTGAATGCGGGGGCGGACAAAGTCAGCATTAATACTGCAGCCCTCCGTAATCCGCAGTTGATCGCTGATGCCAGCGCGCGCTATGGCGCCCAGTGTATTGTGGTTGCCATCGATGCAAAGCGCGTCGTGGGTAGTGATCCTGTGCGTTGGCAGGTGTATACCCATGGTGGCCGACAGGCAACTGGTATTGATGCTTTGGAATGGGGTCGCCAAGCGCAGACACTGGGGGCCGGTGAGATTTTGCTCACGAGTATGGATAAAGACGGCACTCGATCAGGGTTTGATTTAGAGTTAACACGGGCTTTTTCTACCCGCTTGGATATTCCGATTATTGCGAGTGGCGGTGTAGGTAGTTTGGATGATTTGGCGGATGGTGTGTTATTGGGACAAGCAGATGCCGTCTTAGCCGCTAGTATTTTTCACTATGGTGAATATACTGTTCGTCAAGCTAAGCAGTGGATGGCAGCTAGGGGTTTAGAAGTTCGCTTATAAGTCTATTTAAAAACAAGTATTGATTGATTATATTGGACCTGGAATGGCCTCACACAACGAGTCTGCCGATACCGATTGGCTGTCAAGAATACAATGGACTGCAGATGGGTTGGTGCCTGTCATCACTCAGGATGTACGAAGCGGGCGGGTGCTGACCTTGGCCTGGTCGAACCGCGAAGCGATGCGGCAGACGCTGTTGACGGGACAAGCGCACTACTGGTCTCGTTCTCGCCAAAAGTTATGGCATAAAGGGGAGGAGTCTGGCCATATACAAAAATTGCATTCGATTCGCATGGATTGTGATGGCGACGCTGTATTGTTTTTGGTAGAGCAAGTCGGCGGTATCGCTTGTCATACTGGGCGTGAACATTGCTTTTTCTTAGAGCTGCAGTCTGGGGAATGGGTGGCAGTTGACCCGATTTTAAAGGATCCGGTACATATTTATGGGCAAGGGCATAATGCATAATCAAGAGATCTTATCGCGCTTGGCCGCTACGATTGCTGAACGCAAGCACGCAGAAGCCGGCTCATCCTATGTGGCCAGTCTATTTGCTAAGGGTGAGGATGCTATTTTACGTAAAGTCATAGAGGAGGCAACAGAAGCGTTACTGGCCTCAAAAGACGGTGATAAAATGCATGTGGTCAGTGAAGTTGCAGATTTGTGGTTTCATTCGATGGTATTGTTAGCTTGGCATGGCCTAGGGCCGCAAGATGTGTTGGCAGAATTACAACGGCGAGAAGGTCAATCCGGGATTGCAGAGAAAGCCAGTCGTAATTCGTAGTATGTTAATGAGTAGACCGGTTGTGGTGGTGTGTCTATGCAGTAGTTTAGTTTATTGGTGGTATTGGTCATGTTTCGAGATGTTGTCGATTGTAAAACATTAATCAGCATTTCATGCTCAGCATGAATGATGGGGGCAAATATTATGGGGCAAACAAGTATTTGGCATTGGCTAATTGTGCTGGCGGTGGTTGTTTTAATTTTCGGCACAAAGAAGTTACGTAACATTGGCGCAGATCTCGGTGGTGCTGTTAAAGGATTTAAAGACGGTATGAAGTCCGGTGAAGACAGTGCGAATCCAGCATCAGCCAATAAGGTTAATGCAGAGATTTTGCCGCAATCAGGACAGACTATAGAGGGTGAGGCGCGTAAAGAGTCGGCGCGTCACTAAGGCAAGTGTGTTGCATGCGTTTTTCTAGTAGAGGACTTTATCCAAGTTAAACGCGCTTTCTCAGCTATTTAGATTTTATAATTATGAAGCGGCGTCCAGATTAATTTATGTTTGGTATTGATTTCTCAGAATTAATGGTGATTGCTGTAGTGGCTCTTATCGTGATTGGCCCTGAGCGCCTGCCCAAAGTGGCTCGAACGTTAGGGATGCTGTTCGGGCGTATGCAACGCTATGTGAATGATGTAAAGGCAGACATAAATCGTGAAATGGCCCTAGATGATTTGCGAAAGTTACAATCTAGCATCCAAGATACTGCTCGTACAATAGAGCAGTCAATGAATCAAGAGGTAGGTGCAGCGCAGCAGGTTGCAAATGAACTGAATACGGATATGCAAGCGGCACTGCCCACCCTGAATTCAGAGGCTATGGCTGACAGCTCTGCTGTAGATTTAACGGTAGTTTATGACGCCGCAACAACTACTCAGAGTCCAGGCCATGACATTTCAGTAGCTCCTTTGCCACAGACACCGATATCACCACCGACATCGACATAGCCGTGACTGAAGATACTTTTATTTCGCATTTGATTGAGTTGCGTGATCGGCTGATGCGAGCATTGATCTTCTTTATTGTTGTTCTATTACTACTCATTCCCTTTGCTTCGAATCTGTACGATTTGTTGGCAATGCCCATGATGCATGCATTGCCAGAGGGCACAAAAATGATTGCAACCGGTGTGGTGACACCATTCTTGGTGCCAGTAAAGGTGGCGATGATGCTGGCCTTTGTGGTGACTTTGCCCTATACGCTCTATCAAGCGTGGTCATTTGTTGCTCCAGGCTTATACCAACATGAGAAGCGTTTGGTCATTCCTTTAGTCACTGCAAGTTTCTTCTTGTTTTTGCTGGGTATTGTGTTTTGTTACTTTTTTGTGTTTAACACTGTATTTCAATTCATTCATCAAATTGCACCTAAGAGTATTTCTGTTGCCCCAGATATTGAGAATTACTTAAGTTTTGTGCTGACTATGTTTTTGGCATTTGGCGTAACATTTGAAACGCCAATCGTTATTGTTGTACTGACTCGCATGGGGATTGTCACTTTGCAGCAACTACGGGAAGCTAGACCTTATTTTATTGTGGGTGCTTTTGTAATTGCTGCTGTCGTAACCCCTCCCGATGTGATATCTCAATTACTGCTCGCAATTCCCATGTGTTTATTATACGAATGTGGATTGATTGCCGCTCGATTTATCGGCGTGTGCCCGCCGCCGGCGAGCGTTACTACAGGCCCCAGCAATTCACTTTAAAGCCTTAAGGAGCAACCTCCTCAGAAGTATTTTGTTTATGTTTAGGACGTTTCCCAATATTAACTTTTATCTCGACCTCTTTGCCGTTACGTATAATTTTTAATGTGGCGACTCGGCCGGGCTCTAGTGCTGCTATGAGGTGTAGCATATTGGAGGTATCAGAAATTTGTTGACCTTCTACGGCAATGAGCAAGTCGCCTGGCTTTATCCCACTACGATCGGCTGGCATGCCCCGTAATACTTCGGTAATGAGCGCGCCTCTTACCTCTTTTACTTTCAGCGATTCGGCCAGCTCTTTTGTCATGTCCTGAACAGCTACGCCTATCCATCCGCGCTGCACCGATCCCTGCTGAATAATTTGCTCCATAATCGACTTTGCGGTATGGGCCGGGATTGCAAAACCAATACCGAGTGATGCGCCACCTGGAGTGCGTGAATAGATTGCTGTATTAATCCCAATGAGGTTACCTGAGCTATCAATTAATGCGCCACCAGAGTTTCCTGGATTAATAGCCGCATCCGTTTGTATGAAATTTTCAAAAGTGTTGATCCCTAAGTGGCTTCTGCCAAGAGCGCTGACAATACCCATGGTCACCGTTTGGCCTACACCGAAGGGGTTGCCAATCGCTAACACAACATCGCCAACGCGGGCTTTTTCAGCGCTGCCAAATGTAATGGCTGGTAAATTGGGTAAATTAATTTTGAGGACAGCCAGATCGGTATCTGGATCGGTGCCAATCACCCGCGCAGAGACCCGCCGTTTATCTGCTAATGCCACTTCGATAGTCGTTGCACTATCGACAACATGGCTGTTAGTGAGAATATATCCAGTGTCGGTCACAATTACACCAGAACCTAAATTGGTACTGGGTTGATTTTGAGTTTCGCCTTGATCGCCAAAAAAGAAACGAAATAAGGGGTCGTTCGCCATCGGCTGACGTTTAATACTAATTGATTGGGAAGTGAAGATATTGACCACAGCGGGCATAGCCTTTTGAGCGGCGTCACTGTAAGAGGATGGGCTGCGACTGCCGCCAGACTCCTCTTGAGCCTGCTTGATGGTTGTAATTGGATTAGTAGCAATAAAGTGATTAATTAAATCCGGTCGCAGAGTGCTGATCACGAAATAGATAGCTAGTATGAGCGTGGCTGTTTGACAAAATAGTAACCAAAGTTTACGCATATCATTCAATCAAAAATTAAAATATTAGTTATAAAGTAAACTAGCTTTAACAAATTAGTTTAATGCTATAGATATTCAAGTCTAAACTAGACTGCTATTTTATGGTAGATGTGGTCTTATGATATCTAAACCAATTGGTAAAATACTTCACATAACAGGCAAAATCGAATGCAACGGGCTAAATTAGAGCGTTATTTAAATCAATACTTGCGACCTGAACAGTTTCGGGACTATTGCCCCAACGGTCTGCAAGTAGAAGGTGCGGCCGAGGTCAATCATGTGGTGACAGGGGTTACAGCATCCCTTGCCTTAATAGAAGCTGCCATTGCTGCCGGTGCTGACACGCTGCTGGTACACCATGGTTTCTTTTGGCGAGGAGAGGATTTGCGAATCGTAGGGATTAGGCGCGTTAGGATTGCGCGATTAATGAATCATAATATTAATTTATTTGCCTATCATTTACCTTTGGATGCCCATGCTGAAGTGGGTAATAATCAGGTCTTTGCGCAGCAATTAGGTTTGGAAGTGAATGGTCATTTTGGCGATCAACAAATTGCTTGTCACGGACAACTCAAACAGCAACATAGCTTGCAAACATGGAGTCAAGAGATAGCGCAATCGCTACAGCGTGTGCCACACGTTATTGGGGAGTTAGAACGGCCAATACACCGC